>Ga0136621_1000041_pt1 | contig 39608 bp, 56 predicted proteins | sample AntDryUQ445A2306_FD_104673 | JGI IMG/M metagenome (GOLD analysis project Ga0136621, IMG submission 104673) | Polar desert sand microbial communities from Dry Valleys, Antarctica - metaG UQ445A (23.06) | ecosystem: Environmental > Terrestrial > Soil > Desert | place: Antarctica: Dry Valley...
CCCGATCACCCCACCCGCTCCCATTACAAACAACACGGTCTGGATCACGATGTAAAACGCCGACGGATTGATCTCGCCGGCGAGCATGAAGTTGACGTTCATCACGATGCCAATAAGAAAGGCCAGATTGGTGTCTGTGCCGGAGATGATCGCCAGGCCGATCACCAGTTGCAGAAGCATCACCAGCCATCCGATGACCGGTCCCGCCGGGCTCAACACCGCGTCGATCAACCAGTCGAACTGAGGGATCGGCACCGCGCCATTGACGGTCTGGTCACCGAGAAAATCCCCCACCGCCCGCCCGCCGAGCCACGCCGGATCGGTGAACTTCTCGGCAAACGATCGCATCCAACCGACCCCGATAAAGATCCGCAACGGAAAGAGGAATGCGGCCGGCCGATGGATCTCTCGTAGGAGCCAGTGAAAAAGTACGAGGTGCCACGCCTCGACTTTCGCCCGTTGGGTCGCGCGCAGATCGATAACGGAATCAACCGGGCGGGTAGCTAACGGCAACTGTTACTCCTCCCCCTGACAAGCAGGGCCAAACCGACGAACTTCGTCATCGGCATGGCCCTGGGAGCCCTAAACCCCCTTATGTCTCCTCAGACCCAGCCCAGGGTCCGCTCGACTGCCGCGCTCCATTTGCGGAGGAGGAGCCGGCGCCGCTCCGCATCGAGCGCCGGAAGGAATCGAACGTCCTCGGCCCAATTAGCGCGAAGCTCATCGAGCGAACCCCACACCCCTTCAGCCAGACCGGCGCTATAGGCGGCGCCGAGAGCGGTGGTCTCGGCCACAACCGGGCGAACCACCGGCACTTCCAGGATGTCGGCTTGGAATTGCATGAGGAGTTCGTTCTCGACCATGCCGCCATCGACTCGCAGCTCGCTCAGGTCGACCCCCGAATCGGCTCGCATCGCATCGAGCACCTCGCGGGTTTGAAAGGCCGTGGATTCGAGCGCCGCCCGCGCCAGGTGGGCTCTAGTTGCGAAACCGGTCAGGCCAACAATCGCTCCTCGGGCGTCGGCCCGCCAATGCGGGGCGAACAAGCCACTGAAGGCGGGAACGAAGTAGACGTCGCCGTTGTCTTCGACCGATTTGGCCAGGTCCTCGACTTCGGCCGACGACTCGATCAGGCCGAGATTGTCGCGCAACCATTGCACCAGAGACCCGGTGACGGCAATCGACCCTTCGAGGGCGTAGACGAGCGGCTCGTCGCCAATCCGATAGGCGACGGTGGTAAGAAGGCCGTGAGTAGAGGGAACTGCTTTCATGCCGGTGTTGAGCAACATGAAGCAACCGGTGCCGTAGGTGTTCTTGGCCATCCCCGGCTCGAAACACGTTTGGCCGAACAACGCCGCTTGTTGGTCACCCAAGACGCCGCTGATCGGAACTCCGGCCAGCAAACCAATACCGCTTGCGACCCGACCCGACGAAGCGACGATCTCCGGCAGGGCGTGACGGGGAACACCGAATTCGTCGCAAAGCTCCTCGCTCCACTCACCGGTGGCCAGGTTGAGAAGCATCGTCCGTGACGCGTTGGTCACATCGGTGAAGTGGCCGCCGTCGGTGAAGTTGTAGAGGATCCAGGAATCGATCGTGCCGAAGCAGAGTCGGTTGTCTTCGGCGGCCTCAGCCACCTCGGACACGTTCTCCAGCAGCCATTGAAGCTTGGGCCCCGAAAAATAGGTGGCGAGCGGAAGGCCGGTCTGTGCTCGGAACCGATCGATGCCCTCCTCCGCGGCCAGCCGCGCACATAGGTCGGCGGTGCGAGTGTCCTGCCACACGATCGCGTTGTGGAGGGGTTGGCCGGATCGGCGGTCCCACACCACGGTCGTCTCTCTTTGATTGGTGATGCCCACCGCGGCCAGGTCTGACGCTGTCAATCCCGTCTTCTCAAAAACGTCAGCAATCACCGACTTGGTCTTCTCGACGACTTCGATCGGGTCGTGCTCGACCCAGCCGGGACGAGGAAAGAGCTGACGGTGCTCGGCCCGGCTCGAAGCGACTACGCGACCCTGGTCATCAAAGATGATGAAGCGCGAGCTGGTGGTGCCTTGGTCGATCGCGCCGACCAATTTGGTCACGCCTACGGGGCCTCCTGATGGGCGAACAAGTCGACGGATTCAGCCATCGACGAAACGACGATTCCAATCGCGTCTAGATGTGGCATGACTGAATTGTGCCAGCTCAGATTCGCCGGTGGGCGGCCATCTCCTGGGCGCGAGCGCGATCGGTCAGCCAGCGTTCGACAACGTCGGCAGCGTCCTGTACAAGCATGTCCGCCTCTTCCCTTTCGCTCCTGTTCAAGGTTCGGAGCACATGGTCGGCAGCCTGTCGGCTGCCCGGGGGCCTACCCACCCCCATCTTGAGGCGGGCGAATTCGCGATGACCGAGGTGAGCCTCGATCGATCGAATCCCGTTGTTGCCGCCGCTGCCGCCTCCGACCTGGATGCGCAGGCGACCGAAATCGAGATCGATGTCGTCGTGGACCACCAATAGTTGCTCGACCTCCAACTTGTAGTAAGCCAGTACCGCTCGCACCGCCCGGCCGGATTCGTTCATAAAAGTGAGCGGGGCCATCAGCAGCATCTCCGGAGTTTGCACCCGGGCGATCTCGGCTCGAACCCGCAACGGGCCGCGCTTCAGGGTTTGTTGATGACGTCGAGCGAGATCGGCCACGACCTCGAAGCCGAGGTTGTGACGGGTGCCCTGGTACTGCGCTCCGGGGTTGCGGAGCCCACAGATAACCGGCACCTACGCCTCGCTTGGCTCGCGCTCCGTTGGCTCGGTTCCAGCCTCGGCGCCTTCGGCTGCTTCGCCCTCTTCGACGCCTTCCTCGGCCTCGGGCTCGGGCTCCGGCTCTGCCGCCGGCACTGCCACCGAGACGAGCAGCTCCTCGGGGTCATCGAGGATGGTCACGTTGGCGAAGACCGGAAGGTCGGAGACTCGTAGCTGGTCGTTGATAGCAAGGGCTGACACATCGAGCTCGTAGGCGTCCGGGACCTCCGTCGGGAGCGCTTCCACCTGAACACTGTTCCGCGCGGGAACCAGCACTCCGCCTTCTTTGACCCCGATGGGGCTGCCGACGAAATGGATCGAAACCTCGGCTTCGATCGTTTCGGTCAAGGAAACGCGGACAAAGTCGACGTGCCTGATGAGGGATTTGTAGGGATGCTTGTCGATCAAGCGAACCAAAGTCGGGACTGCCGAACCCCCGTCCACCTCTAGGTTCACAACCACATTGACTCCGGCGTCCGTGTGGAGCGCCAGCATTAGATCATGGTGATTGACTGCCACATGGGCCGGCTTCTCCCCTTGGCCGTAGACCACCGCGGGCACCTGGCCTTCGAGCCGCAACCGGCGCGACGGACGGGACCCGAGTGGGCGACCGGTATCGGCTTTGAGGGTTACCTGGGCCATGGCAAAAAGCTCCTAAAAGGGGAGGCGTAAACGCCGACCAACATTATAGGTCCTTGATCCACTCGGTCGTCCTGGCCACCAACGAGCCGACGTTGTTCAACCCTCCGAGCGAATGACCAGCGTCCAGGTCGATGACGACCGCCAAAGGAAGCGAACGGACGTGGAGGTCAAATAGGTCGCTCCGACTCAGAGAATCGCTGTTGCCCTGGAAGAAGAGCATCGGCACTTTGATCTGCCCAAGATGATCGATCCGGAGCTTCTCGGGCCTTCCGGGTGGGTGCAGCGGATAGGCGTAGCAAACGACTCCGAGCATCGGTTCTCCGGCCGCGGCCAGAAAGGTGCCCATCCGGCCGCCCATCGAGCGGCCGGCGAGGACAACTCCCGCAACCTTCTTTGCCAGAACGCCGAGCGCCGCCCGATGGCAATCGAGGAGTTTTTCCTGTGGATCGGGCCGCCCCTTACCGGCCTCGGTGTATGGGTAGTTGAAGGTCATCACGGTGAACCCCTCAGCCGCCAGTCCTTCACGCGTGGCGACCAAGACCGGATGGTCTTGATTGGTCCCGGCGCCGTGAGCGAGCAGCACACCTCGGTCGCCGCTCCCCGACAACCGGCCGGTGACTTGACCGCGGCTCCATTTGATCGCCACCACCCAACCGAGCCTACCGATAGCCTCCGCGAGTGCCCACCTTTGCCTCACCGCTCTTCTTGGCGGTTTTCGGTGGGGTGATCATCGGCAACCTTCTCCCTCGAGGCAGCCGGCTTCAGCCGGGCTTCCGCTTCGCGGCGACGTGGTTGCTTCGGATAGGCGTTGTGCTGCTTGGTCTCCGAATCTCGCTCTCGGACCTTCTGTCGATCGGGGCAAAGGGGTTGCTCGTGGTGGTCATCACCGTCGCCGTCACTTTCCTCGGTGCTCAATGGCTCGGTCGCCGACTCGGGGTCAGGCCGGATCTGGCCCTCCTGGTCGGAACCGGCTACGCCATCTGTGGAGTCTCCGCGGTGACGGCAATGAACGGAGTCATTCGCGCCGATGAGGAGGAGGCCGCCTACGCCATCGGTCTCGTGACCCTGGCGGGAAGCCTCTCAATTGTCATCCTCCCAATCTTCGGGCAGGTGCTCGGGCTCGACCCCTCCGAGTTCGGTACTTGGGTTGGCGGGGCGGTGCACGACGTCGCGCAAACCATCGCTACCGCGTCCACCTCCACCGAGGTCGCTACCGAATCAGCCATCGTCATCAAACTCAGCCGCGTTGCCCTACTCGCGCCCATCATCCTCGCCGTAACAATTCGGCGGCGGCGGCAGGAGCTCGAGGGCATCCCGAACCGACGTCCCCCGATCCTCCCCTGGTTCGTCGTCGGATTCCTCGCTTTCGTTGCCTTGCGATCGACCGGCTGGCTCAACGAGGACATCATTGGGACCGTCCGCGCTGTCGAGGGCTGGCTCTTTGTCATCGCCCTCGTCGGCGTCGGCGCTGGCGTCGACATTTCCCGTCTTCGCCAGCTTGGCGGGCGGCCTTTGCAACTCGGGATGCTCACCTGGGTGCTCGTCGCCGGCATCTCCTACCTGGGAGTCGTGCTGGTCAACTGAAGAGTTCCAAATGCGTGCCACCCCTACCATTACGTCCATGAGCCGGCGCCGATGAGGTCCAACCGATGAGCGGCTGGCGTGCGGGCCTCGTAGCTATCGCCCTCGGTGGAGTCGTGCTGGCGATGGGATGGTTCCTCAATCGGCCCGACCCCTCCGACCCCACCTCTACGACCGACCCGGTGGCCCAATCCGACCTCCGCCTTGCCTGCTCAGCGGCTTTTTCGCTGGTCTGCGACGAGCTGGCCGAACTCAACGGATACGGTCGGTCGGATTACTCGATCTCCGACCCCATCCCTGAGGACGCGGTCGTAATCGGCTTCGCATCGGATCTGCCGGCCGGCGCCACAGTTTTTGCCCGAAGCCCAATCGCGATCGGTGTCTGGGCGGAAAAGGCTCCGACCTTGGAGAACGAATGCGGGACCGTCACCCCCGCCTGCCTCGTTGAGCAAGCCGGAACCCCCTGGAGCGAGATCGGCGGCTCCGCGGGTTGGGGAGCTGTCCGCCTTGGTCTGTCCGATCCTGAGACTGGAATCGCTGACCTCGAGGCCTGGAAGCTCATCGCCAGTCAGAACCCGGGTACCGATTTCGGCCAGTTCGTACCACTGCGACGGGAGACGGATGGTGACGTTGTGACCGACCTGGTCTTGTTTCCCTCGCGGGCCGACATCGTCGTTGCTTCCGAAGTGGCCATAGGGTCCCAACTCGCCAATGCGCGGGGACGGGCGGGCCGCATCCGGGTCTATTACCCCGATCCAAGCCCGTTTCTGGCGGTCGCCGCCGTCGGCGAAGGGCGAGCGGCGGCCAACTTCATCGAGAGCCTCGGCTCTGCGGATAGTCAATCGCTTCTCGGTAGCCTGGGCCTGCGACCGCTAACTGGTGAAACTACGAACCTCATGCAAGACCTGGGAACGCCCGCTGGGGAAGGGGCGACGGTCACCGAAGCCGAGAAGTCGGCCCTGGTTACAAGCTGGAACTCCCTGATAGGAAATTGAAACAATGATCCGTCGTCACCGCACTGCTCTTCTGCTCGCGATCGCCCTGGGGCTCAGCGCCTGCACCCCCGGCGCCGGCGATCCCACCGACCCCGAGGTGACCAACGTCCCGAGCGGCTGCGTCGAAGTGCCGATCGCCACCTCGCCCGAGAAGTTCACCCTGTTCACCGGTCTGGCCGAGACCTTCAACGCTCGAGGCGATGAATTCGCCGGCGAGTGTGTAGCGGTGACGGTTTACCGCGTTTCCTCCGGGGCCGGAGCGCGCATGCTCTCCGAAGGATGGCCGACCGACGGATCGGCCGGACCAGCTCCGGTCATTTGGTCACCGGCCGCTTCCAGCTGGGGAGCCATCGTCAACGAGCGCCTGGCGGCGCTGGGCGAAGAGCCGATCGCCAACGACTTCGAACGAGTGATGATCACGCCCTTGGTCTTGGGGATGCCCCGGCCGATGGCGGAAGCATTGGGCTGGCCGGAGGCCGAGATCGGCTGGGCAGACATCCTCGCCCTTGCTTCCAACCCGGAGGGATGGGGCGCGTTCGATCATCCCGAATGGGGTGAGTTCCGCCTTGGAAAGACCAATCCCAACTTCTCGACCTCGGGTCTCTCGGCTACCGCGGCAACCTATTACGCCGCTACCGGCAAGACCTCCGGGCTGACGACAGACGACCTCACCGATCCCCAAGTTCTCGAGTTTGTGCGCGGGGTAGAGGCGGCCACCGTCCACTACGGGGACACCACCCTGACGTTTCTCGACAACATGTATCGCGCCGACCAAGAGGGACGCGGGCTCACATATGCCTCGGCGGTAGCGGTCGAGGAGGTGTCGATCATCGCCTACAACCGCGGCGACCCCGCCGACACCGGCACCCCCGGCCCGGTGCCGAGAGTGCCCCTGGTGGCGGTGTATCCCTCGGAGGGAACGCTCTATTCCGACAACCCCGCCTACATCCTCGATGCTTCCTGGGTCACTGACGCCGCCCGCGAGGCGGCCGCGGCGTTCCGCGACTTCGTCATCGATGACCCGGCCAACCAACAGCGAGTGCTCGAGTTCGGCTTCCGACCCGGCAACCCCGCGGTACCGGTCGGCGACCCGATCAATAGCGAGAACGGGCTCAACCCCAACAAGCCCGATGTCGAGTTGGCCGTCCCCGATCCAGCGGTGTTGACCGCGCTGCTTGACAGCTGGGAAGAGAATCGGAAGACCGCCCGCATCATCATGCTGCTCGACGTCTCCGGCTCGATGGCCGATCTCACTAGCACCGGTGACACCAAGTTGGAGCTGGCCAAGCAGGCGGTGCTCTCCGGGCTCGACAGTTTCAAGCCCGCCGACGAGATCGGCCTTTGGATCTTCTCCACCAATCTCGACGGCGACAATGACTACCGCGAGCTGATTCCCCCCGCCCCGCTCGCCGACATCCGCGAGAACTTCGAAGCCACCGTCACCGGTTTGATCGCCGATGGCGGGACCGGTCTTTACGATTCCACCCGGGCGGCGGTAGAAGCGGTGCGCGAAGGGTTCGATCCCACCAAGATCAACGCCGTTCTCCTTCTGACCGATGGCATGTGTGACGACGAACCGCCGGGTTGCGACCTCGACCCGCTCATCACCTTCCTTTCCTCGAACGAGCGCGACGTGGTGCGGGTGTTTCCGGTCGCCTACGGCGAGGATGCCGACATCGACGAGCTCGGGGCGATTGCCACCGCCTCACGGGCCCGGCTCTACCAAGCGACCAATCCGCTGACGATCGAACAGGTCTTCCAGCAAGTCATCTCCAACTTCTGAGCAGCTGACATGGGTTCGGTTTTCAAATACAGCCCGGCCACCCGCAAGGGTCAGAAGCTCTTGCGCGCGATGGCCACCCCGACGGGGGTGTTGGCGGCTGCCGGCCTGGTCGGTGGCGGGCTGGCATTGGGAATCTCGGCGCCGTTCGTCGCCGGCGCGGCCGCGGTCGGCTTCGTGGTTTCGGCTGTCCTCCATTTGCGGGACCCCAAGCTGCAGGCGGCGATGGTGGCGCCGGAGTTCGACCGCGACTTGTCGCGTCTCGATTCGGCCCACCGCCCGCTGATGATCCAGGGCCTCGAAGCACGGGATCGGCTCGAAAGCGCGATCCACGAATGGCAGGGCGGCGAAAACGAAGGCCTGATCGCCCGCGTCACCGAGACTCTGCGCAAGATCTATGACTCGGTCTTGTGGTTGCAACGGGTCGACCGCTTTTTGGCGTCGGTCGATCAGCGGCAGCTCCTCGATCGTCTACGCAACCTGCCGGTCGGGCCGGTGCGCGAAGAGATCGAGGCCCAGGCGCAGGAAGTCGGCAATATCCAGGGCCGGCGCGAAGAAGTGCTGTCGCGGATTGTCGCCACCACCACCGGGATCGACACGCTGGCCGTGAAAGCGCATTCGCTGGCGCTCACCACCAGCGACCCCGACCAAACAATCGACGAGGTGCGCCAGTTGCGGGCCGAGCTCAACGCCTATGCCGAGGGCTTGGAGGAGATCGAGGAGCATCTCCAGCGGGCCTTGCCCGAGATCGGTGCTTGATGCCGACCATCACCTACGAGGACCCGGACCAGCTCGCCCGGGACGGGGCCACCTATCTGGCTGAGCAAATCTCGGCCGCCCCCGGGCCCCGAGTCTCGGTCGGATTGGCGGGCGGCTCGACTCCCGCCGCGGTCTACCGCCAGCTTCGCCAACATGATCTGAATTGGGAGCGGGTCGACTTTTGGCTTTCCGATGAGCGGTGGGTGCCATGGAACCATTCTGAGTCGAACGGCAACATGGCCCACGCCAATCTCATCGCCGCCGTCTCCGCCCGGTTTCTTCGCCCCCGCTGGGCCCCTTGGCTCGAACCCGACGAATCGGCCGCGCATTACGACGCCGAGTTGCGATCGCTCCACCCCCGTGATCACGCCCCCGACCTGGTGCTGTTGGGGATGGGTGACGACGGGCACACCGCGTCACTCTTTCCCGACACCCGAGCGCTCCAAGCCGAGGGGCGCTGGTTCGTCGGCAACGAGGTCCGGAGCCTCAAGACCTGGCGATTGACAGCGACGATCCCCTTCCTTCATCGCGCCAACCAATTGGTGTTTCTGATCTCCGGAGCATCGAAGGCAGAGATGGTCGCTCGCGTCGCCAACGGCGATGACTTGCCCACCACCCGCGTTGCCAATGGCCCTGCCCCCACCACTTTTCTCATCGACCGGGCGGCGGCCGCCAAGCTCTGATGCGATCGCGGCTCGGTCTATTGGTCTTGATTTTGGTGGCATGTTCGGCGCCCGGGGCCTCGACCACAACGAGAGCAAGCGAGCCGCTGGTTTCGACGACAGCCGCTGCCCCGGTCGTTGCCATCTTTGCCCCGGAGACAAAAGGCGCCTATCCCGTGGTGGTCATGTTTCATGGCGGCGGTTGGTTCGGCGGGTCGCCGATCTCGACGGCGCCTTTGGCCGAGTACCTGGCCGGCAACGGTGTCGTCGTCTTCAACTCCACCTACCGGACCAGCACCGGGGGTTACCCGGAGAGCTTTGACGACATCGCCTGTGCCATTCGTGACGCTCGGGCCGAAGCCAGTGAATACACCACAACTGTCGATGAGATCACGGTTGTTGGTCATTCAGCCGGCGCTCATCTCGGGGCGGTGGTGTCGCTGAGCGGGGAGACTTTCGGCGGCGACTGTGCGAGCACTGAGGAGATCGATCGCTTTGTCGGTCTTTCCGGGGTTTACGACCCGACGCTCTACACGCAGTTGCTGGCCACCTTCTTTCATACCCGATTCGAAAACGACCCCGAGCCATGGAAGGCCGGCAACCCCTACACGTATGTTGACGACAACCCCGATCTGGAGGTCCTCCTCCTCCACGGCGACGACGACCAAATCGTCCCGATGAGTTCCTCCGAGCTCTTTGCCGCTGCCCTGACCTCGGCCGGCCACAACGTCACCCTCGAAGTGATTGGGAGCGGTGATCACCAATCAACCCGTCAGCCGGACACCGCCGGCCCGGTGATCATCGATTTCCTGGTTGGAGGTTGACGAGGGCGTAGGCTCGCCCAGTGGAAGCGACCTTGGTGCCGATCGACTTTCGGCTGGACCTGCGCTCGACCCTTTCGGACTTGCAGGGATGGTTTCGGACTGACGGATGGTGGTCGCCGATGCGCACCCCCGAAGGGACCGCGACCCTTCATCTTCGCCGCGGCGACCGGGGGGTAGAGGCTCGCTCATACGGAGCCGGCACCGATTGGGCGCTTTCGTCCGTAGCGAGCTTGATCGGCGTTCACGATTCCCCGGCGAACTTTGTGACCGACCATCCCCTGGTCGCTGAACTGCATCGCCGGCACCCTGGGCTGCGTATGGGTCGGACGGGCCGGGTTTTCGAGGCCTTGGTCGTCGCGATCCTCACCCAAAAGGTCACGGGCAAGGAGGCGCATCGAAGTCTCCAACAGCTCCGCTACCGATTCTCGGACTCCGCCCCAGGACCGGAGCCGACCCTCCGCCTGCCACCTGATGCTGATCGTCTCGCGAATAGCACCTACTACGACCTTCACCCGCTGGGGATTGAGAAGAGGCGAGCCGACACCCTGCTTCGTGCCGCCCGCATGGCCGAAGAAATCGATCGTCTCGCGACAGTGCCCTCGACGGAAGCGAGAGCTTGGCTAGAACGGCTTCCGGGCATCGGCGTGTGGACGAGCGCCGAGACGGTCACGGTCAGCCACGGCGATTCCGATGCGGTTTCTGTCGGTGACTTTCACCTCAAGAACGTCGTCGCTTGGCACCTGACCGGCCGCCCGCGGGGAACCGACGAGGAGATGATGGATTTGCTCGAAGAGTTCAGGCCTAATCGAGGAAGAGTGGTCAAGCTCCTCGAAACCCTTGGCCATGCGCCCGCTTTCGGCCCTCGCCTGCCGATTCGGAACTTCGCCGGCTTCTAGTCAGCATCGGGGATCGAATCCCAGTCCTGGACATCCTTGCCCTCTTCGCGGGCCAAGATGTCGGAGGCGGCCGTGGCCCCTGCCCCGGCCGAGATGATCGCCTGACTTCGAGTCGGTCGCGCCGATCGACCGATGACGTAGACCCGGTCCTGCGAACTCCGATAATCGCGATCGACCTCGATCGCCTTGGTCCCGCTTTCCGACAAGGCGAGGGAACGGGCCAGAACGGGGTTCTTTCCCTCCGACAGGATCAGATAGTCGGCGTCGAGCTTCTCACCCGCTTCGGTGGTGACGGAGACGCGATCGGTCGCGCTGACCTCGGTGATCAGCTCGGGGCGGAGCACGGCGCCTGCTGTCGAGGCTTGGCTACGGGCGATGGCCTGGAACTCCGGTCCGTCAATGGGGAGCACACCGAGATAGTTGTTGAGCCGGGCGTAGTTGACCGCGGTCTTGTCTTGGCCGAACAAGGTCACCTCGTGCCCGCCGCGGGCAAGGAAAACCGCCGCCGACAAACCGCCCGGACCGTCACCAACAATGAGAATTCGTGCCATAACGCGATGGTACGTTGGTACATGCCTATCGAGTTCACGCTCCCCGATCAGGACGGCAACCCGGTCTCCACGGCCCGCTACCGAGGACGCCGTTTGATCGTCTTCTTCTATCCCGCGGCGATGACAGCGGGATGCACCGCCGAGGCCTGCGACTTTCGCGATAACTACTCATCGCTCCAGGTGGCGGGCTACGACCTGGTCGGGATCAGCCCGGATCCACCGGCTCGCAACAAGAAGTTCCAAGACAAAGAGGGTTTGCCGTTTCCGCTTCTCTCCGATCAGGACCACAAGGTTGCCGAGTTGTTCGGCGCCTGGGGACCAAAGATGCGCTACGGCAAAGAATCGACCGGTTTGATCCGATCAACCTTCGTGCTCGGGCCCGATGGTGAGGTCGAGCGGGAGTATCGGAAGGTCAAGGCAAAGGGGCATGTCGCCCGGCTCACCGCCGAAGTTGGAGTGTGAGGGAAGAGGCAATACCACATCAATTTAGGGGGCAATCGGATAGGGAACGGGTCGGTCGCTTCAGCACCAAAATTCGGCAGGTGGGGAACGCCTTTTTGCTTATTCGGCGCTAGCAGAACGGAAAACGTCGCTGGCCAAAGAACGGTTTCGGGGTTCTTCACATGCCAAATTTGTGGGGGCCGACCGATATCCGATCCGCCTCGTTTCCCCTTGAGTGTTCTCAGCCCGCCGCCGCTTGCAACTCAGCGACATCGAGATTCTTCATCTTGAGCATCGCCTCCATTACCCGGTTGGTCTTCTCCCGATCCGGATCACTCATCAGCTCGTAAAGAATCGTAGGGACGATCTGCCACGACACCCCGAAGCGGTCTTTGAGCCAACCGCATTGCTCCGACCTATGCCATGGAGAAAAACCTGTTGGTGGATCCGGACATAGTGGAGGGGCTCAGCCTGGGTGACGTAGAATCGGCAGCATCATCGACCCGGCTCTTCGCCAACATCGCCGCCGAGAAGAAGCGTCGCTCGCTCTAGCTACCCGCCGCCTTTCCTACTCTCGGGTTATGCCATTCACTGATGAGCAACTGAGTTCGATCGAAAAGCGTCGCGAGATCCAGATTGAAACCCGGGCCGGCGAACGCCGATATCGAACGATCATTTGGATAGTGGTCGATGACGACGAGGTGTTCGTCCGTTCGGTGCGGGGCAAGCAAGGGAAGTGGTATCTGCGAGCGCTGCAGAGTCCTGAGGTCGCGCTGCGCGTCGCCGGCGAAACTATCGGCGCCAGGGCGGTACCGGCCAGCGATCCTGCTTCGATCGAGCGGACCAGCGAGGCGCTTCGCCGCAAGTATCCCGAAGGCCGCTCGCTCGACTCGATGCTGCAGGCCGAGATCCTCGAGACGACGATGCGCCTCGAACCTTCCTAGTTGCGCCCCGAACTCAGAGGCCCTTCGGATGCCAAACGGTCTTGGTCTCGGTGAACGCGGCAATGAGATAAGGCGACTGGGCGTCTGAGTAGCCGCTCTTTCCGACCAGGCGTTTGACGTTGTGGACAGCTCCCTCTTGTGCTCGCAGTGTCACCTCGGCTGAGGCGCCGGCCAAGTCGACCGCGTTCACATCCATGTGATCTGCCAGCCAGGGGACAAGTTCTTCCGCCGAACCAGTGAGGATATTGACCACACCCGACGGAACATCCGAACTTTCCAAGACCTCCGAGAAGGTGATCGCCGGCAAGGGCTGGCTTTCGGAGGCGACGACGACTGCAGCGTTCCCAGAGACGATCACCGGAGCGAGCCGCGAGACCAGCCCGAGCAACGCGGGAGTCTCGGGAGCGACGATCCCAACCACCCCGGTTGGTTCAGGGGCTGAAATATTGAAGAACGGTCCTGCCACCGGGTTGAGGTTGCCAAAGATTTGGCTGAACTTGTCGGCCCAGCCGGCGTACCAGACCATCCGGTCAACCGACTCCCCGACCTCCCGGCGGGCTCGAGCTGAGGTGAGGCCACCGGCCGCCAGTTGCTCGGCAAAGGCCGACGCTCGATCCTCGATCATCTCAGCGATGCGATAGAGAATCTGGCCGCGGTTATAGCCAGACTTCGCCGCCCACTTCTCCTGCGCGGTGCGGGCGGCCCGGACCGCGTCGCGTAGATCCTTACGTGATCCGCGGGCGACCCGGGCAAGCACGTCCCCATCAGCCGACAAGGCGGGGTAACTCCGGCCCGACTCGGAGCGCGGAAACTCGCCGTTGATATAGAGCTTGTAGGTTTTCTTGACTTCGAGTCGCGGGGTCACTCGTCCACACCCTTCAGGTAAGCGAGCAGGCCGTGCCGTCCCCCTTCGCGACCAAAACCGGACTCCTTATATCCACCAAACGGCGACGCCGGGTCGAACTTGTTGTAGGTGTTGGCCCAAACCACTCCGGCTTGGAGCCGGTCGGCCATCCACAGAATCCGCGACCCCTTCTGCGTCCACACTCCGGCCGACAATCCATATGGGGTGTTGTTGGCCTTTTCCACCGCTTCGTCTGGAGTCCGAAAGCTCATGATCGAAAGGACGGGACCGAATATTTCCTCCTGGGCGATCCGATGGGACTGCGACACTCCGGTGAAGAGCGTCGGACGGAACCAGAAGCCGTTGCCGGGAAGCTCGCACGCGGGCTGATACATCTCAGCCCCCTCCTCCTGGCCGGCCTCGACCAGTTCGGAGATCCGGGCGAGCTGCTCCGCCGAGTTGATCGCGCCAACATCGGTGTTCTTGTCGAGGGGATCACCCACTCGCAAAGTGTTGAGACGCCGCTTCAGCTTTTCGACGAACCGATCGTGAATTGTTTCTTGGACAAAGAGCCGGCTGCCGGCACAGCACACATGACCCTGGTTGAAAAAGATCCCATTGATCACACCTTCGATCGCCTGGTCGATGGGGGCGTCGTCGAAAATAACGTGCGCCGCTTTGCCGCCTAGCTCGAGGGTCAAGCGCTTGTCCGTCCCGGCGAGCGAAGTCGCGATCCGTTTGCCAACCGCGGTCGAACCGGTGAAGGCGACTTTGTCGACGTCGGGATGCTCAACCAGCGCGGCGCCGGTCTCCCCAGCGCCGGTGATGATGTTGATCACTCCCGGCGGAAGTCCCGCTTCGGACGCCAACTGGGCGAAAAGCAGCGCCGAAAGCGGTGTGGTCTCGGCTGGTTTCAAGACGACGGTGTTCCCGGCGGCCAACGCTGGGGCGATCTTCCAGGCCAGCATCATGAGCGGGAAGTTCCAGGGAATCACTTGGCCGGCCACGCCTAACGGCTCCGGCTTGAGGCCGGGGAAGGCGTACTCGAGCTTGTCGGCCCAGCCGGCGTAATAGAAGAAGTGAGCCGCGACCAGGGGGAGATCGACGTCGCGAGACTCTCTGATGGGCTTGCCACCGTCCAATGTCTCAAGGACCGCCATCTCCCGCGACCGCTCCTGGATCATCCGGGCAATCCGGAAGAGGAACTTCGCCCGTTCAACACCAGACAGATCCCCCCAGCCGTTATCAAACGCGGCGCGGGCCGCTTTCACCGCCCTGTTGACATCGGCTGCGTTCGCGCTGGCGACCTGAGCGAGCGGCTCTTCCGTGGCCGGATTGACAGTCTGGAAGTACTTCCTCGACAACGGGGCGCGGAACTTCCCATCGATGAAGAGGCCGTAGCGACCTTCGAGCTTGACGATGTCGGTTGATTCGCGACTTGGGGCATACGCCCAGTCGAGGCTCTTCGGCGCCGGCAGATTCTTTGCCACCGTCAGTCCTTAGTGAAGTAGTCGCCGGCTTGATAGCGGCCGGTCTTGAGCCACCGAATCTGCATCAAAACATCGTTGAGCAAGGACGACGCTCCGAAACGGAACCAATCGGGTGTCATCCAGCGCGGTCCGAGCGTTTCGCTGAGCACGACGAGATAGCGGATCGCATCCTTCGAGGTCCGAATCCCACCCGCCGGTTTCATTCCGATCTGGACTCCGGTCGCATTTTCGAAGTCGCGGATCGCCTCGAGCATGACCAACGTTACCGGGATGGTGGCGGCCGGTTGGACCTTCCCGGTGGAGGTCTTGATGAAGTCGGCGCCGGCCGCCATCGCCAGCATCGAAGCTCGCCGGACTTCGTCGAGAGTGCCGAGCTCGCCGGTCTCGAGGATGACTTTCAGGTGGGCCTTGCCGTCACAAATTTCCTTGACGCGGCGAACCTCGTCGAAAACGCGGAAGTACTCGCCGGAAAGAAATGCACCGCGGTCGATCACCATGTCGATCTCGTCGGCGCCCATAGCCACCACCGAAGCCGTCTCCGCGAGCTTGGCCTTGGTGTCGAGCTGACCGGAAGGGAAGTAGGTCGCCACAGCAGCGACCTTGACCCCACTCCCTTCCACCGATTGCTTGGCGTAGGGCACCATTGCCGGATAGACACAAATTGCCGCGACCGAGGGAACAGTTGGATCGACCGGATCGGGACGAACAGCCTTCGCCGAGAGCTGGGCGATCTTGCCCGGCGTGTCCTTACCTTCAAGGGTGGTCAGATCCATCATCCGGACGGCCAGCAGCAGGGCGTCCATCTTGGAATCCTTCTTTATCGAACGGGTGGCGAGAGAGGCGACCCGCTCTTCGACACCCACCTCATCCACCGAAGGAACCGACCGCACAAACGAAGCCAGGGTGGCATTAGTGATCCGACCTGGGAGGACCGAGGTGCGGTCAGGCGCTACGGCTATTGCCATCTGGGAGAGGGTAGCTACCGAGGCCCGCTGGTCACGTGGGCCGTGAGCGGTCTTCGAGCTCCCATGCATGATCGAGCGTATGCCAGGCGGACCGGCGAACGTAATAGCGGGGCGACCATAGCTTTTTCACCTGGTTCGGATTGGGTGGCGACTCGTTCTTCGCTCTTGCCTGAAGCGCTTCGAGTGCCACCTCGCGTAGAACTGTCATGTCCTCACCTTGTGTTGGTTTCGAACCCAGCTGACGGAGATAGGCGAGCTCGGCTTCGAAGACGTGAGTCGTCATTTTGACGAGAGTGCGGCCGCCGCCGCGAGGGCCGACCGCCAGGGTGATTCCTTCGGCGGCGTCTGCCGCATTGTCCCAAGCAGCCCAAGCCGCCCGCAACAACTTCACCCACCGCTTGAGCTCTCCGGAGTCGAGATCCTGGTCGTCGCCGGGCGCGGGCTGGCCCGGTATCCCGAACTCCGTGCTGGCGTCCCCCTTGAGCCGCGCCACCACTGCAAAGTCATCGACTGACTTTGGCCCGCTAAACCCGGCTCTCGCTGGTTTGAGAGCCGCGGCATAACGCGGCGCTGCTTCGAACAAAGCGACCGAAGCATCGTCAGCGGTCTTTCCCCCGCGGCTCCAACCGGGCCAGTCCACGGCGCCGGCGAATACCCGCTTCTCCCCCACTTCCAGGTAAATCTCGATGGGGCCGGTCACGCCCCAATTCTGGTTCTGTGGGCTCGTATCCGTGTCCAGCACGGATACGAGCCCTGGGTTCGCAGATTTATGCCCTGGTGCGGAGCTCGACCCGGCGGATTTTGCCGGAGACGGTCTTGGGGAGTTCCTCGACGAATTCGATCTCGCGCGGGTACTTGTAGGGAGCGGTCGTCTGTTTGACGTGGTCCTGGATCTCGCGAGCCAGCTCGTCTGAACCTTCATACCCGCTGGCCAAGATGACGAACGCCTTGACGATCTGGCCCCTTTCAGGATCCGGTTTGCCCACCACGGCCGCCTCGGCCACGGCCGGGTGCTCGATCAACGCGGACTCGACCTCGAACGGGCCGATGCGATACGCCGCCGAGATGATGACATCGTCGTCGCGACCGACAAACCAGATGTAGCCGTCGGCGTCCATCGTCGCCCGGTCGCCGGTGTAGTACCAGCCGTTGCGAAACACCTCGGCGTTGCGTTGGGGGTCCTTCCAATATTCGGTGAAGAGACCGACGGGGCGCGGTTCGGTGCGCACCGCGATGTGACCCTCCGCTCCTCGGTCGACGATCTCGCCGTCGTCATCCACGATCTCGATGTCAAAACCTGGAACCGCGAGACCCATCGAACCGGGCTTGACCACGAGACCCGGGAAGTTGGCGACCAGATTGACGGTTTCGGTCTGCCCATAGCCGTCAAAGGGGTAGAGCCCGGTGTGCTTCTTCCAAGTCTCGATCACCTCCGGGTTCAGAGGCTCACCCGCCGACATGCAGTGACGCAGGGTCGACCAGTCGTACGAGTCGAGATCGAGCTGGACGAAAGCACGGTAAAGCGTGGGCGGCGCACAGAAGGTGGTGATGCCGTGTTGGCCGATCATCCGCAGAATCAGGTCGAGGTCGGGCTTGCCGGAACCGTTCCATTGAAAGACCGCGGCTCCAATCTGCCACTGCCCAAACACACCCCAGGCGGCCTTGGCCCAGCCCGTGTCGGATACGGTCCAGTGGAGATCGTCAGGTCCGAGATCCATCCAGAAGCGGGCGGTGAGGATGTGGCCAAGACCATAAGAGGCATGAGTGTGCAACACCATCTTGGGATGGGCGGTGGTCCCCGAGGTGAAATAGAGAAGGAACGGATCGGAAGCGGCGGTCGGATCAGTCGTGGCCGGGTCGTAGGACTGTGACGAGGTATCCCACACGGTCCAGCCGGGTCGATCCGCTCCAACGACGAGTTGGAGCGTGAGAGCGTTTCCATCGATCGCATCGATGCGGCCCGCGCCATCGTTGTCGGTGATTGCCACCTTCGCCTCCGCCGCTTCGAGCCGGTAGGCGATGTCCCGAGAGGTGAGGAGCGTGGTGCCCGGCATGGGCACGGCTCCGATCTCGAAACAGCCGAGCATCACGTCGTACCACTCGACGACTCGGGGGAGCTGCACAAACACCCGGTCACCTTTTTCAACACCGAGACCGGCAAGCAGGTTGGCGGCTTGGTGGGCCCGTGTCGCCATGTCAGCAAACGTGTAACGGCCGGTCATGTTCCCCTCGTTGTCGACCGCGAGCAGGGCTAACGCCTCGGGACGTTCGCGTGCCTGCCGGGCGAGAACGTCGAGGCTGTAGTTGAAGCGCTCCGGAACGTCGAGCTCGAACTCGTCTCTGATCTGTCGGTACTCGGTCAAGTCCTTCATACCCTGAGAGTAAATGCCCAACGTCCCCCGCGTTCCTCCGACGCTCGAGATCGAGCGACGCCTATTTGAGGCAGGACAACGATGGATCGCGGGCGTCGACGAGGTTGGGGTCGGAGCTATAGCGGGGCCGGTGATCGCAGGCGCCGTTGTGCTCCCACTCGACCAAGGTTTTGAAGTCTTACTCGAGCAGCTGGGCGAAGTCCGGGACAGCAACCACACCAAGCGGTACAAGCACGCACGCTTGGGCCACCTCATCAGGCAAATCGCCAGCCCCGACGTCGCCGTAGGCATCGTCGAGGTCGCCGAGCTGGAGAAGATCCGGGATCAGAATCGAGCGACCACCATCGCCAGCAACCGCGCCTTGGCCGGGTTGCCCCATGCTCCTGAGGTCGTGCTGCTCGACGGCGGGGTATCGATCGACGCCGCCGGCTTCGATGTCGTCCAGGTTCCGAAGGTCGTGGGTGGCACGCCCGCCCTTTCCATTGCCGCCGCGTCGATAGTCGCGATGGTGGCGATCGCCGAGGTCATGTCTGGGTACGCGGAAAGGTATCCCGGTTTTGGCTTCGAACGACACTCGGGATATCCGAACTCCGAGCATCTGGACGCGCTCGCCCAATTTGGCAGATTGCCCGTGCACCACAGTTTCCACCGCTTCGTCCAGGGGCGTTAGCTTTCGCAACCGACGCCCTCGCGATCGAGATCGAACTCGTCGTAGCCGACCACATAGACAGGGCCCTGCACGTAGTTGGGCCCATTTCCTGATCCGCCCGCGCAGTCGTAGTCGCCGACCCCCACGGCTAGGCACACATTCGAGTACGAGCTGTGGCAACTGACTGCCGGAGCCGTCGTCACCGGGGCTGCCGTGGTGGTTGGCGGAGCCGTGGTTGGCGGAGTCGTAGTTGTGGTGACGATTGACGTTGTCGTCGATGACGTTGTCGTCGATGAGGTGGGAGCGACTTCGGCCCGCCTCTGCGCATCGGCGAGCACTTCGGCTTGAGTGGTGTCCGGTTCGTACCTCCGCGCAACTGCCAAGCCGCTCTCGACCATCACCTCATTCACGAAAACGTCGCCGACATAGACATAACGGAGCAGACGTCCGAAGCGATCGCGATCGGACTGGTCGCGGACTAGAAGGACCGGTCGCTCACCGATCAGCGAGCCGAGCAGCGTGCTCGCCTCCGCCCACATCGGATCGCCTTGATCCGGCGCGTCGATGCCGATCATCCGGACCGGCTCGTTGGCACCATCCGCCGACAACACTCGGAAAGTGTCGCCGTCGGTGATCGAGGCCACTTCCACGAGGCCATCGAGCGGCTCTGCGATCGTGACCTCGGGAGCTTCCACTCTGAGAGTCGACGACGTGATTGGTTGCGGCTGTTGAGCGACACCCCCGCAAGCAAGGAGGACAATGGCAAGCGTCAACGGCCAGGGCTTTCGTCCGACATTCATGGCGGAGCTTCAAGCTACGCCGGTCCGGCTCGCGGGCATGGCCGATTGACCCGAATCACCCAGCCGTGGGGTGCAAGACGGGCCGGAACCCATTAAGCAAAGCCACGACTGACGTCGGCGGGGTTAGCACCGTGACCTCGCCATGCACAGGACGCGGAACCGGATCGGTCCATCCCCCAAACGAAAATGCCAGCAATCGATCGTCGAGGACTATGGCGGCAACTCCCGTTCCTTGCTGGATCACGGTTCCGCTTGGCAAGCCCTCGATCGCAGCCGAGCAGATGCGTCCACGCTCGGCGGCTAAACGACGGTTCATCTCCGGCGCCGATGGCCGGCCGAGGGCGGCCTGATAAGACAGGTAGTCGTCGCGTCGGCATTGACCACACGGCCGATGCCCCGCCGCCAAGGCGACCGCATCATCGAGAAAGAAGAGCGGCGTCCAGCGCCGGGGTGCGGTCAGGGGGTGTCTCCAGCCCCGGTACTCGAGCAAGCAAGTGATCCAGAGGTTGCCAACGTGATGCCGCACAACCTCTCCCCGTTCGTCGACCAGACAACCTCGATTGCCCGTGAACAAGCCCCGAGCGGAGTTGGCGTGCAGATCCCCCCACGGATCGACCCGGTTACGCCGCGCCATCGAGGAAATAGGTGGCAGTATGCGCCTGGGGCTGGTATTTGCCGAGCAGCCTCGCCAGATCAGCAATTGCAGCTGCGATGTCAGAGGCGGCGTCCGCATGGTGGCCTTCGATGACGAACATCGCTTCGGTGGTCGACGCCGTGGTCGCGCTCTGTTGACTCTGCCTCCAGCACCATCGGCGCGAGCTGGCAACCTTCTCTCTATCGACAAAGACCACCTCGCCCGGCTCCGGGTTGACAGATCCCTCGGAACCAAGGTCGGTGAACGACTCTGTACCGTCGGACACGCGAACGGTGATGAAACCGGCGATCCCCGATAGGTCAACCACAGCCACTGGCAGCCTGTAACGAATCGAAACCAGATTGCCGACGTCGACCAGTGTGTTGATGGAAGGAATGGCCCCCTGTTTAGTCAGCCGCCGCAACAACGACTCGACCGCGCTTCGATGGTGAGTCGGTTTCGCCCCGAACTTCGTAAAGGCTCGTCGCCACGCACTGATCGACGGCAGGTCAGAGATAGGAGTTGCCTGCAGTCGCTCTAGGACCGATTGCTGTTCAACTTCGTACTACCGCATCCTCATGCGCGCCGCCATCGCCGAAGGCAACCAAACCGCCCTCGACGCCACCTTCGCTGAGCTGCTCGCCGTCGTCGACGCTGACCAAGGCCCCGACGCCGCCGGCTTCCTCGACCCCGAAACACAACCGAAGACGACGACGCCAAGCCGGCTGACCGAGACATCGAGAACCGTCCCTGTCCATCGACCGCCACCTCCGCCCTGAACCGAGGCACCCAATGACCGAGCTGAGCCGAGAAAGACACCTAGAACAGATCCACATCCAGCTCGAACACTGGCAACACAACCTGGCCAGTCGCGTCGCCAGCGAAGCCGAAACACTCGACATCGAAGTCGACAACCTGCACGACAACGAGCTCGAAGTCGTCCGACAGCGGCTGCATGCCGCCCAAGCCGAGATCCTCACCGGGTGCGACATCGTCCGCGACCTCAGGCGAGAGCTCCAAGACCGACGAGTTGCGAGATGAACCCAGAATGGCTGGCCAACTCCGGTAGCCCATGCATGGCGCATCGTCTCCGCTTCCAAAGCTCACGGCGACGGAGCGCTACAAGCAACGCCATCAGAAACAGGAGGCGGGCCACTCAGAGTGGTTCCCTATGTGTCCGGTATTGCCGGTTCGGGGACAGGTAGGAGCCGATTGTCGGTGGTTGACTCCCGCGTGTTATGCGTTGTGCTATTGCGGACTCAGCTGGGGGTGATTGCCAAGGCGACTATTGCGCGAACGTCAAGTCACACACCCACGGGCAACTGATGCCCGCATGCAGGCGTATGGACCATGCGAAGACAGCGATCACGCGTGGGCATCCGTGCGATCATGGCGCTCCCGACTCGCCCATCCGCGTCGGCGACGACGTCTCCTGTTTCATGGCCATCTCGTTGGTGTGGTACATAGAGGTGGGCTCACTATGAATCTAACGACAGCGGGGCGCAGCGCAGATCTCTCCCCGACAGGAACACCTCGGCGAATCCAGCCTCTCGTAGTTCGTCGCAGTTGGCCTTGAGCAATCGCGGGCACTGCCCACCACGCAGACGCAAAAGCCAGGCCTCAATCGTCTCATTTGCGCCTTCGCTGCTCACTCCGGCAAGCTATAGGAGGGGTTTACATCCTCCTCTCTTAGCCAGCCCTGAAGCGAAGCTATGGCGACAGCGGCGTGGGTGGTGGGAACGTCGAGGCGAACGAGGAGAGCCTGGAGTCGACGTCGAAGGTGTCGGGTCGAGCATTCAAGTCGAACGGCAACAGCACCTCTGGTGGGCTCAGTGACAAGCGCTCGAAGCATCACCAGTTCGCTCTGCTCGATCTGAATCGACGTATAACCATCTGGTGCTTTCGGCGCAGGCACCGATTTCATTGCCCTTTCCTCTGTGATCGCGGGGAGCCCTCCCGATTCCTCGGACGCAGATACGACGTTGATAGATGTGTCCACACCGCTGGGTTCGTTGCAGAGCAGCTTCGCGACGGATGTCCGCTTTCGGACACAGATCGGAGTAAGGCCCGTCGAGTTCCAATGGAGGTGCCGAATGTTCAGTCTGAGTAGACGCTCTTTGCTGGTCGCTCTCGTTGCGACCGCACTCTGGACGTTGTCTCTCCCCGCCCCTGCGGGCGGTAACCCTGCTTCAGCAGACAACCGCGTTTCGCATCATGAGAGCCCGACCGAGACGGGCAGGACTCAGGCCTGTTTGCTCTATCAGGTCGGGAACATCTACGAATGCTTCGGATCGGAAAAGGAGCTCGATGCTCGCCTTGAGATGCTGGCGGATCAGCCCGAAACCAGCGCCCTTCTTGCTCAATGCTCAACCGGCCTCCGACTGTACGACGGCACGGGGTACACAGGATCGGCGCTGGTTATCTTGGATCGCTCCCTGTGGATCAATCTTTCCAGCTACGGCTTTGACAACCGCACATCCTCATACCAGGTGGGGGCGTGCGATTCTTACTTCGCCGAGAACGGAAGCGGGGGAGGAAGCTGGTATCCCACGTCTGCTACCCAAGCTTGGGATCAGGCCTCATCCATGCAGTCAGGCTGGAACAACCGGGTTTCCTCCGTCTACCAAACGTAGATCGAACGTTTCCCGGTACGTTTTCCGTCTAGCCGTCCAGTGACCTAGGTCGGCTTTCCATTGGAGGAATCCGAGGCTAGGCAGGTATTCGAAGAGCTCTATCGTGGCAGCTACAGAAGGCTGTTGGCATATGCACTTCAGCGCACTGCCAATTCCGAGGACGCGCAAGAGGTGGTGGCCGAGACCTTCTTAGTGGCTTGGAGGCGACTCGACGACTTGATCGACGCCGAGAACCCATTGGCGTGGTTGTACGGAGTGGCGCACCGAATGCTCGCCAACCAACGTCGCAGGCAACGGCGCCAGCAAAAACTGAATGAGAAATTGGCTGGCCACACCAACGACATCTTGCCCGAGACCGCCCACCGGGACGTAGAGGGACGCCGTCTCCTCGCCGAGGTCATCGAGATTATCGACGAACTCCCACCTCGCTACCAGGAAGTCTTGAAGCTCACCGCCTACCAGGGCCTATCCCCCGCAGAAATAGCCTCGGTGCTGGAAATGCCGCCGGTGGCTGTTCGAACGCTTTTGTATCGGGCGAGAATTCGGTTGCGACGATTACTCGATGAGCGATACCCCGGCTGGGGACTAGTCATAGAGGAACCCGAATGAACCAACCGCAACGATCCGCCCGAACGGGACACGTTCGCTTCGGAAATCCTTTGAGATCATGAAAAGCAAGAATCGCGCCGCTTCTGACGCCGCGGATCCAATCGAGTTGGTCCGTGAACTCAATCCCATTGACGAAACCCGGATCGAAGGGCACGATTCCCCAGCTGCCCGGCGCCTTCTTGGCGACATCCTGGCTCAACCGCGTCACTCCCCAGCTGGCCCTCAGCGCCGCCGACAGATCCTGGTCTGGGCGCTGGTGGCGGCTGTGGTCACCGCCTTTGGGTGGGCCTTATTGCGACCTATCACCGATCCATTGGGACTTGCCTGCTATGCCGCTCCAGATCTCGAAGCCGACAGTGTGGCGATCGCCGCAGACAACGCCCTTGACCCCACCTCCTGCGCCTCGCTCTGGGCGAACCGAACCCTGACTAATCATGGGATAGTCGCTCCGGGGGACGTCCCCGACCTTCGGGCCTGCGTCAGCCCCGGCGGAGGTTTGGCAGTCTTCCCCACGGCGGACGATCGAATCTGTGACCGCCTGGGCTTAGCCGAACCCGACCCTGCCTCCATACCTGCGGCCGACGCCGTCCGGAGTCTGGCGGAATCACTTAGTAGGCGGATAAACGCAACCTCTTGCTTCTCAATCGATACGGCCGCGTCGATGGTTCGCGATGCTCTTGACGATTCAGGCTTGGCGGATTGGACCATTGCAACGATGCCGACAACCGGGGAGCGGCCATGCGCAAGCGTTGCGATCGACAGCGAGACACGAACCGTCACATTGGTTCCCATTCCTGGCGAGGGCGACTCATCTTGACTGGATTGTTTCGCTGGGCCCTGCGTCCGTGGTCGTTCGGCCCCGCTTGTTTCCAAAACCCTGCCTGGAAGTGCACGCATTTGCTCACACCGAGCGGCGTCGCCATGTCTCGAACCTCGGACGACACTGATCCAATCACGAAGGGCTCGTCTACCTCTCTGGCGCTGTCCGCCCAACGTACCGCCCTAGCGCCTCTCGTCAAGCAGCTCGCGCTTCAAACGCGATGTTTGATCGATCGCGGACACATTGCCAGTGAGATGGAACTAGGGAAGGGAGATTCCTGCTGCGGAGCTCGAGAGGGAAGTCGCGTGCCCACGGGCGGTATCGCCACCCGAGCGCGTACTCGCGACCTTCCTATGGCTGGTGAGTGTCCCAAGTTCTGTACAGATCGCGCAGTAGATACGAAAGGAGAAGGAATGCGTACGAAATTCATGGGACTGACAATCCTGGCTGCTGTGATCGCGATTTCAGTTCCGGCCTTCGCGCACGTCTATGGCGCCGGAAATCCGAACCCCACAAATTGCCCCAACGGAAACGTTTGCGTCTACGTATACGACAACTATGGGGTCGGAGCTCTCGGTGGTGTCTATGCGTCGGGGAATGGCGAGGTCGATGATTGGCCGGAACCCCATCGGGACTCGGACAACTCGGCCTTCAACGATTGGGACGTCAACCAAGCGCGGTTCTATGAAGGTGTCAATCAAACCGGCGGCTGGTATTGCCTAAATCCGAACGGCGGGAACCAGAACCTGCCATTCCACCACGACAACCAGGGCAACTCTCACCTCGTGCTGGTCTCATGTTGAAGGCTCCCAGAGACGTCGTAATTCGAGTCCGACAATCCGATGGAGGAAGACAGATGAGTCGCCGTGTGACCGTCTTGGTATTACTGATCTTGGCTTTGCTGCCACTTGCCGCCCATGCTCACGACTACTCCACCTCAAGCCCGAATCCCACGAACTGCAATGACCAGCGCTTCTGCGTGTACGTCTATGACAACTACGGAACCGGGGATCTCGGTGGGGTGCTGTCGTACTCGAGTGTCGAGGTGGACCTCTGGGCTGAGCCGTGGCGAGACTCTGACAATTCCGCCTTCAACGATTGGAATGCGAATGCCGTAAGGGCTTACGAGGGATCCAATCAGACCGGCGGCTGGTATTGCCTAAGCGCGAACGGCGGGAACCAGAACCTGCCATTCCACCACGACAACCAAGGTGATTCCCATATCGTTCTGACGAACTGCTGATAAGTCATCGTTAGGCAAATGAAGCTGCGGGTTGTGCTCCTTCTACTTACCCTTGCAGTAGTTGTTGTCCTGGCGTGGAAACCCTTCATTGCCCCGTTCCTAGCCGAACCAGTTAGGTTGGTGAGTCCATCGGAGAGGTTCCTGATTGCATCTGCAATCGATCTACTGGTAGCTGATTGCATGTGGAGCGAAGGGTTCCACGCCTTTCCTGAGCTTCCACAGATCCCAGAGCGCATTTATCCAAAGACCGACAGGAGAGCACATGAGCCATGGGGATGGGACGATCCAGATCGGGCGAGGGCCACCGGCTACGGGATTACCAATTCGTTGCGGTTTGATGCCGCCCAACCGAGCGCAGTCGTACGCGAGGATCTATATCAGGCTTGGTGGCAACCCGTCGAATCGAGCGATCAAGCGGACGCAGCTTACTCTTTACATGGGCCAATCGGCGATCAACTGGTGCTCGAAATGGCCGGGATCCATTCTTCGACACCGGTAGAAGGATGCGTCGCCCAGGCGAGGGAAGAGCTGTTCGACGGCCTTGAGAACTTCCTCCTCTATGACGCGTACCGCAATCGCATAGGCGACGGAGGGATCTGGGAAGCGCGAAGTGTTCCCTCTTACGAAAGCGCCCTGTCGAACTGGTCCGACTGTTTTGGCGACGAGACGGGCATCAGCGTTGAGACGCCCCTCGACGCATACGGGCATGTGTTCAGAACTGAGGGCGCGTCGATCGATTTTGAACTCGAATCGACCGTTGCGGTCGCAGACGCTTTGTGCAATCAAAGGGTTGGACTCGCAAGAACCGGTGATCAAGCACTTGAGATTGTGCGTCGTCGGATGGCGCGAGATTTGCATGAAGTGACGCAGCGGTTCGAGCAGCTCATGGGAGCTGTCCTTCGCGATGCAAATGAGGTGATGGAGACTGAAGATCGATATCCGTCAGCGGCCAGCACTTCGTGACCTCGATGCGATTGCAGGCCCGAGCTGCCGTGAGTGTGGCTACGCTCGAGGGGCCTCGGCTGTTGAAGCACCCTGCCGTTCTCATCGGCGCCGCCTTAGCTGCGAGCGGGATCATTCTGAGCCTGTTCGGCTGGGCCCCCGTTCTTGACCGTATCTCAGGTCTTCTCTCAGTCTCCATGAGTCTCTTGGCGGCGGGGGCCCTGATCGCGACATCAGACTTGACAAGACGCCTGATGAATACGGCCGAGCATGATCCGGAAGAGGTGGCTCCCCTCTGGAAGCGGCGACGCATCCTGGGTGCGGTGTCCGCATCGAGTTATCTAATGGCAGGTGCTTTGGCCTTTCAGTTCTGCGCGATTCTTGTTGCGGCCATCTTTAAGCCTGTTGGGCGCTTGATCTTCCGGGAACTCCTGCTTGGCACTGCGGTGGTGGCCTTCGGTTCAGCGCTGGGGATTCTGATCGGCTCACGTTCGCGGGCCCGCTACCCAGCCCTGCTCGTTCTGATCACGCTCGTCGGCCTAAACGTCGCTCTCGCTACTCCGGCGGTGTCCGAATTCGCGGCAGCATCGGGGAGTGAGGCGCCTGTTGATTTGACGAGGCTCGAGCGAGCCCCTCTCTTTGCGCCCGTGGCATCCTTCGATCTAGAGCGTTCGTACCCAATGCAAAAGAGACAACCAGGGGCCCAAGCCGCGTATTTGTTGGCCATGACTGCCGCGGTGGTCATGCTCTCCTATCTAAAACACGTGAGAAAGAAACTGCCTTACATTGCGTCTGTTCTGCTGGTTGTCGCTCTCGGTGTTGCTCCGGTGACGGTCGCTGAAGCCGAGATCGGTAGCGCCGGCTACGACTCCGACTGTGTGCAGCTGGAGGTCGCCGAGTATTGCTTCCTGGTGCCGTTCGAAGGTTGGGTGGAGGAGTGGTCCGATGTTGTCTTGGCCGTCCGATCGGCCCTCCCTATGGGCTCCTTTCGGGACCTTCGAGTCGAGCAGGTCGACACGCGATTGTTCGGCACCGGATTCGCCCACTACGCCGATGGAACTCTGGCGCCTACTACTGGAGTCAAGGTATCGACCTGGTGGGCACTCCGCGTACCGCTTACCGCGCCTGACGATCTCGGCGAGTTCCACCTGGGGCTAGCCGTGGCGTCACGTTCGCTGGGATTGCCGGTTGAGTACGTCTGGGCACAAACACGAGCCGGCGAGCGGATCGTCGAAGTCGACTTCACCAAACTCGAGACTCTGCAGCCAATCGCCTGCCGGGCTCCTGATCAGGCCCGCGCGGTCGCCGCCCTCTGGGCAGCTGCGACCATCTCAGATCAGGCAGAACGATTCCTTCGAAATGGAGTTGAGAGCCCCGGCAGAATCCCCCTGTTCGGTGATCAGATAACCCCAGAACTCGCCATCTACGAGTTTCCAAGGCCCTACGTAGGAAAGCACATGTTGGTCGATCGACTGCTAATGAGCGGGGAGCGGTTTCCGTGGTATGCCATCGAGTTCTACCTGCGCGACGCGTACTACGCCACTCAGCTTTTGAATCGGCCGTTCGACGAGGTCTCCGAGTTTCTCTCGGTCAATTGGGACTGGGTCTCAGATCCTTCGACGACGACTAATCAATTGGCACGTGAGGTCGGAATCGCTGTGGAGAAAACCCCAATCGACCTACCTTCCGGGGAAGTTGACCGTTCTTTCTACGGGGAGCCGCAATGCGGCTCAGGAGAAGGCACGTGACACCAGCCACCGCCAGCACGAACCCCCAGTCCACTGTGTCTAGGGCCGGGCGGATCAGCCTTACCGTTGCCATTGCCCGCATCCTGAATTGGCCAATCTACGCAGCGGGGGTTGGCTTGGCCGTTGGTCTGAGTTGGCTTGCCTCACTTCACACCGGCGGAGCCGATGTGCGAGCTCCGCTTCTCCGTGTAGCGTTGATAGCGTTGAGTCTCTCAGCCGTTTCCCTCTTCGAAGACGAGGCCAACGAGCTGACGCAGACAGCTCCGAGAGGCGGTGGATTCCAGCGAAGAGTGCGCCTGCTAGTTACTTCAGCCGTATGGATTCTTGGATCGTTCTTGGTGGTTGGCGTCGGCTCTATAGATTTGCCGTCCGAAGAAGGCGTCCACTCTGACCAGTTCATTATTGAAGGCCTGGCCGAGGTTGGTGTGGTGCTGGCAGTAGCCGGTGTAGTTTCTCTCAGCCAACATTCGGATTCCTCAGGTGCGTCGGCTGCGGCAACCCTCCTTACCCTCCTTGCAATCTCTTGGCTACTGCCACGACAGCTGAGGCCCTGGATTGTGCCGGGTCACATCGACTGGAACCGCGTAAGGGCATTGTGGCACGGAGTCGCTCTGGTCACCTGGGGCGTGGCAATCGCCACAGTGGCCATCGAACCATATAGGGCGCTCACAGTTCATAGCTTGCAACGATCACTACCAGCCTCTGTGCCTGGCCTCGGCCGGAGTGATTGAATGGAAACGCTGGTCGTTGAGTCAGTCGTCAAGTCCTATGGCTCGACTCTCGCCTTGTCTGGTGTCACCCTCAAGATTGCACCCGGCGTCACCGGATTGCTTGGTCCAAACGGTGCGGGGAAAACGACTCTACTGCGATGTCTAGCAACGGGCTTAGCTCCCGACTCCGGGGACATTCGGATCATGGGCAGGGATCCAAGGATTACATCTGACTTGCTTGAAATAAGAAGGCGACTCGGGTACATGCCGCAGGATGACGCCCTCTATTCTTCTCTTACCTGCTTCGAGTATCTCGAGTACATGGCGCTCCTGAAGGAGCAATTCAACCGAGCAGCACGGCGCGCTCATATCGACGAGTTATTGGCCGAAATGGGGCTCCAAGAGAAGCGCACCTCGAAGGTCCGCCGACTGTCAGGTGGAATGAGGCGACGGCTCATGCTGGCTCAGGCCCTCTTAGGAAGACCTCAAGTGCTACTCCTGGACGAACCCAGCGCTGGCCTCGACCCGGCACATCGATTGCATTTCCGCTCTTTGATCACCACCGGGGGCGAGAGCCGGACAGTGCTTCTTTCAACTCATGTGACAGATGATGTCGAGGCAATGTGCGACGCCGTATATGTCATCGATCGCGGCTTAGTGCTGTTTCAAGGCACACCATCTCAGCTATCTGCCACAGCGGTCGGCAGGGTCTGGATCTCCGACGTGAGAACCGAGGGCGGCCAAGTCACTTGGCGAACGGGAGATGGCCTTTATCGATCTGTTGGAGTCGCTCCCGATGGCGCAACTCTCGTCAATCCCACTATTGAGGATGCCTACTTATTGCTCGTGGGTCAAGCTGCGTTGAACTAGCCCTTCTAGCGGTGATAAGACGTAAGTGCTTCTCGCGTGGGATCACGACGACCGCGCTTTTGGATAGAACTCGGATGGGATTGGGGTCTTGTCCGGGCGCCGAAGATGCGAAGTCTAGCCGACGCCACGACGTCTGCCCTCTTACAGTCCTGAAATAACGTTGAGTATCATTGGTGGATGCGTGAGACCGACCCGAGCGAGGAACTCCGGCGTCTTTATCCGCCCCTTCTCACGACAGCCCATGTTGCTGAGATGATGCATTGCACGATCGGCGATGTCCGCGACAAAGTCCATCGTAAGGAGCTTCCGGCGGTGCGTTGGGGTAACCAGTTCCGCTTCTTCCGCGGCGAGGTGATTTCGGTCTTGCAACGGGTGGGGGACGACAAGCCCGGCCGGAGTCGACCCATTCGCGAGCCCGATCGCCTCGATGACCCCGGCGCGGACGCTCGGAAACGCCTCGAGAATCTCCTGGTCGTATCCAAACCTTCGTGCCTGCGTAAAAACTCCCGCGCCAAATGAATTATCCAGGGGGCGCCACGTTACGCAAGAATGGGTTCGATGCTTGCTGGGGTTCTCATCTGGACCGAAGTCGACCGGTTCGAGGCCATGCGCCATTTTTACGTCGAGAGCCTGGGCCTCGAACCGCGTTCTAATCGAGAGGACTTTGTGGACTTCGAATGGGGATCAACTCGCTTGACGATCGGGGTCCACGAGCAAGTGCGAGGCGAGGCCCGCGACCCGCTCCGGATCATGATCAACCTCGCGGTCGACGACATTGACCAAGCTCACAACCGGCTGGTTGCGGCCCAGGTTCCCTGTCTCCGCCAGCCTTCGCCAGAGCCGTGGGGCGGGCGTGTCGCGACCTACTCCGACCCGGACGGCAACACCGTCCAACTGATGACGGGAACGGCCCGCCAGTAGCCGCCGCTGTTCGGCTTTGTGCAGCCGATCGGCCTGAATCGACCGAGCGACGTCGTAATACAAGATGCCGTGAAACACGATCTCCATCCTTTCTGAGAGGGCTTTTGTTACAAGTGTGAAACTACAAGAAGTTGAGGACAGGTTCTGTCCGCAAATTCGGGTTATTGTCAGGTAATGCAGGGTGAATCGACCGGCACCAGCGGGCGGATGCTGAGGCTCTTGACTCTTCTCCAGGCACGTCCCAATTGGACCGGGGAGGAGCTTTCGGATCGGCTGGCGGTCACGGTGCGGACGCTGCGCCGAGACGTCGCTCGCCTGCGCCAGCTCGGCTATCCGGTCGAGGCGTTGTCGGGTCCGGCCGGCGGTTATCAGCTCGCTCCGGGCGGTGCGCTGCCGCCGCTCCTGCTCGACGATGATGAGGCCGTCGCGGTTGCGCTGAGTCTTCGCCAAGCGGCAGGGGGTGGCCTGCCGGGATTCGAGGACGCGGCGGTGTCGGCGCTGGCCAAGATCTCCCAAGTACTCCCTCGTCGTCTGGCCGAGAAAGTGGCGTCGGTGCAGACTTCGACTATCGGTCTCGTCGCTCCGCGAGGGCCGGGCGAATCGGTCAGCCCCGAAAACCTCGTGGTCCTGGCGAGCGCCTGCCGCAGCCAAGAGAGGCTCCGCTTCGATTACCTCGACGCCGAAGGGCGGGCTTCGGAACGACACGTCGAGCCCCATCAACTCGTCCACTCCGCCCGCCGCTGGTACCTCGTTGCTCGCGACCGGGACCGCGAAGCATGGCGCACCTTTCGCGTCGATCGGATCTCAAAACCCGCCGGCACCGGAATCCGTTTCGTGCCCGACAATCCCCCCGACGCCGCTGCGTTCGTGGCGGAGGGCTTGGCCGTCGCGGTCTATCCGGTGCAGGCCCGGGTGGTCTTGCAAGTTTCATTCGCCGAGGCGAGGAAGCTCGTTTCGCCCCTGGTCGGCGTGGTCGAGCGACAACGGGGTGGCGCCTTGCTCCGCATCGGTGCCGACGACGTCGATTGGATCGCGCGATTTCTGTCTTCGCTCGGGTGCGGCTTTCTAGTCCTCGATCCCCCCGCGCTCAAAGATGCCCTGGCTCGATTGGGAGCGTCGCTGATCCGAAACTCGGGCTAGGCGAAGATCCGTGGAGAGGCTTTTCCCAATCGATCATGCGGGATTCGAGCTCGGCAACGATCTCAGTCAAATCGAGATCGAGAGGAACGCGGGCGCCTTCGGGTCGCAGGGCGGAAAGCAAGCGTCGCCGGATGTGCGGGCGCGACACCGGTAGCAGGTTGGTGGCCTCGAAAGTAGTCCGTTGCTTCATGCAACTCACTTTAGCTAGGTCAGTTGCATAAAGCAACCTACGCTCTACACTATCTTGGAATGCCCACCCGCAAGAGCTTTGAGCACCTTCGCTGCTCGGTGGCAAACACGGCCGAACTGATCGGCGACCGCTGGACCACGCTCATCCTCCGCGACGCCTTCATGGGAGTCCGTCGGTTCGACGACTTTCAAAAGGATCTCGGCATCGCCCGCAACGTCCTGACCGATCGCCTCGCCATGCTCTGTGACAACGAGATTCTTCTAACCCGGAAGTACGAGGACAGGCCCCCCCGGTTCGAGTACTTGCTCACCCCCAAAGGCAAAGATCTTTTTGACGTCATCGTGGCGATGTGGCGTTGGGGCGACGCCTGGAATCCGCCTGCCGATGCCGATCTGCGAATCCTGGTGCACCAGGAGTGCGGCTCTCCCACCCATGGGGTTGTCCGATGCGAGCATTGCAACGGCGATCTCGATCACCGCAACACCCGTCTCGAACCGCTCCTCAACGTTGTTGCCGCCCGGCAGAGTGCGGTTCCGTAATCCCCGCTAGACGGTCACGACGCGGCGTTGGCCAGGTGGACCAAGATGCCCGTCGGGTCGCGTACCTCCGCCACTCGCTCCCCCCAGGGTTGATCAACAGGCTCGGCAACTATCTCTACCCCAGCTAGCCGCAACTCCTCGATGATCCGGTCGACGTCCTCCACGTACGACCAAACCGAAAAGGGTTCACCCTCGCCGGCGCCGATCCCAATGCTCACCTCCCCCCGGGCCATGCTGACATAGCCCGGCTCCCCATCTAGCGGGAACTGAAACGTCTTCTCGAAGCCGAGCCGCTGATAGAACTCTTGAGTCGAGCGGAGATCCCCACCGTTCACGATCGGGAAGAATCGATAGTCCATCCCGACGACTTTACGAGACGAGCCTGTCAAGCGGATTCGGCGCCCTGCCGAATGAAGAAACGATGCAAACCGTGGCGGAAGCGCGCGAACGGGTCGATAGCGCGCGCTCAGACTCGGAGTTGCAAGCCGCCCTCACCGACCTCGCCTCAGCCCTCTATGAGGCTGACGCCGAGGAGTCGGTGCGGGTTGCCGACCAGTCGATTGCACTGGCAGGAAGGCTCGGTGATTCGCTGGCCCAGGCGTGGGCGCGTCACAACCGCGGTTGGGCGTTGAGCGCGCTGGGTCGGCTCGAAGTGGCCCTGGCCGATCAACTCGCTGCCCTGGGAGAGTTCGAGCTCCCGCGCTGAGGATCGCGGTATCGCCAACACCCTCCTCGCCATCGGTGATATCCACGGCGAGGCTGGAGACACTTCAACCGCCCTCGAGTATTTCGATCGTGCCGCCGAACCGATGGCCCGCTCCGGAGATGAACTCGGTCAGGGGGTGATCTTGAACCCGACCGGGATCGCCCTTTCCCGCGAGCTACGCCACCGCGAGGCCGTCGATTTCTTCAATTAGGCAGAGAAGATCTTCGAAGCGCTGGCCGATCCGATGCGCATCGTCACCACCAAAATCAACCGAGGGTTCGAGTTGCTCGACATGTCGCAGCAAGAACCGGCGAGCGAACACCTTGCAGATGAAGTCGAAAAGATCGCCCTCGATGTAATCGACCAGGGCCACGTCGGCGGCGAGGACGGACGCAGCACCCTCGCCTACGGCCATTCGCTCCTCTCGCGAGTCCACGCCGTGGAAAGTCGTTTCGACCTCGCGCTCCAGCACGGGTCAATCGCCCAGCAGTTTGCCGAAGAAGGAGGGTTTGACCTGCTTGCCATCGAGGTGGCGTTGGACCGCCTCGAGTGGACAATCAAGGTCGGCGATCTCGATGGCGCGGTCGAGCTCATGAGCTCGACAATCCTTGCCGCCAACATGGAGGAGAACCGGAGAGGTCTTGTTCAAGCCACCCAGTTACAAGCAGACCTGCTCGAGGCGCTCGGCGACAGCGACAGAGCCCTCGCCGCGTTTCGGGAATTTCACCGCCTCGATCGAGAGCTTCACAACCTCGAGGCCGAGCGCAGATCGCGTCTCACGATGGCCCGATTCGAAGTTGAGAACGCTCGCCGCGAGACTCAGCTCGCCCAATCGCGTGTCGCCCAACTTGAAGCCCTGGACCAAGACAAGCGCGACTTTCTTGCCAGTGTCAGCCACGAGCTGCTCACTCCGCTGACAGCCGTGATGGGGTTTGCGACCGAGCTCGCCGAAGCTTTGGGATCGGTTCGACGATTCCGAGGCCCGCAACGTGGTCCAATTGATCGCCCGGCAGTCGGCGGACATCTCCAACATCGTCGACGACCTCCTCACCGTGACCCGCCTCGAGGCCGGAACGATGAGCGTCCACCTGCAAGCTATCGACGTGCTGGATCAGGTCGGCGCGCTTGTCGAGACCTTGGCCCGTGATGGGGGTCGGAAGATCGAATGGTCCGGTAACACCCGCGTTTGGGCCGACCCGACCCGGCTCCGCCAGATCGTCCGCAACCTGGTCACCAACGCCCTCCGATACGGCAGCGACAGGGTGCAAGTTCTCGTTTCCGGCACCGGCGTAGTTAGCCAAATCTTGGTCCAGGACTCGGGTGGCCCGATCCCCGCTTCGCGGGTTGCCACCATGTTCAATCCGTTCGAGCATTGGGACGACGGAGGTCGTACGCCCAACTCTGTCGGCCTTGGCCTGGCGGTTGCTCGAAGCCTCGCTCGGATGATGGGTGGTGATCTGGTGTACGAGTACACGAACCACGAGTGGATCTTTCGGCTCACCCTCGCCCAACCCCCCGAGGTGACAGCTTCCTAGCGGGTCGGCATCATGTAATCGTGGCTGACCGGTTCTTTCCATACGATTTCGATCTGCGCTTCGCTTTCGCTTGGCGGAGCTTTGGCGTCAAGCCATCTACCGATGGAGTCACGGTCAGCAAAGCCAAGGTCGTCGCCACCTACGGGCGTTTCCGGGTAGAGACTCCGCTGTCGAATGTCGAGTGCGCGAGCGAAACCGGGCCGTATCAGTGGTGGCGGGCCGTGGGATTGCGAGGTTCACTGGTCGATTCAGGGATCACCTTCGGCACAACGCCACGGGGTGGGGTATGCATTCTGTTCAAGAAGCGCATCCCGCAAGTCGCCTTTACCGCGAAGGCTCATGCGGGGCTCACAGTGACCGTTGCCGACCGCGAGGGCCTCATCGCGGCGCTGCTGTCAACTAAGGGTTAGAGAACCGGGCGGTGAGATCGGCAGCTGAGATCGCAGTCGACAAATAGCTAGATGTGCCCTGCTCGAGCAGCTCGAGTCCGGCGCGTTCGAGGGCACCGAAGGCACCTCGGCTGAGCGCCCCACCCGTCGACACCCGGCGCACTCCAACCGCCCCGAGCTCCCCAACCGACGGTCCCTCGAGAAGCGAGATCACGTTCACCGGAACTTCGACTTCTCTCACCAGACGCTTGATCCGGTCGAGACCGCGCAGATGCGGCGCGTAAACCACCGGAGCGCCGGCGTCGCGATAGGAAATGAGCCTGCGAATCGTGTCATCGAGATCGTCGACGCCTCGAACGTGATTCTCGGCCCGGGCAGTGAGCGTCATGCCCTCTTGGCCCGCGACTTCGGCAGCTGCAGCGACTCGCTCAGTCGCAACGTCGATTGGGTCGATAGCGCCGGAAGTGGGATTCCAGTCTTCGATCGAGAAACCGGCGGCGCCGGTTGCGGCGAGGAGACGCGCTGTTCGGGCGACCTCCTTGGCGTCGTCGCCGAAGCAGCGCTCTGCGTCGACGTTGATTGGGACGTCAACCGCCTTGACAAGAGCTTCGACATGGACGAGTAGTTCATCTCGGGTCACCTGGCCATCGGCCCGTCCGAGGGTGGCGGCGTGACCCAAGCTGGTCGTTGCCAACGCCGGGAACCCAAGCGAAGCCAGAAGTTTGGCCGAGCCGACGTCCCAGGGATTGGGCATGACAAAGGTTCCGGTTTCGTGAAGTTGGCGAAAGCGATTGCGCATAATTGGGAAAATAGCGAGCGAGCGAGGTCACTGTGGCTGACAAGAGAGTTGTTGCTCCGCCGGAGAAGGTCGGGCTCTATCAGAAGCTTCTGGCGAGCGTCGAGGGCATCGACACCAAGTCGAACTTCGGCTCGGCGTACACCGCCATCAACGGGAACATGTACACGATGATTTCCAAGCACGGCGTTGTCGGGATCAGGCTGCCCGAACCGGAACGGAGCGAGTTCCTCACCAAATACTCTACCGAGTTGTTTCGGGGCGATCCCGCCTGGCCCCCGGCCAAGGAGTTCGTGGCCGTGCCGGACAAGGTGCTGACGGACACGAAAGCGTTGCGGCCATATCTCGAAGTCAGCCTCCGCTACGTCAAGTCGCTCAAACCTAAAACCCCGAAGGCGGAATAGCCTCGGTCGGTTCTTGTTTGAAGGCCTTATGGACCCCAACACTTCTGCTGCCCTTGCCGAGGGCGGTATTGCCGACATCACCACCACCGGCCGAAAGACCGGATCTCCCCGCCGCATCGAGATCTACTTTCACAGCTTCGACGGTGCTTACTACATCACCGGTCGCCCAGGATCCAAACGCGACTGGCTAGCCAATCTCAAGGCCAACCCGGAGTTCACGCTCCATTTGAAGCGAGGCGTCACTGCCGACCTTCCAGCGGTGGCCACTGAGATCACAGATCGACAGCGTCGGTGGGATCTGCTTCTTCGAGCCCGCACCGAAAGCTGGGGAGTCGAACCAGAGCGGGCCGAGCGCGACCACGAGTTCTGGGTCGAGAAGTCGCCGCTTGTCTCATTCGTCCCCGGTTAGCGAGACAAGCTCGCGGATATGGTCGAGCTCGGCGGAGACCGACCTCAGGTCGTCTGCGCTCAGATCGGTTTCAAGGACCTGCGCAAGGGCGTTCTCGGCATCCTCGCGGTGACCGGTTCTGATCAATAGTTCTGACAAGTAGAGAAGGGCTCGCACGCGCTCCAGCGCCTCTGCCTCAGGAAGCGCACGAGCCCGTTTTGGAGGAGCCGGAGGGCGCTGGCGTCGTCGCCATGGGCGTCTGCCAGACGAGCAGCATTGAGAACGACTCTGGGCAATCCCGTGGATTGCTCAGCTTCGCCCTCCTCCGAAGATCCAAGCTTTGCGATCCGCAACCAATTGCCGCCCGGATCGACCACGTTGAAACCGCGCACCGTCCCCTGCCTTTTGCGCGGACGAAGAATGCGAGGAATGCCGGTCACGACGAGCTTCCCAAACCGTGCCTTGAAACGGCGGCGAAGTCGGCATAGAGAGTGTCTGGGTCGTCGACGAGGATGACAGTGCTCCCATACGACTCCGCCGGGTCGAAGCCATCAAATCCGAAGAGATGGATGCCGATTTCGCCGAGTTCGACGACCGCGTAAGGATTGGGCTTGACCTGCCCGTAGGTGCGCCGGAAGCCCAAGGCCTCGTAGAAACTCACGGCCTCGCCGATGTCGGCACACGGCAGCAACGGAATTGTGACGGCTTTCATCGGTATACGTGGAACTTATCGGGTAAACATAAGGCAACCAACCAAAGGAGGAAAGGTGTTGGGAGAAACGAAGGCCTTTAGCGGCTTCGCCGTCGACGACATCGCCCAGGCCGAGAAGTTTTATCGGGACACGCTGGGTCTGAAGACGACCAAGAACGAGGAGATGGGCGGCCTGCTCACCCTGAACTTGGCCGGGGGTCGAGACATCATGATCTACCCCAAGGAAGACTTCGCCCCGGCGACGTACACGATTCTCAACTTCCCGGTCGACGACGTCGACCAGATGGTCATCGACCTGCGGGACAAGGGAGTCACTTTCGAGCAATACGAAGGGTTCAACCAGGATGAGAACGGCGTCGCTCGCGGCGATGAGGGTCCGGCGATCGCCTGGTTCAAGGACCCGGCCGGCAACATCCTCTCGATCCTCGAAGGCGAGATGTAGGCCTTAGCTCAGCCACCACTGGAACCTAAGGTTTACGTGGTGGCTATACCACCACGTAAACCTTAGGTTTGTCGGGTGGCCCTACTTCTTGGCCACCTTTTTGTAGAGGTTGACCGAGAGGGGAACAAAGATCACGAGCAACACCGCCACCCAGATCAAGGTGTAGAGCTCGGGATGCTGCATCGACCAGGCATCCGGCACCGGTGCCGCCGGGTTGACGTTTCCAAACAGGTTCCGGGCCGCCTGCGTCACCGCCGAGACCGGGTTCCACTCCGCAAAGATCCGCAGCGGGGTGGGGAGGTTCTCGCTGGGAACGAAGGCATTGGAGATGAACGTCAGCGGCATGATCACCATGAACGAGGCGTTGTTGACGACCTCCGGTCCAGGCACCACTAGGCCGATGCTTGCCAGCACCCACGAGAAGGCGTAGGAGAACAGCAGCAGCAATCCGAAACCGGCCGCTGCCTCCCAGAACGAGGTATTAATTCGCCATCCGACCAAGAGCCCGGTGAGGGCCATGATCGTGATCGACAGCACGTTGTAGACCACATCGCTCACCGTTCGCCCAATGACCACCGCCGATCTCGTCATCGGCAATGACCGGAACCGATCGATGATTCCCTTCTGCATGTCCTCGGCCAGGCTGGCTCCGGTGTACGTGGCACCGAACACCACAGTCTGGGCAAAGATGCCGGCGATGAGGAATTCTCGATAGTTCACTCCCCCGGGACCCTCGATCGAGCCGCCAAAAACATAGGCGAACAGAAGGACGAACATGATCGGCGACATCAAGATCCAGATGAGGAGCTCGGGGACCCGCTTGATCTTGATCAGGTTTCGCCGGGTGACGTTGTAGCCATCGCTGGCTAGCCACATCAATTGGCTCATCAGGCACTCACTTTCACTTGTTCTTTGGTTTCGGACTCGGCGTTGCCGTTCTCGGTGCCGTGCCCGGTAAGAGTCAGGAAAACATCGTCCAATGTGGGACGCCGGAGGGCGAACTCGAGCACCTTCACGGAGTTGGAATCGAGCTGGCGCAATACTTCCACCAACTCTCCACTGCCACCCGAAACCGGCGCCGTTATGGTGCGACTGTCCTGATCGACGACCAGTTCACCGACCGCAAAGCGACTCAGAGTTTCTTGGGCGCGCCCAAGGTTTTCGGACGACTCGATGACAAGTTCGACCCGCTCACCACCGATCTGGCTCTTGAGCTGATCGGCAGTCCCCTTGGCGATCTCATGACCGTGGTCAATGACGACGA
>Ga0136621_1000042_pt1 | contig 39283 bp, 38 predicted proteins | sample AntDryUQ445A2306_FD_104673 | JGI IMG/M metagenome (GOLD analysis project Ga0136621, IMG submission 104673) | Polar desert sand microbial communities from Dry Valleys, Antarctica - metaG UQ445A (23.06) | ecosystem: Environmental > Terrestrial > Soil > Desert | place: Antarctica: Dry Valley...
CCAGCGCACCAGCGCACCAGCGCACCAGCGCACCAGCGATTAGAATGACGGCAATTGTTATCAGAAATTTCATATCGCTTACCCCGTATGCGTGCTGTGCCCGCCCTGCGGCGGCTGAAAACCTTCCACGCCCGGATCGATCCCGTCACGCGCAAGTGCCTCGGCGCTCGCAAGACTCGCGACCGTACCTTCCGGATACTCATACCAGCCGGGATCGTCGTAGCTCGTCAGGTTCTCGCGCACCTTGAGCACGGTGAACAGCCCACCCATGGTGATGTAGTCGAACGGCCCCGGCCCGCCGACCATCGGGATGCTATTGGGCGGCACCGGCATGGCCATATGATCCATTCCCGCCATCTGGCCCATGCCTTCCTTGGTCGGGGTCTGGCTCATTTGACCCATTTCTCCCATGCCGTCCGCACCCATGGTCATGTAACCTGGAATAAGCGAACCGACCGCCCGATCGAGGTCTCCGGGATTCACGCCGATCATGTTCGGAAAATCATGCCCCATTTGATTCATCACATGATGCGTCATATGGCAGTGCATCGCCCAGTCGCCGGGCTCATTGGCGATAAACTCGAATGCGCGCGATTGACCAACGGCCGTCAACACCGATGTTTCCAGTTGTTGCGCGGAGTCAGGTATTTGGCCGCCATCGGTCTCGACAACCGGAAACTGATAACCATGCAAGTGAATCGGGTGATGGCTCATCGCGCCGAGATTGATTAGCCGGATGCGCACGTGCTCGCCGAGCTTCGCGACCATAGGTTCGGTACCGGGGAACGATTTGGCGTTGAACGTGAAGATATTGAAATCCGTCATCTCGTTGGGGTTTGGCCTTGAAGAGCCGACATCGATCCGCCACTCGTGCAGCATGAACACGAAGTCGCGATCAGGCTGGCGTCGCGCCGGATTGCGCGGATGAATGACAAACGGTCCCACGGTGCCCAGCCCCATTTGCGTCATCTCGTCATGATGCGAGTGATACATGTGCGTGCCGTGCTGGACGAGCGTGAACTCGTACATAAAGGTTTCACCCGGTTGAATCACTTTCTGATTCAACCCGCCGACGCCGTCCATGCCATTCGGCAGCAGGATGCCGTGCCAATGCACTGTCGTGCCGGCCGGTAGCTTATTGGTTACGTAGATGCGCACACGGTCGCCCTCGACCGCCTCGATGGTGGGGCCGTGCACGCGGCCGTTGTAGCCCCAGCACTTGGCTTTAAGCCCGGGCGCGAACTCGTGATCGACGGGCTCCGCGACCATGTGAAATACCTTGACGCCATCGACGATTTTCCACGGCAACGAGACGTTGTTTGGCGTGACCACGGGCGTGTAATCCTTGCCGGGTTGACCGGGCGGCAGGCCCGCGTAGTCGGCCGCGCTGAGATGGTACGGCTTCTTTTGGCGCTTTACGTTCGCCGGCTGGCTTGGCGCCGCCTCCGCGTTGGCAAGTACGGCCGCGCCACCTGCAAGTGTGGCGCCTGTAGTCAAGAATTTACGACGTGTGAACATGATGATGACCTCGAGTTTGATTGCTACTGTGCGGTTACGGAAATGGCTGGAATAGCGCTCGCCGGAATTTCCGCCATGGACGTCACCTCAACGTCGGCCAGACTTCCGTTCAGGATTTGCTCCAGCGCGGTGCGCGCCGTCCAGTACTCGAGCAGCGTTTCTATGTAGCGCAGGCCCGCGCTTATCTGTTGCTGCTTGGCGAGCAGCAGCGCGAACACACCGACCTGCATGGCGTTGTATTGCAGTTGCGTGCCGTTGACCGCCCGCGTGTACAGCGGCAGCAGCACGTCTTGCACGTGCCGTGCGCGCTTGCGCGCGCCCGTCACCGTGGCGCGCGCGGCTCGCATCGCCGCCCGGATCTCGACCGCCTGCGCCCAATACGTCCGCTGAGTGCGGCGCAGATCGGATTGCGCGGCGGCCAGTCGCGCGCGTCCCTGATCGAAGATGGGCAGCGGAAACGCGAACGAAGGGCCGACTTCCCACTCGCTTTCCTCGCGCTCCGCATCGACGCCCGGCTCAAGGAACGGGATCAGGGCGGTTGAGTCCGCAAGGCCGAATACCGCGGCGGCGGCTTCGATGTCTTTGCGCGTCGCGCTTAAGCTGAGATTCGCCTCGATCGCACGCCGCTCAAGACCGGCGCCTGGTCCCGCTGACGCTGCCTGCGTCGCAGGGATTTCCGGCAGCCGCGCGGCGATGGTCCACTGCGTGTCTTCGCCCCACAACCCCATCAACGTGTTCAATCGCTCGCGGTTCTGGATTAGCCGCGTCTCGGCGGTGGACAGAGCCAGCCGCGCCTCCTGATAAAGGGCCTGTTCGCGCACGAGATCCAGCACGGTGATGTTGCCGGCGTCACGCAGCCGCCGCGCTGCCTCGGCGGAAGCCGCGGTCGCTTTACCCACCTGCCGTAAGAACGCGATGCGTTGCTGATCGGCTTGCACCTGATAGAACGCCGCCTGCACGTGAGCCGCAAGCTCGATCACGCTTTCGGTGACCCGCAGCTTGGTAGCCTCGAACTGGGCCGTGGCGACCTCTCTACGCAGCGGTAGATACAGGATGCTCAAAAAATCCTGGACGATGCCGAAGCTCAGGTCCAGCGAGCCGCCGTCCAGCGGAAACCCGATGCCGGTGGTGAATATCGGATTGTTGAGCAGCCCCGCCTGCGCCAGATTCGCCTGCGCCAGATTAAGGTTTTCATAAGTCGCCTGTAAATCCCGGTTGTTGAGCAGGGCGATCTGCACGGCCTCGCCGGCGTTCAACGGTCGAGACAGCATCTTTTCGACGGACGCATTTACAGCCTTGTCGCTATCGGTGGCCTGATCCCAGCGCACGCTCAGACCGGTGCGCTCAGCAACCGAGGTTTGTACGTCATCGAAGCCCGCATCCCGCGGCACGGAGGCGCAACCGGTCGCCAGACTCGCGATCAGCACGAGACTCAAGGCGCGCGGCTCAATGCACATGATGCATGCCCTCGGTGTCTCCCATATTCCTTTTCTTTTCCATCTTCTTCATGCCTTTCATCGCGGGCGCGTTGTGCATCGAACCGTGATCCATGCCTTTCATGGCGCCATAATCCATCCCCCGCATACCGCCCATTGTCCCCACTCGTTTTCCCGACGCGGGAATCGCCGTAGGCGACGGCAGCGGCGCGGCCGCCGCCCGCGGACTGGCTGGATGATCAGGCCCCGGCGGCGGGACGCTTACATTGCCGACACAGCCGGCTACCGCGAGCAACCCCACGGCCAGCAGAAATGATTTGACGTACATCGCGGCAGTTCTCCATCAATCGGGGTTATTTCAGGCGAAGGCACAGACCGCAACTGGCTGTCGTGCGTACTTGGAAGGTTGACATCTCGCCTCTGAGGATCACCGCTCAGCCGCGTCTCAACAGTCGCCCGACGGCGCCCATCAACTCAGCGGCGCGCTGATCCCTGTCCACCGTTTTGGCCTTCATCACGCAATGATGTGCGTGGTCGTCCAGCAAGCCGAGCGCTACCTTGTCCAGCGCCGCCTGCGCCGCGCTGATCTGCGTGATGACGTCGATGCAGTAACGATCCGCCTCGATCATGCCAATCACGCCGCGCACCTGTCCTTCGACGCGCTTGAGACGATCGAGCAACTGTTTCTTATTGTCTTTGTAGCCCTGCATAACAGTGCTGGTCATTGCCAGGATCCTCTAATGATGCCCGTGGTGCGCATGGACGACGGCATGCCCCCGGCCGCGCGCAATCAGATAGCGGTTAATCGGGAACGCGGCGACGTAAGCGACTGCCAGCGCAAAGACCAGGCTACCCCAGAACAGCGGGCTTGCGAGGCCCGCCGTCATGGCGCCAGGGATAACCAGCATGACGAGGTTATCGACGATTTCCATAATGGCGATGGACGCGGTATCGGCGGCCAACGCAGTTTTGACAACCACGCCAAAAGCCATGCCGGCGCGCAGCAGCGGAATGCTGGTGAGCAGATAGCCGAAGAAGAATGCCAGCGCAACGGCCAGCGCGATCGTGGCCGCGGCGCTCCAGCCGAGCGCGGTGCCGATCACCATGCCGAGCACTTCGCCTATGGCACAGCCGGTAAGACAGTGCGCGGTGGCTATCGCCGTGACGCGGTTGAGCGACGAGTCGTAGCCAGTCGCCGCAGGGGATGGTGTATGCGTTTGCATATCGATTTAGCTCCGTAAACTTTGGAGCTTAAACTATACCCTGGTAGGGTATTTGTCAACGGGGTTTTGAATGCCGCTACGCTGGCCGGTGATCTGTCCAGCGCGTTTCGAAAGACCGCTTTTATTCGGAACTACGGGGAGACTTGGAGTAGATAATTTTGTCGTCGCCCACCGCGTAAAAATCGTTCAGGCGGGCGGCTTGACGAAAACCGTTGCGACGATAAAAGGAACGGGTGGGCTGGTATTACGCGCTGGACGAGGTCTCGGCATAGACCTGCCGTCCGCCATCGTCGTGTATGAGTTCCTCTGTGCGCAGCAGCAGACGGTTGCCAATCCCCTGCCTCTGATACACGGGAGCGATCACGATACAGTACAGGTCGAAACTGGCCTCGGTGCACGGTACTGAGCCGAAGCAGGTATAGCCGCACATCGCGCCGTTCTGCTCGGCCAACAGAAACGAGTAACCACTGGTTGCGCCCTTGTTAAATGCCGCCTCGACGAGTTCCACCGCAACGTCAACTTCGCTGGCCAAGAAGAAACCGGTTGCGGCCGTTACGCTTCGAACGTCGGCGATATCCTGCTGGCGCAGGTCGGTTCGAAATGTCAGCGCCCTGGGAGCGCGCGCGGCCAACGCATTCGCGGATTCAGGCTTTCGCATGCGCGGCGGCGCGGGTCAGCAACGCGGGCTGCTCGGCTTCGGCGAGTCCGAGAAAAAAATGCCGCGCGTTCACACCCAGCGAACGCGTGCGATAACCGCCTTCCTGCACCACCAGAGTAGGCAGGCGCAAATCGCCGATCATGCGTCCGTTGAGATGGAAGTCCTTTGCGCGCAAAGTAAATGAACCGGTCGGGTCGCCGCGCGCGGTATCCAGCCCCAGCGCCAGCACCAGCACCAGATAGGCCGGATTGAATTTACGGATTCGCGCGAGCGCTTTGGCGAGGGCCTCGCGGAATTTCTCGCCGTCCAGCCCTTCGGGCAGCGGAATGTTGAGATTGAAACCGCGGCCGGCGCCCTCGCCTTTTTCGTCCTCGAAACCGCTGAAATACGGGTACGAGAGCCGCGGGTGACCGTGCACTGACACGGTCAGCACATCGGCGCGGTCGTAGAAAATGTCCTGGGTGCCGTTACCGTGATGATAGTCCACGTCCAGCACCGCGACGCGGCCGTAATGGCTTAACTGATGCGCGGCCACGGCGGAGGAATTGAAATAGCAGAAACCACCGAAGCTGTCGCGCTCCGCGTGGTGGCCCGGCGGGCGCACCAGCGCGTAAGCCAGCGTGTACCCTTGCAGCAGACATTCCGCGCCGGTCAACGCGCAGTCGACGGCGCCGATCGCCGCCTTGTAAGCGTTCTGATTGAGCGGTGTGAACGTGTCGATGCAGTAGTAACCCGCGCGCAGCGGCAGATCTTCGGGAACGCGCGCATGATTGCGCAGCGGAAACACGTACGGGTACACCGACTTTCCCTCCGGCACGCGCGCGCACGCATTCTTCAAGTAATCGACGTAGTCCTTGTCGTGTACCGCCTTGATGTAGTCCAGCGCGAAGTGCCGCGCCGGCAGGTGTTCGAACAGCGATGTCGCATCGATCTCCTTGATGATCGAGTCAATGCGCACCGGCGCCTGTACGTACCCGCGCTCGCGCACGTGGTGAATCGAATGCTTGTCATTGACGATCAGCGCAATGGGTCGGGCACGCACTGGCGCACCCAGCGACGTCCCGGCGGTCGCTTTTGGTTCGTACCGCGGCGCGCGCAGTTGCACCGGATCATCACGAAACGAATTGACCACGTTATCGATATATTCCGGCGAGCAGACCTTGCCGTACTTGCGTTCGAGAATGGCGCGCACCACCGAGCGGGCGTATACACGCCGCAGCGGCGGTTCACCGCCCAGCCCGTCAAACACCAGATAAGGCGGGTCGGTCACACCTTTCCTCAGCGGGGTTTCGTAAGCCGTATTGGCGATCGGTCGCGCATCGTAATGCTCGTAGAACTTCAGCCGCGCGATATTCTGAGCGCGAATCTTGTCATCGGGAGAGAGTTCCGGTTCATCGGGCAGACATTCGAAGAAAAGCCCCTTCGCCTCCAGCGAACGCGACTCTTCACGAACGCGCTGGTAAAGCGCGCCACCGGTGCCGCCACCAGTGCCGCCGCGCGCCGCCGAGAGGAAATCCAGGTAACAGAAATGCAACTCCGGATCGTGCAACAAAAGCGCGAGCCCCAGTACCTGAGCACGCGCATCCTCCGCCACGAACAGGATCGCGCGAAACCGATGTTTGTGCGGGCTCTTCAACTGTTGCGGCAGTTTTGCGATGTCAGCTTCGTCCAGCGCCTGAAACTGCGTACGCAGGATCGCCTGCACCTGCGCGAGCGACGCCTTATTGACGTTTGTGTCGTCGTGGATCTTACGGATGCGAAACATGGTTTACGATGCGCTCAATGACTTCATCATAAGAAAATCCGGCTCGCGCCGCGGCGGCGGCAAAACCGGCGTCGGGCGCTAGACACGGATTCGCGTTGACCTCCAGTACCCAGGGACGGCCCGCTTCGTCCACTCTGAAATCGACGCGCGCGTAACCCCGGCATTCGAACAGTGACCAGCAGTGTCCGGCAAATCCGCCAAGCGTCTCCAGCAATGGATGGTCGTGTTCGCCAAAATCAAACGTTCGTGGCGTATGCATGCTTTCGAATGAATCCGGCTGCCATTTCGCCGCGTAACCGACGATGCGCGGCTTGTGATTCGGGAAATTCTCGAATTCTATTTCCGCCGGCGGCAATACTTGCGGCCCGTTTGTATTTTCGATCAACGCGATGTTGAACTCGCGGCCCTCGACAAAGCGTTCCGCGAACCACTCGCCACCCAATCGTTTTCGTCGCGCGGCCAGCATTTCGGTCACATCACACGCATCCACCACGCTGTCATCGTCTATGCCAATCGACGCATGCTCCCATACCGATTTGATTATCCAGCGGCCGTCAGCGGCAGCATCGGATTCGGCTGCGCGCCAGTCCGGCGTGTCGATGTCGCACAGTTTCAGCAGGCGCTTTGCCAGCAGCTTGCTGGACGACATGAATAAAGCGGTCGATGAAGCGCCGGTATATGGCACCTTCGTTTCTTCCAGCAGCGCGGCGCCGACGGGGCAGAAACGCCCACGACCATCCAGCGATTCGACCAGGTTGAATACGAACGCCGGACGTTGCTGTCGGAGATACGCGCTCGCGTGCTGGAGATTCAGGCTGACGGGCAATGTCGCAACGGCATAACCCAGCCGCTTAAGCGCCGCTTCCACGGCCTCGACTTCGATCAGCACGTCCCGTTCGTCGGGCGGTGCGTCCGCAGCGAGCGCGCCATACAAGATGGTGACAGGTGACATCACGTACCGTTTAGCTCGGAGCAAGTTGACCGTGTCTCGCGAAACGCAAGTGGGCGCGGCGTTCGTGCCGCACGCGTCGAACCCGAAAAGTGCTTCGCGCTATGCTGCCTTGACGTCGGCAACGCCCAACGCCGCCGACGGTTCGATGCGCTGCAGGGCGGAGTTCAGGATCATGCCGATGAGCGCCTGATAATCGATACCTTTGAGCCGGCAGAGAATGGCAAGATCGGAGATTTCGGGATTGAGTCCCGCCAGCGGATTGACTTCGATAAAATTCGGGACGGCGTTGGCGTCCAGGCGTAAATCGATACGTCCACCATCGCGGCAGCACAGGCTCCGCCAGGCGCGCAACGCCACTTGCCCAAGCGAGCGCGCGAGATGGCCTTCGATCAGGCGATACTCGACCCGCCCCTCGAAGTGCGCCTTGTTATCGTAGCTGTACGCACCGGGTTCGGCCGAGGCGCCAAGTAACACTTCCATCGCACCCAGTATCCGCGCCTCGCGGCCAGCGCCGACTACGCCGACCGTGAATTCGCGGCCGGGCAGATATGTTTCCACCAGCACCGGCTGGCGATAACGCATCAGCAAATCCCGGCACACGGTATTGAGTTGTTTAGCCGAGCTGATTCTGGACGCCGCGTCAATGCCTTTGCCCGTGCCTTCGGCCACCGGCTTGGCGAACAATGGATAAGGCAGCTCGACCGCGGCAATATCCGCGAGCACCTCGACCACGGTGAAGTCCGGCGTTGGCACCCCGCAGTCGCGCACCACGCGTTTCGCCATGGCCTTGTGCAAGGTGAGCGACATCACCATAGGGTCGGAGAACGTGTACGCAATCCGCCACGCGTCCAGCAGCGCGGGAATCTGCGCCTCGCGGCCAAAACCGTAGAGACCTTCGGCAATATTGAAAACTAGATCCCAGCGATCGCCCGCGACCAGGCGCGCGGCGAGTTGTTTGATGTTGCCGATTGGCTCCGGCATGTAACCGAGGTCGCTTAGCGCGTCGGCGATCGCCTGGATGGTGTCCGGGCGATCGAATTCGGCGACTTCTTCTTCCGTGAATCCGGCGGCGATGTATTCTTCCTTGAGGTCGAACGTAATACCTACGCGCACGACGGCGACCTCACGCGGCGGGCACGGCGGCGTGGATGCTTGTCGCGTCCGAGACTTCCGTGCGGATCGGGATAACGATAAACGTTGCCCTCGTAGTTGGTCAACAGCAGGTCATCGCCGTCGCGTCCCAGCACGTAATCCGGCAGCAGCGGAATCTTGCCGCCACCGCCGGGGCCGTCGACGACGTATGCCGGCACCGCATAACCCGTGGTGTGACCGCGCAGACCCCGGATAATTTCCAGACCTTTGTCCACCGTGGTACGGAAATGTGCCGAGCCGGAAATCGGATCGCACTGATAAAGATAATATGGCTTTACGCGCACCTTGAGCAGACCGTGCACCAATTGCGTCATGGTGGGCACGTCGTCGTTGACCCCTTTCAAGAGCACGGTCTGACTGCCCAGCGGAATACCGGCGTCCGCCAGACGATTGCAGGCCTCGGCGACTTCCGGCGTGAGTTCATCCGGATGCGTAAAGTGCAGACTCATCCACAGCGGATGATATTTCTTGAGGATGCGAACCAGCGCGGGCGTTACGCGCTGCGGCATCACGGCGGGCTGCTTGGTGCCGATGCGCAGGAATTCCACGTGCGGAATGGCGCGTAGCCGGCTTAAAATAAAGTCGAGACGATCGTCGTCCAGACTTAATGGATCGCCGCCGGAGAGCAGCACGTCGCGGATCGTCGGCGTGGCGGCGATGTAATCGATCGCCCGTTGGATGTCGCTTTTCTTCAGGCTGAGTTCGCCGGCCGCGCCGACCAGTCGCGAGCGCGTGCAGTATCGGCAGTACGTCGAACAGAAATTGGTGACCAGAAACAGCACGCGGTCCGGGTATCGATGCACTAGACCCGGCACCGGACTGTCGGCGTCCTCGCCCAGCGGATCGTCGGCCTCGCTGGGCGCGCGAATGTATTCGCTACCCGCCGGCACGACCGTACGCCGCAGCGGCTGCACAGGATCGTTCTCGTCCAGCAGGCTTGCATAGTAGGGCGGAATGCCGACCGGTAACGGCCCGTTGTGGCGCGCGATCGCGTCGCGCTCATCGTCCGAAAGATTAACGATCCTGGCCAGCGCGTCGGCCGAACGTATGCGGTTGCGGTTCTGCCAGCGCCAGTCGTTCCATTCGCTGACCGAGACATTGAAATAGTGATGTTTTCTAAAAGCGTTGGTGCGTGCGCTGATGGTCAGGCGCGGTCCACGGCGATTCAATTTGGCCGTTTTGCGCGAGGGAATGCAGGAGCGTAACGGTGGAAGCGGTACGGTGGCCGGTGTGACGGCCCTGAAGTCCAGAATAGTTGAGCTACGCTCGGGAGGCTCTTCGTTATCAGAATGGAACATATCGTTTTTCATTATGGATTCCCCGTACCGTGCATTTGATAAGGAGGCCACAGACCTCCCGTCAGTTCATTTACCGCCGTAGGCGTGTCTTGAACGCCGCCTTTTCGACGCTTCCCCGCAACTGACTTACGCGCGAGTAATGCGCGCTTTTATAGACTCATCTCGCAAAAATTCAATAGGCTGAAGGTAAAATTCAAAGGTTTTTCGCGAAGCGGTGACCAGCGGTAACATAGAGGTAATAAACGGCATATTGCGCTCGTCTCGCTGACGCAACAAAGGGATAGTCGCGCGTGTCACGACACGGTAAAAATCACGGATTCAGCTAGCGAAACCTGGCAGAGCAGAGATGAAACCCGCACTGGGCGGCGCATTCCCCAATGTTTTGAATATGTTTTTATCTAAGGCGTTCCAGCCGCGTCTTGGGCTTACGCGTGGTGGGCTCGCAGATTAGCCCACACGCCGACACACCCGAGCAACAGAAACCACCCCAGCACCCATGTCGGCATGCTTAATCCAAGAAAGATCCAGTCCACTTGCGCGCATTCGCCCGACCCTTCAAACACCATGCGCACCACATCGCTTAAAGGAAAGACATCCAGAATATAGTCAAGGCCCGGCCCGCATTCCGGCACCTGATCGGGCGGCAACTGTTGCAACCACGCGTGGCGACCGGCAACTAGCGCACCGGCCAATGCCGCGATGCCAATCAACGCCGCGTAAATGCGCGCGCCCCAGGTGCGGGGATGATGCGCCGCCGCCACGATAAACGTAACGCCCAGGGCAATCAGGGCGGCACGCTGGAAAATACACAGCGGACATGGCTCCAGACCCTGATTAAATTGCAGGTGATAGGCGTAGCCAAGCAGACCTGCGCAGATCGCACCCGCAAGTACGTTGATGCTTCGACGGTTCAAAATATTCATAGTGTCATCATACGGCTACGCGCGCGTCGATCAACCTCCCAGGCGCGTTCGGCCGAATTCGCGGGTACCTTATAAACAATGGACAACAAGCACTGACGAATCAGGTTTCCCGGCCGTTTTTGCACGGGTTACGTGATCCGCATCCCCATATGATCCACTGGCAGGCCGGCACTCCCCGTGGCTAACGCTCAGGCATGATCGTTGCTTCATCGTATCGGCAGATGGATTCTCGGTCTCGGAAACATTTTATAAGTGACTGAGACACGCAGGACCGCGAGTGCGAACATAGCTAGTTTGAGCCAGCACCCTCGGAGGCCGCCGTTGACAATCATCGAAGACGGCTCAACCTAAATCGACCGCAACGCGGACCGAAAATAATCAGGAGACCAATAAAGTGAAAAATCTAGCGAAGGCAATTATGACAATCGTGCTGAGTCTTGGCGTTGCGAGCCCGGCGTTCGCCTATGTTGGACCAGGGGCGGGCTTGAGTCTGCTTGGGGCGCTATGGGGCCTGCTGGCAGCAGTTGGCGCGGCTCTGGCATTTGTGCTGTTCTGGCCGATCAAGCGCTTGATCAGAGGGCGTCGTGAAAAGGTAACATCTAACAACGCTTACACCCGCACGGGGGCCGATGACTCTGCCCAGGAAGCTGTAATGGTCGATACGAGTGCCGACCGCACGCCGAGCGCCAAAAATCCCGCTCAGCAAGTCTAGAGAGTTTCTTAACCATCCCCGATGGGCATCTTCGATGTCCCCGCGCCGTTGTTCGCGTGGCTGGATAGCCACGCGAGCAGCTTCGCATCCCCAACCTTACGTTTAATCTTGTGGGCGCTCGTTAGCGCTGTTATCTCCATGGGGCTTTACTGGTTGTTGTCGCCTCAAGCGAAGATTGCGGACGTCAAAAGCCGGGCAGTGGAAGCGCGACGCGCGCTGGACGCCTACGACGGTGAATTTGCGGGCGCATGGCCGCGGATCTCGGAAATGCTGCGGCTTTCCCTACAGCAGGTCGGTATCGTGACCATACCCGCCGTGCTGGCGTCATTGCCCATCTTGTGCGTGCTCGTATGGCTGAGCACCGCGTACGGCCATGTTTATCCGTCCGATTATGCACAGGTCGATATGCGCGTATTGCCGCAGCGGCAGGTGCAGGCACGCTGGTCCGATCCTCGAGACACAGGCGCTGCTCAGGCGCGTGCTTCAAATTCACCCCCCATAATTGAGCTGGTGGACAATCGTCAGAAGGTGCTTGACTCGATACCGCTGAAGGCGCCGGTAACGACGCTTCACAAGCGTCAGTGGTGGAACAGCCTGTTCGGTAATCCGGCCGGCTATATACCACCCGACGCGCGCGTAGCGCAGATCGAGATAGATCTGCCTTCGCAGGAAGTGCTTGGATTCGGGCCGGGATGGATGCGGTCATGGGAATTTCTGTTTCTCACCGTACTCCTGGTCGCATCGATAGCCATCAAGGTAATCTTTCGCATCAAGTAGGGTTTACCACGACTTATTTCAGACCCGCATAGGAAATCGCCGATATGCCCAGACAGGAACGCGAGGACGACAGGTTCCAGGTCTCCGGATGGGTCGACAAATTCGGCGGCTTCATCAACCGCAACCAGAACCTGTGGATCAAGCTGGGCAACAGGGAAACGCGCCTGCTCGCCGACACCCTGGCCGACGTTCAGGTCAGGCGCCCGATCTACGTCACGGGTCTGGCCCGATCAGGCAGCACAATTCTGCTCGAGATGCTCTCGGAGTGTGAGGGCACGGTAACCCACCGCTACAAGGATTACCCGCCGGTATTCACCCCCTACTTCTGGAATTGGTTTTTGAACCGGATGCCCAAAAGCGACGCGAAACCCGCGGAACGTACTCATCGCGACGGCATTATGGTCACACCCGAAAGCCCCGAGGCATTCGAGGAAGTCTTGTGGATGGCTTTCTTCCCGGACGCGCATGACATTACCCACAGCAACGTGTTCGATCAAAGCATCGCGAATCCGGCTTTCGAAACCTTTTACCGCGATCATATTCGCAAACTGCTGGCGATCCGCGACGGTCATCGCTACCTTTCGAAAGGGAACTACAATATCACCCGTCTCGAATATCTGCTAAAGATATTCCCGGACGCACGTTTCGTCATTCCGATCCGGGAACCGTCGTGGCACATTGCGTCGCTGATGAAGCAACACAAGCTTCTCAGCGACGGCGAACGACGCAACCCGAGTGCGCTGGAACATATGCGAAGAGTCGGCCATTTCGAATTTGGCCTCGACCGGCGAGCGATAAATGCCGGAGACCGCGATTGCGTTCAGCAGGTGACAGCTTTATGGGAACAGGGCCGGGATGTCGAGGGATGGGCGCGCTACTGGGTCCACATCTACGGCTTCGTGGCGGATCGACTCGAACACAATCCTCGACTGAAGTCCGCTGTGCTGCTGATCCGATTTGAAGATTTATGCCAGGAACCTCAAACAGCGATACGCGCATTGTTTGATCACTGCGATGTAGCTGGCGACGATGCCCTCGTAGCGCGCTGGGCCGAAAAAATACACGCACCGTCTTACTACAAACCGGATTTCTCCGATGAGGAATTCGACATGATCGATCGTCTCACGCAGCCTGTCGCGAATCGTTTTGGCTACGCAGAACCGCGCCTGCGGCGGTTCCGAGGATGGTTGACCTAGCTCGCAAACAGCCTGGCGGTCAGTACGATCGCCTAATATCAAACCTATCGCGCGCGACTACATTCGCTTCAGAATTTTGCCGGCAATCAGCAGCATCCTTAGTGATTCATCTGTGCCCGATTGCGCAATCACTTCGTTTCACTGGCACTGGGCGAAATTTTCTTCCCATCCGCGCCGGCGAAGTTAATTACGGCGCGGAACCCGGCATCCAGCGAAGCCGGTTTGTAACGCTGAGCACCAAAAAACAGCACCGGTATGAGTTTGTCGTCTTTACCACCCCTAACGGGATTGATGAATTCCCAGACAGTTTCGCCGGCCCGATTGACTTCGAGCAGCCGGCCGCCGTCTGACTCCGTGATCAGCAAATTGCCATTGGGAAGTTGCCGCTGGCCCGAGCGAATACCGCTCTCGAAGAAGTGTTTGCTGTCACCGGCATATGTCCACACCGTCTCCAAGGTCATCGGATCGAATTCCACCACACGTGACCCGCCGCCATCCTTATAGTGTCCCCAGTTATCGAACAGCATTATGTTCCCGTTCAGCAACATGTCGGCATCGTGCTGCCGGTGCCAAGAACCTTCAACGGCCCATACCACCTCTTCCTTTTCAAGATCGAGCACCGCCATCGTGTCGATATCCCTGAGCGATAACAACACCTGACCTTCTGACACCGCCGGGAAGTTGGAAGCCGCTTCGGCCTCGATGAGATCCACAGAATTCGTATGCAAAAAGTCGGATTTGATATTCCAGGCGGGGCCGGCGCGCATCATGCGCCCGTACCGCGAGCGTAGCAAGGCGTCCAGGATGGACACCTTCTTGAGTTGCTTGCCCTCGGGCGAGAGCACGACAACGTAGTCATCAAGCCGCGGCGGCGCCAGATGCTCGTAGCCTTCGATAACATTGTTGTGAATTTCGTTGGTCAGGACATATATGCTGCCATCGTCGGCAACATCGAAATGATGATGCGTGTAATCCCAGTACTTCCAGATGACATTAGAATCCTTGTCCATCTTTACCAGCCCGTATCCCCAGGGCGTATCTCCCATGCCGACGTACATCGCGATCAGATCGCCATTCGGGTACATATATACGTGTTCCCAGGCAATGAAACCGTCCGGCCGCAATTTCCGGTCTGGATTATCCCAGATACCGCGCAACGGCAAGGCCCACTCATGGACCACCTTGCCGTCCATCGAGATCAGGAGAGCCTTTTGCGCATGACTCGACGCGTATAAAGTCAAACCGTCGAAGGTTTCGCCCGGCTCGTAAATCGTGACACCGCGCTCATCGGTTCTGGCCTGCCGCCAGAGATTCGTCAGATATGGACTCTCATAATCCGCGCTTTGGTGATATACGGCCTGCATGGCCTCGTACGCGTCGTGAAAGTGCTCGTACGGAAACACCTTGGTTAATACCACGAACGCCCCGGCGACAAAGGTCAGGAAAGCGACGCACAGCACTAACAGCGGATAAAAGATCCTGTCCAAGTTTTGCCTCGAGAGATGATCGTCAAAAAGTTAAGGGCGTTGCATTCGTAACCGTACGGCATGCTCGCGCAAAAACAAAGTCTTTCAATTTTCTTTTGTAGTAATGCCGTAAGGCATGCACCGCTGCAAACGCTCACCCAGACTCCTGGACGCATGCTACCGAGCAGGACGCAGTCAGGCGCGCTCGCGATCCGGCTGCTCCGACAATTCCGGTACCGCGCTATCCGCCGGTGCTGTCGCCGTGATTAATTCATCATCGACTTCCAGTCCCTCGGCCTGCAAGCGCCACATTTTGTCGAACACGCCATGCTTTTGTCGGAGCTCGGCAGGGTGGCCGTCTTCAACAATGCGTCCCTGCGCCAGGACGATAATACGGTCGAAGGAGGCTACCGTGGAAAGCCGATGCGCGACGGCCAGCACGGTGCGCCCCCGTACCAGTTCGGTGAATGCGCGCTGGATGGCCAGTTCGGATTCGGTGTCCAGCGCGGACGTGGCCTCATCGAGAATGACCACGGGTGCGTCTTTCAATATCGCCCGGGCGATGGCGAGTCGCTGACGCTGACCACCCGACAGGTTCGCTCCGCGCTCACCGACCATCGTGTCGTAGCCGTACGGCAATGCACGAATAAAATCATCGCAATACGTTGCCCTAGCAGTTTCCATGACTTCCTCGTCGGTCGCATCGGGGCGCCCGTAACGGATGTTCTCCATGACCGGCCGGTGAAACAGCGACACCTCCTGCGGGACAGTCGCGATCTTCGAGCGCAGGGAATCCTGCGTGATCTGGGAGATATCCTGGCCGTCGAGCAAGATCCTGCCTTCATTCGCGTCGGCGAACCGTTGCACCAGGTTGATAAGCGTTGACTTGCCGGCGCCTGACGGCCCCACGATACCGACCCGCTGACCGGCCGGAATCTTTAAAGATAGGTTGTCGAATACGCGCCTGCCGTCGGCGTAGCCAAACGACACGTTCTCAAACTCGATGCCGCCCCTGGCATCGGCGATGACTTGTGCGTCTCGCTTGTCCGCGACCTCGTGAGGCTGCCCGATCACCTGCAGGGTGTCCGTGATAAAGCCAAAATGTTCGGTGAGGCCGGCGAGTGCCAGGGTCAGATCCCTCGAACCGTGCAGAATGCGGAATGTCAGCGCGCTGACCACGACGACGTCGCCCGGTGATATGGCGCCGCGGCTCCATTCATTAACCGCCCAGATCAGCATAGCGCCGGACATCAGGGTGAGGAAAATGTCGTGTAGCACCCGTGTCTTTTCGACATACATCCAGCTTTTGCGCTGCGCCTCCGCCTCGACGCCAAACTTGGCTGCCAGTCGCGCCCGTTCACGCGGCCGCGCGGAGAAGATTTTTACGGTCCATGAATTCGAGACGGTATCGACGAGCTCGCCATTAACGTAGGCGCCCTGCTCGGCGAACTTGCGATGCAGGGGTCGGCCTCGCACAGCGAATAAAATCAGGCCCAAGGCCAGGAACGCCACGACCACCGCCAGCGCTACCGCCATGCGCCAGTCCACGGTGGAGAAAATGATCATGGCGCCGATAAAGTCGGTTATCGGCGGCGCGATACTCCAGCTTAAAGTCGACGTGACGGCGCCAAATGCGCCCGCGAGTCCCGTAAGCCGGCTACCCAACGCGCCGGTCAGGTGCTGGCCGAAGAAACGCTGGGAATGCCCTGACAAATGATCGAAAACGTGGACGCGAATATCCACGCCGGCCGCGACGATGGTGCGACAGCCCATCCACCCGCTCAGCCGCCACAAAATGTTCTCCGCGGCGATCAGTCCGATAAATAGCGCCAGCGCGTTCCATACCTCCGCGCGCGCTTCAGGGCCACCGGCCATGCCGTCGACCAGCAACTTCATGCCGTATTGCACGGCCACCGCACACGCCGCGGCGCTGATAACGAGACTCAAGAATCCCAGGTGCATCCCTGGACGCAGCCGCACGAAGCGCAGCAGGAACGGGATCGGTCTGGTCGGGAACGGAACAGCCGTTTGCGACTGACGTTCGGAGGTCCGGCCTGACAGGCGATCAAGAATCGCTGCGAACATAAATTTCAGCGCCGGCGCCCGATATCAGCTACGCAGCGCTGCGAGGTCCGGATCTTTGTGGTGCTCCGGTCGCTGAAACAGGTTCGCGAAGAACCTCTGCTCCCGGCTCAACGTGTCCGCCACCCCTTGATCCACGCTACGGCGATTCTGCTCATCGGCCGCGCCGAGCAGACCGCATTCGCAGTGCCGATCATCCAGCCAGCCCGGATAATGAATAATGGGGTACAGGCAGATTCCCTCCAGCGGCACGCCGCAGGCCATTGCCGAGCGAACCTCGTCGGCGACGTAACGCAGCCACACCGCCTGGTCGTGACTCTCGGCGCCGGTCTCGCTGATCAAAAGCGGGCAGCCGTAGCGTCCGTAGATCTCGATCAGCAGGTCGCGCAACGGATGGTAAAGCGGATTTCCCAATTCGATAGTTTGAATGGGGCGTGGCCCCGCCATATCAGGGTCAGAACTACGCAGACTGCCTATCATCCATTGATTATCGGAGTAGTAATTCACGCCGATGATATCGAGATACTCGGGCTTGCCACCCAGCTCCGGGTTCAACAGACCAGCCAGCATGTCCCTGCTCTGGTACTGTGCGCACCGGTAGTTCTCGGCTTCGATCCGGTCTTCCGGCGTGGACGCCCATGGGGATGAAGTAACACTAATCAATGGATCGGGCTGCACAAAGCGGGCGCGCGGCTCAATGTCGCGTACGGCCTCGATCGCGGCTATCGAGGCGCGCACGAGCTGGTATTTAAGCTCCGCGCCGCGCCCCTTGCCCAGCGGATGGAAGCGCGCAATATCGCCACCCGCCCAGGAAAAATACGAGATTTCGTTGATCGGACAGAAAAACGGTACAACACCTGTTTCATCCCGCACAACTCGCGCCACAGCGCCGGCGAAGCGCGCGAAACGATCAACGAATTGCGGTTGCCAGATATCGAGATCGTCGGGCCAGCCGTAATGACACAGATCCCAGATCACTTGCACATTCTGATCGTGCGCGGCGCGCAACATGGGGAGAAAACTTGTCCAGTCGTAACGGCCGAGCGAAGGTTCTATGAGATGCCAGCGCAGCCCGTCCCGAACCGCGGACATGCCGTGGTCGGCGAGCTGCCGGTAATCGTTGGCGACCAGCCGATCATGTTTGGTGGACGCCAGCAGATCAAGACGCCGGTCATCGTGACGCCGGTGCGTCGAGCACTCGAAACCGCCGAGAAAAAAGCTGTTGAATATCTTTGGAGAGACCATTTTATTTTTTGACTTTAGACTTCGCCGCTCGCTCCTTGCGCTTAAGAACGCGAGCGCGCGACGTTGCAAAGTGGGGCGCCAGGCCACGTTTATACTAAATGCCGGTGTTCACTTTGCAAGCTGAACACCGGCTGCCTTTGCATATACTTTGTGGCCGTGAATTATTCTACTTTATTCCGAAGCGCCCTGTGTCAGCGTCACGATTAAGGCCCTTACGTGGCCGCAAGCTTGTCAGACATAATCGCGCACACCTGCACGGTCGTGCCCATTGGCTCGATCATGCCCGTTAACCCTGCTGCTGTGGCTATTGGCTCGGTGCTCCTGAGCGCCGATTCGCGGCTCAAGTCCCTGAGCAGCCCGATCATGCGCCCGGCCATTGGCCGCGGCAACGACGCCCGAGCGCTTGCGCCCGCCGTTCAGCTTGTCATAAGTCGCCAGCGCCTGCGCCACCACCTGGTCCATATTGTAATACCGATACGTGGCTAGTCGGCCGACGAATTCCACGTTGGGCGTCTGTTGCGCCAGCGCCAGATAACGACGGTACAACTCCTGATTCTCGGCCTTTGGCACCGGATAGTATGGATCGCCGTCATCGCAAGGATATTCGTACGAAATGCTGGTCTGGTGGTGCCGCTGACCGGTGAGATGCTTGTACTCCGTGATGCGGGTGTACGGCACGTCCTCGGCGGGAAAATTCACCACGCCGACCGACTGAAACGACTCCTGATCCAGGGTTTCGTGCCTGAAGTCCAGGGAACGGTAAGGCAGCTTGCCGTAGCGATAGTCGAAATATTCATCGACCGGCCCCGTGAAGATCAGCTTGTCGTAGCGAACATCAGCTTCGATCTCACGGAAATCCGTGTTAATCATGATCTTGATGTTCGGATGATCGAGCATGTTTTCGAACATTCTCGTATAACCATTCTTCGGCATCATCTGGAAGGTGTCGTTGAAATACCGGTCGTCGTCGCAGGTACGCGTTGGTACGCGCGAGGTCACCGACCGGTCCAACTCGGAAGGGTCGATACCCCACTGCTTACGGGTATAACCGCGGAAAAAGCGCTCGTACAGCTCGCGGCCGACCTTGCTGACAACCACGTCTTCGGAAGTGCGCACCACATCCACATGCTCGGCCCGCGCCGCCATGAACGCCTCGACTTCGCTCGAATTGAGATCTAGATTATAAAGGCGGTTGATGGTCGTACGGTTGATGGGAATAGGCACCAGCAAACCATCGGTGTGCGCCAGCACGCGATGCTCGTAAGGACGCCAGCCGGTAAAACGCGAAAGATAGTCCGCGATCTGCGGCGCATTGGTGTGGAAAATGTGCGGCCCGTAAAGGTGCACCAGCACGCCCGCCTCGTTGTAGTAATCGTAGGCATTGCCGCCGATATGCGGTCGCCGATCGACGATCAGCACCCGCTTGCCGGCGTCGGCCGCCAGAAGTTCCGCCAGCACGCTGCCGGCGAATCCGGCACCGACGATCAGGTAATCGAATCCGTCCCGCGGCTTGACGCGGGTGCGATGTATACGTCGCACTTGCGACCCGTTCATTGGTTGTCCGTTCATTATTGTCACCTCAAGTTTTTTTTTAGCGCTGGCCGCCGATACACCGGCGATAAGGTCGGTCATCTGCTGCCACGTCGAGTCCCACGACGTGTTCGCCAGCAGTCGATCGGCCGCGTCCAGCCAGGGACCGGGCTTGCGGTTATCTCTAAGCGCGGCTTCGATTTCAGATACGAATTCTTCCGGCGTGCTTGCGATGCGTACTGCCTCGATATCGCCGTAGTGCCGAATCACGTCGGTAATCGGCGTCGATACCACGGGCTTGCCGCCAGCCAGATATTCCGGATTCTTGGTGGGGCTGATAAACCGTGTGGATTCATTCATGGCGAACGGCATGAGTGCTACGTCCCAGCCCGCCAGATAAGCCGGCAGTTCCGCATACTGCTTGCCGCCCAGAAAATGAATGTTGGACCGCTTGGGCAAATCCGCCGGATTGATCTTGACGACCGGCCCGACCATGACCAGATGCCAGTCAGGGCGCGCATCGGCGATCGCGACCAGCAGATCCAGGTCCATGCGCTCGTCGATAACGCCGAAGAAACCGAGCCTCGGGTGCGCGATGGCAGCCTGATCCGATGGTTCATCCGTCATGTCGCGCGCGGTGGCGAAGTGCGCCGTATCCACGCTGCTTGGAAATGGATGCACACGCGGGTGTTGCGTGCGTTTCGCTTCATACAGACTGAAGCCGCCCGTGAACACGAGATCCGCGCGGCGCAGCAGCGCCCGCTCCTGCTCGCGCAATGCCGGCGGCGCAAACTTGAAGGCCGACAGTTCATCCATGCAGTCATAAACCAGCGCCGACGCATGCAGATGCTCGGAAAACGCCAGCGACATCGGCGTGTAATACCAAAGGATCGGGTCACGCACGCCGTGCTCCAGACACAATTCATCGAGCAGCAGGCGTTGCGCGGAAAGCGTCGCCGCAGCGTCCAGCCCGCCGGGCAGATGCGGTATGAGCACCGTAACGCCGCTTGAAGTCTTGCGACTTTCGAGATACGGCTTGGCGCTTTCGTCGATGACAGGTTCCTCGAAGAAATACACCGGTGTCAGGCGGGCAAAACGCGCCATCAGGTGCTGTGGCCGCTGGTAGACAAAATCCCACCGCAGATGCGAAAAGCAGATCATCGACGTCGTAGTTCTGTTTCCATTACCACCGCTTACGATGAACGGATTGGTCGGATTTGCCGTATGCTGCTGCATTTTTCCTCCTAAGTTACCTGTACCAGGATCAGGAATGCCTTGCTCACGCCTCGTGACTTTTCTGGCTGCGGATTTGCATCCGCTCCACGTGGCGAAGGCGCCCTATGCGGGTGTTACACGGATAGCGGTATGCACAAAATAGATGCTTGCCCAGATAGCCCCGATCTGTAAGTTCGTTAAGAATTCGGGCCGCTTGTTTCGGCGCGCTATCCTTTCAGCAACGGATTAATGCAAAGCCCGCGCCAATCCCCAAACCAACAGGCACCCACGTGTACGCGCGGCCGGGGATTTGTGAGTTACGTGGCAATCAGAGGCGATGCCCGCTGAATGTCCTGCACGCGAGGGACGCGCAGGATGCGAGCGGAGGGATCCGCCCAACAAGTTTCTGGCTTATTCGCGCTGGCCTGACAGTTCTTGGCGGGCTTTACTTACATCAGCCATATGCAGCGATGCCTCGTAAAACACCACGTATATTTTTTTCCTTGCATTTGTCACCGGCAGACGACATCGATCGCCGTGATTCGGAACAGCGAAAAGGCTGACAGACGGTTTATTTTAACGTCGTGAACGGCGGTCCCCGTCGCGTTTCAGAGACATGCATAGGGTCTGCCTGACAAGGAGTGCTACGAACTGATCGCTTATCCGGGGCCGCGAAAATTATCCGCGGCTCGCAATGGTGGTGCGCGGGCATTTTTTTAATGTGTAAGAGGCGTCTAAATCGCACGGCGCTAGTGGTGATGCCAGGCTTCCTCATTCTGAGTGAGCTTGTCTACCGCGGCAGGCAAGGCGCCTTTCACCAGATCGTCGAGCGTCACCCGCTCCAGCACCGCGCGCAGGTTGGCGCGCACGGCGATCCAGACACCTTGCAGCGACTTGGCGGCGCCCGCATATGTGACGTCTTCGGGCCACTCGCCGCGCACATTCGCGAGCGGGCCTTCCACCGCGCGGATGATGTCCGCCAGGGTGACCTGCTTCGGCGGTCTGGCCAACTGATAACCGCCCTTGGCGCCACGCCGCGCCTTGATGAACCCGGCCCGCCGCAAGTCAAACAGGATGTTTTCGAGAAATTTTTTGGGGATAGCCTGGTTTTCGGATATCTCCACACCCCGCAGTGCGGTGGACTTGTCTTCCCGCCACGCCGCCGCCAGTTCCGTCATGGCTCGCAACGCATAGTCAACTCTGGCTGAAACCTGCATGGCCTTATCCTTTTCTATACCTGTTATACAAACAATACCAGTATCCGGGGTTCGCGACTATTGTTGCGGACAATCACAAAACCGGGAAATTTTCGATTTAATAAGTTGACTCATCCCTATAAAGAATATAGATTCGATTTAGTCTACCGTACGGGTAGACATAATGGACATAGGGAGCTTTAAGCCATGCAAAACTTCATCTTGCTTTTGTTAGCGGGTACCGTCGCGCAGCTTGTGGACGGATCTCTGGGAATGGCGTTCGGCGTAACCTCAACCACGCTTTTACTGCTGGTCGGCGTCGCGCCGGTGCTGGCGTCCACCAGCGTACATCTCGCCGAGGTCGGCACGTGCCTCGCGTCCGGCATCGCTCACTGGAAGTTCGGCAACGTGGACAAATCCATGATCCTGTGGATGGGCATCCCGGGCGGCATCGGCGCATTCGTCGGCGCCATATTTCTTACCTCACTCTCGGCCGACGTCGCCAAACCTGTCGTGGCAGTAATCCTGTTCAGCCTCGGCGTGTATATCCTGATCCGTTTTGCTTTCACGCGTGGGCGCAAAATCATCATCAAGCGCCCGATACCCAAAGCGCTGCTGATCCCGCTCGGACTCGTGGGCGGCACTATCGACGCTATTGGCGGCGGTGGCTGGGGGCCGGTTGGCACCACCACACTGCTCTCCTCGGGACGCATGGAGCCGCGCATGGTGGTCGGCACAGTTGACACCAGCGAGTTTATCGTCGCGGTGTGCGCCAGCGTCGGCTTCCTGCTGGGATTGAGCATGGCCGAGATTCCATGGCTTATCGTCGGCGCGCTGCTTATCGGTGGCGTCATCGCAGCACCCATCGCCGCCTGGATCGTGCGTCACCTCGATGCGCGGATTTTAGGTACCGCGGTCGGCGGCTGGATCGTGCTCACCAATGCGCACACTTTCCTGGATGCGATCGGCTACAGCGGTGATGTGGGTGTGCCGGTCTACGCCACCGCGACGATTCTGTGGCTTACGGCCTTGTACTTCGCCATCTCGTCCGCGCGCCGCGAACGCACGCAGGTGTTCAGCGCACCTGAGCACGATTCCGACGGCCGCAGCGTGGTAAGCGGGATAGCCGTTTCCGAGGTTAGTTAGCCGCTTTCCTCCGGGCGCCATTCACGCCGGCGCGCCCGGCCTGCAGCATCCCTCCGTCCGGAGGGATGTTTTTTTTGGTTCGCGGCGCGCGGACCTCGCTACAAGTTCATCCGCGACTTCGAAAAGGATCACCCGCGTAAGGCCGCCTCGCGACGCTCGCTGGCGAGCGACAGACGATCATCCTCGACATCGACCCTGATAACGTCGCCCGGCACAAACTTACCGGCGAGCATCGCCAGCGCGAGCGGGTTTTCGAGTTGGCTCTGAATCGCGCGCTTCAACGGTCGGGCGCCGTAAACCGGATCGAAGCCGGCCGCACCGAGTCTGTCGAGCGCGGCTTCGGTGATCTCCAGGGTCAGATCACGTTCCGCCAGCCGTTGGCGCAGGAAAGCGAGCTGAATCCGGGTGATCGCGCGAATCTGCTCACGCGTGAGCGGATGGAAAACCACGGTTTCATCGACTCTATTGATAAATTCCGGCCGGAAATGCTGGCTCACGATATCCATCACCGCCGCTTTCATGCGGTCGTAGTTGTCCTCGCCTGCCATTTCCTGGATGACCTGACTGCCGAGGTTGGAGGTCATCACGATCACGGTGTTGCGGAAGTTCACCGTGCGCCCGTGGCCGTCGGTCAGGCGCCCATCGTCCAGCACCTGTAGTAACACGTTGAACACGTCCGGGTGCGCCTTTTCGATTTCATCGAGCAGGATCACCGAGTACGGTTTGCGGCGCACGGCCTCGGTGAGATAGCCGCCTTCTTCGTAACCGACATAACCCGGCGGGGCGCCGATCAGCCGTGCGACCGAGTGCTTCTCCATGAATTCGGACATATCGATTCGAATCATCGCGTCGATTGTATCGAACAGAAACGCCGCCAGGGCCTTGGTCAGTTCGGTCTTGCCGACACCGGTAGGGCCTAAGAACAGGAACGAACCGCTGGGCCGGTTGGGATCGGAGAGCCCCGCGCGCGCGCGACGAATGGCGTCGGACACCGCTTTGACGGCCTCAGTCTGCCCCACCACCCGCTCGGTGATCGCGTCCTCCATGCGCAGCAATTTCTCGCGCTCACCTTCCAGCATTCTCGATACCGGAATACCCGTCCAGCGCGAGACCACCTCGCCAATCTCCTCTGCGGTTACCTTGTTGCGCAACAGCGTCGTCTGCTGCTGCTCGGCTGCGTTCGCCTGCGCGAGTTGCTTATCGAGCTCCGGGATGCGGCCGTACTGCAATTCCGACATACGGGTCAGATCGCCCGCGCGCCGCGCCGTTTCCAGTTCGACCCTGGCGCGTTCCAGTTCCTCCTTGATGTGCGCCGCGCCCTGCAGCGCGGCTTTCTCGGCCTTCCACACTTCCTCCAGGTCCGAGTACTCGCGATCCAGCCTGGCGATATCCTCTTCCAGGGTCGCCAGGCGTTTTTTCGACGCTTCGTCGGTTTCCTTCTTCAACGCCTCGCGTTCGATCTTGAGCTGGATCAGTCGACGATCCAGTCGGTCCATTTCCTCCGGCTTGGAATCCATCTCCATGCGAATGCGCGAAGCCGCTTCGTCAATCAGATCGATTGCCTTATCGGGCAGTTGGCGGTCGGTGATGTAGCGCTGCGAAAGTGTGGCCGCCGCGACGATGGCGGGATCGGTGATTTCCACGCCATGATGGACTTCATAACGCTCTTTCAAGCCGCGCAGGATGGCGATGGTGTCCTCCATCGACGGCTCGTCCACCAGCACGCGCTGGAAACGGCGCTCAAGTGCTGCGTCTTTCTCGATGTTCTGGCGATATTCATCCAAAGTGGTGGCGCCGATGCAGTGCAACTCGCCGCGTGAAAGCGCGGGCTTGAGCATGTTGCCGGCGTCCATCGCGCCCTCGGCCTTACCGGCGCCGACTACGGTGTGTATCTCGTCTATGAACAGAATGATCCGCCCTTCCTGCTTGGCGAGATCGTTCAGAACCGCTTTCAGACGTTCCTCGAACTCGCCGCGGAACTTAGCACCCGCGATTAACGAGCCCATGTCCAGCGACAGCACACGCCGGTTTTTCAAACCTTCCGGCACTTCGCCGTTGACGATACGTTGCGCCAGCCCTTCCACGATCGCGGTCTTGCCGACTCCCGGTTCGCCGATCAGCACCGGGTTGTTCTTGGTGCGCCGCTGGAGCACCTGAATCGAGCGGCGAATCTCGTCGTCGCGGCCGATTACCGGATCGAGCTTGCCCTGCTCGGCGCGCTCGGTGAGATCCACCGTGTATTTCTCCAGCGCCTGACGCTGCTGTTCGGCATTCGGATCGTCAACGGTCTGGCCGCCGCGCATGGTCTCGATGGCTTTTTCGACCGCCTCTCTGCTCACGCCGGCTTGTTTCAGAATGTCGCTCAAAGCGCCGCGATCCTCCAGCGCCGCCAGCACGAACAGCTCGGACGAAATGTAATCGTCCTTGCGCTTCTGCGCGATCTTGTCGGTGAGGTTCATAACCCGGTTGAGGTCATTGGAGACATGAACTTCGCCCGCCGAGGCGCCCTGCACCTGCGGCAGACGATCCAGCGCCTCGCCCAGTTGCGAGCGCAGACGGTTGACCTTGACGTCGGCCTGCGTCAGCAGATGGCGCACACTGCCGCCGTCCTGATCGAGCAGCGCGATCATCAAATGCACAGGCTCGATGAACGGGTGATCGCGCCCGACAGCGATTGACTGCGCGTCCTGCAGCGCCAGTTGAAATTTGCTGGTGAGTTTATCGACTCGCATGCTGGTAACTCTCGGAATTCTGTTGTATGGCAACTAACGTATGGTCTTGTGGGTGTATTCAATGCGCGACCCTGAAAATCTCTCCCGCCCTCGACGCACGAACCGCTGAAATCCCCCGCGCTCACGCGCGACCCCCCTTTCGCAAAGGGGGGTTAGAGTGGATTTCAACGCGCCAGCCAGATCAGATTCGCCATGCGGCCGGTACACTTGTCGCGACGATATGAAAAGAAACCGGCGGGATCGCTATAGGTGCATAGCCCACCGCCGTAGACGGCTGTCACGCCCACGGCGGCCAGGCGCAAACGCGCGAGTTGGTAAATATCGGCCAGCCAGCGGCCGGCGGGAGAAGGGGCGAATGCAGCAGCGCTAGGCGCATGATGCGCGATGAACGCGTCTCGCACCTCCGGCCCGACCTCGAAGGCCGCCGGGCCAATTGCCGGGCCCAGCCAGACCAGTATCTCGTCGGGTCGTGAGGCGAGCACTTCGACCGTGGCTTCCAGCACGCCGGCAAGCAGTCCGCGCCAGCCGGCATGCGCGGCGGCTACTCGCGAGCCTGCGCGGTCGCAGAACAACACCGGCAGGCAATCGGCCGTCAAGACCGCGCAAACGACGCCGGATTCAAAAGCGACCGACGCATCCGCCTGCGCCTCGCTGCCACTGGTGCTCGCATCGATGACTCGCGAACCATGCACCTGCGAGAGCCAGACGGGTTCGCGAGGCAACGCCAGGCGACGCATCAATCGGACCCTGTTAATCCTGACGTTTTCCGGGTCGTCACCCACACGCATGCCCAGGTTTAGAGAATCTCGCGGCGCGCGGCTGACACCGCCTTCGCGGCTGGTGGAGCAAGCGCGCACGTTGGCGGGTGCGGGCCAGTCCGGTCGTAACCACGAATGGGGAATTTCAGTCATGCGGGTCCGCGTCGGCGCGCAAAGCGTCGATCAGCGCCTGCATGTCGCCGGGCACCGGCGCCGTCCAGTTCACCGTCGCGCCGCTGTCGGGATGGGCAAGTTCCAGACGCGCCGCATGCAGCGCTTGACGTTTGAATGCACGCAGCGCGGCTATGAGTGACGCATTGGCGCCGGCAGGCAGCATCAGGCGCCCGCCATAAACAGGATCGCCCGTGACGGGATGCCGAATATGCGCCATGTGCACCCGAATCTGATGGGTGCGACCGGTGTCCAATCGCACCCGCAGCAGGGTATGCGCGCGATATCGCGTGTCAATCCGGTAATGCGTCCGGGCCGGTTTGCCTGTGTCTGTCACCGCCATGCGCTTGCGGTCCACGGGATGACGGCCGATCGCCTTTTTGACCATGCCGCCGGCGATCAGACGCCCGCCCACCACCGTGAGATATTCCCGCTTTACGGTGCGCGCCTTGAGCTGATCGACCAGTTGTTTGTGCGCCGTGAGGGATTTCGCCACGACCATCAGACCGCTGGTGTCCTTGTCCAGCCGGTGCACGATGCCGGCGCGCGGGACGTTTTCCAGCCGAGGGGCGTGATGCAGCAGCGCGTTGAGCAAGGTGCCTCCCCAGTTGCCGGCGGCTGGATGCGCGACCAGTCCCGCCGGTTTGTCGATCACCAGCAGATGATCGTCTTCGTAAACAACATTTAGCGGGATTGACTGTGCCTCGAAACCAGTTTGCGGCGTGATCCGCGCATCAATGATCACCTGCTCGCCGCCGCACACGGGATCGCGCACCCGAGGCTGCAAGCCGTCAATCTTCACGTAGCCCAGCCTAATCCACTGCTGCAGGCGCGCGCGCGAATACTCAGGAAACACCTTCGCGAGCGCCCGATCCGTGCGCTCGCCGGAGTTGCCAGCGGGAATTATGCCGGTTAATCTCAATCCCTCAGACATGCGAAGTGCGCACCAGTGGTGATTCCTCAGGCACGAAGCTTGTAGGCACAATACCTATTTGTGGCGCATGTTTACGTCGCACCGGCTTGACAAATATCCACTGAATTAAATTTCCCGAGGGCCATGAACACATTCAAACTATTGACTATTACATGCGCCATGGCGCTGCTCGGCGCCTGTGCCACGGTCGATGACGACCCCACACAGGACTGGTCGGGCGCGAAGTTGTACGAGGAAGCCAAAGCCGCCCTGGATCGCGGCTATTACCAGACCGCCATCGAATACTACGAAACGCTGGAAGCGCGCTACCCGTTCGGCCGCTATGCGCAACAGGCGCAAATCGAGGGCGCCTATGCGTATTACAAGTTCAATGAACTCGATTCGGCCATCGCCGCGGCCGACCGCTTCATCAAACTGCACCCCCTGGACGAGCACGCGGATTACGCTTGGTATCTCAAGGGACTCGCCAATTTTGACCGCACCCGCGACTACTTCGATTTTCTCATGGACAGCAATCCCTCGGAGAACGATCCGACCCCGATGATCCGCGCATTCGACGATTTCGCCTACCTGATCAGGAACTATCCCGACAGCCGCTACGTGGCGGACGCGCGCCAGCGCATGGTTTATCTGCGTAACGAACTGGCCGAATACGAACTGCACGTCGCGGACTATTACATGCGGCGCGGCGCGTGGGTCGCGGCGGCAAATCGCGGCAAATATGTCGTGGAGCATTACGAGGGCGCTGAATCCATGCCGGCCGCGCTGGGGGTGATGATTACCGCATATCGCAGGCTGGGGCTAAATGATCTGGCCGTTGACGCCACGCGTGTATTGCGTCTGAATTTTCCCGAGCGCGCCTCGGAACTGCTCGCCGCGCGCGATTGACCGCGCTAGCCTGGCGGCACTCAATTCAGCACGTCTCAGCTCATTCAAGTTTCAGCACTATCCTCGCACGCGACGCCTAAAGTAACGCCTTCATCTTGGTGCCCATCTCGGCCGGCGATCGTGCGATGCTCACACCGGCCACCGCCAGCGCCTGGAATTTCTGGTCGGCGGTGCCCTGGCCGCCGCTGACGATCGCGCCGGCGTGGCCCATGCGCTTGCCAGGCGGCGCGGTGACGCCGGCGATGTACGCCACCACCGGTTTGCTGACGTGTGACTGAATGTATGTGGCCGCCAGCTCTTCGGCCGTACCGCCGATTTCCCCGACCAGGACAATGCCCTCGGTCTGCGGATCGTTTTCGAACAGCGTCAGGCAATCGACGAAATTCATGCCCTGGATCGGATCGCCGCCGATGCCGATGCAGGTGCTCTGACCCAGACCGTTCTGGCTGGTCTGATACACCGCCTCGTAGGTCAGGGTGCCGGAGCGCGAGATGATGCCGATGCGTCCCTGCGAGTGAATCGCGCCGGGCATAATGCCCAGCTTGCACGCACCGGGTGTGATGATGCCGGGGCAATTCGGCCCGATCAAGTGCGTGTCAACATTGACCAGCGCGGCCTTGACCCGCAGCATGTCCAGCACCGGAATGCCTTCGGTGATACACACGATTACGCGCAGGCCCGCGTCGGCCGCTTCCAGAATTGCGTCCGCGGCAAAATCCGCGGGGACATAAATCATGGTCGCTTGCGCGCCCGTCTCGGCCACCGCCTCGACCACGGTGTCGAAGACCGGCCGCTCCAGATGCGTCATCCCGCCGCGGCCTGGCGTCACCCCACCCACCAGACAGGTGCCGTATTCGAGGGCCTGCTGGCTGTGAAAACTGCCTTGCTTGCCCGTAAAGCCCTGACAAATGACTTTGGTATTGCTGTCGACGAGAATACTCATGCCACCGCCTTAACGGCCTTGTCCGCCGCGTCGCTTAAGCCCTCGGCGGCGATGATGTTGAAGCCGCTGGCGGCGAGCATCTCGCGGCCGCGCTGTTCGTTGGTGCCCGCCAGCCGCACCACCACCGGCACGCGCACGTGCACGTCGCGCACCGCTTCGATGATGCCTTCGGCGATCAGGTCGCAACGCACGATGCCGCCGAAGATGTTTACCAGTACCGCTTCGACACTCGCATCCGACAGCAACAGCTTGAACGCCTGCGTCACGCGGTGCACGGTGGCGTTGCCGCCCACGTCCAGGAAATTGGCGGGTAAACCGCCGTGCAGCTTGATCAGGTCCATGGTCGCCATGGCCAGACCGGCGCCGTTTACCATGCAGCCAATACTGCCTATCAGCTTGATGTAATTGAGGTCCAGTTGCTTCGCGCGCGCCTCGCGTTCGTTCTCCTGCGACGGATCGCGCAGATCGACCAGTTCGGGGTGCCGATACAGCGCGTTGTCGTCCAGGTTGATCTTGGCGTCCAGCGCCAGCAGCTCGCCACCTTTGGTCAGCACCAGCGGATTGACCTCCACCAGACTGGCGTCGTGCCGCACGAACAACGTGTACAGTTTCGCCAGCAAGGCGCCGAACTGGCCGATCTGATCCTTGTTCAGCCCCAGCGCAAACCCCAGGCGACGCCCCTGATACGGCAGCAGTCCGCTGGCGGGATGAATGACCGTAGTCAGGATCAACTCCGGCGTCTCGGCGGCCACCGTCTCGATGTTCATGCCGCCCGCCGACGACGCCATGACCGTGATACGTTCATGTGCCCGGTCCACCAGCAGGCTTAAGTAATATTCGTTCTGGATGTCGGTCAGCGCCTCCACCAGCAGCGCACCGACCGGCAAGCCGTCCGCATCCGTTTGCGGCGTGACCAACTGGCTGCCGAGCAGGGCCGATGCAGCGGCGGCAAGTTCGCTGCGAGTTCGCACGATGCGTACGCCGCCACCCTTGCCGCGGCCGCCCGCGTGCACCTGCGCCTTCACGGCCCAGGCGTTGTCGGAAAGGCGGGCGTATACCTCGCGCAAATCGCCCAGCTTGCGGACGACCACGCCGGGCGGCACCGGAATGCCGGCTTGCTTGAATAGCGCTTTGGCCTGGTATTCGTGAAGATTCATGGATAGCGATCGTAAGCAGTACGCCTCCTTAGGAATTTTTGCGACACAGGTGACCAGCAGGTTCTGCCCCCATCCCGCGAGTGTAGGCATTGCTGCGCCGCAAGCGCGAGACTATCGACATTATCCGCCGGCGGCAACCGTCCGCCGGTCGGCATTGCAAGATAGTTCCGTCGCCATGCATGACCGCCGGGCGGCTTGCAGATGCGGCCTGTCCCCCACACACTAGCGGCATGTCACGCCTGTTACTTATTCTGGCGATCGTTTTTATCGTGATCGTGCTGTGGAAAAGCATGCTTCGGAAGGTCGAGGCCAGCAACCGAAATGACCAGAAAAAGACTATCGCGCACAACATGGTCCGCTGCGATTACTGCGGATTGCATGTCCCGGAAGACACCGTGGTGCGGCTCGGCGGCCGGCGCTACTGCTCGGACGAGCATCGGGCGCTGCATAAGGAAACGCGCGACAAGTAAGTTTCAACCTCGCAAAGGAGGAAGCCCCGCCACAACCAGCGTCAGACGCCGTCGCATGACGCCTTTTTCATGCTGAGTCCGTCGGGCGACGCCGCCAATCTCAACGCCTCGCCGTGGAAGACACTGCGGCTGCTGAATATGTACCGGCTTGCGCTCGCGGTGCTGTTCATCGCAGTCATCCTGATTGCCGGGCCCAAGGTTCTAGGCCAGCACGACCCGTTTTTGTTCGTCGCGATCAACGCACTCTACTTTTTCTTTCTGCTGGCGTTCGGCGTATCCGGTCAATATCGCTGGCCGGCGCTGGGACTTCAGGTCTACGCGCAGGCGCTGATCGATATAGTCGCGATCACCTTGCTGATGCACGCCAGCGGCGGCATCGGCAGTGGTCTCGGCGTGCTGATGATCGCCGCGGTTGCCGCCGCAAGCGTGCTGGCGCCCGGTCGCGCGGCGCTGGGCGTGGCCGCGCTGGCCGCGCTGACGTTGCTTGGCGCTGAAGTGCACGCGGACCTGTTCGGCAACTACCGCGCAACGTCGTACACGCAAACGGGCTTGCTCGGCGCGTCTCTGTTCGCAACCGCCTGGCTCACCGTCGCCTTATCGCGCCGCGCGCGCATGAGCGAAGCGCTGGCCGTACGCCGCGGCATCGATCTGGCAAACCTCGCCGAACTCAACGGCCTGATCGTCAATCGCATGCAGTCCGGCATCATCGTGGTGGACGACACGTCCGAAATCCGCCTGATGAACAGTGCGGCGCGCGCGTTGCTGGGTTGCGCGACGGACGAGTATCCGCGTGGACTGAAAGAACTGTCTTATCCGCTGTACCGGCTGTTCCTCCAATGGCTGCCGGCCCACGAGACCAACCCCGCGCCGCAAAAGCTGGAGCACGACCACGCGGCGACCCTGCAGGCTCGTTTCTCGCGGGTGGGCGCGCGCCGCGAGGATCGAGGCGTGGTGATTTACGTGGACGATACTGCCGAAATCAATCGCCAGATTCAGGAAACCAAGCTGGCATCGTTGAGCCGCCTCACCGCCAGCATCGCGCATGAAATCCGCAATCCACTGGGCGCGATCAGTCACGCCGCACAATTGCTTGGCGAGTCACCCGGACTGGATCGCGCCGATCAGCGCATGGTGGACATGATCCGCGACCAGAGCAAACGCATGAACGCGGTCATCCACGACGTGTTGCGCCTGTACCGCCGCGAGCAGCCGCATGCGGATGTCATCCGCGTCACTGCGCACCTGGACGTAACCGACCGGGGCCCCGGCATCGACCCCGAACTGCGGGCGCAACTGTTCGAACCGTTCGTCACTTCCAGCACCCAGGGGACGGGGCTGGGACTATTCATGGCGCGCGAGTTGTGTCACGCGAATGGCGGCGAGCTGAGTTACACACCCGGAGCGGGCGGCGGCAGCACTTTTCGCATCCAGTTCCCGCTGAGCATGTCTGGACAGACGCCACGCACCGGCATTGGCGCGCTGGATCGCGAAATTCGCGCCGATAGTGGCGCGGTGTCTGGAACTCACGCACGGACGGCCGCGGACCATAAAGCCGCGGCGCCGCCGACGTCCATCGCGCGCGCAAGGTCGGCGCGCTCATTAACATAAAACCTGAGGGAGATTGCGGTTGCAACACGCATTGATCGTTGACGACGAAGCGGATATCCGCGAGCTGCTGGAGATTACGCTCAATCGGATGAAGCTCGATACGCAGGCGGCGGCCAGCGTCAAGCATGCAAAGGCGCTGCTGCGTGAGCGCCACTTCGACCTGTGCCTTACCGATCTGCGCCTGCCGGACGGTGACGGCATCGACCTGGTCAGCTACATCCAGGCGTATCACGCCAGCATGCCGGTCGCCGTCATCACCGCGTACGGGAGCATGGAGACCGCGATCAGGGCGCTGAAGGCCGGCGCGTTCGATTTCGTCTCCAAGCCCATTGAGCTTGCGATGCTGCGCGATCTGGTGAACAGCGCACTGAAACTGTCACAGCCCGGCGGCGCGAAAACCGGTGAGCGCGAAGACCCGCTGCTGGGCACGTCGCCCGCGATGGCATATCTCAAGGCCACCATGAGCAAACTCGCGCGCAGCCAGGCGCCGGTGTATCTGCTGGACGAGTCGGGCACCGGCAAGGAACTGGTGGCGCGTCAGATTCACGAACTCGGACCGCGCGCCGAACGGCCGTTCGTGCCGGTGAACTGCGGCGCGATTCCCACCGAGCTGATGGAGAGCGAATTCTTCGGTCATCTCAAGGGCAGCTTTACCGGCGCGGTGGCGGACAAACAGGGATTGTTCCAGGCCGCCAACGGCGGTTCGCTGTTTCTGGATGAAGTCGCCGAGTTGCCGCTGCACATGCAGGTCAAGCTGTTGCGCGCGATCCAGGAGCGCGCCGTCAAACCCATCGGCGCGCAGCAGGAAGTGCCGGTGGATGTGCGGATTTTAAGCGCCACGCACAAAGTTTTGAGCCAGGAGATCGTGCACGGGCGTTTCCGTCAGGATCTTTACTACCGCATCAACGTGATCGAGCTGCGCGTACCGCCGCTGCGCGAGCGGTTGCCGGATCTGCCGCAGCTTGCCGAACACATTCTCAAACGCTTTGCGACGCAGGGGCGCGCGCCGATATTGCGTCTGTCGGCCCAGGCGCTGGCAAAGCTCGAAGCCTATCCATTCCCGGGCAACGTGCGTGAGTTGGAAAACATTCTGGAGCGCGCCGCCACGCTGTGCGAAGGCCAGAGCATCCAGGCGCGCGACCTGCAGTTACCGGATGCGGAAAGCCAGCCCGGAGCGCCACCGGCCGCGATGTCCGCAATGCACGCGCCCGGCCAGCTTGAGGATTATCTAGAAGACAAGGAAAAAACCGCCATCATGGCCGCGCTGGAGAAAACCCGCTGGAACCCACCGCCGCCGCCAGGCTTTTAGGGATCAGCTTCCGGCAGTTACGGTATCGGTTGAAGAAGTTGAATCTGGACTGAACAGCAGGTGACGCACATTAAACCACCGCACGGCGCGCGCTTCGCAGTGCTCGATACAGCGATTAGCATCAACGTTTACTTCTGGCGCCGCGCCGCATCCCATGCCATGCCCGCAAAAGCGAACGCAACTGCAACGAGCAAAATAGTTGACAGTATTTCCATAGCTAAAGCTCCTCTAACGCTTCGATGGAACTCTGAATCCGGCGGTGCAATTTATAGCCTGCAAGCGTAAGTGCGCAGACGGACATCAATCCGCCGATCATCTTGTGTGCTGGAACCGACCCCGAGTTCGAAATTAGCCAACCGACCAGGCTGATGTCCGTAAGGACTACAATTCCAAGCCAGAGCTTAAGAAATGCGATCTTTTCTTTCGCGAGATCGAGTTTGGACATAACGGCGCCGCCAATCCAGTTACCCAAAGTTTAGCAGAATTGGCATCTAGGCTGGAACAAGCCCGCGGATCCCATCCTGGCAACGACGGACCGCGATGCCGGGTTACGCGTAGCCCAGCTCACCTGTGAGCGCTAAGTCCACGTCAGTCATTCCGCGCCGCCAGACAACCGTTGCTGGCGACCGGCCAGTTCGACCAGCGTCTCCATCCTGACCAGCCGTCTATCGATGGTACGCACGTCATCGTCGAGCCGCTCGACTTTTTTAGCCAGCTCCATAACACGCTCGTTGAGCACGAAACCGGTGCGCAAGGCCTCGACCACCTTGTCGCGCCAGCTCACGGCTTGCGCGCCGCCAGATCGTCGTGCGTCTTGTCGAGCCGGCTGTTTACCTTGTCCACGTAAGCGATAGTTGCTTCGTTCGATCTGACCAGCGCATCGGCCAGTTGCGCCAGCGTCGTGTCGTTATCATCCTGGTCCGCCGCCGGGTCATAGCTTCGCAGGGCGCGCCGCACGATTTCCGCGAAAGTCACCTGCGCGTCGCCGGCCATGGCCTCGGCCCGGCGGATCAGTGCGCGCGGCATCAGAATATGCTTGCGCTCCATGCGTCCGTCACGATGAAGCATGTCATCCGCGGCTCTGGCCATCTCGATACCTTGTGTAGTCTGACGAGCATCGAAAGCTAGCACATGCACATCACATGCACAATACTGATGGTAGCAGGCGCGGGGTGCGCGGCGCGCTTCCTGCCAAGCCCAGGTTCGCGGTCACACGAAGTGCGTCATGCGCAGGTGGATGACGCAACATAGAACACCTCTCCCGCGAGGGGCTTTTTTCGTTCGGCGCGAGATGCTTCAGAGCGGGATGCGCACTCAGGCGGCGCGCGGCACGGGCTTCACGTTGATGCCGCCGGCCTTTTGACTGGCCTGCCACAGGTCATAACCGACCTGCATACGCAACCACGTATCGGGGCTGCCGCCAAACGCCTGTGCCAGTCGAATCGCCATTTCTGCGGAAATCGCGGCGCGCCCATTGATGATGGCCGAAAGGTGTTTGCGGCTGACTCCCAGATGATCGGCCGCGGCACTTATGCTCATACCCAGCGGCGCAAGACACAGATCCAGGATACTCTCACCGGGGTGCGGGGGATCGTACATCATGGTCTTCCTCCTAGTGATAGTCTTCATAATCCACATCTACAAACGCGCCGTCGGCATCCGTGCGCCAGGTCACGCGATAATTTGCGCGCACGGTCACCGCGAAAGTTCCGCGCCGAGCACCGCGCAGGCGGTGAAAGTGCAGCCCCGGCAAGTCCATTTCCGGTGGACTCTCGGCCGCCTCCATGCGCGCCAGAATCTGCCGTAATCGTTTGACGTCGTGCTCGTTGAAACCGGATCGGTCGCCCTGGTCATAAAGTCGCTTCAAACCTTTGTGGTTGATCCGTCGGATCATCGGGCGAGTGTAACCTATAGTAACCCATAATGAAACCACATAGGTTACATAACTGCAGGGTAGATTAAGCATGGGCCCGCACCGCGATACGGGGGGCGCATCGCGCCGACAAATTCATCCGGAACGATTTTGAACAGGTTCAGCTCGCCCGGCAAGGCGCGAGCCAGGACCCTGCATCGCCGCGCCTTGAGGCTGACTATGTAGAACTGTTCCGAGCTATCGGCAGACGGCGCAATCTGTAGCGGGTGTCCTCGACGATAATCAACGCGCCCGCGTTCAGGTCGGGGCGCGTTCCCGCAGAACAGCGAGCAAACGTGGATTAACGGACGCTGGCGTCTCGTTATGCAGACGGAAGATAATGACGCTGGGCGAATCTCTAAGCCCGAGCGCCAGCAAGTCCGTAAAATCGAGATCGAAGGTCAGCACAATACGCCCCTCGCTCCGTGCCTTCTCCATGATTTCGGCGTCTGCCAGGCGTTGCAGGCCAAGCTCCCGCAGGTGAACCGCATCGTGACCGCATTCGCGTAGCCAGCGCACTGTTGCCAGCGAGAGCCCGGCGTCCGCCAGGAAATTCACCCTCCGGCGTCAGCCAGCGGATACGTTTCTTCTTGCGCAAGCAGTGCCACGTACTGAAGCGCCTGACGTATGTCTTCCGGTTCGAGATCCGGATGATCGATCCTGATCGCTTCCGCCGTCATCCCATTGGCTATCAGGTTAACAACATGCGCCACCGTTATCCGCATCCCCCGTATACAAGCGCGCCCACCCATGGTGGCGGGGTCGAAAGTAATTCGGTCAAACATGTGACGTCACCCAGAAAATGTAAAGTTATTGACGCTTGCGGTAGTGTCTCAGTTTGAATTATGACTCCGGCATCCAATGAAGTTTTCCATCACCGCCACGCAACACATAGAAATCATAAGACTCATGGTTATGCAGCCATGGCAAGAATAGTAAGCGGAATGAGACATTGACAGACATATCGGCATGTGTCGTCTTAGAGTAAGACAGCCCACCACCACAGGTCACGGTGACTTCCGCGCCGGCTTCAATAGTTGTAAATCGTGCAACGCGTCTGATTTGGTTTTTACGCCATGTAGTGCCTCCAACATCCTGCATCATTGTGTAATACAGGAGAATTTTACACCGTATATCGGGAGAACGCCTTCGTTTCTCACTATAAATGGAACGCTAAAGAAGTCTCGAGGATACAATGGAGCTGTAGGTGAAACCGAGATACGAGAGGACAGTTGCGGAAACCCCAAGACTAGACCAACAATCACACTCAAGATCGCAACAATCTTCCATGAATAGGATAAAACAAGGCGTGCCGCGTGCGCCGGCGCCAGGCTTTAATAAGGCTGTAATTGTCTAGCCTCTGTGACGCCGTCCTTGGCGATACCTCGGTAGCCTTGATAAACCCCGGCCCGCCCATCCATGGCCGGGCGTGCGCCGGCGCAAGGCTTTAATCGCCTTACGAAACCCCGGCTCACCCTCGCGAATTCCCGGCGCACCCGTGAGGGGCTTTCCCTTTCATCGGCGGCGATACGTGCACTCGGAAAACTGAAGGTACGTATAACGAAGTCCTCGCGTTATACTCTGAGCATGCCAAAGGCGGACCGTGTTAAAGAAGAGATTGGCTGGCTTAAAATGTCTTTGCGGTTGCCGTGGTTCTTGATGCTTCGTTGATCGCATGGCTTGCGCAAAACTACGAGACCGCCAGCCCAGTTATGGCGGGTGCTGGATTAGTTGCCGCGCTGGCTCTCGCGGTCATTATCGTGCTTGTAAATCGTCGAGCGTATCGTCGTCTCGATGAACTGGAGAACTTGTGATGGAATGGGTTGTAGTCATCGCGCTAGCGGCGCTTGTAGGCGCACTTGGCATAGTCGTGCGGGATGCCGCCAAACACGGACATAAGTAATATCCAGATCGCGCAGTATGGGTAGCAAGCGTAGGTTGAGGTGAATGCAATGAACCTCAACATCAAACCCGAAAGCCCACTCCGCGAGGGGCTTTCTTTTTCCACGCTCTGCCAGCCATCCATGGCGAAACCCCGGTGACTGTAGACACCCCGGCCCCGACATCCCTGTCGGCGCGTGCGCCGGCGCGAGGCTTTAATCGCCTCGCGAATTCCCGGCGCACCCCCGCGAGGTGCTTTCTTTTTTGCTGACGGGTAGCGACCATTGGCAATGGTCTTTATAATGATCATCAGAATGTCCATTATGGAGAGGCCGATGCGTAATGACACCGGGTTTTTGTCGGTAACAGAAGCCAAGACACGTCTGTTGCAACTCATTCGAGAACTAAGCCAGGCCGAGGGGGAAGTGACGATCACGCGCGCGGGCGCGCCAGCCGCTTTTCTGCTCAGTCCGCAGCGTTATCATGGTCTCATCGAGACTATCGAGATACTCGGCGATGGAAAAACCGTCCGCGCGCTGCGGCGCTCGCTGGAGCAGGCGCGCCAACGTCGCTGGATCGGTGAGGATGACATCTTCGAACGGACGTGAGGCTTCGTTTTACGCCCGAAGCCGCTACGCGAATCCGCAAACTGCATCCTGAAATCAAGCGGCGCGTGCGCGACGGGATGCGACAATTGCAGAACGATCCGCTGCTGGGACACGCGCTACAATTCGATCTCGCCGGCCTTCGTTCCCATCGACTGGGAGGTTATCGAATCATCTACCGTATCGGCGATGAGCAAGACGGGCTCGACATCCTCTACGTTGGACCGCGCCGGGATGTTTATGAAAATCTGCGGGAGTTATTGGCCGAAAAACGAAACAAAGGATTTTAGCAAGCGTAGCATCGGGTCCGAGCAACCATTCGGGTTTTAGAAAGAAAAGCAGCCAGAGGCTCCACGTGCTACGCGACGGTCTGTCAGACCCAGGCTGGGACGGGCTCTCCGACTGCACCCACACAACCACGAAAA
>Ga0136621_1000043_pt1 | contig 39283 bp, 40 predicted proteins | sample AntDryUQ445A2306_FD_104673 | JGI IMG/M metagenome (GOLD analysis project Ga0136621, IMG submission 104673) | Polar desert sand microbial communities from Dry Valleys, Antarctica - metaG UQ445A (23.06) | ecosystem: Environmental > Terrestrial > Soil > Desert | place: Antarctica: Dry Valley...
GTCCGTTCGGCCCAGCGCTCGACCATCTCGGTCGCGGGTAGGCGGTAGTACGTCGAGTCGACCTCGACAGTGTCGAAGTTCGCGGCGTAGTGACGGAGCCGCTCCTCCGCCGAGCGGATCCCCCGCGGGTACCAGTGCTTTACGAGCGCCTCGTCGGCCCACGAGCAGGTCCCGATGCGGATCGGCGCAGCCACCGCTAAGGCCAGTAGCAGACAGCTCCGACTGCGTTCGGTCCTCCGGCGAGCGAGGGCACCAGGTAGCTCCCGCCGGCGTACTGAAGCGTCGAGCTGAAGCGGTGTACCTCCTGGAGAGCCAACCACCAGCCGCTCGGAGGAACGATGGTGTAGCTCTGCCGAACGGTCGACGTCGAACCGACGGGGGTGCCGGTGTCGAGCACCCACCATGCGCTCGCCTGTGCTCCGGGGGCGGCGTAGCCGACCAGGAAGGGGGCCACCGAGACGAGCTGCCACGCCGCGCCGTCGTAGCGATAGAAGAGCGTGCGCCAGACGACCCACTGCGGCGCGGCAGGATCCTGACCGGCTGCGGTCGGGGGCGCAGCGCTGACCGACGTGGATCCGCACGTCACGGCTCCCACCAGATCGGCGCTCGTCTGGCTCGACGCGCCCGAGGTCGGGCCCACGTTCCCGGTCGAGTCCACCGCCCGGACGAGGTAGTGGTAGCGGACCCCCGCCACGAGTCCGGCTTCCGTGTATGCGGATGCCCCGACGGGCGCCACGTTCAGTCTCACATAGGGGCCTTTCTGTGCCGGGGCGCGCAGGATGTCGTAGCCCGCCACGTCGCCCTCTGCGGCGTCGGCCCAATCAAGAAGGATGCTGGTTCCCAGCGCGACGGCAGCCAGGGACGCGGGCGCCGCCGGAAGCGCCGTATCCGGGACGATCGCGGGCCGCTTGATTCCCGTCGTGTAGTGATCCTTCGCCTGCTCCCGGGTCAGCGGGATCGAATAGAGCGCTACCTCGTCCAGGCGGCCGGCGAACGGCAGCGCTCCGTCGGAGCGCCTCCCGAGTGTCAGCGAGCCCGGGTGGGGCGCCAGCGATCTCTGCGAGGCGAGGCTCCCCTTCTCGATCCCGTTCAGGTAGACCCGCATCGTCACCCCGTCGTAGCTTGCGACCAGGTGCGTCCAGACGCCGCTCGGGATGGGCCCGGTGATCACGACGTCGGCCACGCCCGACTGCATGCGCGAGAAGGCGACGCCGCCATTCTCCACACGGCTCACGCTCCAGCCTTCCTCGGTCGGTACCACCTGCTCCTTCGAGGCGATTCTCGCCGGCGTGCCCGGCAGCGAGGTCACGCCGGGCGCGACCCACGCCTCGAACGAGAAAGGCGCGGTGGCGGGGAACCCGAAACGATCCGAGAGGTCGACCCCGTCGTCCAAGCCGTCGAAGCCGCCCGCCGTCGCCGTCTCGGCCGGGAGGGCGCCGAGCGCTCCGGGCGTGGCGCCCGCGTACGCTCCGGCGGCACCGCCGAGCTCGTCGGCAGCCTGCGCCGCACCGGCGGGCTCGTCCAGCCGGAAGTAGGCCGACGGCAGCGTGCGCAGCACCGCCCCGCGATACGGCAGATACCCCTTCAGACTCCCGCAGTCGACTGTTCCCGACGTGGCCGCGCCGACCTCCTGGCGGAGGGAGGAAACCGAGTCCTTGGGCGTTCGGTCCGCCCAGAAGGGCCCGGACTGCCAGCCCTGCAGGCTCACCTCGTCCCACAGCAGGAAGTTGAAGAGCGCCTCGACGTACGGCTGGCAGGCCGCCAGGCGCACCGAGTCGAGGAACTGCGTGCCCTGGTCCGGTGCGAAGCTGTCCGGGCCCGGGACCGGCGAGGGCGGCTCACCCCCGACCCAGTCCGGAAGGGGCTCCGGATCGAGCTCGGTGCCCGTGTAGAGGCCTTCTTTGCCGCCGTCGGCGAACGTCTGATAGCCGAGCTCCAGGTACCAGATGCGCACGCAGCGGTACTGCCGGCACTGCCCGGGAACAGGTTGCCCCGTTCCCCCGAAGCCCTCGGAGAAGGCGGCCAGGAGCTTGTCCAGGTCGGCAAGCCCGACCGTGGTGGGATTGTGCTCGCGCCATGGACGCTCGGAGGAGTGGTTGGGGTGCACGTGGTGGCCCACGGTGTCGAAGAGCGGCCCCGACCTACCGCTCGCCCGGTAGGCCTCGCCCATCTTGCGGATGAAGTTCCCGGGTGAATGCGAGACGTTCGAGGAAGCAGACGGGTCGTCGTTCCCCCGCGGCGCGGTCGCCGGCGCGATCACGTTGATGGCCGGCCGGAGCGCGCGGAGGACGTCCCAGCACCGAGCGAGCAGAGCCGTGTAGGCAGCCGGGGCCGCGCTCGAGCCGTCTGGATTGAACTGCGGCCGCCAGAAGAAGCTCTTGTTCGGCTCGTTCCAGATGACGACGTCGTTGATGGACGGAAAGCGGGCAAGGGCGCCGCGCACGTAGGTGCAGTACGCCTCGCGGGCGGCGTCGTCCTGGGGCGCGCTCGCGGCGGCGCCGTAGACGGCGAGGGCGATACGGATGCCGGCTGCGGCCGACGCCGCACGGTTGAGATCCGTGATCTCGGCCGCTGCCAGCTGTGTCTGGCCGGGGTTCCACCAGAGCGTGATTCGAAAGGCCCTGGCACCGAGGTCGCGCGCCGGCTCGACGGCTCCGGCCCCGTCGGTCTTCGGGCGATCGTCGGTCATGCCGAAGAAGAATCCCGGGCCCGCGCCCGCCGGCGCTACGAGCGATCCAGCGACGAGGCCGGTCGCTATCAGGATTGTGAGAGCTCTCACTCTTGCCCCTTCGGCTTGCCCGCGGAGGTCTTGGCCGGAGACTCGGAACGCGGCGGTCTCCTCCGGAAGTAAAGCCGACACCCGTGTGCGAGGGCTATTCGTCCGAGACGAGTCGCTCTGTGAGAGGGTCGTTCTTCAGCCCCTCGGCCGCGTCGTGGCGCTCCTCGCTCTCTTCCTCGCCGAGCCGCTCGTACTTCGTCTCCTCGGTAATCTCGCTCTCCTGCTCACGCCGCTCGGGATCCATGCTTTCCGGCGGCGCGCCAACGACGGTCTGATCCGGCTTGCGAGTCGATGCGACGGTCGTCGGCATGTCCTCCGGCGTGATCGAGCTCGGAGCCTTCGGCGGGGCCTCGAGGAGCGGCCCGTAGCCCGGGACCTCGCCCAGCGGCCGCTCGAGAGCGTGGAGCGAGCGCCGGCGGCGTACGAACGCGAAGAGCCCGGCGAGCAGTGCGGAGATGAGAAGCAGGCGACCGAGGCTCACGCTCTTCCCCTCCCGGTCTGTGCTCGAACCGGCCTACAGGTCAGCATCGCGCTCCCCTCCCTCGTCGTCGCATCCCTCCATCTCCTTCCCGGCGCCGCCATGCGCAAACCGGCCTCGGCCCTAGCTCCGGAGCGGCTCGGTCCCGCGTCCCGCCGATCTCGCCGGTGGGAGCGGCGTGAGCACCGGCTCCAGCTGCCCGCGCAGGTGCTCGAAGGCGGGCGGCAGCGAGAGCGACTCGCCCAGGTGCTCGAGCGGCTCGTCGGTCGTGAAGCCCGGACCGAGCGTGGCGATCTCGAAGAGCACCCCGCTCGGATCGCGAAAGTAGATCGACCGGAAGTAGAAGCGGTCGATGACGGCGGTTGGCGAGGCACCGCCCTTGAGCGCGCGCTGGCGCCATGCCTCGTGGTCTTCCTGCGTCGAGGCAAAGGCGACGTGGTGCACCGTCCCCGCTCCGCCGCTGGACGCTCCCTCGGGCGGGGCGTCGTACGCGTACGTCCCTCCTCGGCGCTCGCCACGGACCTCCCACGCCCCTTCCGCGAGGCGGGAGAAGCCCAGTGCATCCTCGAGGAACGTCCGGCTCCGCTCGGGGTCGGCGCTGAAGGCCCGCACGCCGTCGAAGCCCTGCAGCGCGAGCGCCGCAGGAATCTCTGGATGGTCGGCCACGAGCGGCTCGTCCGGAACGCTTGCCGCCTTCAACTCGAGCCGAAGGCCCTCGGGATCCTCGAACGAGAGCGTCCCCTCTTCGCGGGTCGTCGAGGTGGTCTCGTCCGCGAGACGCCTCTCCCAGAAGTCGATCGCCTCCTCGGAAGCCACTCGGAAGACGACCGTATGCACCATCCCGGCCCCCGCGCGCCCCCGCCGGGCCCCTGGGTACTCGAAGAACGTGATGTCGGCTCCGGCCGAGCCGAGCTCGTCCGCATAGAAGAGGTGATAGACGGTCGGGTCGTCCTGGTTCACGGTCTTCTTGACGAGCCGCAGCCCGAGGACGCGGGCATAGAAGTCGACGTTCCGAGGCGCATCGCCCGTGATCGCGGTGACGTGATGAATGCCTTCGAGCAGCATGGATCTCCTCGGGTAGCTTCCTTCCCTTTCTAACGCGACTCGAACACCCTCCTATTCCATCGTGTCACGGGCTCAGCGGTCGAGCTCGAGGCCAAGCGCCTGCCGGCGTGCGACTCGGTACACCTCGGCCGCCATCGCCACGTCCGCGACGGCGAGACCGAAGGGGTTCACGAGCACGGTCTCGCTGTCGCTCGAGCGGCGCTCCTTCGTGCCCACGAGCAGCTCGCCGAGCTCGCCGTCCACGCGCCTCGAGCGGGTGCCGCTCGAATCCGGCCCCGCGACGAGGCCCGCTCGGGCCATCTTGCCGAGGAGCCGCCGCCGATCTGTGCTGACGAGGCGCCAGTCGTCGACGAAGAGCTTGTCCACTCGGAGCACGACCTCGGGCAGGACGTCGTCGAGCGAGACGTTCACGAGGAGCGCCCCCGGCGCAAGCCAGGCGAACCGGATGTAGCCCACCTCGGCGGTCGTCACCGGCACGACCACGTCGGCGCCGCGGATCGCCTCCTCGGGCGAGGAGGTCAGCTCGATCCGAACCTCGGGCATCTCCGCTCCGTGACGCGCACGCAAGTCCTCTGCGCGCTCGGGCGCGAGGTCGTGGAGACGAAGCTCGCGAAGATCGCGCAGGCGCGGGACGAGAAGGTCGAGATGAGCCTCCGCCAGCGCCCCGGCGCCGATGACCGCGAGCCGCTCGACCCGCCGTTTCGCAAGCAGCTCGATCGAGAGCGCGGTGACCGCGGCCGTCCGCAGCGCAGAGAGGCGCGCGCCCTCCATCACACAGAGCGGACGAGCCGTGTCCGGATCGAAGAGGAGGGTGAGGCCGCTCGCCCGCGGCAGCCCGCGCGCGACGTTCGCCGGATTGGCGTTGATCACCTTCACGCCGGCTGCCGGCTCCGCCCCGCCCAGATGGGCCGCCATCCCGATGCTGCGGGCGCTCGAGCCCGGCTCGGCCTCCCAGGCGAGATAGGACTCGTCCGGGAGAACGGTCTCACCGCGAGCGTGAACAACGAGCGCCGAGGCGACGACCGCGACCGGATCGAGGTCGCGACACGCGCTCGCGACGGCCGCGGAGCTCAGGTAGAGCAGGGTCTCGTCTCGCGTCACCGCACAGCCGCTGGCCGGCGCCCGCGCTCGGTGCTCGGGCGGACGAAGGTCCTCTCGACCGGCTCGGGCCAGCGCTCGTCCGCCGGCAGGCCCTGCGTCGCGAGCCAGCCGGCGTCGAAGATCGTGCTCGCGTAGCGCCGCCCGCCGTCCGCGCACAGACAGGCGACGCGCTCGAGCGAGGGCTCGGCCGCGAGCATGCGCGCCGCTGCGACCAGCACGGCACCGCTCGAGCCGCCCACCCGGATACCGGTCTCCGCGGCGAGCGCGCGACAGCACGCGAAGGCCTCCCCGTCCGCTACGAGGTGCTTCTCGTCGAGCAGGTCGTCCGAGAGGAAGCGCGACCTCCGAGACGAGCCGATCCCGGTCAAGTGCCGCGGGCCGGGCCGCCCGCCAAGCGCAACCGACCCGACGGCGTCGACGGCCACCATCCGCGTCGACGGGCTCGCCGAGCGGAAGAAGCGTGCGAGGCCGGCGAGGGTGCCGCCGGTCGAGACCGCAACGACCACCGCGTCGAGGCGGCCGGCCGACTGGCGGAAGAGCTCGGGGCCGGTCTCGAGCTCGTGGGCTCGCGGGTTGGCCGAGCTCGAGTACTGATCCGTCCAGACGAGCTGCTCCGACGAGCAGAGCTCCTCGACTCTCGCAAGCCTCGAGAGCAGGTAGCCGCCCGTCGGATCGGGCCTCGTCACGTGCTCGATCCGCGCCCCCAGGGCGCGCATGCACGAGAGGTTCTCCGGCGTCGTCTTGGGATCGACGACCGCGACGAATCCATAGCCGCGCGCCCGCGCGAGCCGGGCGAGCGAGACGCCGAGGTTGCCGGACGTCGACTCGACCAGAATCGAGCCCGTGCGGAGCCGGCCGCTCCGCTCGAGCTCTGCCAGCAGCCCGCGTGCAGTTCGATCCTTGATCGACCCGCCGGGACACTCACCCTCGAGCTTCAGGAGCAATCGGCGCTCGCTGCCGCCGATCGCGAGACGAAGTGGAACGAGCGGTGTCTCGGGGGCCACGCTCACTCGATCGCCTCGGCAAGACGCTCGAGGCCGGCCGCTCGAGAGGCCTTGAGCAGCACGACGTCTCCCGGACGGAGGAGCCCGGCCAGCGCCCCGGCGGCCGACTCGAGATCGGGACACCAGACGGCGGGCAGGCCCGTAGCCCCGTCGAGATACGCACGCGCCCGGTCGCCCACCGCGACGAGCAGGTCGAGACCCGTCTCGGCTGCGCGCCTGCCGACGGCGCGGTGCCAGCGCTCCGAGTCCGGGCCCAGCTCGGCCATCTCTCCCAGCACGGCGACGGTGCGCCCGCCGTTTCGCCTTGTCGCAAGCGAGGAGAGAGCGGCACGCATCGACACCGGGTTGGCGTTGTAGGCATCGTTGATCAGCAGACCTCCACCGGCACGGGGCCGCTCCTCGTCGCGAAACGGCGAGAGGCTGACGGCAGCCGCACTCCGCTGAAGCTCGCTCGGCGGCAAGCCGAGCGCGACGTAGACGCCGACGGCGGCACAGAGGTTCAGCGCCTGGTGGGGAGCCCGCAGGTTCGTGCGCAGAGAGATCGTGCGGCCGTGCACCGAGAGACCGACCTCGGTTGCTCCGTCACCCGGCCGCCAGCACAGCGGATAGACGTCCGCGCCCGCCTGCCCGCCGAAGAAGACGGGCCGAAGATCGTCGCGCAGGTACCGCTCCAGCAGTGGCTCGTCGGCGGGAAGGACGACCGGGGCGCGCGGCGGGAGAGCGGCGATCAGCTCGGCCTCGGCCCGCGCCGCTCCCTCGAGCGTCCCGAACGACTCGAGGTGCTCGGGCCCGAGGCACGTGATCACGCCCACGTCGGGCTCGGCGAGGCTCGCAAGCGCGGACAGCTCTCCCGGCGCGCCGGTTCCGAGCTCGCACACAGCCAGGCGCGTCTCCTGCTCGATCCGGCAGAGCGTCAGGGGAACGCCCAGCTCGTTGTTGTAGCTCGCCTCGCTCGCAAGCGTCGAGACGTGCGGTGCGCAGAGCGCCTCGAGGATGTCCTTCGTCGAGGTCTTGCCCGCCGCTCCGCCGATCCCGACCACCCGTGCTCGGGACGAGCGCCGGACTCTTCGGCCCAGGCGACCGAGGACGGCGAGCGGGTCGTCCGCCTCGAGCAGGGCCATGCCGCCGACGCGGCGGGCGCGCCCGGGGGCGACGAGCGCCGCGAGCGCCCCCCGCGAGCGAGCATCCGCCACGAAGTCGTGACCGTCGACGCGGCTGCCGCGGAGGGCGACGAAGAGCGATCCCGAGCGGGCGCGCCGCGAGTCGGCGACGACGCTCGAGATCTCGAGCTTCGGATCGCCGCTTCGGAGCTCGGCACCCTCGATCCGGCGAAGCTCGGTCGGAATCATCCGAGCGTCCTGCGGAGAGCACGCGCGAGCACCTCGCCGACGCGCTCGATCTCGAGCCGGTTCTCCGTGCCGGCCGCGATCCGGACGAACGGCTCGCCGCAATCGGCTGGCGCGGCGGTCAGGTAGATACGCGTCGCGTCGAAGCCGAAGCTGGAGCCGCCGACGAGCGTGACACGACGCCTGCGAGCCTCGAAGATCGCCGTCTCGAGAAGCCTCGGCCCGAGGCGGGACACGTCCGCCGGCTCGTAGGCGATCGAGACGCACCCGCCGCGAAAGCGGAGCCTCCGTGCCCGCGCGTAGGCGGGGTGCGCCGGCAGGCTCGGGTGGACAATCTCCACAGGCAAGCGGAGAGCGGCATCGTGCAGGCACTCGGCGAGCCGGTCTGCATTCCGTCCGAGCCGGTGGAGGCGGCGCTCGAGAACGCTCCGGTCAGGCGGCGGCAGGCAGCCCGCTGCCACGTCGGCCACGTTCGTGCCGAGGTGCTCCCGGTAGGACGAGAGTGCCTCGGCGTCACCGCCTCGGGCGACGATTACCCCGGCATTGACCCGGTCGAGGCCCAGCTGAGCGTACTTGAGCAGGCTCTCGAAGACGATCACGCGCGGGCTCGGCTGCGCTCCGAGCCGTGCGAGCGGCTGGCAGCTCGCTCCGAGCCCGGTGTTGTCAACGACGAGGACGGCGTCCAGACCCTGCGGTCCTGACTGCTGGGCGTGCAGAAAGCGGACGACCGCTTGGAGGTCCGGCATCGGCGCCCACGTCGTGTTGCACAGCGAATCGAGGAAGATCGCGCCCGGCCTGAGCTCGGCGATCGCGCGCAGGACTTCGTCGGTATCGGCCTCGTCGACCTCATCGATCCGGTCACCGACAGCTCGCCGGAGCAGCAGCTTCGTCTCGTGGTAGAGCCCCCGCCCGATCACGACCGGCCCGTCGAGGTGCCTCTTCGCACCGAGGAAGGCGAGGATCGTCGTGAACGCGGCCATGCCGCAGCTCGTCAGCAGCGCACGGGCATCGGCCGGCCCGTCCACGAGCTCGGCGACGTAGGCGCGCTCGTAGGCTGCCGCGTCGAGATGCCGGTCGCGCTTGTAGTCGTTCCAGTGGGGCGTGATCCGGGCCGCGCGGGGCCCCGTGCCGGCTCGCGTCGAGGAGAGAAACGGGGGCGACTGCCAGTCGCAGGCGCTCACGAGCGGACCGACGAGCGCCTGCAGGGTCCGGGCGAGATCCGCGAGCGAGGCCTGCTCGACGCTCAGCTCGGCAAGCCGCCTCCGGTCGGGAGGTCCTGCTGCGCGTGCTCCCGCTTGGGCGAGCCGCGCGAGCAGTGCGTCGTAGCGCCTGACCTGATCGAGCGCGACCGCCTTGACGGCCGCACCGGAGCCCGCGTGGAGGGCATCCCCGGCCCCGTCGAGCTCGGCGACGAGCGCGCCCAGGCGTGCCCGGGCCGCCCGGGCGAGAAACGTCAACTCGTCGAAGTCGTCCCGGAGGTCGCCCGTCGCCTCCTCCACGAGCGCCTGTACGGGTGCGCACGCGGGCTCGCGATTCTGCGCACGGATCGCCAATGCCCTCACGACTCGTTTACGAGGCTCCCGGCCGGCGAGGTCCACGGAGGACACGGCCGCCGGCTCGGGGCCGGCGGTCAGGATGGATGACGCAGCGTTCCCGACGAAGCTCAGCGGGCCTGCAGCGGCCTGCCGATCCGGCCCCGCGCCGGCCCGCTCCGGCAGTCCGAGGTCCTCGAGCTTCTCGCCGAGCAGGAGCCGGCAGGCGTGATCGACGAGCGGAACCCCGGTCGCCTTGGCGACGAAGGGGACGGTCCGCGACGCGCGCGGGTTCGCCTCCAGGACGTACAGTCCGACCGCTGCCGGAGAGGCGCGCGTCCGCGAGGGAGTCCCGTTTCGCGATGCGCACGAGCAGGTCGCCGTGCGCGTGCGCAGCGGGACCTTCATATGGGCGCGACGGAGGACGACGAACGGCGCCGCTTTGCAGCCGCCAGAGCGCGGTGCATTTCCAGAACGATGCACTAGCCTTGCTATCCAATTCGGGAGGAGGAAGGCATGAACAAGCTCTTCGAGGCAGTGGCAAAGGGCGACAGGGAGACGGCCAGGAGGCTAGCCGCGGCCCAGCCAGAGCTCCGCGAGGCCCGAGACGCTGACGGCCTCCTGCCGGCCACGCGCGCCCTCTATTCGCTCGACCGGCAGTCTGCCGAGGACATCCTTCCGCCCGACGCCTCGCTCGGCCTCTGCGAAGCGGCCGCATTCGGGCGTCTCCCGCGCATGCACGAGCTCCTGCGGGAAGATCCCGCCAGGGTCAACGAGCTCTCGACCGACGGGTTCACCCCACTCCATCTTGCGTGCTTCTCGGGCGGCCCTGCCGTCACCGAGGCGCTCATCCGACGCGGTGCAGACCTCGAGCGGCGGTCGGAGAATCGCTTCGCGCGTGTCCGCCCGCTCGGAACGGCGGTGTTCAGCGGCGACCGCGAGAGCGCGCGCCTGCTGCTCGAAGCGGGCGCTGACCCGAACGGGCAAGGCGAAGGCGGCTTCACGCCGCTTCACAGCGCCGCCATGAACGGCGATGCGGACTTGGTCCGGCTGCTCCTCTCGAGCGGAGCCGACGCCGGCCTCCCGCTGCCGGACGGACGAACGGCCGAGCACGTTGCACGAGAGGGAGGACACGGTGAGTGCGCCCGGTTGCTCGCTTCCGAGGGAGCGCACACGGATTGACTCGAGGGGCTGCCCGGCTCCGGCTCGCGGCTACCCGCTCGAGAAGTCGTCCAGCGGGCTCGGATGCCTCGGCTCGTAGAGACCGATCTCGCCGCCCCCCGGAATCTTGAGTCGTGTCATGAGGCCGTAACCCTCGTCGGCGACAGGCGAGACGAACTCGACCCCCTTCCTCTCGAGCTCCTCGACCGCTGCCTCGATGTCGTGACACATGAAGAACAGCTCGTGCTGCCCCACCGCTCGCCCCCACCCAGGCCCCGGGTGGAGGGCCAGCTCGCCCGGCGGCAACGCGAAGATCAGCCAGCCGTCGCCGGCATCCACGCTCTGAAAACCGAGCACGTCACGGAAGAACGAGCGCGCCGCCTCGGCGTCCTCGGCGAAGATGATCGTGTGCGCCCCGGCGATCACCGCGGGCATCATAGGCAGGCCCGCTCGGTCAGCCCGGAGAGACGACGGTCAACCCGTGCCGGCGCGCTCCCTCCGCCAGGCGGGCGTCGTAGGTCATCACCGCCTCGACGAACCCGGCTTCTGCGAGGCTCAGTGCGGTAACGAGGTGGATGGCATCGAGCGTGCCGACGGTCGCCGGAGGCACCGTCTCGGCCTGCTCGAGCAGCGGCTCGTCGATCGGTACCAGCGCGACCCCTGCGAGGAGCTGGCTCGCCTGCTCGAGAAGCTCGAAGCGCAGAGCCAGGCGACGTAGCTCGACGCCCACCAGGCGACTCGCGACGTGCTGGTCGAAACCTTCCAGGGCGTTGAGGACGGCGGCCGCATCAGGCTCGCCGAGCAGGACGCGGCCGAGCGCGCTCGTATCGAGGTAGACCCCCGCCAATGCAACGCCGGTCAGTACCGCTCGCGGCGGCCCTCAGCGACCGCCGCGTCTGCGGTGCCCGCTGCGGCGCCCGGTGTCCCTATCCGAGCCGCGATCTCGTCGATCCTTTCCCGCGGCACGGTCGCGCCGAATCGCTCCGCCAGATCGGCGTAGCGATCCACCCCCGGGCCGGAAGGGACGAGCCGCGCGACGACGCGGCCGCGCTCGGTCACCGCGAGCGGCTCCCCCTGCTTCACCCGCCGCAGGTACCGGCTCAGGTTCTGACGCAACTCGCGAATTCCAACCGACTCGAGCATTGTGCGTCATACTGTAGCACTTGACGCTCCAGCGCTAGGACATGCCGTGGGGCGAGCGGATGGCGTACGTCGCCTTGACCCGGACGGCAACCCGGTGCACCTCACCATGCGGCTCGAGGGCAGTTCGAACGTGACATCCACACGACGTGACGGGCGTGTGCGCGGCCCCTGGTTCACTCACTCTTCTCGTAACGGTACTGCCTGGAGATCGCGCTGAACCCGACGGACTCGTACAGGTGCCTCGGCGCCGGGTACCCGTCATCGCCGCGGCAACCCACGATCGCATGCGTGGCCCCGACATCGCGTAGTCGCTGGAGCCCGAAGAGGTTCACCGCGCGGCCGAGACCCTGACGCCGGAATCGTGGATCCGTGCCTACCGGCTCGAGCTCGCCGACGCGGTTCGCGTCGTCGTACCAGACGAGGGCGAAGGCAGCGAGACGGCCGCCGGGTCCCTGCACGACGAGATCGAGGTCGTCGCGGTAAGGCCACGTGCCCATCACGCGCGGATACGTCACGTCCGTGACACGGGTGCCGAACTCGCGCCACGACGCCTGATGCACCCGCACGCGAGCCGCGACGTCGTGGTTCAGCTCTCGCATCGTCCGTAGCCGAAAGCCGTCAGGGAGTCGAGGGTCTTCGATCTCGGCGAGATCTCGTTGGTTCAGTCGCATCCACGGCGCGCCCTCGTTTCGGACGAACCCGCGTCGCTCCAGGCGATCGATCGCGTCCCGGTTGGCCGCGCGCACGGTTGTCTTCCGCCGCACGCCCTCGGTCTCCGCTTCGAACCAGTCGAGGACATCATCGAGCGCGTCTGGATGGTCTGGATGAACCTGCCACTCGAGCGTGCCGGGCAAAAAGAGCCACGCCCAGGCAAGGCAACGCTCCGCATCGGCCCAAACGCGGTGTTGCCACTCGGCCGAGTAGTCGGCGTTCTGCACGCCCCAGGCGTACGCCAGCTCGCCTACCGTGACGTCGACGTGCGTCGGCTGCCTGCGCCACGACTCCTGCGCAAGACGCTGCATGGCGCGCAGATCCTCGCGCGCGATCATCCCCATGGCACCTGGCAGGCTACGTGCAACATCTCGTCGCCGCGCCCGACATGGCGGGCGCGGCTCACTGTGCGGGGAGCCGAGAAAGAATCCGACGCGAGTCGTCATGGCACGCGCGGAGCGCGGGCCGGGCTCGTGTCGGTTTAGTGGAGCCAGCCGGGCTCGAACCGGCGACCTTCTGGCTGCCAGCCAGACGCTCTCCCAACTGAGCTATGGCCCCGCGAGGGCGAAGTGTAGCGGGGGCAGGCCACCGAAGCGCTATCCGCGGAGGCCAGCTTTGCCGGCCTCCGCCAACCCACGCGAGCCCGAAGGAGCCTCCGCAGAAAATTGCTGCCCGCTTTGCGGGCAGATTTTCTGCGGCCCTAGCCGGCGGCCGCTTCGGCCTGCACCTGAACGGACGGCATGTCGCCCCACAGCTCCTCGAGCCGGTAGAACGACCGTGTCTCCGGCGTGAAGACGTGCAGCACGACATCGAGGTAGTCGGCGAGGATCCAGGTTCCCTCCGCCTGTCCGGCCACCGACCGAGGCAGGGTGCCGTCCTCCGCCTTCAGGCGCCCGTGTACCTCGTCGAGGATCGCCTTCGTCTGCCGCGGGTTCTGGCCCGAGCAGATGACGAAGTAGTCGGTGTAGCTGGAGACCGGCCGCATGTCGAGGATGACGACGTCCCTCGCCAGCTTGTCCTGGGCGAGGCCGGCGATGCGGCGTGCTTGTTCGAGGGAGCTCAGAGTCGGGTCAGTTCTCCTACGTCAAGCGAAGTCTAGCCGCGGTAGAGGTCGAGCTCGCTGACGAGGGCGGCGACTCCCCCGGGGACGAAGCCGTCGATCGACTCTCCAGAGGCAACGCGCCGCCGAAGGTCGCGCGAGGAGATGTCGACCGGATCGAGGGCGAAGAACTCAACGCGCTCAGGTCGCCTGAGCGCCCTGAGCACCGAGTCAAGCCGCTCGAGCGCCGTGCCCGGGCGCGTTGCCACCCCGAGGCGGGCGACCTCGAGGATCGCGTCGGGCTCGTGCCACGAGAGGAAGTCGGCGAACTCGTCGGCACCGACGAGGAAGATCGTCTCGCCCCACAGGGCCTTCGCGTATCGCGCCGTCTCGACCGTGTACGCCGCGCCGTCCCGCTCGAGCTCGAAGCGAGAAAGCTCGACACGCGGCACGCGCGCGAACGCGACCTCTGCCAGGCGGAAGCGCCTCTCGGCCGCTACGGCCGCCGGCTTGTGAGGCGGGATGCCGGCGACCATGACCACGAGGCGTTCGAGCTCGAAGTGCTCGAGGGCTCTCCGCGCCAGCGCCACGTGGCCGTTGTGCGGCGGATCGAAGGTTCCGCCGAGAATGCCGGTCAGCTCAGGAACTCGAGCAGCTCCTCCCCGATCTCGATCTCGTCGCCGTCACGTGCACCCGCGGCCCGCAGCGCCGTCTCCAGCTCGTCCTCGCCGGGAGGATCGCCGACGACGCGAAAACCCCGGTCGGTGCGCAGGATGCGGTACGGAGAGCGGCGGCGGGGACTGGGCCGGTAGACGAGGTAGTCGGCGAGCGCCTCATCCGGTGCGCCGTCCGAATCCGCGTCCGGCTCCGGACACAGACTGAAAAGCGCACGGCGGAACTCCTCGATGCCGGCCGCGGTCGCGCAGGAGACCGCAAACACCCGCAGCACCTGCGGATGACCGACCCAGCTCTCGGTGGCCGGAGGTTCGGGCAGCAAGTCGATCTTGTTCAGCACCACGACCTGGGGCAGCTGGTCGAGCCCGGCTCCGTAGGCCTCCAGCTCGCGCTGGATCTGCACGAAGCGCTCGAGGGGTTCTCCCGCCGCGGCGTCGATCACGTGAAGGAGCAACCGGGCCCGCTCGAGGTGGGCCAGGAACTCGTGCCCCAGCCCGATCCCTTCGCTGGCGCCTTCGATCAGACCGGGAACGTCGGCAACGACGAGCTGGCGGCCGCTCGGCGAGTCGACCGTCCCGAGCATCGGCTGGAGCGTGGTGAACGGGTACTCCGCCACCTTGGGCCTGGCGTTCGAGATGCGGGCAAGGAGCGACGACTTCCCCGCGTTCGGGAGACCGACGAGGGCCGCGTCGGCCAGCAGCTTGAGCTGCAGCGTGAGCCACGCCTCCTCGCCCGGTAGGCCGGTCTCGGCGAAGCGCGGCGTCTGCCGGGTGGGGCTCGCAAAGCGCTTGTTCCCTCGACCCGCTCCCCCACCGCTCGCAACGACGGCGCGCGCCGCGGGACGGATCAGATCCGCGATCAGCCGCTCCTCCTCGTCGAGCACCTGAGTGCCCACCGGCACGGGCAGCTCGAGCGTCTCGCCAGAGGCGCCGTGCTTCAGCGCGCTGCGACCGGGCTGCCCCGAGGACGCCACGAAACGCTGGCCGTGGCGGAACCCGGAGAGATCCCGCAGCTCCGGGTCCGCGACGAGGACGACACTTCCCCCGGGCCCGCCGTCGCCGCCGTCGGGGCCGCCCTTCGGAACGTGCTTCTCGCGGCGGAAGCTGAGCCCGCCGTCCCCGCCGCGACCTCCACGCACGAAGATCCGAGCGCGGTCGTGGAAGAGCGATCGTCTGCGCGCGGGCTCCACTCCTTAGAGAATCCCGCTAAGCGGGATTCTCTGTGATCGAGATGAGGCGGCGCTCACCGCTCGTCTTGAACTCGACCTTGCCGTCACGCGTGGCGAAGATCGTGTCGTCCCGGCCGATCCCGGCGCCGGCTCCGGCGCGGAAGCGCGTGCCACGCTGACGAACGATGATCATCCCCGCCTTGACCTCCTCGCCTGCGAAGACCTTTACGCCCAGCATCTTCGGATTCGAGTCGCGCCCGTTCCGCGAGGAACCAAGTCCCTTCTTGTGTGCCATCTACTCCTCCGCCTTCGTCTTCTTCGTCGTCTTCGTCGTCTTCGTCGTTTTCGGCTTGGGCTTCGACGCAGCGGGCTTGTCGAACTCGGCGGCCTCGGCCTTCGGCTTGCGAGCCCGCTTCTCGGTGCTTCCGATCGACTCGATCTGGATCTGCGTCAGCCGGCTGCGATAACCCGTGTGCCGCCGATACCCGTTCTTGGGACGGTACTTACCGATTCGCACCTTCTCCCCGAGCGGATGCGCGAGCACGCGGGCGGTCACCTGGGCGCCCTTCGCCGCGAAGTCCGCGTCGCCATTGCCGCCGAGCATGAGAATCGCCGGGTGAAAGGTCTTGCCCTCTTCGTGGCGTAACCGCTCGACGAGCAGGCGGTCTCCCTCGCTGACGCGGTACTGCTTGCCGCCGACTGAGATGATCGCGTAAGTCATGGCGTGAAAACGCGGGCACGGAGCCCGCGAAGTCTTACTCTAGCGAGCAGAGCCGGGGACGGCAAAGCTTTCTACTCGGCCGCCTGCACGCCCGCGGGCTCGGAGACGGGGGCCCCTGACCCATCGGACGCCTTCCCGCCGTCGGCCGAAGCCTCGGCGGCGGCGGGCTTCCGGCGGCGGTTGCGCCCGCCCCGGCTGCCGCGCCGAGTCTTCCGCTTCGGCTTCGGTGCATCCTCGCCGTCGCCGGGCTGCCCGTCTAGCGGCCCCTCGCCGGAGGATCCGTTTCGCTCCGGTTCCGCGGCCTGAGCAGCTGCGAGCTTGCGCTCTGCTCCGCCGCCCAGATCGGCCTCCGGCAGATGGATCCTCGGAGCCGTCGGCGGGACGCCGTCCTCGACCGCCCGAGGCGTACCCCGATCGGCGTCCTGTGGCTGCGCGCCCACGGCGGCCTCGCCACCCGAGGCCTCGGTCGTCTTCCGCTTGCGTCCCCGCCCCCCGCGAGATCCGCGGCGCGTCTTGCGCTTCGGTTTGTCGGGCTCGAGCTCGGCGCCACCTTCCGTGTCGAGCTGAGGCTCGAGCTCGGGCGCCACCTCCTCCTCACCCGCTGGAGGCTCGGTCACCTCGGCAGGCGCGACCTCGCCCGCTTGCTCTTCCGCCTTCTTCGTGCGCGGAGCGCGGGTCGGCTTCTCGGCCTCGCTCTCGGCCGTCACCGGCGGAGCCGACTCCCGTGCCCCGATGACCGGCGAGAGGAGGGTGGCGTAGGCCTGTCCGTCGAGCGCTCGCTCGACTCTCGCCTTCACCTTCTTGCCGACGAGCTTGGCGGCCCCACCGACGATGACTTCGTAGCCGTCGAGCTTGCCGACGCCCGCCGTGACGTCGTGGAGGCCGACCTCGGTCAGCTTCAGCGCGACCGCCTCACCGTCCTTCAGCGCCGAGGTGGGCGAGATGTCGGCGAGCTTGCCCTGGACGGCGACCGCGAAGTGGTCGAGATCGACATCCTCTCTCGGCTGCAAGAAGAATCGCCTGCGGGTCTGGGTCTCCAGCTCTGTCAAGCGGGCGGCTCCCGGGCCGATCAGAAGGCTCGCCACGCGGGCGTTCACCTCGACACGGAACCCCTGCGCACGAGAGCCGGTCGCGAGCGCCCGCAGTCGGCGCTCGACCTCGATCGCGGCCGAGGCCTCCGAGACGACGATCCCGTCGCCGTCGCACGTGGGGCAGCGCTTGGTCAGGATCTCGCGCGGCCCGTCGGTCACGTTCTGGCGCGTCATCTCGACGAGGCCGAGCGGCGAGATCTCGACCACGTAGGTCTTCGTGCGGTCGCGTTCGAGCTCCTTCTGGAGCGCACCCTCCACGAGAGCACGGTTCTTCGGATTCGCCATGTCGATGAAGTCGATGACGATGATCCCGCCGATATCGCGCAGCCGCAGCTGGCGCACGACTTCCTTCACGGCCTCGAGGTTGTTCTTCGTGATCGTGTCCTCGAGGTTGGAGCCGGAGCCCTTGCCGCGCGAGCCGGTGAACCGGCCGGTATTGACGTCGATCACCGTGAACGCCTCTGCGTAGTCGAAGACGAGCGAGCCTCCGGAGGGAAGCTCGACCCGGCGCGAGAGCGTCGAGTTGATCTCGGCCTCCACGCCTTCTGCCTCGAAGAGGCGCGGCTTGTCGCGGTAGCGGGAGACACGCTCGACCATGTGCGGCGATGTCTTCTTCAGGTATCCGACGATTCGGCGATACGTGCGGTCGTGATCGACGAGCGCGCGCGCGAAATCATCCGTGAAGAGGTCACGCACGACCCGCAGCGGGAGCTCCGCTTCCTGGTAGACGAGCGCGGGCCCGGCTACCGCGTCGGCGTGCGCCTGGATCGACTTCCACACGCGCTGTAGAAAGACGAGGTCGCGCTCCACGTCTTCGGCGGAGGCACCTTCGGCGGCGGTGCGGACGATCACGCCGCCCTTCTTCGGGGCGATCGTCTTAACCACGTCGCGCAGGCGCACGCGCTCACTGTCCTCGAGCCGGCGCGAGACGCCCAGGCCTTCGCCGTTCGGCACGAAGACGACGAAGCGCCCGGGCAGCGAGATCTCGGTCGTAAGTCGCGCGCCCTTGCTCTTCATCGGATCCTTGACGGCCTGGACCAGGATCTCCTGGCCGCGGCTCAGCAGATCCTGGATCTTGCGCCCGTGCCGTTTGCCCTCGAGCTCGGGACCGACGATCTCGTCGACGTAGAGGAATCCGTTCTTCTCGAGCCCGATCTCGACGAATGCGGCTTCCATGCCGGGAAGCACGTTGTCGACCGTCCCCTTGTAGATGTTCCCGGCGATCGAGCGCCGCTCGGGGCGCTCGAGGTAGACCTCGGCGACGCGATCGTCCTCCAGGACGGCGACTCGCTGCTCGCCCACGTCGACCGAGACGAGGAGCTCCCGTTTTGCCGGCGGCAGCGGTGGACGCCGGGCGGGCGCCCGCCGCCGGCTCGAGCGATCGCGCCGCTGCTCGGGCTTGCGCTCCGGCGAACGCCTGGGAGCCTGCTCGGAGCTCGGCTCTTCGCGCTTCGCCTCGCCGGCCTCGGCGGTTGGAGTCTTGCGGCGCCCCCGGCCGCCCCGGCTACCGCGGCGGCGCTTGGGCTTGACTTCACTTAGTCCCGGCTCAGGAGCCGGAGGGTCGAACGTTCTAGTCGGTTCGGGCGGAGCGGGAGCGGCAGCCTCGGTGGGCGCCTGCTCGTCCTGCTTCGAGCGTTTGCGTCGAAACCAGAGCGGCAAAAGGAGTCTCCTTCTTGTGAGCGCGCACGGGCGGCGCCGGGGAATGCCCCAGGGCGCGCGGCGTGCTGCGATTGATGAAAAACGGCGGCATGACCTTTCTCCAGGGTATCAGGGGAAGCGAACGCCGCTCCGCCGTCCGGCCCTGGACCTACGATCGCGGCGTCGTCATCGGAGGTGCGTGATGGCTGGAGAAGAGGACGCGTACGAGCTCCTTCTGATCGAGGAGGCCGACGCCTGGTTCGAGTATCTCGAAGCGACGCGCAGTCAGACCGCGGTCCGCTACCGCGAAGTCGAGCCGTGGGCCTGGGGCCGTCTGAAGCAGAGGCTGCGGGCGATCAAGGCGAGGCGAAGGAGGCTGCGGCCGGCCGCGGCCTAGCGCCGTTTGGAGCCGGCGCCGGGGCGCTCGCGCGGAGCCCCGCGGCCCCGTGCACAGACGGCCTGGAGAACGCCCATCGCGAGCAGGTTCGCGATCAGCGACGACCCGCCCACGCTGACGAACGGCAGTGGGATCCCGGTCACGGGCGCGATTCCCATCGTCATGCCGACGTTGACGAAGATCTGAAAGAGGAGCGCGATGACGATGCCGCCCGCCACGATGGCCGAGAAGGCGTCGCGGGCGATCGCCACGATCCGCAGCCCCCGCCAGACGACGAGCAGGTACAACCCGAGCAGGATTGCCGCACCGACGAAGCCGCGCTGCTCGGCGAAGGACGCGAAGACGAAATCGGTCCCGTGCACGGGAAGGAAATCGAGGCTCGTCTGGGTCGCTCCCGAGACACCACGGCCCGAGACGCCACCCGAGCCGATCGCGGTGATCGACTGGTTGACGTTGTAGGTCGCGCCGCCCGGGTCGCTGTCCGGATTCGTGAAGCCCGTCAGGCGTTTCGCCTGGTAGGGCTTCAGCACCTCCACGCCGATCGCCGGCAGTGCCCAGAGGGCGAGGATCGCGGCGATCACGATCCCCGCGGCCAGCGCACTGAGGTGAACCCAGCGGGTGCCGGCGACGACGAGCGTCCCCACGAGCGCCGCGCCGTAGACGAGCGCTGTCCCGAAGTCGGGCTGCATGAAGACAAGCAGTGCGGGCACGAGAGCCAGTCCCACTGCCGCTGCGACTGTCCGGGGGTCGCTCACGCGTTTGTAGCGGTCGGCGAGGAAGCCGCCCAGAAAGAGGACGAGCAGAAGCTTGGCGAACTCCGAGGGCTGGAAGCGGTAGAAGCCGAGGTCGATCCAGCGACGCGAGCCCCGCTCGACCGCTCCCACCACGAGCACCAGGAGCAGGAGGCCCGTCATCAGGCCGTAGACGACTCGCGCGTGCCGCCGGTAGTGGTCAGGGTCGACGAAGGTCGTGAGGACGAGTCCCACCGCGCCGAAGGCAGCGAAGATCGCCTGGCGGGTGAGAAAGTAGTCCGGCTCGCCGCTCACGTCGTTCCGCGTCACCCCGGCGATCACCCAGAGGCCGAGTCCGAGCAGGGCGCCAACGGCAAGGAGGAGCAACCAATCGAGTCGGCGGAGGAACGCCAGCACCTCGGAGCCTTCGGGACTGAGCGCCCTGACCGTGCTCGATCGGCTGTCGACGTAGTCGATCAATCTGTCTCCGACGGGAGCTCGAAGTAGCCCTTGACGCCGAAGTACTCCTCGAAGACCCGCAATGCCGCCGGCGCCGCCACCGAGCCGCCATGGCCGCCGTTCTCGATCACCGCGCAGACGACGAGCTCTGGGTTGTCCGAGGGGCCATACCCGCACCACCAGGCCTGGTCGACGATCGTCGCCTGCGACCATCCCGGCAGGACGAGGGACTTCTCTGCCGTACCGGTCTTACCGGCGATCGGGATCGGAAAGTTCCCGAAGACGGCGGTCGACGTTCCGTTCGGGCCGTGCGTGGCCGCGTAGAGCCCGTCGCGGACGACCTGGATCGCTTTGGGATCGACGCTCGTCGGTCTCGGCCGCGGAAACTCGAGCTGCCGCAGAACGACGGGGCGCGTGCCTCTCGCGCCGATCCGCTCCACGCGCATCCCGACGTGCGGCGTCACGAGCTTGCCACCGTTGGCGACGACTGCGAAGAAGCGCGCCATCTGAAGGGGCGTCACCTGGAGATCCTTCTGGCCGATCGCGAGCTGGACCGAGTCGCCCGACTTCCACAGGCGGTCGACCTGCCAGCAGCACGGATCGGTCTTCTTCGTATACGTGCGCCTGCGCCACTCGATCGTCGGCAGAAGACCACTCTCCTCACCGCCGATGTCGAGCCCCGTCGGGCGGCCGAAGCCGAAGGTGGAGGCCCATTCCTGCAGGGGTTGGCCCCGCTCTTCGGGCAGATCGTAAAACAGCTTCCCGACACGGTAGAAGTAGGTGTCGCAGGAGGTCTCGAGCGCTGTCGGCAGCGTCATTCCCTCGTTGAAGTTCGGCGTCCAGTTCGCGAAGGTCTGCTCGTCGACCTCGTAGTCGGGCGTGCACGGGAGCAGGTCGTACGGCTCGATCAGACCCTCCTGCATCGCCGCCAGGGCGGTGACGGGCTTGAAGGTCGAGCCGGACGGGTACTCGCCCGCGACGGCGCGGTTGAGCGAGGGGATGTTCTTCGCAGGCGCCGTCCGCTTCGTTAGTCCGGCCTTGGCGAGCGCCCGCGGATCGACCCGGCCGACGTAGACGCTCGGCTTGTAGGTCGGGTTCGAGGCAAGCGCCCGGATCGCGCCGTTGCGAGGATCGAGCGCGACGATCGCGCCCCCGTTGGCCGACCAGCAACCGATGCAGTCGACCGGAGATTCCGAACGGGCTTTCTCGATCCACTCGCGCAGCGCTTGCTCGGCCGCCCGCTGCAGGGGCGCGTCGATCGTCAGGCGGAGCGCGTTTCCCGCGCGCGGCATCTGGCTCGCCACCAGCGAGCTCTTCGGCTTGCCGAGCGCGTCCACGGTCAGCTGGGCCACCCCGGGGCGCCCGCGCAGGTAGCGGTCGTAAGCTGCCTCCACCCCTTCCTGCCCGATCTTGTCGCCGCCGCGGTAGCCCGCCTTGAGCCGCGTCTTCAGCTGCTCCTTCGTGATCTCGCCGACGTGCCCGAGCACGTGTGCGGCACGTGAGCCGAACTCGTAGTCGCGGAGGTACGTCGTCTCGATCGCGACGCCCGGGAACTCGTCCTGATGCTCTCTCAGATAGGCGACTTTGTCCTCGGGAACCGCGGTCTTGACCGTCACGGGGGTCAGCGGGTCACTCTTTCGCCTCTCGACGTCGGCGACGAGCCTGCCGAGCGGAACGTTCAAGAGCTTCGCGAGCCTCTGGAGCTCCCGGTAGCGACCCTCGGGCTGGAGGTCGGCAGGCCAGAGCCGGACCGCTGTCCCGGGTACGTTCGAGACGAGCGTGCGACCGGTGCGGTCGAGGATCTCTCCACGCTGGGCCTCGAGGCGCACCGTGCGCAGCTGGTTGTTCTGCGCCGCGTTTAGGTACTGCGATCCGGAGAGGACCTGAAGCGCCCACAGCCGTAGGAAGAGAACGGCGAAGACCGCGAGCGCGACGGTGCCGACGATGCCGATACGCAGCGCCAGCTGAGGTGTGACGCGGTAGGGCTCCTCGACGCGAGGATCGGGGGGCAGGAAGCGGCTCGAGCGGGGCTTTCGGTCAGCCAAGGAGGTGTACCTCCCGCGCACGGTCGGTGCGCTCGAAGGGTCGCAGCAACCGCCGGCAGACGGCGAACACGGGCACCACCAGGAGCATGTTCAAGATCGTTCCGGGGAGTAGCGTGTCGAAGAGCACGCGCGCGGAGCTCGACTCGCCGAGCAGGTACCGAAGAGCGAGCTCGCCGAAAGCGTAGAGGATGCTCAGCACGACGGCTGCGACGATCGGAGCGTGGGTACGGTCGCGGCCGGTGGTCTCGCCGTAGCGACCGGCGCTGTAGCCCACGAGCGTCAGCAGGAGCGACGTGAGACCGAGCATCCCGAGCGTCGCTGTGTCCACCATCAGGCCCGCGAAGAATCCGCCGATCGCGCCGAAGATCGATCCTCGCAGAAGCCCGACAGCTATGAGGGTCACGAGCAAGAGGTCGGGAGTCCCTCCCGCGATCTCGATCGTCGCGAAGATCGTCACCTGCAGGAGCGCCGCCAGAAAGACGACCGCAACGGCCTTGGCTACGTCGACGATCATTTCGGGGAGGGCCCTCGGGGGCGCTTGCTGACGAGCACGACCGCCGCCGAGAGCGAGGACAGGTCGGCGAATGGCCGCACCTCGATCCGTTTGTAGAGATCGCTCGAGTTCTGGGCCACGCTCGCCACCACCCCGATCTCGATTCCGCCGGGATAGATGGAGGACTCCTCCCCCTGCCGGCGGCCCGCGGTGACGACGATCGCGCCCTCGCGGACGACCTCGGCCTTGGTCACACGCTCGAGGGCCAGTGTCACGCTGCCGGCCTGGCTCGGCTCGACGAGGCCGAACGCGCCCGTGGGGCTGCGCAGCACGGTTGCCGAGACGGAGCTCGACTCGTCCGTGAGGAGCATCACGAGCGCCTGGTGAGGCGTCACCCGGGTCACGCGACCCACCAGCCCACGAGCGCCCAGGACGGGGTCGTCACGGCGGATGCCGTCGCTCGAGCCCGCCTCGATCACCACCTCCTGGTCGTAGGGGTTCGTCGGCACCGAGACGACGGCTGCCGTAACGGCCCGGAAATCGCGCGGGTAGCTCGGCGGAGCGCGGAAGTTCTGCAGGCGCTCGAGCACGCCAAGACGCTGGCGAGCCGTCTCGTTCTGGATCGCTTGCTGGCTCAGGCGCGAGTAGTCGCGGCGCAGCTCCTCGAGCTCGGACTTCGCGCGCACCAGCCCCGCGAAGTAGCCGTAGACGTCGCGGAACGGACGCGCGACGCGCTCGGCTCCGACCTGGAACGGCCGCAGGACGGTGGCGCCGATTCCCTGTGCGTCGTGCAGGCTTCCTCCCTCCGCTTCCCGGAAGTAGACCGAGACGAGCGCGAGCGAGCAGAGTACGAGGGCACCCGCGACGATGCGCCGCTTGCGGGCGGAGCTTGTACGGGAGGTGTATGAAGCAGAGGCGGGGCGCTGAACCGACGAGGCCAACACCGCCAACCGTGCGGTGCGGTTTCGAGGCAAGCTACGAGTGTACCGACGCTCGCGGAGGTCCCTGCTCAGAACGAGTTCCTAGTAGCGGCGGCTGCCGTTGCGGCGTGGTCTCGCCCGCGCGCTGCGGTGGATGGCCTCGAACTCTTCGAGGCTTCGTCCAGACCCGACCGCGACACACGTGAGCGGGGACTCGGCGAGGTGCACCGGCATCTGCGTCTCGTGTCGCAGCCGCTCGTCGAGCCCGTTCAGCAGCGCGCCCCCGCCAGCGAGGACGATGCCCCGATCCATGATGTCGGCCGCGAGCTCGGGCGGCGTCTTGTCGAGCGTCGACCGGATCGCGTCGATGATCTGCGCGACCGGATCCTCTAGCGCCCGGCGCACCTCCTCGGAGTTCAGGATCACCGTCTTCGGCAGGCCCGTCAGCATGTCGCGCCCGCGCACCTCCGCTTGGATCTCCTCGCGGAGGGCGAAGGCAGAGCCGACCTCGAGCTTGATCTCCTCGGCGGTCTGCTGGCCGACGAGCAGCTTGTACTCCTTCTTGATGTGGCTGATGATCGCCTCGTCCATCTCGTCGCCGCCCACGCGGAGGCTCTGGGACACCACGATCCCGCCCAGCGAGATCACCGCGACCTCGCTCGTCCCGCCGCCGATGTCGACGATCATGTTCCCTGTCGGCTCCGCGACGGGCAGACCCGCCCCGATCGCCGCGGCCATGGGCTCCTCGATCAGATAGGCCTGACGGGCGCCCGCCGAGAGCGTCGCCTCCTCGACCGCACGCTTCTCGACACCGGTGACGCCGCTGGGGACGCAGACGACGACACGGGGGTGCGCGAAGCGGTGCTGGTGCACCTTCTGGATGAAGTGTCGAAGCATCTGCTCGGTGACGTCGAAGTCGGCGATCACGCCGTCCTTGAGCGGACGGATGGCGGCGATCGTGCCGGGCGTGCGGCCGAGCATCCGCTTCGCTTCGACCCCGACGGCGTGCACCTCGCCCGTGCGCTGGTCGATCGCGACGACAGACGGCTCCGAGAGCACGATCCCGCGACCCCGCACGTAGACGAGCGTGTTGGCGGTGCCGAGGTCGACCGCCATGTCGCGCCCGCCGAAGCCGTTGAAGTAGCTCATGAACCCCATACCCGAGGCTTCGAGTCTACTACCCGAAGGACGAAAACCCTGCTATCCGAACCCGTAGAGACCCCCGAAGCGCCTCGCCAGCAGACGCACGAGCAACGCTCCGGGCAAGCCGACCACGTTCAGGTAGTCGCCCTCGATGCGCTCGACGAGTGCCGCGCCGAGGCCCTGCACGGCATAGGCGCCGGCTCTTCCCTCCCATTCCCCGGCGGAGAGGTAGATCCCGAGATCGCGCGGCGTCAGAGGGCGAAATGTCACGCGCGTCGCCTCGTGGTGCAACTCCTCCCACCCGCGCGTCAGGAGACAGAGTCCCGACACGACCTCGTGCGTCTCGCCCGCCAGACGCTCGAGCATCGTCTCCGCCTCGGTCGCGCCGGCCGGCTTGCCGTAGACGGCTCCGTGGAGCACGACGGCCGTGTCGACGCCCAGCACCGGCCGATCGCCAGCGGCGGCCGCTACCGAGCGGGTCTTGCCACGCGCGTGCGCCAGCACCAGCTGCACCGGGTCGGCGCCGGCCGCCTTCCCCTCCTCGTAGCGAGGGGCTACGACCTCGAAGGGCAGGTGCAACTGCTCGAGGATCGCCCGCCGCTGAGGAGAGGTGGAGGCGAGCAGTAGCGGCGGCGCCGGCGAGACGCCCACTAACCGTCCAACTGCTTCCGTGCTCTCCAGATCTCTTCGGAAGGCCACCGGCGGGCCCACTCGCTCGTCACGAACGGATACCCCGTTGTGGCGCCCTCGCCCGGTCGCAGCTCGATCAGATCTTCCACCTCGAGCCCGTTTCGCCGGAAGAGCCGGATCCACTCGCCGTAGGGCAGATGGAACTCGACCGATTCGTCGTCGGGCCACTCGAACCGGTGCATGCCGAAGTAGGGGCGAAGCAGCCGGTCTCCGGCCGCGATCCCCTCCTCGTCGGGCACGCAGAGCATCAGGATCGTCCCGTTGACGAGAAAGACGAGCTCGCCGCCGGGCCGCAGCAGACGCGCGGCCTCGGGGAGCCAGCGGTAGGGGTCGGCCCAGATGCTCGCGCCGTACTCCGAGATCGCGAGGTCGAAGCTCTCATCCGGGAGCGGCACCTCCTCGGCGTTCCCGTGGAGTAGCGCGAACTCCAGACCGTGCTCGGCCTGCAGACGCCGCGCCGTCCCGAGCTGAGCTTCGGAATTGTCTATCCCGACGGGCCGGGCGCCACGGCGGGCAAGCCAGGCCGAGATGTAGGCGGTGCCGCAGCCAAGCTCGATCGTGTCCTTGCCGGCCAGATCCGGCGGCAGCATCCCGACCTCGGCCTCCGGAATGCCCCAGATGCCCCAGGTGGGCTCGTCCTGCGCCCAAGCGCGCTCGCCCGCCTCGACGTAGTCGGTCGCCCACCCGTCCCACGCGGCACGGTTGCGGGCGACGTGCTCCGGCAGGGTCATCGCCTGCGCGCCTTCCACAGGTCCTCGGCGGGCCAACGCCTGGCCCAGTCCAGCGGGACGAAATCCCCATACGTCGTCGAGGCCTCAGTGCGGGGACGCAGCTCCACGAGCCCCTCGACCTCGAAGGCCGAGTCGCGGAGGAGCCGAATCCACTCCCCGTGCCGGAGCGCGAAGGTCGCGGCGCCCTCACCCTCCTCTGTGCGATACACGTCGAAGTAGGACCGGTGCAGCGCCGTGTCCAGCGAGTCATTCTCGTCGTTCCAGCACATGCGGACAAGCGGACTCGTTACGTTGAAGGCAAGGAGTCCGCCTCTGCGAAGCAACCTGGCGATCTCGGGCACCACGCGCCCTGGCTCCCCCCACGAGAGCGCACCGTGGTCGCTCAGCACGATGTCGAAGCTCCCGTCGGGGAGGGGCACACTCTCTGCGCTCGCGTGAACGAGCTGAACCTCTACGCCGGCCGTCGCCACCAGCTCCCTGGCGTGCTGCAGCTGCCGTGCCGAGTTGTCAAGACCGATGACGCACGCCCCGCGCTTCGCGAGCGCGACGGACCACTGCGCCCCGCCGCAACCGAGCTCGAGCACGGTGCGGCCCGCAACGTCACCGAGCACGCCCACCTCGGCGTCCGGGATCGACCATTGGCCCCAGACGAGCTCGTCGACGGTTAGCTGCGGCCCATGCTGCTGCTGATACCCGTCGGCAAGAGCGTCCCACCGCTCGCGGTTCCGGAGCGCTTGCTCAGAGATCGCCATCGGAGAACCAGAGCGCGACCTCGCGCGCCGCCGATTCGAGTGCGTCGGACCCGTGCACGAGGTTGTCCGGCATGGCGAGGGCCAGATCGCCGCGGATTGTTCCCGGCGCTGCGTTCGCGGGGTTCGTCGCCCCCATCGTCGTGCGCACGACCGAGATCGCCGACTCGCCCTCGAGGACCAGAGCCAGCGTCGGCCCGGAGGTGATGAACTCGACGAGCTCCTCGAAGAACGGCTTCTCGACGTGCTCGGCGTAATGCTCCTCAGCCAGGCCGCGATCAACGGTGAGCAGGCGTGCCGCGCGAACTTCGAGACCTCGCGCCTCGAGGCGCCCGAGGATCTCGCCGGCGAGGCGCCGATGCATCGCATCGGGCTTGACGAGGACGAGAGTGCGCTCGACGGCCATCAGCGTCTCCGGCGCTCCCGCCTCGGCTCCGGCGGTGTTGCCTCCCACGTGTCACCCAGCTCGAGCGAGGCAGGCGTCTCGATCGGAGTCTCGCAGTAGGGGCAGATCTGCCATAGCGTCTCGAGCGGCGCCTGGCAGCCTGCGCAGGCCTGCTTCAGCTTCGTCGTGCAGACAGGGCAGACGAGAAACGTGGGGTCGACCTCGGCGCGGCACACCGGGCACTGGAGATCGTGGCGGCCGAGGCGTTCCTCCATCTCCTTGATCTCGAGCTCGCGCTCGCGTACGTCGGCGAGGTACTCCGGCGGGCGGAAGAACATGTAGATGACGGCGCCCAGGAACGGGGGCACCAGCCCGAGGAGGGTGGCCATCGCCACGAGCCAGGGGTCGGCGATCCGTCGGCGAGCGTCCTTGTAGACCCAGTACGCGACCGCGAGCCAGAAGACGACGACGAAGAAGAGCAGCAGGTTCCGGATCACGAACCACGTGCCGGAGTCGAAGAAGTCGTTGATCCCGCTGAAGAGGTCGTCGTCAGCAGTCGCTGCGAGAAAAATCGGTCTCATCTCAGATCAGGAGTTTGCCGATTGCGTAACCAGCTGCGAATGCGACTGCGACGATCGCCACCACCACGAACGCTGCGAGCGCGAAGACGCTGAACCGTTCACCGAGCTTCGTCATCGTACGTCTTGTTCCTCCGCACGATAGACGTCGGCGAGCAGGTAGAGCGAGCCCGTCACGAGCAGGCGCTCGCCGAGCTCCCGTGCCCGCGCCAGAGCCGCGACCGGCTCCGCGACCGCCTCCACGTGCCCGAACCACGTCCGAGCCCGGCGGGCAAGCTCGTGCGCCTCGAGCGCTCGCGGGTTCGACGAGCGGGTCGCGACGAGCATGTGTCCGGCGCGGGCCAGGCGCTCGAGGATCGCGTCCACGTCCTTGTCGCCGAGAATCGAGACGCAGAGAACGTAATCGCGTTCCGGGATGCGGGCGAGCAGCCACTCCGCCGCTTCCGGTGTGTGCGCGCCGTCCCAGATCTCGGCGCCGCGGCGCTCGAACCGCCCCGGCAGCGCGACTTCGACCTCACGCTCGAGCGGGCGGCCGACGAATGCCGAGGCGGCTTCGCGCGCGCCGCCGATCAGGAGTCGAGCCTCGGGGACGAGGTGCTCGAACTCGCTGTCGGGCAGGATTGCCGTCGAACCGCGCCGGACGACTGCAAGCTTCTCGCGCGCGATCGCCTCCCGGGTCCCGCCGAGAACCGCCGTGTGCTCGAGCGCGACGTTCGTGAGCAGGACGATGTCCGCACCGAGCACGTTCGTCGCGTCGAGCCTGCCGCCCAGGCCCGCCTCGACGACGGCGACGTCGACACCCGCCTCGGCGAACTCGCCGAACGCCGCGGCCGTGAGAACCTCGAACTGCGTGGCTCCGGCCGCGTGCGGACGCACGCGCTCGACCGCGGCATCGAAGTCGGCCTCCTCGCCGCCGGCGCGGATGCGCTCTCTCCAGCCGCGTACGTGCGGCGACAGGTACGCCCCGACCCGCAGCCCTTCCCCCGCGAGCAGCTCCTCGATCGTGCGCACGGCCGTGCCCTTGCCGGTCGTGCCGACGACGTGGATCGCCGGATAGGCCCGCTGGGGCTCGCCGAGCGCTGCGAGCAGCGCCCGCATCCTGTCGAGCCCGAACTCCTCGGGCCAGGGATCGAGCGACTCGACCCAGGCGGTCGAGCTAGCCTGCGAGTGCATCGAGCTCGCGCCGGTAGCGGGCGAGCTTCTCGCGCTCGGCCTCGACCACCTCCGAGGGCGCCCTCTCGACGAAGCGCTCGTTGGCCAGCACACGCTCGGCGCGCTCGACTTCCTTGCGGAGGCGCTCGATCTCGGCCGCCGCGTTACCGTTGCCCTTCAGGCGCCCGGGCCTCACGACCGCCTCGAAGATGCGCCGCTCCTCGTCGTCCATGGCGACGATGACCCCGCTTCGGCGGAAGATCGCCGCCGCTTCCTGAACGTGGTCGAGCGCGGTGAGCGCAGCCGCATCGGCGCCATCGGCCTCGGGCCAGGCGGCCGCGATCAGGCGACTCTCGCGGCCGGGCAGATTCGTCCAGATCTCCTCCGTCACGTGTGGCATCACGGGATGCAGGAGCTTGAGCAGACGCTCGAGCGCCGCGAGCGCCGTCGCGCGGGCGTCCGGATCGTCGAGGCGCGGCTTGATCGCCTCCGCGTACCAGTCGCAGAAGTCGTCGAAGGTGAGGTGGTACAGCTCGTCCACGAGGTGCGCAAAGGCGAATTCCGCCACGAGCCGCTCGATCGTCGCTCGCGTCGAGTCGAGGCGGGCGAGGATCCAGCGTTCCTCGAGCTCGCGAGGGCGCAGCGAAGGCGCGACCGCTTCGCCACCGCCGAGCAGGAGGCGGGACACGTTCCAGAGCTTGTTCGCAAGCTTGCGCCCTTCCTCGATCGCGCCGTAGGAGAAGCGCACGTCCTGCGTCGAGGAGAGCTTCAGGAGGCCGTAGCGCGTCGCGTCGGTGCCATATTCGTCGATGATCTCGGTCGGGTCGATGCCCGTACCGAGGCTCTTCGACATCCGGCGTCCTTCTGTCGCGAGCACGGTCGAGTGGATGACGACGTCGCGGAAGGGAACCTCGCCCATCAGCTCGAGCCCCGCGAAGATCATCCTGTTCTCCCAGAGACGGATGATGCCGCGGTCGGTCGTGTTCAGGTCGCCCGGGTAGAAGGCCCGCAGGTCCGCCGTGTCATCGGGCCAGCCAAGCGTCGCGAACGGCCAGAGGGCGGACGAGAACCACGTGTCGAGCACGTCCTGGCTGCGCTCGAGCTCGGACGTCCCGCACTCCGCGCAGGCGTCCGGCTCCGTCTCCTCCACCGTGAAGTGCCCGGTCGGGCACTCCCAGAGCGGTAGCTGGTGCCCCCACCAGATCTGCCGCGAGATGTTCCAGTCGGGCGCGCTCTCGAGCGACTCGATCGCGAAGCGATGCTGTGAGTCGGGGTGGAACATGACGCGACCGGCGCGCAGAGCCTCGAGCGCGGGCGCGGCCAGCTCGCGCATCGAGCACCACCACTGGAGCGAGATCAGCGGCTCGATGCGGCTCTCGCAGCGCTCGCAGAGCGCGACCGAGTGACGGTAGCTCTCGCGCCGCTCGAGCTGGCCGCGCTCCTTCAGCCACGCGAGCACGCGCTCGTCCGCCTCTGCCTGCGAGAGCCCGGCGAGCTCCCCTGCACTCTCGTTCATCCGTCCGTCGGGCCCGATCACCATCGGCTCGGGGAGGCCGTGACGGCGTCCGATCTCGAAGTCCATGGGGTCGTGACCGGGCGTCACCTTCAGTGCTCCCGTGCCGAACTCCCGCTCCACCGCGAGATCGGCGATGAGGGGCACGCGCCGCTCCACGAGCGGCACGATCACCTCGCGTCCGACGAGGTCCCGGTACCGCTCGTCGTCAGGGTGGACCGCCACTGCCACGTCGGCGAGCATGGTCGCCGGCCGCGCGGTCGCGATCGTCACGTAGCCGTCCCCCTCCGCGAGCGGGTACCGCACGTAGGTGAGGGCATCGTCGACCTCTTGGTGGACGACCTCGAGATCCGAGAGCGAGGTCTGGTGGTGGGGGCACCAGTTGATGATCCGGTTCGCGCGATAGATGAGCCCCTTGCGATAGAGATGGACGAAGAAGCGCATCACGGCGCGCACGTAGGCGTCGTCCATCGTGAAGCGCTCCCGGCGGTAGTCCATCGAGGCGCCCATGCGGCGGAACTGGTGCATGATCTTGCCGCCGTACTCGCGCAGCCACTCCCAGACGCGCGCCTCGAAGGCCTCGCGTCCGAGCTCCTGGCGGCTCGTGCCTTCGCGGACGAGATGCCTCTCGACGGCGTTCTGCGTCGAGATGCCGGCGTGGTCGAACCCCGGCTGGAAGAGCGTGTTCAGTCCCTGCATGCGCCGCATCCGGACGACCAGGTCGGCAAGCGAGAGCTGCAGCGCGTGACCCATGTGCAGGTCGCCCGTCACGTTCGGGGGCGGGTGCGCGATCACGAAGCTCGCGCGCGCGGCATCGGGATCGGCGTTGAAAAGGCCCTCCTCCTCCCATGTGCGCTGCCAGCGCTCCTCGACGCCCTGCGGCTTGTAGAGCGGGTCCATCACGCGATCCTAGCCTCGGTCGAGCCATCGGCCCGGCGGTCGAGGGAGTGGGGCCGCGAAGGCCCGCCGATCAGCTCAGGCAGCGACTATGGCCACAGTCTGCCTGAAACCGGCAGCCGAGTCGAGTCTTCCTCGGAATGGAACCCCACCGTGCCCTGAGGCGTCAAACTGTCGCGATGGCGTCGAGGCGCCTGGCAATCGTCGGGACCGGGCTGATCGGCGCCTCGGTCGGCCTCGCCGCGAAGCGGGCCGGCTTCCACGTGTTGGGCTTCGACCCAGATCCGCAGGCCGGCACGCTCGCCCTGAAGAGGGGCGCGCTCGACGAGCTCGGCTCGCTGGGCGACCCGCTTTCGGTGGAGCTCGCCGTCGTCGCCACACCTGTCGGAGAGCTCGCCGCCGTCGTTACGCGCACGCTGGCCTCGAGTGGCGAGCCTTGCACCGTGACCGATGTCGGCTCGACCAAGCAGACGGTTTGCGCCGCCGCCTCCGGTTCCGCGCGCTTCGTCGGCGGGCACCCGATCAGCGGAGCGATCGAGGGCGGAGCCGCTTATGCCCGCGCCGACCTCTTCGATGACTGCGTCTGGTTTCTGACGCCTCTCCCGACCACCGATCCCCGCCGGTACGAGCGGGTGCGCGCGTTCGTGGCCGCGCTCGGCGCCAAGCCCGTCGAGATCGGCGCCGCGGCCCACGACCGTCTGCTCGCGCTGACGAGCCACCTCCCTCATGCACTCGCAAACCTGCTCGCGAACCAGGCCGGCGGAGAGCCGATCGAGGGCCGCGATCCACTCGAGGCCGCCGGGCGCTCGCTCCGCGACCTCACGCGGATTGCCGGCGCCAATCCGCGCGTCTGGGTCGATGTGATGCTCGACAACCGAGACGAGCTGCGGGCGTGCCTCCACCAGCATCGTCGTCTCACGGAAGAGCTGGAGCGGGCCCTCGCCGAGCGCGACGCAGACTTCCTCACCGCCTGGATCGAGCAGGCTCGCCGCAACCGAGAGCGACTGCACCGAGATCGCACTTGACGAGCCTCCCGCGCGGCACGTACCGTGTGCCGTGATGCTCTCTCCCGCCACTCGAGCCTGGGCTTGGTATTACGCGTACGAGCGAGGCGGGAGCGTCGCCTGATCTGACCTAGGCCGACAAGCCCGCTTCGCCCGAAGACCTTCCAGCCCGGAGGGTCTTTTTGTTTACATGATCCAAACAGCCACCATCCCAACCGACCTCGTCACCCCCCTCGGGGCGTACCTGCGACTGCGGCCGCCCCGAGGAGGCGCTTCCTTTCTGCTCGAGTCGGTCGAGCGAGGGCGCCTGGGGCGGTTCTCCTTCATCGGCTGCGGGTCACGGATCGTCACCTTCGACGAAGCCGAGCGCTGCGGTGAGCCCCTCGTCGGCTACCTCGGCTTCGACCACGTGGCTCGGCTGGAGCCGAGCGTGGAGCTGCCGAGCGCCGGCCCCGGCCTCCCCGAGAGCCAGTTCGTGATCGCCGAGACGCTCGTTCGCTTCGATCACGTGCGGGGCATCGCCGAGGTGCTCCACGGTGACGAGGAGGAGGTGACTCGGCGGCTCGAGTCGGCCCTCCCGAAGGTACCGGCCGCCGCTCGGTCGCGGGGCCGCACTCGCCGGCATCCCGAGCAGCCCGAGCACGAGCGCCGCGTCGGCCGGGCGAAGGAGCACATCCGCGCAGGTGATGCGTTCCAGATCGTCCTCTCTCAGCGCGCCGAGCGGCCGACGTCGGCAAGCGCCCTCGAGCTCTACCGCGCTCTCCGCCGGGTCAACCCGTCTCCGTACATGTTCCTGCTCGAGCTGGAGGAGCTCGCGCTCGTCGGCTCCTCGCCCGAGACCCTCGTCAAAGCGAGCGAGCGGCGGGCGAGCCTGAACCCGATCGCCGGCACGGTGCCACGCGGCGAGGGCGACGCGGAGCGGCTGCTGGCGTCAGAGAAGGATCGGGCCGAGCACGTGATGCTCGTCGACCTAGGCCGCAACGACCTCTCGCGAGCATGTTTGCCAGGGACGGTGTGCCTCGAGCGCTTCCTCGAGCCGGAGCGGTTCTCGCACGTGACCCATCTCGTCTCGGAGGTGACCGGGGAGCTGCGCCCCGGGGTGAGCGCGTTCGACCTTCTCCGCGCATGCTTTCCCGCCGGCACCGTCTCGGGTGCGCCGAAGGTTCGCGCGATGCAGATCATCTCCGAGCTGGAGGAGTACCGCCGGGGCCCGTATGCGGGCGCCGTCGGGTACGCACTGCCCGGCGGCGCGCTCGACACGTGCATCGTGATCAGAACGATCGTGCTGGTCGACGGCCTGGCCCGCCTGCAGGCAGGCGGCGGAATCGTCGCCGGCTCCGATCCGACAGCCGAGCACGAGGAGTGCCTGCAGAAGCTGGCGGCCGTCGAAGCGGCAATCGACCTCGCCGAGGCCTCGCAATGATCCTCCTCGTCGACAACTACGACAGCTTCACCTACAACCTCGCCCATCTCCTCGGGGAGCTCGGCGCTGACGTGCTGGTGCGGCGAAACGACGAGCTCGACGCCGACGGGGCGGAGAGTTTGCGCCCCTCGCACCTCGTCATTTCCCCCGGGCCGGGCAGACCGGAAGCGGCCGGGGAAACGCCTGCGATTCTCGAGCGGCTCGCCCGACGCGTGCCGACGCTCGGCGTCTGCCTCGGCCACCAGGCGATCGTCGAGGTCTTCGGCGGCGAGGTCGGCCCTGCGCGCGAGCTCGTTCACGGCAAGGCCGCCGCCGTGTGCCACGACGGGCGGGGGATCTTCGCCGGCCTGCCGAACTCATTTCCCGCCGGGCGCTACCACTCGCTCGCGGCCACGCGCATCCCGGACTGCCTGGAGGTGGCGGCAACCTCGCGCGACGGCGAGGTGATGGCGGTTCGCCACCGCGAGCTCGCCGTGAACGGCGTCCAGTTCCACCCGGAGTCGGTTCTCACTCCCGCCGGAAGCGATCTTGCCCGCAACTTCCTGGAGATCGCATGAACGCAGCTGCATTTCCGCTGGCCGCTCGAGAGGCCGAGACAAAGAGCGGGACAGTCGTCCAGATCGGAGAGGCCGCCGTCGGCGGAACCGAGGTCGTCCTCGTGGCCGGGCCGTGCTCGGTGGAGAGCCCGGAACAGCTACGCGCGGCGGCGCGCGCGGCCCGCGCCGCGGGCGCGACGATCCTTCGAGGAGGGGCGTTCAAGCCACGTACTTCGCCGTACTCGTTTCAGGGACTCGGCGAGGAGGGGCTTGCGCTCCTGCGCGCAGTCGGCGACGAGACCGGCCTGCCGGTCGTGACCGAGGCTCTCGAGCCGGCTCAGGTGCCGCTCGTCGCCGCGTATGCGGACGCGATTCAGATCGGGTCGCGGAACATGCACGTGACGCCGCTCCTCCGCGCGGTTGCGGCGGCCGGGCTGCCGGTTCTGCTCAAGCGCGGGATGTCCGCGACGCTCGAGGAGTTCCTGCTCGCCGCGGAGACCATCCTGCTGGCCGGGAACGAGCGTGTCGTGCTCTGCGAGCGCGGGATCCGCACGTTCGACTCGTACACGCGCAACTGCCTCGACGTGGGCGGCATCGCTGCGCTCAAACAGCTCACACACCTCCCGGTCGTCGCCGATCCGAGCCACGCCACGGGACGCCGGGAGCTCGTGGTCGCAACTGCGCTCGCCTCGGTCGCCGCAGGGGCGGACGGGCTGATGGTGGAGGCGCATCCGGATCCAGCATCGGCCCGCTCCGATGCCGATCAGCAGCTGAGTCCGGAGGAGCTGGTGGACCTTGCCGAGAGAATGCGCAAAGTCGCCCGCGCGATCGGCAGATCGTGACCCACGATCCTCACGTACGTGGGCTGCGCGACCGGATCACCGAGCTCGACAGGGGCATCCTCGAGGCGCTGAACGCGCGCCTCCGGCTCGCCGGCGAGCTCAAGCGCTACAAGGAGTCTCGCGGCCTCGAGCTCGTCGACGCCGAGCGGGAAGAATGGCTGCTCCACCATCTCGCCGAGCACAATCCGGGGCCGCTCTCGCGCGAAGGTCTCGAGCAGCTCTACCGGGCAATCCTCGAGCTCGTCAAGCGAGAGCTCGTGCGCGGATCCGTGCCGCCTCGGGCCGCGAGGTAGCCCCCCGCGGCGCACGCCGGTAAGCTCGCCTTATGAGGGGCCGGCGCCTTCTCGTTGCCCTCGCCGTCGCGGGGCTCACGTGTGCGCCCGCTGCGATCGGCACCTCAACCCGTCTGCCCGCCAAGATCACGCTCGAAGGCGTTGGCGGCGTCCGCCCCGGGATGACGGTCGCCCAGACCGCCGCTCGCTGGGGCATCCGGCTTCGCCTGGAAAGCCAGTTGGGGTCCAGTTGCTCACTTGCCGCCGTGCGCGCCGGTGGGATGAGCGGATATGCGATCTTCCTCGAGCGACGCTTCGCGGCAGTGTTCTTCCGCCGCGGCGCGCAGACCGCCAAGGGTGTCGGGATCGGCTCGACGCTCGACGGGTTGCGCGCCGCCTACGGCGAGCGACTGAGCTCGCGTGCCAACAAGTACACACCAGGCGCGCGCGACTACTTCGTTCGCCGCGTGCGGGCGCCCCGCTGGGAGCTGCGCTTTGACGTCTCCCCGCACGGGCATATCACGACGATTGCGTTCGGGAACGGCGCCGTGCGCCTGCTCGAGGGCTGCGCCTAGCAGGCACGGGGGAAACCATGTTTCCCCGTGCCTAAGGACTGGACGCACGCGGAGACCGCTCGGTGCTTTCCGCCGGTTCCCATAAGAAGCGAAACTGACTGGCTTCGCCGGTCAGTTTCAAGAGGAACAAACAAGAAGGGGGCTCATGGGGGAAACATGGTTTCCCCATGCCGACTCAAGCGCTTTCTTCGGCGAGCTCCTCGTCGTCGATCGGGATGCCGTCCGCGCTCGTCACGAGCGTCGGCTTGAGATCCCGCTGGATCGTCTCCTTCGTGATCACGCACTTGGAGACGTCCTTGCGGGACGGAAGCTCGAACATCACGTCGAGCAGCGCGTTCTCGATGATCGAGCGCAGGCCGCGCGCTCCTGTCTCACGCTCGAGGGCCTTGTCGGAGATCTCCCAGAGCGCATCCTCGGTGAAGACGAGCTCAATCGAGTCGTAGTTGAAGAAGCGCTGATACTGCTTCACGAGCGCGTTCTTCGGCTCGACGAGGATCTGGACGAGATCCTCGCGCGTGAGCTGGTGCACCGCCGAGATCACGGGCAGCCGGCCGATGAACTCGGGGATGAGGCCGTAGGAGAGCAGGTCCTCGGGCATCACCTGGGTGAGCAGCTCGGCGCTCTCCGCCGAGCGGTGCGAGCGGAGGTGCGCGCCGAACCCGACCGCGTTCTTGCCGATCCGCTTGCCGATGATCTTCTCGAGCCCCGCGAAGGCGCCGCCGCAGATGAAGAGGATGTTCGTCGTGTCGATCGAGAGGAACTCCTGGTGGGGATGCTTGCGGCCGCCCTGCGGCGGCACCGAGGCGACCGTGCCCTCGAGAATCTTGAGGAGCGCCTGCTGCACCCCTTCGCCCGAGACGTCGCGCGTGATCGACGGGTTGTCGGCTTTGCGCGCGATCTTGTCGACCTCGTCGATGTAGATGATCCCGGTCTCCGCCTTCTTGATGTCGAAGTCGGCGGCCTGGATGAGCTTCAGCAGAATGTTCTCGACGTCCTCGCCGACGTAGCCGGCTTCGGTCAGCGCAGTCGCGTCGGCGATCGCGAAGGGGACGTTCAGAATGCGAGCGAGCGTCTGTGCGAGGAGGGTCTTGCCGCACCCGGTCGGACCGAGCAGAAGGATGTTCGACTTCTGCAATTCGACCTCGCCGTTCTCCTCCTGTCCCATCTGGACGCGCTTGTAGTGGTTGTAGACGGCGACCGCGAGCGTTCGCTTCGCCTCCTCCTGCGAGACCACGTAGTCGTTCAGGACGACGTAGATGTCCTTCGGCCTCGGCAGGTTCTCGAGATCGAGCTGGGCAGGAGCCGTGAGCTCCTCGTCGATGATCTCGTTGCAGAGGTCGATGCACTCGTCGCAGATGTAGACGCCGGGCCCGGCAATCAGCTTCTTGACCTGCCGCTGGCTCTTCCCGCAGAAGCTGCAGAGAAGCTGCTCGTTCGTGTCTGTTGGGCGGGCCACTTCTGGGTCGACCTACGTTCTCGTCGCTTCCCGGTTCGGCACGACAGCGTCGATGATGCCGTATTCGCTCGCTTCCTGCGCGGTCATGAAGTAGTCGCGCTCCATGTCGCGCGAGATTTTCTCCAGCGATTGATTGGTGTGCTCGGCGATGATCTCCTCCATCCGGCGCTTCATGCTGATGGTCTCGCGGGCCTGAATCTCGATGTCGGTTGCCTGCCCCTGGAAGCCGCTCGAGACCTGGTGGATCAGGATTTTCGCATTCGGCAGTGCCATCCGTTTCCCTTTGGCGCCGCCTGCGAGGAGCAGCGCGCCCATGGACATCGCGATACCCACGCAGATGGTCGAGACGTCGGGCTTGATGAACTGCATCGTGTCGTAGATCGCGAGGCCTGCGTACACGGATCCGCCCGGGGAATTGATGTAGATGGCGATGTCCTTGTCCGGCTCCTCCGACTCGAGGTGGAGGAGCTGCGCCACGATCAGATTCGCGATCTGGTCGTCCACCGGGGTGCCGAGAAAGATGATCCGATCGTTGAGGAGTCGGGAATAGATGTCGAACGAGCGCTCGCCGCGCGAGGTCTGCTCGATCACCATCGGGATCAACGGGCTCATGCAGGCTCCTTACTGGCCGGGGTCCACAACTTCGTATCGCCTGGGGTCTTCTCCTGCTCGGGCGTCCAGAGTTTCTCGCGCGCCCGGGCCAACTCGACGGGGATCCGCTTGACCTCGGCGGCGACACGGTCGAGCGCGGCCCGCAGCCGGAGATCCTCTCGAAGCCGCTCGAATCCTCCGGCCTCACGGATCCCTGCGATCGTAGCGTCGGCATCCTCCTCCGCTGCTTCGGCCTGCTCACGGATCAGCGCCTCAACCTCCCCGTCGGAGATCTCGATCCCGAGCTCGTCGGCGACGGCTTCGAGCACGAGCTCCCGAGCGATCGATTGCCGCGCCTCGGCGATCAGCCGCTCGCGCAGCCGCTCGGGCGTGTCACCGGTGAGCTCCAGGTAGGTCTCGACCGGAATTCCCCGGCGCTCGAGCGAGCGGCTCATGCTCTTCCAGAGCTCTGCAGCGCGCGCATCTACGAGCGCGGCGGCGGGCTCCACCTTGGACGCCTCCACGAGAGTATCCGCGGTCGCTGCGCGAAACGCGCCGTCGATCTCCGCTCGGATCTGCTCGCCGAGCTTCGATTCGATGTCGTCGCGCAGCTCGTCGAGAGAGTCGAGCTCGCTGGCGGCCCGAGCGAGCTCGTCGTCGAGCGGCGGCAGCGCCTTCTCCTTCACGTCCTTGATCGTGGCGGTGAGCTTCTGGGTCGAGCCGTCGGGCAGCTCGTACTCGATCTCGTCCGTCTCGCCGACGCTCAGCCCGAGGAGCCCGCGTTCGATCGCTGGGAGCAGCCTTCCCGCGCCGAGCTCGGCGACGTAGTCGCGCTGAGCGTCCCCCGCCTCGCCCACGAGATCGACGACCACGGTGTCGCCCTCTTGCGCGGGTCGGCCCACCGGAACGAGCTCGGCAACCGACTCGCGAAGGGCTTCGAGCTCGCGCTCGACCAGCTCCGGCGGCACGTCGGGCTCGCCCACGGGTACCTCGAGCTCCCGCCAGGCCGGAAGCTCCGGCTTGGGCTGCACGCCGACGGTGGCGGTGAA
>Ga0136621_1000044_pt1 | contig 38744 bp, 37 predicted proteins | sample AntDryUQ445A2306_FD_104673 | JGI IMG/M metagenome (GOLD analysis project Ga0136621, IMG submission 104673) | Polar desert sand microbial communities from Dry Valleys, Antarctica - metaG UQ445A (23.06) | ecosystem: Environmental > Terrestrial > Soil > Desert | place: Antarctica: Dry Valley...
GGTGGGGACACGGTGGAGCTCGGGGTTCACGAAAACCACGTCGTGTTTGGGACCGGTGACGTGTGGTTGACAACCCGCCGCATCGATGGGCAATTCCCGAACTACCGGCAGCTGTTGCCGGAGAGCTTCGAGGTCGAGCTCACCATCGCGCGCTCGGAGCTGTACGACGTCGTCCGTCGAGTCGCCGTGTTGGCGCAGCGCAACTCGCCGCTGCAGCTTCGCTTTACCGAGGGTGAGCTGTCGGTCTCGGTGCAAGCGCAGGACGTTGGCGAGGCGAAGGAATCGCTGCCGGTGAGCTACTCGGGCGAGGAATTCGTCGTGGGCTTCAACGCCGAGTTCCTTCGCGACGGCATCGACTCGATCAGGGGCGACGATGTGCTTCTGAAGCTGATCAACCCGCTGCGCCCGGCGATCCTTGTCGACCCGTCGGGCGACTTCACCTACCTGATCATGCCGATCAGGCTGCCGGGTTAGAAACGACCGCTGATCGTCCAGACGGTCTCCTTGCGCGAGTTTCGCTCCTACGCGCGGCTCGAGCTGGAGCTGGAGCCCGGGCTCGTGCTCGTGACCGGTGCCAACGGGGCCGGGAAGACGAACCTGCTCGAGTCGTTGCACGTGGGGACTCAGGGATTCTCGCCGCGAACGCGTGCCGACGCACAGCTCGTCCGACTCGGCGCCGTCGGCGCTCGAATCGCACTAAGCGGCGAGCGTGCGGGCCGCCAACTCGAGCTGGAGGTGACGCTACAGCCGCGGGCTGGAAAGCGGGCCAAGCTCAACGGCGCTGCGCTGGGCTCGGCAGAGCAGCTACGGGCGGAGGTGTCGACCCTCGTGTTCACACCCGATCGTCTCGCGGTCGTGAAGGGCGCGCCTGCCGCGCGCCGCGCGTACTTCGATCGTGCGCTCGCACGCCTCCTACCAAGCCGCGCCACGCTGCCCGTGCAGTACGCGGTGGCGGTCGGCCAGCGAAATGCGGCGCTGCGGAGAGCTGGGAGCGGTCTTGGCTCGAGAACCGCGATCGTGCCCTGGACAGCCCAGGTCGCGGGACTGGGCGAGGAGCTCGTGCGCGCCCGGCAACAGACGATCGCGCTCCTCACGCCCGGCTTCGCCGCCTGCGCGGAGGAGCTCGGGTTGGCCGAGGCGACCCTGGAGTACGCCGGCGAGCCTCCGTCGGTCGAGGATCTCGAGGCCCGGCTCGAGCGCGATCTCGAGCGGGGTGTCACGGGCCTCGGCCCGCACCTCGACGACATCACCGTCCAGTCGGCCGCACGGGACTTGCGTGCGTTCGGCTCGCAGGGGGAGCAGCGATTGGCGGTTCTCTCGCTCCTGCTCGCCGAGGCCGAGGTGCTGGGGGACCGGCACGGAGCTCCGCCCCTCGTCCTACTCGACGACGTGCTCTCTGAGCTCGACGCCGCGCGCCGCCGCATCCTCACGGAGCGGCTTGCCGGCATCGGTCAGGCGATCGTCACGGCCACCGACGCCGATGCGCTTCCCGCTGAGCCCGCACAGCTGATCGAGGTGGCACCTGGCCGGGCGGCCGCACGCTGATGGAGCGCCTGGGTGGTCACGTCAAACGGGAGCTCGTTCGTGCGGGGCCAGCCGGAGCGGAGATGGCGGTGATCGTGCGCGCCTGGCCGGCCGCGGTTGGGGAGGAGAACGCTCGCCGTGCCTGGCCTGCACGCCTCGCCCGCGACGGCACGCTGCTCGTGCACGCGACCGACTCCGTTTGGGCTTTTCAGCTCGGCATGCTCGCGGCCGCGATCCTCGAGCGTCTGCGTGAGTACGCCGGCGAGGCGACGCCGACGGCGCTCCGCTTCGCTCCCGGCCCGATCCCCGAGTCGGCTGCGGAGCCCGCCGGCCGCCGGGCTCCTGAGCCGCCGGTGGTTGTCGCAGAGGACGCCGCGCGCGCCGTGAATCTGACCGCCGGGATCGAGGACGCGGAGCTGCGCGCGACGGTCGCGAGAGCGGCCGCGGCGAGCCTCGCTCGAGCCCGAATCGCGGCCCGCTCCGGCCGGGATTTCTGATAGACTGCACTGTGCCCGCAAGATGGCTATTTGCAGGGCTTTTTTGATGACGGAAACTACCTACACCGCCAAAGACATCACTGTTTTGGAGGGGCTCGAGCCGGTTCGGCTGCGGCCCGGGATGTACATCGGCTCGACCGGACCGCGCGGCCTCCACCATCTCGTCTACGAGGTTGTCGACAACGCGGTCGACGAGGCGCTGGCGGGTCACAACGAATCCGTCGAAGTCGTCCTTCATCCGGACAACTCGGTCACCGTCCGCGATCGCGGCCGAGGAATCCCGGTTGATCTGATCGAGGATCAAGGCCTCTCGGCGCTGACCGTCGTCCTGACGAAACTGCACGCCGGTGGAAAGTTCGGCGGTGACGGCTACAAGGTGTCCGGCGGCCTCCACGGCGTCGGCGTATCGGTCGTCAACGCGCTCTCGGAGCGGCTCGATGTGGAGGTTCGCCGCGATGGGAAGATCCACCGCCAATCGTTCGAGCGCGGCGTGCCCACCGCGGACGTCGAGGTCACCGGCAAGACCGAGAAGGACGACACCGGCACGACCATCTGGTTCCTGCCGGACGGGGAGATCTTCGAGGAGGTCGAGCTCTCGAGCCAGACGCTCGTGCAGCGTCTCCGTGAGACCGCCTTCCTCACGCGGGGCCTCCGGATCGTCCTGCTGGACGAGCGGGAAGGCGAGGACAGGTACGAGTTCTACGCCGAGGGTGGAATCCGCGACTTCGTCGCCTATGTCAATGACGCCAAGGACGCCGTTCACAAGCACATCGTCTTTTTCGACGGCGAGAGCGAGCACGGCCACGTCGAGGTGGCGATGCAGTGGAACAGCTCGTACGTCGACTCGGTCTACTCGTTCGCCAACAACATCAATACCCACGAGGGCGGCACGCATCTGCAGGGCTTCCGTGCGGCGCTCACACGCACGCTCAACCGCTACGCCCGCGAGATGGGCCTCTTGAAGGAGAAAGAAGACAACCTCGAGGGCGAGGACGTGCGCGAGGGGCTCGCTGCGGTCATCTCCGTCAAGCTCGCGAATCCGCAGTTCGAGGGGCAGACGAAGACGAAACTCGGCAATCCCCCGATTGCGGGCCTCGTCGAGCAGACCGTCAACCAGAAGCTGGCCCAGTTCCTCGAGGAGAACCCGCAAGACTCCCGGCAAATCATCATGAAGGCCGTTTCCGCGTCGCGCGCGCGTCAGGCTGCCCGCAAGGCTCGCGAGCTGACTCGCCGCAAGAGTGCGCTCGAGAACTCGTCGCTGCCAGGGAAGCTGGCGGATTGCTCGATCAAGGATCCCGAGTCGGCCGAGCTCTTCATCGTCGAGGGCGACTCGGCCGGCGGCTCGGCGAAGATGGGCCGCGACCGTACCTACCAGGCGATCCTGCCGCTGCGCGGCAAGATCATCAACTCGGAGAAGAACCGGATCAACAAGGTTCTCTCGAACAACGAGATCCAAGCGATGATCACCGCGATCGGCACCGGGATCGGCGACGAGCTCGACATCTCGAAGCTCCGCTACCACCGGGTCATCGTGATGACGGATGCCGATGTCGACGGCTCCCATATCCGCACGCTGATCCTGACCTTCCTCTACCGCCAGATGCCGGAGCTGATCGAGCGCGGGCACGTTTACATTGCGGTGCCGCCGCTCTACAAGGTGAAGCTCGGCAATCAGGAGTTCTATTTCGAGAAGGACGCGCAGCTCGAGGAGCTGCTCGTGCGCGAGCGGGTCGCCGAGCTGGAGATCAGAGATCGCGTCGGCGAGGCGGTCAGGCTGACGGAGGCGCGCTGGGGCAAGTTCGTACGGGGGCTCGCCGAGTTCGAAGGGTGGTTGCAGCGCCTGCGTGCGGATTTCGGCGCCGGTGCTGCGGATTTCATGATCGCGCACCGTCTTGTCGAGAGCGACACGGGGACGATTGCCGCGCTCGACAGTGCAATTGCTGTCGCCGTGGACAACGGCTTCGCGCTCAGTGTCCTCGGCCGTGCCGAGGAGTCGATTGAGGTGAAGGTGATCGAGACCGAAACGAGTGCGGCCACGCACATTACGGTGCCCGCCGCGCTGCTTGCCTCGCCGATCTACGGCAACCTGCGCCGGGCGTACGCGAAACTGCTCGAGGTCGTCGGACCGCCGCCCTTCAGCCTTGCGAGCGGAAAGAAGCGGCGCGTTGCGCAGACGTTCGGCGCGCTCCGGCACGAGACCCTGGAGCTCGCCAAGGAAGGCATCCAGCTTAGCCGCTTCAAGGGTCTCGGAGAGATGAACGACGAGCAGCTGTGGGAGACGACGATGGATCCGCGGCGGCGCCTGCTGATCCGGGTCGACGTCGAGGACGCTGCCGGCGCCGACCGGCTCTTCTCGACGCTGATGGGGGATCAGGTCGAGCCACGGCGGCAGTTCATCGAGGACAACGCACGGGACGTCCGCTTCCTCGATGTCTGATGTTGAAGGCGCTTCTGCGATGCCGCGCGACTTCGGGGCCGGAGGCCGGCTTTGCCGGCCGGGAGGCCAGGCACAGGCTTCTGCTCTGCACAACGAAGAAGGAGGGGGTCCATGGGGGAACCATGGGTTCCCCCATGAGCGATGTCTGACCTGACGAGCGAGCCGTTCGGCGGCGGCCGGATCGAGCCGCGCGAGCTCGAGCAGGAGATGCGCTCGAGCTACCTCGACTATGCGATGAGCGTGATCGTCGGACGGGCGCTCCCCGACGTTCGCGACGGTTTGAAGCCCGTGCATCGCCGCGTCCTCTACGGAATGCACGAGGCCGGGATGCAGCCGAACCGGCCGTACAAGAAGTCCGCGAATGTCGTCGGCTTCGTGATGGGCAACTATCACCCGCACGGCGACAGCGCGATCTACGACACGCTTGTCCGGATGGCACAGCCGTTCAGCCTGCGCTACCCGCTTGTCGGCGGCCAGGGCAACTTTGGCTCCGTCGACGACGACCCGCCCGCCGCGATGCGATACACCGAATGTCGGCTCTCGCGGATCGCCACCGAGATGCTCCGCGACATCGACGCCGACACCGTCGACTTTCAGCCGAACTACGACGAGTCACGGCGCGAGCCGTCAGTGTTGCCGTCACGGTTTCCCAACCTGCTCGTCAATGGCTCCGCCGGGATCGCGGTTGGCATGGCCACGAACATGCCGCCGCACCGGCTGAGCGAGATCGTCAACGCGATCGTCCAGCTGATCGACAAGCCCGACGCGAACGTCGAGGACCTGATGAAGCACGTGAAGGGCCCTGACTTCCCGACCGGCGCCATCGTCGTCGGCCGCCAGGGAATCCGAGACGCCTACCGTACCGGCCGAGGCCGCGTTGTCATGCGCGCCCGCGCGCACATCGAGGAGCTGCGGGGTGGCAAGAGCGCGATCATCGTCACGGAGCTGCCGTACGGCGTGAAGAAGGGCGGCGACGCCGGTGTGATCAAGAAGATCGCCGACCTCGTCCAGGACAAGGTGATCACCGAGATCTCGGACCTCGCCGATCACTCCGACCGCACCGGGATGCGCATCCAGATCGAGCTGAAACGCGAGGCGATCCCGCAGGTCGTCCTGAACAAGCTCTTCAAGCACACCTCACTGCAGGCGACCTTCGGCTACAACGCGGTCGCGCTTGTCGGCGGCGTCCCGAAGACGCTCTCGCTGCTCGAGCTCGTCACGCACTACCTCGACTTCCAGCGCGTGATCGTCACGAGGCGGTCGAAGTACGAGCTGCGCCGCGCCGAGGAACGCGCCCATGTCCTCCAGGGCTACCTGATCGCTCTTGACAATCTCGACGAGGTCATCTCGCTGATCCGGAGCGCCGCCGACGCCGACGAGGCGCGCGCCGGCCTGATGGAGCACTTCGACCTCTCGGAGATCCAGGCACAGGCGATCCTCGACCTCCGCCTCCGCGCGCTCACCGGGCTCGAGCGGAAGCGCGTCGAGGACGAGTTCAGCGACCTTCAAGAGCGAATCGCGGAGTTGCGGGCGATCCTGGGCGACCCCACCCGCGTCGACGGGATCATCCGGGAGGAACTGACGGAGATCCGCTCGATCTACGCGAAAAGCGACGACCGCCGCACGGAGATCATTGCCGCCGAGGGCGAGTTCTCACTCGAGGACATGATCGCCGAGGAGGACATGGTGATCGCGATCACGCGCTCGGGCTACATCAAGCGCCTCCCGGTCACGACCTACCGGGAGCAGCGGCGGGGCGGACAGGGCGTCATGGGCATGGATCTGAAAGACGAGGACTACATCGAGCATCTCTTTGTGGCTTCGACCCACGACTACATCCTCTTCTTCACCACCGTCGGCAAGGTGTACCGGCTGAAGGCGCACGAGCTTCCGCTGGGGTCACGCCAGTCGAAGGGCCGGGCAATCGTGAATCTGCTCCCCTTCCGCCAGGACGAGTCCGTACGCGCCGTGATCGCAACGCGGGACTACAAGGAGGCCAGGTTCCTGCTCTTCGCGACGAAGAAGGGCGTGGTCAAGAAGACGGAGTTCCTCGAGTACAACACTCCGCTCAAGGCAGACGGGATCATCGCGATCAGGATGCGCGACGACGACGAGCTCGTGGGCGTTCGACTCTCGGACGGGGACGACGACGTGCTGATGGTGTCGCGCGGCGGCCAGGCGATCCGCTTCCACGAGAGCGATGTGCGGTCGATGGGCCGCGGCGCGTCGGGCGTACGCGGCATGCGCCTCCGCGCCGACGACGAGGTGATCGAGGTGAACGTCGCCGAGGACGACGCTGATCTGCTCGTCGTGACGGAGAACGGCTATGGCAAGCGAACACCGCTGCACGAATATCCGAAGAAGGGCCGCGGCGGATTCGGTGTGAAGACGGTGCAGCTGACCGAGGCGAAGGGGAAGCTTGCCGGCGCTCGAGTCGTTCGAAGCGGCAGCGGTTACCAGGTGATGTTGATCTCGACCGGCGGCACGGTGATCCGCATGCCCGTCGACGGCATCAGGCGTGCCGGGCGCGCCACGCAGGGAGTGATCGTGATGCGCCTACGCGGCGACGAGCGCGTCTCCGGCTTGGCCCCCGTCGTGGAAAGCGACGCCGAAGAGACAGGGGAGATCGAGGCGGCGGCGGACGCCGCGGTCGAGGCGGGTATCGAGGCGAGCCGCGAACCCGACTTCGACGAGGACGGGTACCCCGCGGCTCCCGCAGAGTAAGGGTCGGTCAGAAACCGCTCGATACTCTTCCCGAGACGGCGATAGCGGTGTATATCTCCTCCTGAGGGGTCGCAGCCTTGGTCGATGAAGGGGTAGGCATGGCTTACAGCAGCCAAGTGGATCTTCTTGAACCGATAAACCTGTCTGATCATCTGGATAAGGTCGAGCTCTACCTCGGTCAGGTCTGCCAGATCGCGGGGATCTCGAAGATGCAGCTCGACTACTGGACGAACAAGGCGCAGATCCCCACGAAGGGGAAGAAGCAGCGGATCTACGACATCGAGGCGCTCGAGACCGTCATGCTGATCAAGCAGGCGAAGGATCGGGGTCTCAACCTCGGCGCCGCCATCGACGCCGCACGCCGCTTCCGCCAGCTCAACCGCTAGATCGTGGGATCAATCATCTAGCTCGGAGGGGTTGCCCCACCGGCGGCGCCCCGCTGCATGAAGGCGGTCAGCATGTCGAGCGGCGCCGGGAAGACGATCGTCGTCGAGTTCGTTGCGCCGATCTCGAGCAGCGTCTGCAGGTAGCGCAGCTGGAGCGCCATCGGCGACACGGCCATCACGTCCGCGGCGTCGGCGAGCTTCTGGGAGGCCTGAAACTCGCCCTCGGCAGCGATGATCTTGGCCCGCCGCTCACGCTCGGCCTCGGCCTGCCGGGCCATCGCGCGCTGCATGCCGGCGGGAATCTCGACATCCTTCACCTCGACGATCGAGACCTTCACCCCCCAGGGTGACGTCGCCTCGTCGATGATCGTTTGCAGGATTGCGTTGATCTTGTCGCGCTCGGAGAGCAGCTCGTCGAGCATGTGCTGGCCGAGCACGGAGCGGAGCGTCGTCTGCGAGATCTGCGACGTCGCGACCATGAAGTTCTCGATCTGCACGATCGCGTTCTTCGGCTCCACGATCCTGAAGTAGGCGACTGCGTTCACGCGCACCGGAACGTTGTCCTTCGTGATCACCTCCTGTGGCGGCACGTTCAAGGTGATCGTGCGCAGGTCGACCTTCACCATCCGGTCGATCACGGGAATCAGCAGGAAGAGACCGGGTCCTTTCGGCTCCGGCAGCAGGCGGCCGAGCCGGAAGATAACGCCGCGCTCGTACTCGCGCGCGACCTTGATCGCGGCGAACAGGAACATCAGGACGATGAAGACGGCGGCGGCGAGCGCGATCAGGGTGATCGACACGATCTACGTCCTTTCCGAGGCTTCGTTGGCGACGACGAGCTCGAGCTCGTCCTGCTGAACCGATTCTACGCGCACACGCCCACTCGGGGGTAGCGGCGAGCCGTCCGCAGTGCGGGCACGCCAGAGCTCACCTTCCACGAACACGAGCCCGGCGCCCCGGACCTGCGCGTCCTCGCCGACGAGTCGGTGCGCGCCGACGGCGGCAGGCTCCTGACGCGCCCGCGCAGCCTTGGTGAACGCGAAGCCGAAGAGAAGAGCAAGGGTGCCCGCGATCGCGACCGCCACCTGCATCGACACCTGATAGGCCTCGCCGGCCGGATCGAACAGCATCAGCGCCCCGATCACGAACGTCACGGCCCCGGCGACGGAGAGAGCCCCGTGCGAGACGATGAACGCCTCGGCGACGAAGAACGCCGCGGCGAGCAACATCAACAGGAGCCCCGCCGCCGAGACCGGGAGCACCTGGAGACCGTAGAGCCCGACGATCAGGGAGATCGCGCCAACCGTGCCCGGGAAGACGAGGCCAGGGTTCCACAACTCGACCACGAGCCCGATCAACCCGATCGAGAGCATCAACGCGACGATATTGGGGTCGATCAGGAGGTCGAGGATCCGCTTCCACCCCGACATCTCGATGCGCTCGATTTCGGCGCCGGCGCCGACGGTGAGCTCGAGGCCTTTCGGCTCGACGGCTCGCCCGCCGATTTGGTGGAAGAGGTCAGCGTAGTCCTTGGCGATCACGTCGACGACGTTCTCCTGCAGCGCCTCCCTGGCACCGAGATTTCGCGCTTCCGTCACCATCTCGCGCGCGGCCTCGGCATTTCGTCCATGCTCGCGCGCCAGCTCGCCAATGTACGCCGCTGCGTCGTTGACGATCTTGCGGCGCAGGTCGCGCGAGATGTCCTCTCCGCCGATCGAGACAGGTGTGGAGGAGCCGATGTTCGTTTGGGGCGCCATCGCGAGGACGTCCGCCGCCATCCCGATTACTGCTCCCGCCGAGTCAGCGCTGGAGCCCGCCGGCGCGACATACACGATGACCGGCACCTCGGCGGCGAGAATCGCCTTCACGATCGCCCGCATCGAGGAGCCCAACCCGCCTGGTGTGTCCATCTCGAGCACGACGGCTTCGTAGTTGCCCCGCTCACCCTTCGTGATCGCGTCGATGAGGTAGTCCTGCGTGACGGGGTTCACATCGTTGTCGAACTCGACGACGAGAACGCGACCCGGCGCCGCGGCCGGTGTGCCGGCGAACGCCATCGGCGCGCCCGCGGCGAGAACTGCGAGCGCTGCCACGAGGAGGAGGCGACGCCGCGACAACTCGTAAGGATTCTATCAATGCAGGGCCTTCTCCCTTGCGGCCGAAGGAAGCGGGTGCGACCGTCAGGTGGCTTTGTCATGAGAGCTCTCTGCCTCACGCTCCTGTTCGCCGCCGTCTGTCCGGCCGCTGCGTTCGCAGAGCAGACGACGATCGTGTCCCGAGAGGTTCAACTCGCCGGGACACGCTCGCTCGCTCAGGCGAAGGCACCTGCGCGCTTCAACCTCGTCGGAGTGCACTGGCGCGGCAGCGGCAGCGTCCTGTTCCGGACGCGTTCCCTCGGCGGTAAGTGGGGTGAGTGGGTCGCGGCGGCGCCGGAAGCCGAAGACCTGCCTGACGTGGGAACGTCCGAGCGGACACCGAGGCGCAACTGGCGGCTGGGTAACCCCTGGTGGGTCGGCACGTCGACCGGCATCGAGTATCGGACGCGCGGGCGCGTGAGCCGGCTCCGCGCCTTCTTCGTTTCGAGCGCCCTGGCCGCCATCCCGCTGCGGACGTTGCAAAAGGCGGGAGCGCCTGGTCTGGTCACGCGCGCGGGCTGGGGGGCGGATGAGTCGATCAAGCGTGCCCCGCCGAGCTTCGCGCCCGAGATCCGCGCTGCGGTCGTGCATCACACCGCTGGCTCGAACGGGTATACGGCTGCCGAATCCCCAGCCATCGTGCGAGCGATTCAGACCTACCACGTCAAGGGCAACGGCTGGAACGACATCGGCTACAACTTCCTCGTCGACAAGTACGGCAAGGTCTTCGAGGGTCGCTACGGCGGCATCGACCGCAATGTCGTCGGCGCCCATGCCGAGGGCTTCAACACCGGCTCCGTCGGCGCCGCGGTGATCGGCGAGTACAGCTCGCTCGCAGTCAGCGAGAAGGCGCGCGGGTCACTGGCGAAGCTCCTCGCGTGGCGGCTCGATCTCGCCCATGTAGAGCCGATCTCGACCCTCTCGTACATCTCCGGCGGCAACGCCCGCTTCCCGTCGGGAGTGCCCGTGTTTCTGCGTGCTGTCTCCGGACACCGGGACACGGGCTTCACGGACTGTCCCGGCCGCGCGCTCTACGCGCTTCTGGGTGACGTCTCGGGTGACGCCGCCGAGATCGGCCTGCCGAAGCTCTACACGCCTGTCGTGACCGGCACGGTGCCCGGGAAGGTGCGCTTCCGTGCGCGGCTCTCTGGCGCGCTCGACTGGCTCATCGACGTCTCGGATGCAAGAGGGATGCTCGTCGCGTCGACCGCGGGCTACGGCCAGTCGATCGACTGGACCTGGGATGCGACCCGCGCGCTACCCGGCACCTACTCCTACGCGATCCGAGCGCTGGATGTGACGCCTGCCGCGGGCACCATCGGTGGCGGTGGCGGGTCCGCAGGCTCCCTTGCGGTGACCGGCGCTGCGGCCGATCCGGAGACGATCAGCCCCAACGACGACGGCGCGGCGGACGCCGCGACGATCTCGTACACGCTGTCGGTCCCCGCGACCGTCACGGTGACTGTTCGGGACAGTCTCGGCACGGAACTGGCGCGGCTCTCGAGGGCTTGGCGGCGGGCGGCGCAGCATGTCGCTCGCTTCGACGGCCTCGACCTGCCGGACGGCGTCTATCAGCTGCACATCGACGCGCAGGCGACAGGGGGACGCACCGCATCCACCTCCGTCCAGGTGGCTGTGACGCGGACGCTCGGCGCTTTGGCGGCCGATCGGCAGGCCTTTTCACCCAACGGCGACGGGCGCGCCGACCGGATCTCGTTCTCGTTCGCGCTCGGAGCGCCCGCCGACGTGCGCCTGCGAGTGCTCCGAGACGGCAAGTGGATCTCGACGGTGTTCTCGGGACCGCTCCAGGCTGGGGCACGCCAGATCGCTTGGAACGGGTCGAAGCGTCTCGGGCGTCTTCGCGACGGCGTCTACGAGGCGGTTGTCGAGGCGACAGACGCGGTCGCCACCGCTGCCCTCTCGGTGCAGCTCGTGGCCGACACGCAGGAGCCGATCGTGCGGATCCTCCAGCGCGCTCCGCTGAAGGTCTGGGTCAGCGAGCCCGCGCGCCTCGCGATCCGGGCCGGCGGTCGAAGCTTCAAGCGAGACGTGACGAAGGCGGGCGAGGCGAGAGTCTCCGCGCCGCGGTTCGGCGTCGCTCGGATCGTCGCCTGGGACGCTGCCGGCAACGCGAGCAGCCCGGTCTCCAAGCGATCAGGGGATTAGCATAGGCGGGGTGCAACCGGCTCGACGTCCATCGCGTCCAATCGATCGAGTGCTGCGGCCTGAGCCGCCGCTTCGCTACGAGAGGCTGAGCGACCCGATCTTGGTGAAGAGAGCGAAGGACGGCGACGCGCGGGCGCTGGAGGCGCTGTGCGAGCGGCATGCGCCGAAAGTCGAGCGGTTGTCCGGACACCTGTTGCGGAACCCCGACGACGCGAGAGACGCTGCTCAGGAGACGCTCGCGCGACTATGCGTGAAGCTGCGTCAGTTTCGCGGTGAGTCCGCGTTCTCGACCTGGCTCCACCGGCTGACGATCAACGCGTGCCGGGATGTTGCGCAACGACAGCTCGCGCGTCGCTGTGAGCCGCTCATCGAAGACCGGCGCGTGTCGCCCGAGCCAGAGCCTGCGGGGCGGATCGAGGCGGCGGAGCTGCGGGCCGAGCTCGGAGAATGTCTCGCGACGCTCCCGTCCGCGCAGGCGACCGTGGTCGTACTCAAGGACGCGTTCGACTTCAGCTTCGAGGAGATCGCCGGCCTTCAGGGGATGCCGGTCGGAACGGCGAAGTGCTATGCGCACCGCGGCCGTGCGGCGCTCAATGAGCGGCTGTCGTCGTGAACAAGGCCGAGATCGAGGCGATCCTGCCCCATCGCGACCCGTTCCTCCTGCTGGACGAGGTGCTCGTGCTCGAGCCGGGCACGCGGGTGGTCGCCACGAAGACTGTGACCGAGGAGGACTGCGCCGGGCACTTCCCCGGGAACCCGATCATGCCAGGGGTGAAGATGGTCGAGGCGCTCGCGCAGGCCGGCGCGGTGGCGGTGCTCTCCGAGGAAGCAAACCGCGGCAAGCTCGCCCTCTTTGCGGGGATCGACAACGTGCGCTTCAAGCGCATCGTGCGACCCGGGGATGAGCTGAGGCTCGAGTGCGATCTCGAGGCGGTCCGTGGCCCGATTGGCAGGGGGAAGGCGCGCGCGACGGTCGACGGCGAGCTGGCCGTTCGCGGAACGCTGACGTTCGCGGTCGAGCAGTCGTCATGATCGGTAGCGCCGACGGCACGCGGGTCGGCATCACGGGACTGGGCGTGCACGTGCCCGAGCGCGTCATTACGAACGCCGAGCTGGCGACGATGGTCGACACGACGGACGAGTGGATCGTCGAGCGAACGGGGATTCGCGAGCGTCGTTTCGCCGGGCCCGACGAGGCTCTCACGGACATCGCGCTGCCCGCTGCGCGGACCGCGTTGGAAAGGGCAGGCGTCGAGGGCCGGCAGATCGACCTCTTGATCTGCGCCACGGTTACCCCGGACATGATGTTTCCGACAAGCTCTGCGCTCCTGGCCGACGCTCTAGGCGCCACCGAGGCTGGCGCCTACGACCTGCTCGCCGGCTGCACCGGCTTCATGTACGGGATCGCGCAGGCCTACGGGATGCTCGCCTCCGGTCTTGCCCGCAGGGCTCTCGTCGTCGGCGGCGATGTGCTCTCGAAGATTCTCGACATGGAGGATCGTTCGACGCTCGTCCTCTTCGGCGACGGAGCTGGCGCCGTCGTGATGGAGCCGGTTACTCGCGGGGGTTTCCTCGGCTTCGAGCTCGGCGCCGACGGGGGCGGCGGCGAGAACCTCTGGCTGCCCGGAAGCGGCTCGCGTCACTTCGACGATCCGAAGAAGCTCGTCAAGATGAACGGCCGCGAGGTCTTCAAGTTCGCGACGCGAGTGATGGTCTCGTCCGCGGAGAAGATCCTCGCGCAGTGCGGCAGGACGGTGGAGGAGATCGACGTGTACGTTCCCCACCAGGCGAACAAGAGGATTATCGATTACGCCGCGGGGAAGCTCGGGATACCGGAGGAGAAGGTCGTCGTGAACGTGGATCGGTACGGGAACACGTCGTCGGGCTCGATCCCTCTCGCGCTTGCGGACGCTCGCGCCGACGGACGGCTGCGCGAAGGAGAGCTCGTGCTGATGACGGGCATGGGCGCCGGCCTCACCTGGGGCTCGGCGCTGATCGAGTGGACGGAGGAGAGAGCCGCATGACGAACGTCGCCTTCTGCTTTCCCGGACAGGGCTCGCTCGAGCCGGGCATGGGAAAGGACATTGCCGAGGCCGTTCCCGAGGCGATGGAGGTCTTCCGCGTCGGCAGCGAGGCTTCGGGCCTCGACCTCGAGCGGCTCTGCTTCGAGGCTCCCGTCGAGGAGCTCGTCGAGACCGAGGTGCAGCAACCGGCGCTCGTCGCCACGAGCCTCGCGGTTCTCGCCGCCCTCCGCTCGCGCGGGATCAAGCCCGATGTTGTCGTGGGGCACTCTGTCGGGGAGTTTGCGGCGCTTGCCTCTGTGTCCGCGATGTCGATCGGCGATGCGATCGGGCTCGTGCGCGAGCGCGGGCTCGCGATGGCCGAAGCCGCCCGGAAGCATCCTGGCTCGATGGCTGCCATCCTCGGGCTGGAGGATGAGGTCGTCGAGAACCTCTGCCGCAAGATCCTGGGCGTCTGGCCCGCCAACTACAACTGCCCGGGCCAGATCGTGGTCTCGGGCGAGGACGGAGCCGTGGAGGAGCTCTGCGCCGAGGCCGAGAGCCTTGGCGCTCGACGAGCGATCAAGCTGCGGGTCTCCGGCGCCTTCCACAGCCCCCTCGTCGCACGCGCCGCCGATCGGCTGCGGCCCGCGATCGACCGGATCGGATTCCACGAGCCGATTGCGCCGTTCATGTCCACGGTGACGGCGAAGATCGAGCCCTGCCAGCGCTTTGCGTCGCTGCTCGTCGACCAGCTGACGGCGCCCGTGCGCTTCACTCAGTCGGCCACCGAGCTGATCCGCGGCGGAGTCCACACGTTCGTCGAGGTCGGGCCGGGCAACGTGCTCTCCGGCCTCGTCAAGCGGATCGACAAGAGCGTCAAGGCGATCTCCGTGAACAGCCTCGCCGGGTTGGAGAAGGTCGAAGAGGCACTCGAGACCGCCTAAGTGGCTCGCTCACTGAGTTTCTGCTCGCTCGAGGGCAAGACGGCCCTCGTCACCGGCGCGTCGAGGGGAATCGGGCGCGCCATCGCAAGCGAGCTGGCGGTGGCCGGAGCAGCCGTCGTCGTCGGGTATCGGTCCGGAGAGGACGAGGCGGAGTCGCTCGCGAACGAGCTTGGGGGGCGAGCGATCCAGGCCGACGTCTCGGACGCGGACGAGGCCAAGCGACTCATCGAGGAGGCCGGCGAGCTCGACATCCTGGTCAACAACGCCGGCCTTACTCGCGACGGTGTGCTCGCGCGCATGAGCGACGAGGATTGGCGCGTCGTGCTCGAGACGAATCTCTCCTCGGTCTTCTACACCTGCCGCGCGGTCACGCGGTCGATGATGCGCAAGCGTGCCGGCGCGATCGTGAACGTGTCGTCCATCGTCGGCGTCCACGGCAACTGGGGCCAGACGAACTACGCCGCCTCGAAAGCCGGGATCATCGGGTTCACGAAGTCACTCGCGCGTGAGCTGGGATCGCGCAACGTGCGGGCGAACGTCGTTGCACCCGGCTACGTTCGGACGCGGCTCACGAATGTGCTGCCCGAGCAGGCGACACAGGCGATGCTGGGTGCGACGCCGCTCGGCCGCCTGGGAGAGCCGGGCGACGTCGCCGGAGCGGTACGCTTCCTCTGCTCCGACGAGGCCTCGTTCATCACGGGCGAGGTGCTGCTCGTCGACGGTGGCTTAGGGATGTAGAGGAGCGGATGAAAGCGATGTCCAGCAACGGCAGAAGGCGCGTGGTCGTCACCGGCCTCGGCATGGTGACTCCCCTCGGCAACGACGTCGAGACGTCGTGGTCGAACCTGATCGCGGGCGAGTCGGGAGCGGCGCCGATCCAGCAGTTCGACGCGAGGGAGTTCCCGGTCCACTTCGCCGCTGAGCTGAAGGACTTCGACCCCACGGTGTGGATCGAGCGGAAGCAGGCGCGCCGGATGGATCGCTTCGCCCAGATGATCCTCGCCGCTGCCCGCCAGGCCGAGGCGGATTCGCGACTCGACGTCGCGAAGGAGTCTGAGCGCATCGGCGCCTCGATCGCGACCGGGATCGGCGGTCTGGGCGCCTTCCAGGACTGCTACCAGACCCTGATCGACCGCGGGCCGGACCGGGTCAACCCGTTCTCGATCCCGGCGATCATTCCGAACATGGGCGCCGGCTGGGTCTCGATGGAGCTCGGCACGCAGGGCCCGCTGTCGTCGCAGTGCACTGCCTGCGCCGCCTCCAACATGGCGATCGGCGAGGGCGCCGACGCGATCAGGCTCGGCCGCGCCGACGTGATGTTCTGCGGCGGCACCGAGGCCGGCATCACGCGAGTCGGCATCGCCGGCTTCGGGGCCATGCGCGCACTCTCGCGGCGGAACGACGATCCGAAGGCGGCCTCACGCCCGTTCGACGCGGGCCGCGACGGGTTCGTGATGGGCGAGGCGGGTGCCGTTGTGGTGCTCGAGGAGCTCGAGCACGCGCGCGCCCGCGGCGCAACCGTCTACGCGGAGCTGCTCGGGTACGGCGTCTCGTCCGACGCGAATCACATCACCGAGCCCGATCCTTCCGGCACCAATCCAGCCCGGGCCATGCGGATGGCCTTTGGCGACGCCGGCATCGAGGCGGCGGACGTCGGTTACATCAACGCGCACGGCACCTCCACACCCCTTGGCGATGCGTCCGAGACGCGCGTGATCAAGCTGGCGGTGGGCGAGGAGAACGCGCGCAGAATCCCCATCTCTTCCACCAAGGGCGCCACCGGCCACTGCCTCGGCGCAGCGGGTGCGGTGGAGGCGATCTTCACCATCCTCGCGACGACAACAGGCGTGTTGCCGCCGACGATCAACTACGAGGTCGAGGATCCCAGGTGCGACCTCGACTACATCCCGAACGAGGCACGGCGCGCGGAGATCGAGATCGGCGTCTCGAACTCGTTCGGCTTCGGCGGGCACAACGCCTGCGTAGTGTTCAGCCGATTTCGGGGCGAGTGACCCGGGCATCGTCGCCTCGATAGGCTCCAGCCATGTCCCGCTGGGCCACGTTCGACTGCTACGGCACGCTGATCGATTGGAACGCGGGCATCGGCACTGTGCTCGAGCGGCTCTACGGCGTGGAGCAGGCGCCCGAGCTGTTGCGCCGCTACCACGAGCTCGAGCCGCAGGTGCAGGCGGAGGCGTATCGCAGCTATGCAGAGGTGCTGTCGCTCACGCTCGAGCGCCTCGCGAACGAGATCGGGCACGGCGTCCCCGAGGGCGAGAGCGGGGCGCTCGCCCAGTCCTTGCCGGAGTGGCCGACGTATCTCGAAGTGCCCGAGACGCTCGCAGAGTTGCGTCGCCGGGGCTGGAGCCTCGCCATCCTGTCGAACACCGATCGAGAGTTGATTGCGGCGTCGCAGAGGACGCTCGGGGTCCCGATCGATCTCGCCGTCGTCGCCGACGACATCCGCTCCTACAAGCCGGCGCCCCTGCACTGGGAATACTTCTTCGAGTTGACGACGGCCGATCGCGACCGCCACGTGCACGTGGCTGCGAGCCTGTTCCATGACATCGCGCCCGCGCAGGAGCTCGGACTGAAGACCGTCTGGATCAACCGTCTCGGCGAGCAAGCCGACCCGGAACCGGACTGCGAGCTGCCGGATCTCTCTGGCCTGCCCGACGCGCTCGACGAGCTCGCGACGGGATGAACGTCCGCAGTCCCGAGTCGAACGACGCGGAGGCGGTGCTCGCGGTGCTGCGCGCCGCCGATGCGGCCGTAGCGGGTGACTCGGACTGGACGGCGAGTGATCTTCAGGCGGAGTGGGCCGAGCTCGACCTCGCTCGCGACGCCTGGGTGTTCGAGCTCGACGGCGTGCTGGGCGGCTACGCAAGCTTCTACGCCAGGGGCGGGCGTCTGAGCGGGGACGGATACGTGCATCCGGACCTCCACGGCCGGGGGATCGGAGCGGAGATCCTGCGCCGGACGGAGGCACGCGCGCGTGAGGAGGAGCTGTCCCTTCCTGCGGGCGAGCGGGTTTACCTGCAGAACGCGACCCTGAACGTCGACTCGGCTACCGAGCGGTTCTATCGCGACCGCGGCTACGAGCCCGTGCGCGGTTTCCGCGGCATGACGATTGAGCTCGAGACCGAGCCGGAGGTGCCGCAGATCCCGGGCATCTCGATCCGGCTCTACGACCATCCGGCCGAGGCGCGCACCTTCTACGAGGCCCACCAGGACGGCTTCGCCTCACACTGGGAGTTCCGGCCGACGCCCTGGGAGGAGTGGGAGAAGAGGCGGCTCGGGCGCGAGAGGTTCGATCCGACGCTCTGGTGGATCGCCGTCGCCGGCGGCGAGTTTGCCGGCATCGCGATCTGCGAGCAGAAGCGCGACCCCGACCAGGGCTGGGTCGACGCCCTCGCGGTGCGCCCGGCCTACCGGCGCCGAGGGATCGCGGAGGCGCTGCTGAAGACGGCCTTCGCAGAGCTCTTTCGGCGCGGCGAGCGGCGCGTCGGCCTCGGCGTCGATGCAGAGAGCCCGACCGGCGCGACGCGCGTCTACGAGCGGGCCGGCATGCGCACTCTTTGGCAGGCGGTGGTCTGGGAGAAGGAGCTGCGCCCGGACGAGGATGGGCGGCGGGCCGATGGCTGAGCTCAGACCCCCGCGCGTGGAGGAGGCCACGGCGATCGCAGCGCTCATGAGCAGGTTTGCCCCCGAGCCGATCTCCGAGGAGCGGGTCCGCCGCAGCTGGTCTGCGCCGAGCGTCGACAGGGAGCGCGACGCCCGCGTCAGCGCCCGCTCCGGCAGCGTCGTCGGCTGTGCGGCACTCCACCACGACACGGAGCAGCAGGCTTGGCTCGAGCTGCACGGCGTGGACGTCGATGAGCTGCTCGACTGGGCGCTGGAGACGGCGAGCGGACGGCGGCTCTTCTCGGGTGGCTGGCACCAGAACGCCCGTGTGCGGATGGCGCTCGAGGAGCGGGACTTCGCGCTCGTCCGGCACTCGTACCGGATGGCGATCGATCTCGGTGGGAGCGCGCCCCCACCGGATTGGCCCGCCAGGATCGATGTGCGCACGTTTCGTCCTGACGATGCGCATGCGGTCTACGAGGCCCACATGGAGACGTTCGAGGACTCCTGGGAGCATGTCCGCGAGCCGTACGAGGAGTGGGCGCACTGGACGCTGGAACGCCCCGGCTTCGATCCGGAGCTCTGGCTCCTCGCCACGAGCGGGGAAGATGTCGCCGGGATCGCGCTCTGCCGCGTGCACGACGCCGATCCCGAGACGGGCTTGGTCGCCATTCTCGGCGTCCGCCGGCCCTGGCGCCGGCAGGGCCTCGGCCGCGCGCTGCTGCTCGAGTCGTTTCGCCGTCTCGCCGCAGCGGGCTGCATGCGCGCCATCCTCGGTGTCGACGCCTCGAGCCTCACGGGTGCGAACAAGCTGTACGAGAACGCCGGCATGCGCGTCGTCTCGACCTTCGATATCTACGAGCGTCGTCTGTGAGCCGCCTGCGCGCCCGCTGCCCCGACTGCCGGACGCTGACTGCGGTCGCGCTCGGCCCGGACTACCAGTGCCATTCGTGCGGCCGCGAGTTTTGCGCAGGTCTCGTGCGCGTACCACGAGCCTGGGGCAAGGGCGGCGAGGCAATGGCGGAGGCGGCCTGGCTGGAGCTCCCGTATCCGGAGGCGGCGGTGGTCGAGGAGGACTCGCTCGCCGAGCAGTCAGTGGCACTCGCGAGCGAGCTGCCGGTCCTGCCACTCGTCCTGGGTGGCTGCTGCTGCGCCCATGTCGGCGCGATCCAGGGTCTCTCCGCGCGAGAGGCGTCGCTCTCCGTCGTCTGGATCGACGCCCACGGCGACCTGAACACGCCGGCGACGTCACCCTCCGGGAACGCGTGGGGCATGCCACTGCGGATGCTGATCGACGGCGGTGTCGTATCGCCCCAGCACGTGGCGCTGCTCGCGGCCCGCAATCTCGATCCGCCCGAGGTCGAGTTCATCGAGCGCAGCGGTCTCCGGGTCGGTGAGGGAGCACTCGGACGGGCACTCGACGGAACCGATGCGGTCTACGTTGCGCTCGACGGCGACTCGGTGGATCCGGGCGAGCTCGAGGTCTTCCTGCCCGAGCCGAATGGCCTGCAGCTGGACGAGCTCGAGCAGATCCTGCGCGCCGCCGCCGCCGAAGGCCGGCTCGCCGGCGCCGGCCTCACAGGCCTTGTGCGTGCGGAGACGAACGAGCCGAAACTCGCCCGCCTCTGCGCCGCCCTGGGGCTGTAACCGCCGCGGGAAGCGCCAGGTCTAACCTTCACCGATGAATAGGATCGACGTCTCGATCGAGCACAAGCACGCGCCGCCGGAACCACCGGCCAAGAAGCACCCGAACACATGTCCCGGTTGCGGCTCTCACTACCGTGACGACGAGCTCGAGGTGTCGCTGCGCGTCTGTCCGCACTGCGGGCACCACTTCCCGGTCAAGGCACGGGAGCGGATCGCGCAGCTCGTTGATCCGGGCAGCTTCGAGGAGGAGGCGATCGATCTGCGATCGGCCGACCCGCTCGACTTCTTCGACCTGCGCTCGTACAAGGAACGCCTGGCGGAGGCCGAGGTCGCGACCGGCCTCGGCGACGCCATGGTGATCGGATCCGCCACGATTGAAGCACTCCCGTGCGAGCTCGCGGTGATGGACTTCTCCTTCATGGGTGGCTCGATGGGCTCGGTGACCGGAGAGAAGTTCGCGCGCGCATGTGAGAGCGCCGTCGAGGCCGGGGTGTCCCTCGTGTCGGTGTCCGCGTCGGGCGGTGCTCGGATGCAGGAGGGGATTCTTGCGCTGATGCAGCTGCCGAAGACGGTGGTCGCGGTGGAGGAGCTGCACGAGGCCCGCTGCGCGCTGATCAGCGTGATGGCTCATCCGACGACTGGAGGATTGCTCGCCAGCTTCGCGAGCCTGGGCGACGTCTTGCTGGCCGAGCCCGGGGCGTTGATGTCGTTCGCTGGGCCCCGGGTCGTGGCCCAGACGACGCGCGAGAAGCTTCCTGACGACTTCGGCCTCGCCGAGTCGAACCTCCGCTTCGGCCACGTCGACGGGGTCGTCCCGCGCCCGGAGCTGCGTCCGACGCTGGCGCGGTTGCTTCGCTTGTTCGGATCGGACTAAGGTGCCTCGTGATGCAGAGATCAAGCTCCGGGATCGATTGAGCAAGCTGGGCGGTCTCGACCTCCTCCGCGGCGCCCGGCTCTCGGGCGAGCTCGAGCGGCTGCAGCGCCAGCTCGACCGCATCGAGGCGGAGCCAACCGACGAGGAGATCTGGCGGTCCGTCGAGCTCGCACGGCATCAGGATCGCCCATACACGCTCGACTACGTGCCGCGGATCTTCGAGGAGTTCTTCGAGCTCCACGGTGACCGCGGCCGCGGCGACGACGCCGCGCTCGTGACGGGACTCGGGCGACTGGAGGGCCGCACGGTGGCCGTGATCGGCCACCAGAAGGGGCGTGACATCAAGGAACGAACTACGCGCAACTTCGGCATGGCCTACCCGGAGGGCTACCGGAAAGCGATCCGCGTGATGGAGCTCGCCGATCGTCACGGCTTTCCACTCGTGACGCTCGTCGATACACCCGGCGCCTATCCTGGCGTCGCGGCCGAGCAGCACGGCCAGGGGGGCGCGATCGCGCGCTCCCAGGCCGCGATGGCCAGGCTCGGCGTGCCCACCGTCGCCTGCATCATCGGTGAGGGCGGCTCGGGCGGCGCCGTCGCAATCGCCCTCGCCGACCGGGTGCTGATGCAGGAGAACGCGATCTACTCCGTTATCTCCCCGGAGGGATGCGCCGCGATTCTGTGGCGTGACGCCGGTGAGGCTCGGAAAGCGGCCGCCGCCTTCAAGCCCGACGCGGCTCACTGTCTCGAGCTTGGCGTGATCGATGGAATCGTGCCCGAGCCCGAGGGTGGCGCCCAAGAGAGTCACGACGAGGCGGCGAGGCTGCTCGCTGCTGCGCTTGCGGACGCTATCGAAGAGCTGGACGACATTCCCCCGGACGAGCTTCGAGCCGCGAGGCGCCTGAAGTTCCGCTCGATGGGCGTCCTCGCCTGAACGATCGCGATTTCCACACCTTCCACAGGCTTTTCCCCCGAATATGCGTTGAGGCCGGCAAAGCCGACCTCAACTGACCCCCACTGCGGGTGAGAAACGAGCCTCAGCACGCCCCACCTGTGTATCCACAATCCCCCGTCCGCGGCCGACGAAACATCGTGTCGTGACAGGAGGACCGGGGAAAGAGGCGGGGGTGCCGCCGCTACGTGACTACCGGCGCAAGCGCGACCCGGCAAAGACGCCGGAGCCGTTCTCGGACCTGCGCCGCGGGCAGCAGGGAAAGCAGGAAAAGGCGCCGCTGTTCGTCGTCCAGCGTCACGACGCGACCCGGTTGCACTACGACTTCCGGCTCGAGAAGAACGGCGCCCTGGCGAGTTGGGCGGTGCCGAAGGGCGTGCCCCTGGAACCCGGGACGCAGCACCTCGCGGTGCACGTCGAGGACCACCCCCTCTCCTACGGCGACTTCGAGGGCGTGATCCCCAAGGGGAACTATGGTGCGGGCACGGTCGAGATCTGGGATCGGGGCACGTACGAGCTGGTCGAGGAGAAGCCCAACGGCGGCCTGACCGTCCATCTGCACGGCGAGAGGCTGGAGGGGCTGTGGACGCTTGTCCCGGCGAAACTCTCGGGCGACCCGAAGAACTGGCTGCTTGTGAAGAAGCGTGTGGAAGAACGTGTCGCCGTGGTACAGGGTTCCTCGCGCCCGCGGTACGCGCCCATGCTGGCGACGCCGGCGGGCGAGGTCCCGACGGGCGACGGCTGGCTCTACGAGGTCAAGTGGGACGGCTACCGGGTCGTGGCGACCATGCGCGCGGGCGAGATCCACCTTCACAGCCGGAAGGGGAATGCGCTCAACGAGCGCTTCCCGACCGTCGTGCGCGCGCTCGAGCGGGCGCTCCGGACACCGGACTGCGTGCTCGACGGCGAGGTCGTCGCGATCGGGACCGACGGTCGGGCCACCTTCTCCGCGATGCAGCAGGCCAAGGAAGGGACGTCGTACGTGTTCGTCGCCTTCGACGCGCTCGAGATCGAAGGCGAGCCGATCATCAAACTCCCGCTGGTGCAGCGGCAGGCCAGGCTGGCAGACCTGATCGACGAGCGGCGGCGCGGGGTGCAGATCTCCCAGTGGTTCGAGGACGGTGAGGCCCTCTACCGGGCGGCAGAGGAGCAGGAGTTCGAGGGCATCCTGGCCAAGCGCGCGGACTCCGTCTACGAGCCCGGCAAACGCTCCAGCAAGTGGCTGAAGATCAAGACGCACGGACGGCAGGAGTTCGTCATCGCCGGGTATACCAAGGGCCAGGGTCGCCGCACCGGTAGGTTCGGCTCCCTCGTGCTTGGCGTATCCGAGGGTGGCCGGATGCGCTACGTCGGCAACGTGGGCACCGGCTTCAATGACAAGGAGATCGAGACACTGTTCGAGCGACTTCGACCCCTCGAACGCCCTACGAGCCCGTTCGAGGACGTGCCGAAGATGCCCAAAGTCCGGAAGGGCGACGTCGTGTGGGTCGAGCCCGAGCTCGTGGCGGAAGTGGAGTTCGTCGAATGGACGCACGACGGGCGTCTCCGGGCATCGTCGTACCAGGGGCTCCGGGAGGACAAGCGGCCCGAGGATGTCCGACGAGAACGTTCGAGGATCGAGCCGGAGCTCAGGCGGGGGACGCGTCTGCTCAAGCTGTCCAATCTCGACAAGCCATTCTGGCCCGACGAGGGGATCACCAAGGGTGACCTGCTCACCTACTATCGGGACGTCGCGGCGGTACTCGTCCCCCATCTCCGCGACCGGCCATTCACGATGAAGCGCTATCCCGACGGCGCCTACGGGAAGTTCTTCTTCCAGAAGGCTGCGCCGAAGCACATGCCGGACTGGATCCCGACGCGGCGCTTCGAGGCGTCGACCCGCGAGACGCCGCGACGAGTGCGCGAGATCGACTTCGCGCTCGTGAACGACGAGCTCGCATTGCTCTGGATGGTGAACATGGGCTGCATCGACATGAACACGTGGTACTCGCGCGTGGACAAGCCCGCCCGCCCCGACTTCGTCCTCTTCGACCTCGATCCGTCGCCGGACGTCGGCTTCGCCGAGGCGGTCGAGGTTGCGCTGCTCGTCAAGCAGACGCTCGACCTGTTCGAGCTCGCGTCGTTCGCCAAGACCAGTGGCTCGGAGGGGATCCACGTGATTGTGCCGATCGACCGACGCCACACCTACGAGCAGACGCGCGAGTTCTCCGAGATCGTCGCGGGTGCGATCGCCCGCGCTCACCCGCGCTTGGCGACGACGGAGTGGTCGAAGGCGAAGCGCCGAGGGGTCCTGATCGACTCGAACCAGAACGGCGAGGGGAAGACGATCGCGTCGGTGTACTCGGTGCGGCCAAAGCCCGGGGCGCCCGTCTCGACGCCGCTCCGCTGGGAGGAGGTGAACGACTCCCTCGATCCCGCCGCGTTCACGATGGAGACGGTCCTCGACCGCGTCGCCAGCGAAGGAGATCTCTTCGAGGGAGCGCTGACGACACGTCAGTCGCTGGGGGCGGCTTTGCGCTCGCTGCGCTAGAGGTCTCGTCGGGCGAACCCGACGGCTGCGAGAGCGAGCACGCCGGCGAGGTAGGCGGCGGCCCAGATGGGCAGCCACGAGCCGAACTCCTGCCCGCCGCCGAAGGGTCCGAGCTCCACGGCGAATCGCGTCACACCGCCGGCCTCGAGCGTGAGTCTCTGCAGGCTGTCCTGGTACAGAGCCTCGAACGGCAGCGCCCACGACGTGCGCTCGGCAACCGTCAGCAGGGTCGGCGACCCGACCGCCTCGCCGATCTGCCCGAGCAGCCCGCCGACGAGGCCCGCTCCGAAGAGCATGAAAACGGCGATCCCATTCGCGGTCGACGACAGGAAGACCGAGCCGAGCAGCGACAGCGCAACCAGCAGGACGACAGCGGCGGCAAGCTCGACGGCGGGGGCGATGATCCGGTCTGGCCACCAGCCGCCGGCGTCACCCGTTAGCAGCACCGCGGCGGCATAGACGAGCGCCACGTACACGGCGCAGACACCGGCGGCGCCGAGGAAGCGGCCCAGCAGGAACGTCGTGCGTCCGAGCGGTCGCACCACGAGCGGCTGCAGTAGACCTCGTTCGGCGTCACCGCGAACCGCGCCCAGCGTGAGAAAGACGGCGAGCACGGTGCCGAGGAAGAGGATGGCGAACATCGCCATTCCCATCAGCGTCGCTCCGACGAACTCGTCCGGCTCGACACCCACAGGCGGGAACGCGCTCTCCGCCTCCTCGAAGGCCTTGCGGACACCGAGGCGGTAGAGGAAAAGGAACGTCAGCGTCAGGAGCGCCACGACCGCGAAGACACGCCGGCGCAGGCTCTCGCGCAGCGCATACGCGGCGATTGTGACCGCATGCATCACGCCTCCTCCCCGACGGCGTCGAGGTAGACGTCCTCGAGCGTCGAGCGCAGAACGCGCACGCTGTACACGGGCTTGCCCGCGCTGACGACCTCGGTGACGAGGCGGGGCACGTCTTCCCGCGCGACACCTTCGAACACTCGCGTTCCCTCGCCGGTCTCGATCTCGACGCCGCGTGGCCGCATCAGCTCCTCCGGCCTGCCCGCGGCGACGATGCTCCCGTCCAGCAGGATCGCGACCCGGTCGCAGACGAGCTCGACCTCGCTCAGCAGGTGGGAATTGAGCAGGACGGCGATCCCACGGCCGCGCACCTCTTCGAGGATTGCACGGACGGCACGCCGCCCGGCGGGATCGAGCGCGCTTGTCGGCTCGTCCAGAAAGAGTAGGCGTGGGGCACCGACGAGTGCCTGCGCGATTCCGAGCCGCTGCTGCATGCCCTTCGACATCGCCTCCACCTTCCGGCGACGCGCCTCCGTCAGTCCGACGAGGTCGAGCAGCTCGGCTCGCTCGCGCTCACCCCCATCCGACCCGGCCAGGCGCTGGTGGAGGGACAGCACCTCGTCGGCCGTACACCAGCCCGGGAAGCGGAAGAGTTCGGCGAGGTACCCGATCGCTCCGCGTGCCGCGGGCGATCCTGCAGGAGCTCCGCAGACGACGACGGTGCCCGCCGAAGGCCGGACGAGGCCGCACCCGATTTTGACCAGTGTCGACTTGCCGGCGCCGTTGGGTCCGAGCAGCCCGAGCAGCTCTCCCTCCGCCAGCTCGAGGTCGATTCCGCGAAGTGCTGCGATGGAGCCGTAGCGCTTCTGGAGGCCGATCGCCGCAAAAGCCGTCACATTCGTCGTCGTCGGCGAGCGCGCCGCCACCGCTTCATGACTACTCGCGTCCCTCGACGAGATCGGCGAGCGATGTCTCCTCCAGCACCGCGCGCATGCTCGTCCGCAGGTCGATCCAGACCTCTCGGAGACCCGCCGCGGCCCCCGTGTACGCGACCTCCTCCGGCCGCGCGCCGCGGACAGTGGCAATTGGACCTTCGACGGCGCGGATCACATCCGCGAGGCTCACCTCGGTCGCGGGCTTCGCCAGCCAGTAGCCGCCCTCGGCGCCACGCTGGCTCGCGACGATCTCGGAGCGTCGCAGCTCGAGGAGGATGTTCTCCAGGAACTTCAGCGGAATGCCCTGCGCGTTCGCGATCCGCTCGCCCTTCACCGGGCCCGGTGGCGCGACCGCGAGCTCGGCGAGCGCCCGGATCGCATAGTCGACCTTTGCCGAGACCCGCACGAGTCGGACTCTACGCCCGCGTTGCCCCCCGTCCGCCGGTCCAGGCACTGCAGATGGCTGCAACGTGGCGATCGTCCGTACCGCAGCAGCCGCCGAGCACGTTCACGCGCGGAAGCTGCTCCATGAGTGCCGCGTGACGCGTGGCGAGATCGCGCGGGTCTCCCTCGTCGAGCTCTTCCGCCTCATCGAGCTCGGCGTGGCTCTTGATCGACGCATTCGTCCGCAGCCCACCGATCCGCTCGATCCAGGCGCCACCCGACTGGAGGGCGCCCTCGAAGTGCGTTGGGTGCGCGCAGTTGATCATGTAGTAAGCAGGAGTGGTGTCGGTCTCGCGGTCGACCTCTTCGATCGCGGACGCGAGCGACTGGCCGCTGGGAAGACTTCCGTCGGTCTCGAGGGTGAACGAGATCACCACAGGCAGGCCGCCGGCTCGTGCCGCGCGAGTGACGCCGATCGCCTCGGCGGCGTACGTCATCGTGATCGCAGTCACCATGTCTGCGGCGGTCTCAGCGAAAGTCCCGATCTGCATCGAGTGGTACAGCTCCGCCTTCTCCGCCGAGAGGATCGCGTCTGGCTCATAGCCGTCGCCCTGCGGCCCTACACAGCCGCTGATCACGATCGGGGCGCCGGGGTCCTGCTCGTCACGGATGCCCTCCATCAGCGCGATGGCCTTCCGGTTCAGCGTGTCGAGCTCAGCCCTCGTGTAGCCGATCCGCTCCGCCCAGTCCGGGTTCGCGCGCCACGTCGGGCTCTCCAGCACGAGCCCCAGGCCTTGCTCGCGGGCCAGTCTCACATAGGGCTCGTAGTAGCGGCGCAGCTGCGCCGTGCCCTCGGCGTTCTTCAGTAGATCGAAGGCAGCGAACTCCGGCAGCTCCAGGCCGTGATGAAAGATCAGGGTCGTCTCGATGCCTCCGTCCGTGACGAAGACGCCTCCGTCGAGTTGGGGCAAGTGCTGGCGATACATCGGGCTTCCTCCTGCGGTAGTCCGGCGACCGTACCACCGCCCCTCAGGTCCTCAGTTCGGTTAACCGGCCTTCGAGAAAGGTGCGCTCCGCACCGTTCATCTCGAGCGAGAGCGCGGCTCGGTAGGTCGCTGCGGCCTCGTCTCTCCGCTCGAGACGGCGCAGCAGGTCGGCTCGAGCCGCGTGCAGGAGGTGGTATCCGGGCAGCTCGATCCGGTCGATCAACGCCAGCCCGCGCTCCGGCCCTTCGGCCATTGCGACGGCGATCGCGCGGTTTAGCTCGACGATAGGCGAGGGCTGGTACCGCAGGAGCTTGGCGTAGAGGGCGGCGATCTGCGCCCAGTCGGTGTCCTCCGGTCGCTCGGCTCGGACGTGCAGCGCCGCGATCGCCGCCTGCACCTGGTAGCGCCCGACCGCGCGATGCGAGAGCGCTCGTTCCAGCAGCCGGCGGCCTTCCTCGATGCGACTCGATCCCAGTGCGAACGATCCTGATCCTCGAGCAGCACCAGCCCGCCGTCGGCGCTCAATCGAGACTCGCGACGCGCGTCCTGCAGGAGCATCAGGGCCAGCAGGCCGAGCGCCTCGGGTTCGTCGGCCATCAGCACCGCAAGCAGCTTCGCGAGGCGGATCGCCTCGTCGCAGAGGTCTGCACGGATGGGCCCGGTTCCGGCGCTCGTGGAATACCCCTCGTTGAACACGAGGTAGAGGACGGCGAGCACGGAACGCAGGCGTTCCGGCAGCAGGTGGTCCGGGGGGACGCGGAAGGGGATTCCGGCGCTACGGATCTTCCGCTTCGCTCGCACGAGCCGCTGTGCCAGGGCCGGCGTGAAGACGAGCGCCAGTCGGTCGTCCCGAATTGAGCCTATGTCCTCTTCCGCGGCCGGGAGCGCCGCGAGCCGAGCCAGCAACTCCGTCTTGCGGACGAACGTCTGCTCTCGGCGGAGCCGATCGATTGCTCGGTTCTTCGCCGTGGCGCGGCCAGCGTTCGAGCGCGATCGTGAATGCATCCTGCACCGCGTCCTCGGCGCGGTCGAGATCGCCGAGGACGCGTGTGAGGACGGCGACGGCACGGCCCCACTCCTCCCGGAACGCCTGCTCGACGCTCACGTCCCTGGCCGACCCCGCAAGCTCAACGCTCGACGAGGGGCCTCAGCTCGACCGACGCACGGTGGACGACCGGGACCCTGGCCGCGATCAAGATCGCCTGGTCGAGGTCCTCGCACTGGAGCACTAGCACCCCGCCGATCTGCTCCTTCGTCTCGGCGAACGGGCCGTCGGTGACGATCGTCTGCCCGTCGCGGGCGCGCACGGTCTTGGCGGTCGATGGGTTGTCGAGCTCAACACCAAAGGCGAGGGCCCCGATCGAGCCGAGCTCGCCGAAGAGCGCCTCCCACTTCGGTACCTCCTCGGCGCGAACGGCCTGGGCTTCCTCCGCGCTCATCTTCTCCCATGTTTCGACGTCCTCCGCCAGGTTCGTCAGCAGGGCTGCGTACTTCACGATGCGCCTCCCTTGACGGAGATCGGGCGGACCTCGATTGCACCGTGCGTGGCTCCGGGAATCTTGGCGGCCCAGTCGCACGCCTCGTCGATCGTCGGGCACTCGAAGACGAAGTAGCCGCCGAGAGCTTCCTTCAGCTCCGTGTAGGGACCGTCGGTGACGAGCGTCTCGTTGTCGCGAACCCGTAGCGTGGTCGCGGTGGCCGTCGAGTCGAGCTCCTCCCCGCCCACGATCACGCCGGCCTTCTGCGCCTCCTCCGAAAAGGCGTAGTACGTCTTGTAGACGTCCTCCCGCTCCTCGGCCGACAGCGACTCCCAGCGGGTCGCGTCGCCGTAGATCATCGCCAGATACTGCATCCGTGCCTCCTCTCGTGTCGATTTCACCACGTAGACGAACAAGGTGTGGCGAAATCGACAGCGGAGCGAAGCGGATCGTGGGATTGTTCTCGCCGAAGGAGTACAAGGGCGGCCGCGTGAAGGTCTACGGCTGCTCGCCGGGCTGCCTCGCTGTCTCGATCGCGATCTCGCTCCTACTGACGCTTGCCGTGAACGGCTGCATCCACTTCATCGGCTGAGAGCATCCGCCGCAGCAGCGTCAGCGCGCCGTCCTTGTCGAGGAACTCGTTCAGGTTGCCGCATTTCGGGCTCTGAACGCACGAGGGGCAGCCCGCCGCGCAGGGACAGCCCCCGAGCATCCGGGTGGTGTCCCCGACCCAGCCTTCAAACCGATCGAAGCCGCGGCCCGTGATGCCCACACCGCCCGCGTGGCCGTCGTAGACGAAAATCGTCGGCAGACCCGTCTGGAAGTGGATGTTGGTCGAGAGGCCGCCGATGTCCCAGCGGTCGCACATCGCCCAGAGCGGCAGCAGTGCGATCAGTGAATGCTCCGCGGCGTGGAGTGACGAGCGAAGCTTGGGCATCTCCTCGAGTCCCGCGAGGTGCGCAGGGGTAGGGCAGAACCAGATCGCCTCCGTCTCGAAGCTCGTCTCGGGCAGGTCGAGTGGCACCGTCTCGAGCGTGTCGCCGCCCGAGATCGCCTTGCGCTGGTACGCGACGACCTGCTCGGTGACCGAGATCAGTCCGAAGTGAAGGTCGACGCCGAGGCGCCGCTCGCGTCTGAGCGGCTCCACGATTGCGGTCTGCGTCTCCTTCTTCGCCTGGGTGTACCAGTCCACCGCCGCCTGCGAGACGAGAGCCGTACGCGCCTCGAGCTCGAGCGCTTGGACGAGGTATTGCTCGCCGAGATGAAGGTAGATCGCGCCCTCGTGCACCGTTCCGAAGGCGCGGGATCGCTCGACGACGCCAAAAACCGAGCCGGTGGCCGCGTCGACGACCGTGAAGGAGTCTCGGTCGCCCGAGCGGAGCGTCAGGCGCGCGGCGGGGTACTCCGTCCCCGCCCAGACCCAGCCGGCTGCGGTGCGCTTCAGCTCCGGCAAGTTGGGCGCACGCTCGAGCGCCTCACTCCCGAGCGTGTCCGTGTCGGCCTCGTCGATCGGACCCTCGAAGGCTGCCGACAGCACGTGCCCGTCGAGGACCCGCGGGTTGGTGTTGTCGAGGATCGCCGCCTCCACGGTGCGGCTGAGCAACGCCTCCGGCTCGCGCATGAAGAACTGGTCGAGCGCGTCCTCGCTTGCGATCAACACCGCGAGACCGTGGCCACGCCGGCCGGCCCTACCCCACTGCTGGCGCAGTGACGAGACCGTGCCGGGGAAGCCGACGGAGATCGCACAGTCGAGCTCACCGATGTCGATTCCGAGCTCGAGCGCGTCGGTTGCCGAGACGCCGAGCAGCTCCCCGGCCATCAGCCTCGCCTCGATCTCTCGCCGCTGGGCGGGCGTGTAGCCGGCCCGGTAGGGAGCGAGCCGCTCGGCCACGTCGCTCTTCACCCTCTCAACCGTGAAGCGGTGGATCAGCTCGACCGCCTTGCGGCTCTTCGCGAAGCAGATCGTGCGCAACCCCTTCGAGGTCAGGCCGGCGAGCAGCCGCGACGCGTCGCCGAGCGCGCTCGCCCTGATGCCGAGCTCCGGATCGATCAGCTCCGGGTTCCAGAGCGCGATCGTGCGCGCCGCTTTCGGTGCCCCATCGCCGTCGATCACCGTTGCCGGCGCGCCGAGGAGCGATTCCGCGAGCTGGGCGGGATTGGCGATCGTGGCCGAGGCGAGCACGAACTGCGGCTCGGAGCCATAGGCGCGGGCGAGGCGCCGTAACCGCCTCAGAACGTTGGCGACGTGCGACCCGAAGACGCCGCGGTAGACGTGCGCCTCGTCGACGACCACGAAGCGGAGGTTCGCGAGCACGTCGCCCCAACGGTCGTGCCGCGGCAGCACACCGACGTGGAGCATGTCGGGGTTGGTCAGGAGCACGTTCGCCCACTTTCGGATCTGCCAGCGACGCTCGGTCTCGGTATCGCCGTCGTAGATCGCCGGCTTGACACCCTTGAGGCCGAACCCCGCCAGGGCTCTCGCTTGATCCTGCGCGAGCGCCTTGGTCGGGTACAGATAGATCGCGCGGCTCTTGGGATCCCGGGCGATCAGGTCGAGCACGGGCAGGTTGAAGGCGAGGCTCTTGCCGCTCGCCGTCCCCGTCGTGATGATCACGTGATCGCCCGCTCGCGTGGCCTCCCACGCCTCCGCCTGGTGGCGCCAGAGAGCGGTGATCCCCTGGGCGACGAGCGACGACGCGACCCGCGGGTCGAGGTCGTCGGGGAAGGGCTCGGCTCGTCCGGTCCGGGCGGCTTCGGTGCCGAGATAGGCGAGCTCCTCGCCCTCGAGGACTGGCAGCCAGGCTGCATCCGTCACCCCGGCCAGTCCAGGCTCGGTCATCTGCCGATGCTAGAGATGCGGTGCAAACTCGCGCTCGTAGTGCGCCCGCGAGCGGGCGCCGATCACGGTCGAACGCGGTTCCCCGTCCCGAAACAGGATGACGGTAGGAAGCGAGAGCACCCCGTAGCGCGACGGCACGCCGAGGTGCTCGTCGATGTTCAGTCGCACGACCGCGGCGCCATGGTCTCTCGCCACCTCCTCCAAGATCGGCTCGATCGCTTGGCAGGGCTTGCACCACGGCGCCCAGAAGTCAACGATCGTCGGCTTGGACGCGTGCAGCACGTCACTCTCGAAGCTGCTGTCGGAGACCTCTCTCATACTCGCCCCCGGGTGGCTGCGAGTCGCAGCAGGGGCACCTTCCAGATCGCTTCTAGCACGATGCCGCGCGACATCTTCGAGCCTCCGACTCGCCGGTCGACGAACGTGATCGGGAGCTCGACGACCCTGAATCCGGCGCGGCGGGCCTGGAATGTCGTCTCGATCTGGAACATGTAGCCGCGGGCATTGATGGCGTCCAGGTCGATCCGCTCGAGCACCTCTCGCCGGAAGCACTTGAAGCCGCCGGTTGCATCCTTCACTGGCATCAGCAGGACCTGTGTGTAGATCGACGCGGCCCTCGAGATCGCGCGACGGAGGAGACCCCAGTCCAGTACGCGGCCGCCTCGGACGTACCGTGATCCGAGCACGACGTCCGCGTCCGCGGCGGCCGCGATCAGCCTGGGGAGGTCGTTCGGGTCGTGGGAGAAGTCGCAATCCATCTCGATCACGAGCCGCGCGTCGGTTGCGAGAGCGTGGCGGAAACCCGCGATGTAGGCGGGGCCGAGGCCGTCCTTCCGCTCGCGATGCAGGACGTCGACGTACGGCAACTCTGCCGCGAGCCGATCGGCGAGCTCGCCTGTGCCGTCGGGTGAGTTGTCGTCGATGACGAGCACGCGATCCTCAGGGCCGAGCACCTCGCCGAGCGCGCGCAGCATGGGCTCGAGGTTCTCGCGCTCGTCGTAGGTTGGGAGGCAGACCAGGGCATGCACGTGCCTATGATCGCTGCTGAGTGGCATCGACTCTGCCGAGGAACGACGAGCTCGCGGATCAGCTGGAGCTGCTGGCAGACCTGAGCGAGCTGGAGGGCGAGGATTCGTTTCGCGTGCTCGCATATCGCCGCGCGGCGACGCGTATTCGCGAGACCGGCGGTCCTGTCGCGCAGCTGGCGCTGGACGGAAAGGCGAAGAACCTGACGGGGATCGGCAAGACGATCGAGCAGAAGATCGTCGAAGTGGTCGAGCTGGGAGAAATGAAGGCGCTGACGAAGCGCAAGGCGGTCATTCCCGAGGAGGTCGTGAAGTTCACGCGGCTGCCCGGGCTCGGGCCGAAGACGGCGCGCCGGATCTGGCAGGAGCTGGGCGTGACGACCCTCGAAGAGCTCAAGCGGGCGGCGGAGCAGGAGCGGCTGCGGGAGCTTGCCGGTCTGGGTGCGAAGTCGGAAACGAAGATTCTCGAGGCGCTCGCGCAAGCACCGCCTGCTCCGCGCGAGTCACGGCGGTTGCTCGGCGAGGGCCTGCCGGCCGTGCTGGCGGTCGTCTCGGTGCTGCGGGAGCACGCCGCCGCCGTCAAGGTCTCGGAGGCAGGCTCGGTGCGCCGCCGGCGCGAGACGTTTCGCGATCTGGACATCATCGCCACCTCGTCCGACCCGTCGGCGCTGATCGACTACTTCACCAAGCTGCTGTGGGTAGCGGATGTCGTGGCCAAGGGCGATACGAAGGCGACCGTGATCTCCAACGACGGCCTCCGTTTCGACCTCCGCGTCGTTCCGCCCGAGTCGTACGGCAACCTGCTTCAGCACTTCACGGGCTCGAAGGAGCACAACCTGGCGCTCCGCGAGGACGCCGTTCGGCGTGGCTTTTCCGTCTCCGAGTATGGCGTTACCACGGTGGAGACCGGAGAGGTCTTCACGGCCGAGGACGAGGAGGCCCTGTACTCGCACCTAGGGTACGCCTACATCGCGCCCGAGTTGCGCGAGAACGGCGGCGAGCTGAAGGCCGCCCGGGCCGGCGACCTGCCGATTCTCGTCGAGCGAGCCGACCTGCGCGGCGACCTCCACGCGCACTCGACCTGGTCGGACGGAAAGGCCTCGCTCGCAGAGATGGCCGTTGCCGCCCGAGGGCTCGGTCATGAGTACCTCGCCATGTGTGACCATTCGCAGCGCCTGCGCAACGGCAAGCTTCGGGCCCAGTGGGCCGAGATCGACGCGCTGAACGAGCGGCTGGCGCCGTTCCGGATTCTGAAGGGGATCGAGGTCAATATTCGCGCGAACGGCGCGCTCGACGTCGAGGACGAGTTGCTCGCGCCGCTCGACTGGGTAATGGCGTCAGTCCACTCCAGCTTCGACAACGACCCGACGGGTCGTGTCCTGCACGCCATGGAGAGTCCGCACGTGGACTGCGTCGGCCACTTGACGAGCCGCAAGATCGGCAAGCGCGATCCCTCGACGATCGCGGTGGAGAAGGTGGTCGGGCGTGCGCTCGAGACCGGCACGTTCCTCGAGATCAACTCGCAGCCGGATCGACTCGACCTGCGGGATGCGCACGCGCGGCTCGCCGGCGAGGCGGGGTTGAAGTTGGTGGTGTCGAGCGACGGCCACTCGGCGGGCGCGCTCGGCTACGTCGACCTGGGGATCGCGCAGGCGCGGCGCGCGTGGCTGACGAAGGAGCAGATCCTGAACACGCGGCCTTGGGCAGAGATCGAGCGGCTGCGGAAGGGCGCTGAGTGAGCTTTCGCGACGACGGGGCTGCCGCGCTCGAGTGGGTCGCTTCGTATCTCGAGCGCGTGCGGGAGTTGCCCGTGAGGGCGCAGGTCGAGCCGGGGGAGATCCGCGCGCGGCTGCCGGCTTCGCCGCCCGACGCGGCGGAGCCGTTCGACAGTGTCTTGCGCGACCTCGACCAGATCCTGCTGCCCGGGCTGACACACTGGCAAAGTCCGGGCTTCTTCGCGTACTTCCCGACAACGGCCTCCGAGCCCGGCATTCTCGCCGAGCTCCTGACCGCGGGTCTCAATCAGATCGGCATCCTCTGGCGTACGTCGCCGGCGCTCCAGGAGCTCGAGGAGCTCACGCTCGACTGGCTCGCCCAGCTGCTCGGCTTGCCGGACGGGCTGCATGGCCACATCGAGGACACCGCGTCCACGAGCACGATGGTGGCTCTCGCCGCCGCGCGCGCTGTCAGGCCGGGAGCCCGCGCGGTCGTCTGCTCCGAGCAGGCGCACTCCTCGGTCGCAAAGGCCTGTCGGTTGCTCGAGCTCGAGCTCCGCAAGGTTCCGGTCGACGCCGGCTTCCGGATGCGACCGGACGCGCTTGAGCTCGACGGCGCTTGCGCCGCGGTTGCCACGGTCGGCACCACCTCGACGAGCTCGGTTGATCCCGTCGCCGCCGTCGCCGACGCGTGCGAGCGCGAGGGTGTCTGGTTGCACGTCGATGCCGCCTACGCGGGCTCGGCCGCGGTCTGCCCGGAGCTTCGCCACCACTTCGTCGGCTGGGAGCGGGCCGATTCAGTCGTCGTCAACCCGCACAAATGGCTGTCCACGCCGATGGACTGCTCAACGCTCTGGACGCGGCGCCCGGACGACCTGCGGGCGGCCTTTAGCCTCGTACCCGAGTACCTCCGCGTGAACGAGGAGGTGGCGAGCCTCTCCGAGTTCAGTCCCGTCCTCGGCAGGCGCTTCCGGGCGCTGAAGCTCTGGGCCGTCCTCCGTTGCCATGGCCGCCAAGGGCTGCAGGAGCGCATCCGCGAGTCGGTCCGGCTGGCGGCGCTCTTCGAGGAGTGGGTGCGCGACGAGGCTGGATGGGAGCTGTCGGCTCCGCGGCCGTTTTCGCTCGTCTGCTTCCGTCGGGCCGGTACGAACGAGGAGAACGAGGCGCTGCTCGAGCGCGTCAACGCGACGGGCGAGATCTATCTCTCGCACACGAGGCTGAACGGACGCTACGTGCTCAGGCTCGCCGTCGGCAGCGCGCGCACGACGGAGAACGACGTACGGCGCGCCTGGGAGGTTCTCAGGCGGGAAGCGGCGTAGGAGCGAACGCGACGAGCATGTGCTCGAGCAGCTCGGCGTCCCCTTCGACCCGAACGCCCTCGAGTTGTCCGTTCACGAAGAGGTGGTAGAAACCTGCCGCGTCGGTGTCGACGAGGACGTCCGCATCGTCGACGAGGCCGGCCTCGACCCGGCCGCCGACGAGCGACGCCTCCTCCTCACCCACTCGGAACGCGATCCTGCCCTCGCTCGCGAGTGGCGAGAGCCCGAGATCGAGAGCGTGCACGAGCCAGCCCGGCTCGAGCGCGTCGAGCGGTGGCGGCCCGAGCGAGCGCACGCCCCACCTGGCGAGCTCGTGGATCACGGGCCGTAGATCACGTCCGTAGGCGGTTAGCTCGTACACGGTCGACGCGGCCGGCGGAGGCAGCCTCCGCTTCTCGACGACGCCGGCCGCCTCGAGATCCTTGAGACGTGCGGCGAGGATGTTCGTCCCAATCTTGGGCAGCCCCGCAACGAGATCGGTGTAGCGCTTCGGCCCGTCCAGCAGCTCCCGGACGACGAGCAGCGACCACCGCTCGCCGACGAGCCCCAGGGCGTGGGCGATGGGGCAGTACTGGTCGTAGGACTTCACTTCTTCGCATTCTACAGTGAGAACTTGCGATTTACAAGTAACTCCTGTAGCCTCGCAAGCACATGATACCCGAAAGGAACGACATGGTTGCTTCGGAAAACAAGAAATGGTTCGCGCTCGCTCTGCTCTCAGCGGTGCAGTTCATGGTCGTTCTCGACATCGCGATCGTCAACGTCGCTCTGCCGTCGATCCAGGTCGATCTCGGCTTCTCCCAGCAGAACCTGCAGTGGGTGATCAGCGCCTACGCGCTTGTATTCGGGGGATTCCTGCTGCTCGGCGGCCGCTCGGCCGACCTGCTCGGGCGTCGCCGGATCTTCATGCTCGGCCTCGTCGCCTTCACGATCGGCTCGCTCATCTGCGGACTCGCCTGGTCGGAAGAGTCGCTGATCGGCGCTAGGGCGATCCAGGGGCTCGGTGCGGCCGCGATCTCGCCCGCCGCGCTCGCGATCCTGATGACGACGTTCGCCGAAGGGCGCGAGCGGAACATCGCTCTCGGCGTGTGGGGCGGAGTCGGTGGCTTCGGTGCCGCCGCCGGTGTCCTGCTCGGCGGCGTCCTGACCGACGCGCTCTCCTGGGAGTGGATCTTCTTCGTCAACATCCCGGTTGGCCTCACTGCGCTCGCGCTCGCGGCGGTGCTGCTGGCGGAGAGCCGCGACACACGGGTTCGCAGCTTCGACGCATTGGGCGCCGTGCTCGTGACGGGAGGCCTGACGACACTCGTGCTGGGGATTACGCAGGGCAGCGACTGGGGCTGGAGCGCCGGACGGACGATCGGCGTCTTTGCGGCCGCGGTGGCGTTGCTCGCGGGCTTCGTCATCTGGGAGACCCGCGGGCCGGAGCCGCTGATGCGGTTCGGAATCTTCCGGACGACGACGGTCCTCGGCGCGAACGTGGCCGGGTTCATCCTCGGCACCGCGCTGTTCTCGATGTTCCTGATGCTGACCCTCTACATGCAGCAGGTGCTCGGCTACTCGGCCATGAAGACGGGGGTGGCCTATCTCGCCGTCGCCGGAACGTCGATCGTGTGGGCAAACGTTGCGGCGGCTCTCGTCGGCAAGGTCGGCGTCAAGCCCTTGATTGCCGGCGGCATGGCGATCCTCGGTGTCGGGATGCTGCTCTTCACGCAGGTGTCGGTCGGCGGTTCCTATGCCGCCCACCTCCTGCCCGGCTTCCTGATCGTCGCGCTCGGAATGGCGATGTGCTTCGTCCCGATCTCGATCGCCGCCCTCGCCGGCGTCAAGCAGGCCGAGGCGGGGCTTGCCTCCGGCTTGATCAACACCTCGCAGCAGATCGGCGGCGCCGTCGGGATCGCGCTTCTCTCGACGATCGCGATCTCGCGCACCAAGGACAAGGTCGCAACCGGCAGCCCGCTGCCCGAGGCACTCACGTCCGGCTTCCAACTCGCCTTCTGGGTCGGGGCCGCGATCGCGGCGGCGGGTGTCATCGCGGCACTGGTGCTGATCCGGAACGAGGAGCTCGAGGCGGTGCCGGAGGGCGCGCCCGTTCCGGCAGCGATCTAGCTCTCTTTAGAGAGACCGGAGGACTTCGAGGAACTCCGCGGGGTCGCCGACCACCACGTCGGCGGCCTCGCGCAGCTCCGCCGGACTCTCCGGCGAGGCGACGGCCACGGCGACACCGACCTCGAGTGCTTGTAGCGCCCGGAAGGCATCCAGGTCGGTCGTGTCGTCGCCCGCGTACAGCGCGCGCTGGAGGCCACGCTCGTCGAGCAGGTGCGCGACGGCCGTTCCCTTGTGCGCGCCGACGGGTGGGCGCAGCTCGAGCACCTTGCGCCCGAACCGAGCCACGAATCCCTCATCACGGGCACGCGTCGCGACCGCCTCCAAGAACTGCACCGCCTCGGCCTCGTTCTCGGCCCTCCTGTAGTGAAACGTCGCGGTCAGCGGCTTACGTTCCACGTCCTCCCAATCCACGGTCGCCGAGAACGTGAGCAGACGCTCGCTCCACTCTCGCGCTTCCGGAACCAGCTCGAGCCCGTGTTCGCCGACGTAGACGAGCTCGTCCAATCCCACGACTCGCCGCGCGTCCGGGCTCGATCGACCGCTGATGCACGCGACGAGCGCGTAGCGCTCGCTCAATCGCCGCAGCTCATCCCGCGTCACCGGCGGCACGTTGGCTTCGTGGGGGACGTCCACGATCGGCGCTAGCACGCCGTCCACGTCGAGCAGGAGCGCCGTTCGCTCGGGCTCCTGGGCGATGCGGGCGAGTGGAGATGGCTCGTCCACGAC
>Ga0136621_1000045_pt1 | contig 38723 bp, 44 predicted proteins | sample AntDryUQ445A2306_FD_104673 | JGI IMG/M metagenome (GOLD analysis project Ga0136621, IMG submission 104673) | Polar desert sand microbial communities from Dry Valleys, Antarctica - metaG UQ445A (23.06) | ecosystem: Environmental > Terrestrial > Soil > Desert | place: Antarctica: Dry Valley...
CGGCGGCACGGGGCGGCGTCCTCAGTCGCGCCCATATTCACTGAATATGGGCGCTCCCTGCGTCCTTGCCTCGCACCACCGATCGCACCAGACCGGCGGGGCCCTCATTCTGAACCGAGTTCTAAGTGGCGCGTGGACCCGGAGCGCGAGCCGCAGGTTCTTCGGGGCGAGCTCGAGGCGTCATTCAACTTCGCGTACGCGCTCGGGAACAGGCGCTAGCTTCCGAGCGTGGGTCTCGGCGACATTCTCTTCGGACGCAAGAAGCTCAAGGAGGCCGTCCCCGAGAAGCTTTTCGCGCTCGCGACCGCGTGCGTGACGCTTGAGGCCGAGCTCGGCCTCAAGCCGGCGGGGAAGGCGGCTGTGTGCTTCAAGGCGCTCTCGGGCGGCGGGTTCGCGCGGGCGGAGCGAGAGCTCGACGAGCTGCTCGCCATCGCCGCGCGCGATTCGGGCTCGCGCGTGACCCGCAGCGAGGACGAGTACGGCTTCCAGTGGCTCGTGGTCGAAGACGTCGACTTCGACGACCTCGTCGGCACGGTGCACCTCGTCTCCTCCGAGCTCGTCTCCCGCGGGTTCGGGCCGCAGCTGCTCGCGTCGATCTTTCGCTTCGAGGGCGGCCCGCACCCCGTCTACTTCATCTATGGCTACAAGCGCGGCGCCTTCTGGCCGTTCGTGCCTGCCGGGGAAGGGCAGCAGCGCGACAATCCGGCTGAGCTGGAGCTCAAGGCGAAGCTCGAGCAGGAGCTGCCGATCGAGCCGGATCTGACGCGCTGGTTTGCGATGTTCGACGCGCCGGTCTAGGGAGGGTTTGGCGAACCATCAGCTGAGCCGCCGGGCCGCGCTGCTGCCCCGATGCGGCGTCCTCAGTCGCGCCGATAGCTTCGTCTATCGGCGCTCCCTGCGTCCTTGCCTCGGAACGAGCATCGCACCCCGGCGACGAGCGACGTTCCGCCAAACCCTCCTAGAGCTCGCTCTTCTCCTCGAGCTCCTTGCGGGGCTCGCCCGCACCGACTTCCGCCTTGAGCTGCGCCAGCTCTTGCTCGACCTGCGTCTGCGAGGAGAGCTGTGCGAGCTCGCGATCGAGTTGGGTATCCGTCGAGGTCAGATCCTCGAGCGCTCCGCTCTGGACGAGCTCGTCCATCGCGGCCGCCCGCGCGGTCATCTCCTCCGTCTTCTCCTTCGCCCGCCGGAGCGCGAGCCCGGTGTCGGACATCTCGCGGCCGATTCCCGTCGCCGCCTCGGAGATGCGCACGGTCGCCTCCGCTGCGGAGTACTGCGCCTTGATCGTCTCCTTCTGTGTCCGGAAGCCCTCGATCTTCGCGGCGAGCTGGCGCTCGTTCGAGACGAGCTTTGCCTGCTGCCCCTCGAGGCCCTCGAGCTGCGTGTCGAGTGACTGCAGCTGCTGCTGGACGCCGGACTTCCGCTCGAGCGCGAGCCGGGCGAGGTCCTCGCGCCCCTGCGCGAGCGCCTGTCGTGCCTGGGTATCGAGCTTGACGAGATTCTGCTCCAGCTGCGCCGTCTGGAGCTTGAGCCGCTGCTTCGCGGTCGCGACGTCGGCGACTCCCCGCTTGACGTTCTGGAGGAGTTCGAGCTGCTTTTCGTACGAATAGTCGAGCGTCTCGCCGGGATCCTCCGCGCGGTCGAGCGCTTTCGAGAACTTCGTCTTCAGGATCGTGATCGCGCGGGACAACAGGCCGGCCATTCGTCCTCCTCGTCGGGTTCGTTCGCGATTAGCCTACTCGCGCCGCTTTGCCGGCGTGGTAAGGACACCCCATCCTCAGCAGAGGAGCGATTGGAATGGCAGTCAGCGCAGCCGACGCGCTCCCCGAGTACCACCATCGCGAGCTCCACTCGATCCTCGTCGCCGCACCCCCCGAGCGGGCGCTTGCGGCCGCGAAGGAGACGCGCCTGGAGGATCTGCCTGTGGTGCGGGCGCTCTTCCGCCTCCGCGGCCTGCGCCGGGCGCCCAGCGGGGCGCTCTGGGAGGCCATGCGCGCCAACAGCTTCCGGCCCCTCGGAGACAACACGCTCGTTGCCGTTGGAAAGCCCTGGCGGCCGAGGGGCGCGATGCTGGCCGTGGACGACTTCGCGGCGTTCCGCGAGCCCGGCTACGCGAAGATGGCGATGGACATCGGCTTTTCGGAAGGGCGACTGACGACCGAGACCAGGGTGTTCCTGACGAGCCCGGACGCCCGGAGGGCGTTCCGCGCGTACTGGCTCTTGGTCAGACCGTTGAGCGGCCTGACCCGGCGCAGCTGGCTACGTGCGGCAAAGCGGCGCGCGGAGGCGTAGCGTGTCGCCGTGATCGACGAGCCGATCGAGGAGTACGCCGAGGCACACACGACGCCGGCGCCCGAGCTGCTTCGGCGGCTCGCCGCCGAGACGAGGGCGACGATGAGTGCCCCGCAGATGCTCACGGGACTGACCGAAGGCCGCTTCCTCGAGCTGCTCGTCTATGCAGTGGGCGCGCGGCGCGTGCTCGAGATCGGCACGTTCACCGGATACTCCGCGCTCTCGATGGCCGCCGCGCTTCCGGAGGGCGGGCGCATCGACACCTGCGACAACGAGCCGGCGCACATCGAGGTCGCGCGGCGGTACATCGCCCAAAGCCCGCACGCGGACAAGATCACGATCCACCTCGGTCCGGCGGTCGAGACGATCGCCGCCCTGGACGGCGAGTTCGACTTCGTCTTCATCGACGCAGACAAGGTCAACTACGACATCTACTACGAGACCGTGCTGCCACGACTGAGCGATCGCGGCCTGATCGCGATCGACAACACGCTCTGGAGCGGCAGGGTGCTCGATCCGCAGGACGAAGACTCGAAGGCGATCGCTGCGCTGAACGACAAGTTGGCCGCCGACGAGCGGGTGGTCTGCGTACAGCTGACGATCCGGGACGGCGTCACGCTCGTCCGCCGGCGCTGATCCCGCTTTTCGGTGCCAGACTCGTTTCTGGCACCGTCTCTGGCACCGTGACTTCGCCGACGAGTGATGCTCGATGCGGAAGGTCTCCTGCTCGATGGGCGTGACGCCCGCCGCTGATTCCGACGCGATGATCGAGGGACATTTTTGAACGCTGGCCCAGGCAACCTCCAAGGGCGTCCATCGACCGTTACCGTCACCAGTGATGACCGAGGCTGCCGACCACGGTTCCTGAAACGGGGATCCTGCGTAGGTTGAGCGGACGTGAGCGTGAGTGATCGCTGGACGGGGCTGAAGCCTGCTGAGCGGCCGTTTCGTGACGCTGCGTGGTTTTACGCCGAGTATCGCTATCGGCTGAGCGAGGCGTTCGCGCGGCTGCTCGCCAGCCATCTTGGCTGGTCACCTTCTGACCGCGTCCTCGATCTGGGAGCCGGACCGGCGCATGTCTCGCTACGGCTTGCTCCCTTCGTCGGCGAGGTTGTCGTCATGGATCCGGAAGAAGCGATGATCGAGGAGGGACGACGGCGCGCGGCAGCGGCCCAGATCGACAATCTCTCGTTCATCGTTGGCGGCTCGGACGATCTGGCGAGGTTGTCTCCCGAGCTCGGCGAGTTCGTTGCGGTGACGATCTCGCAGGCATTCCACTGGATGGCCGATCAGGATGCCGTCTTGCGCGCCCTCGACAACCTGCTCGACCGGGAGCGGGGCGCGGTTGCGCTCGTCGGCTACGTCAAGGATCCGGACTACAACCTGGTCTGGCTCAACCTTGCTCCATGGAACGCCGTCGAGGCGATTCGGCGGCGCCACCTTGCCGGTACCCTCGAGGGGCCGAATCCGGCCGGTCGCCACGACCCGTTTCCGGCGATTCTTGCGCGCTCGGCGTTCTCGCGCATCGAACTGTTCACGTACGAGTACGAGCAGGTGGTCCATCCCTCGATCGATGCGGCGATCGGTTACCAGTACTCACTCGGCAACCTTCTTGCCCGCCTCGGCGAGCGGCGCGCCGCGTTCGAGGCGGACGTGCGAGCCGCACTCGCTAACGCCGACACCTCACCGCTCACCGTCCGGCTCGTCGATAGCGCGCTCATCGGCCACAGGCCCTTTGCGTGATCAGCGGTACCCCGGCCTCTGGACCGCGTCATCCAGGGCGCCAGCCTGATCTGCCGACTGCGGAACTCAGCCGTCGCGTCTTCAGGTGGCATTGCTGAACACTGGCCAACGGCAGCCAAGTCTCGGTCGCCTGGCGCTCCCGTCGGGCTCCTCGTCACGCCGCCCCTGCGACGCAGTGCGCGAGGAGAGCAGGTAGGTCCGGCGCGAGCCGCGGTCGCTCCTCTTCCGAGATCGCGTCGAGCACGCGCAGCTCCTTGAACAGGTGCGCGAACGCACCGAGCCGCTGCGCGAGCTCGAACGTCTCGCGCAGCTCTGCCGGCCGGCCCCACGGCTCGAGGTAGGCGTCTCGCAGGCGGGCGAGCTGCGCGTGGCCACGCAGCGGTCCATCCATCTCCTCGAGGTGCAGGAACGTGACAAACAGCGTCACGAACGGGTGCGAGACACAGGAGTCTCCCCAGTCCAGGATCCGCAGCGTGCCGTCGCCCCGGAAGACGTTCGCGCCGTGCAGATCGTCGTGCTGGATCGTCTCTGGGACGCCTCGCGCCCAGCTCGCCACAGAGCTCGGCGAAGCGCGGCGCGAACGCCCGTAGCCGCGCCAGATCACCGGAGCGGAGCGGGAGCTCGCGCGCGAGCACCGTCTCCAAGAGTGCCGGAAAGGTCGCGATGCGACGATCCGGGACGCCGCCGTCGAGATGCTCCGCAGCATGAGCCGCCTCGCCGCGCTGGAGCTCGGCGTAACGCGGCAGGACCGACAACCATGGCGCGGGGCCGCCGCCGAAGCCGAGCGCGTCCCCAGCATCGCCGAGCAGCAGCCGGGCTCGCCCCTCATCGAACCCGAGCACGTCGGGCAGGCAGTCCGACCAGCGACGCGCGAGCGCCGCCGTCAGGCGCGGTTCGAACGCCTGGACAGGCGCGCACACCTTGAACCAGGCGACGCCACCGGCGACCGGCACCCGCCACACTGTCCCCCACGGCCGCTCTTGATGGAGCTCCATTCCGCCTATTGGCTCGACGTGCGCGCGAATCCACGCCTCGGCCTCTTCCTCGTGCCACACGGGACCAACAATGCCCTAACTGCACGCCTACCCGACACCGACGCGCCGCTGCGTTGCTGGAGCACACTCAAGAACCAGGCCCGCGCACTCGGGAAGGCCTGTTCCTGCACCGCGCGGGCGATCAGTCACGACGGGCCTCGGTTAGAGTACGGGGCATCCTCTGAGAGCGAGTCGTGAAGCGGATTTATCTCATCATCGGAGCGATGGCCACAAGCCTTGCGGCCTTGATGTTCGTGCCTGCAACCGCGCCGATCAGCGGCGTTTCGCGCGAAAACACTCGGTGACGTAGGGAAGAGCGATCGCTTCCCCGTCGACGTGCTCGTCGAACAGCCGCTCGACAGCGGCGAGCACGGGCTCTCGCTCGGCGGCGGGCTTCGCCGCACAGTAACTGCGTGAGAGCACGAGCTCGCGGAGCGTCCTCCGGTCGAGGTGCTGCGTCCAGCTGAAGGAAGCCCGCTCGACCGGGCCGAACAGCCGGCTCGCGTCGATGGGTTCGCCGGCGTCGCGCGCCTCGACCGACTCGCTGCCGATCGCCGCGCTCAGCTTCGCCACCCACGGCTCACGGTCGTCACGCGTGTTCCAGACGAGAGCGACCCTGCCCCCAGGCCGGAGCACGCGGGCGATCTCACGCAAGGCGACAGAGTGGTCGAACCAGTGGAACGCCTGGGCCGCAGTGACCACATCGGCGCTTCGGTCCGGGAGGGGAATCGCCTCTGCGCTGCCCTCAAGCGCCGCGATCCCCCCGAGCGAGGCTCGAAGCAGCGTGAGCATCTCCGGCAGGGGATCGATCGCCGTCACGCGGTGCCCCAGCGAGACGAGCCCGCGCGTCAGCTTGCCGGTTCCCGCTCCGAGGTCCACCACGTCAACGCTGCCGATCTCCGGCGAGCCAGACGACCGCATCGCGCGGATAGCCCGGCCGTGCGCGCTCGTACGAGTCCGCCACCGAAGCGAAGGCCGTCGCCCGCCCGCGCCGCTCGTCCCTGTGCACGACCATGGGCGCCACCTACCTTCCCGCTCAGGTATCTCCCACGCTAACAGAGCGAGGCTCGAGGGCCCGCCGGCGTCGAGAGGAGAACACGGATTGGAAGGAAGCCTACGATGTTTACGGGGAGGCACGCCTGTCTGTCCCCCGACTTTCCCAGGTCGAGGCGCCAACGACGTTCGTGACCGCGATTCAGCCGCCGATCGGCTGTCCGGCTCCGACGAGTGGGTGCGCCGGGACGGTTCGTCTGAGGACACGGCCGCTCCAAAGCTCGATCACAGCCGCCTTCTGCCTGCCGAAGAACGTGACCAGGGCCCGCGGCCCGACCACGGTGACCCTGCCGACGGAGCCGGTGCGGAAGAGCTGGACCTGGGAGCCTGTTGGCTGCAGGATCCGCAGACCGACACCGTTTTCGCCTCGAGCGAACACGAGCCCGCCGGCAACACGGAACCAGTTCGCAGCCGGATCGAGCAGGCGTCGCGACCAGTCCTTCGGGTTGACGAGCCACAAGCCGACGGCGGTGGTCACTCCGTAGTCGAAGCCCGTGATGACGATCCGGCCGTCGGGCAGCGTGGCGGCCGTCCTTACTGATCCCTCGACCTGCTTGTTGACGGCGGCGAGCAGGCGCAGCGGCGCGTAGCGGACCGAGAGGGTGCGGAGGTCGATCGAGGCGGCGGGTTCGCCTGCTCCGAACACGAACGCACGTAGGCCCGACGGGGCGAGCGCGAGCGCGGGACGGCGCACCGTTGTGCGCCGGTCAGCACCCACACCCGTCGCGGTCGTTCCCACGGCGATCCTGTCGAGCAACACCGTCCGTACGCGCGGTGACTGATCGACGATCGCGATCGTCGCGGGGCCGATCCGGTCGGGTGACGCGAGCAGCAGCACGAGCCTGTTGCGCGCCCGCTCGCCGAGACCGAGGAACTCAACGTGGGAGATCGTCACCCGCTGTTCGGGATCGATCGCGTACACGGTGGTCGAGCTCGATCCCGAGACGACGACGAGCACGCGGCCGCGGACCCAGGCGGTCGCCGTGACGCGACGGAACTCACCGGGCAAGCTCAATGTCCCCTCCACTCGTCCGGTCCTGAGATCAACGAAGCGGACTGCTGCGGGCTCTCCCTTCGTAGGACGCCAGCCTGCGGCGGCGACGAAGCGCGTGCGATCGGGGCTGATGCTCCAGGCGTGCGCGAAGTGGCCCATACGGATCGCCGGCCCGGACGGAACAAGCCGGACCGGGTCGTACGGCACGAGCACGTTCAGCTTTGCCCCGTAGCGAAGCGCGTAGAGGTCGCCCATCTTGCCAACCGCCGGCGAGCCACCACCGAGCACCAGGAGCACCGCAGCCAATGCCAGCATCCTCGCCACCATCACGTGGTAGTACACCACGAGCCCGAGGAAGGTTCCGCCTTCGCCTCCCCGCTCGCCTCGACGTCAGAAGGAGGTGGGCGCATCCGGAACCGCTGCCGAGCCGCCGGTGTACCTTTGATCGATGATCGCTCGACGCGGCATAGCGATCGCAAGCACTGGGTTGGCGATGGTCGTCGCGGCGACCGTGGTTGCTTCGACCAGTGCCCAGACTGCCGATCGGTCGGTGGAGACGACCACGTATTCGGCGACGCCCACGACGTCGCGCGTGGCGGTCAGGGAACGTCCGCGTGGTGCTGTCGTGGACTGCTCGACCACCCCGGGGTGGGGAGGAGAAAGCGACTTCACCAGCCCGTGGAACTTGGTCGTCGGACCCCTGGCCCTGGGTGGCGCCAGAATCGGGTGGGCTGAGAGCGGCGACGGGTTTGGGTTTAACAAGCTCTTCGTGTTCGTCAGGGGCGCCCACCGGGTGACCGTAGAGTTGTCCCGCAGCACCCGAAACGACGTCGGGTTCGCGTTCGGGTCACCTCTGCGAGCGACGAGGGGATCGAAATGGAACCTTCGAAACACGCGTCGCATCGTCACGTTCAGGGCGTGTCAGCGCGGCGAGCGCTCAGGGAGGTTTGACGGGTGGCCCGTGACGTCCTGGGTGGGCTTTCTTCTGGCTAGATCTCCCCAGTGCGTGCCTCTCCTCGTCTGGGTGGATGACGAGCCGTCGCCCCGCCGGACGGTTATCCGCTTCGGCGTCCCCAGTTGCGAATAGCGCACCCGAGACGCTGATCTCTACACGGCGGCTGGGATGCCGGACGCTAGAACGGGAACTGTCCGAAACGGACAATAGGGTGCTCGCTTATGCGCCTGCTCGTCGCCCGCTGCGAGGTCACCTACACCGGCCGTCTGAACGCGTTCCTGCCGGAGGCGACGCGACTGCTGATGCTGAAATCGGATGGCTCGGTGCTCGTGCACGCGGATTGCGGCGGGTACAAGCCGCTCAACTGGATGACGCCGCCGACCGCGATCGAGGAGGCGCCGGGTCGGATTGTCGTCCGAAAACGTGCCGGCAAGACGGAGGATCGCCTCGAGATTCGGCTGCTCGAGACGATGAGTGACGCGACGCACGAGCTCGACGGCGAGGTCGGGCTCGCGAAGGACGGTGTCGAGCGCGACCTTCAGGAGGCGCTGGCCGAGCGGCCCGACCGGCTGGAAGACGAGCTCCGGCTCGTCCGGCGGGAGTGGGCGACGGAGATCGGGCCCGTCGACCTCATGTGTCGCGACTGCGACGACGGCTGGGTGGCGGTCGAGATCAAGCGGATCGGGACGATCGAGGCTGTGGAGCAGCTGACTCGCTACCTCGGCTTCATCCGCGCCGATCCGGCGAAGGACGCGTGCCGCGGGATCCTCGCCGCGCGGCGGTTTAAGCCGCAGGCCGTCACGCTGGCGGAGTCGCGCGGGATCGCCTGCATCGAGGTCGACCTGGACGTGCTGCGCGGCGAGCGCGAGCCTGAGTTGACGTTGTTCGTCTAGTCCTAAGTGGACACTTTCATCTGCTTGAAAGGTACACTACGATCGTGTTCGTGAAGGTCGGCGTCCGAGATCTCCGGGAGAACCTCAGCTCGTACCTCGATCGTGTCGAGGCGGGGGACGAGGTGATCGTCACCGAGCGCGGGCGGACAGTCGCTCGAATACTCGCGCCCGAGACCGATGAGGCGCTTCACGAACGTCTGATCCGGCAGGGAACGATTACCCCTGCGAAGCGTGCGAAGCAGCCGATCGACATCTCGAAGCTGCCGAAGCTCCCGCCGGGACCGAGTCTCTCCGACATCGTGATCGCGATGCGGCGAGGCGTCGAGTTCTGAAGCTCTATCTCGATGCATCGGCCCTCGTGGACGTAGCCGCGAGGGAACAGGACTTTCGCACGGTGGTTCATCTGTGGGATGAGGCGGCTGTCGTATTCGCGTCGCGATTGACCTACATCGAGGCTCACGCTGCGCTCGCCGCCCGGGCGCGCGCGTCGATTCGAGGCCGACGACAGCTTGGGCGAGCTCGGCTGGAGGTCGAGGAACGTTGGCGGGATGTCGCTGTTGTCGAGCTCGACGACTATGTCAGCGACGTCGCTGCGCTTGCGACCTCTCGGTATCGGCTTCGGGGCGCCGACGCCGTTCACTTCGCCTCGGCGGCCGTGCTCGGCTCCGGCGTCACGATGGTCAGCCGCGATACCGAGCTCCGGGACGCTGCCCTTGCGGCCGGGCTCAACGTCGCGCCCTAGGGAATGACCGCGGCCTTCAGGTAGTCGCGGGGCGGGTCGGCGAGCAGGGCCGCCACTCCTTCGAGCCCGACGCGGTGGGTGATCAGCCGCTCCCACGGGTACGCACCGCTCGCCAGGAAGGCGAGCGCGGCGCGAACATGACGAGGCGTGTGATGGAAGGAGCCGCGCAGGGTCAGCTCCTCGTAATGGAGTCGATACGTGTCGACTCGCAGCTCCGTCCCGCGTTCGCGGCCGCCGAAGTAGACGACGCTGCCGCCGGGGCGAACGAGCTCGAGCGCGCGCTGCCAGGCCCCCTCGGTGCCGGCAGCTTCGATGACCACATCTGCGTCGGCCCCGTCACCGGCCTCCGCCCCGAAGAGCGGGGCGAGCGCGCGCCGCTCCGGCCGGCCGCCGACGATCTCCGCTCGTCCCCCTGAGTCCCGCACGCACGCGCTGAGCATGAGGCCGATCGGGCCGGCGCCGAGGATCGCGACGCGGTCTCCGCTCTCGACCTCCGCGCGCTCGACGCCGCGGAGGCAGCAGGCGAGCGGCTCGAGCATGGCGGCGACCTCGGGCGCGAGTCCACGCGGGACGGGGAGGAGGTTCACGCGCGCAATGGGTTCCGGCACGAGCAGGTACTCCGCATAGGCGCCGTTCAGGAGCTCGAGTGGCCCGTCTCGCTCCTCGCCCGCAGCGGAGTTGGCGGCGACGACACGCCGACCGGTGGCGACGTCGATACCGCAGAACTCGTGTCCGAACGGGCTGGGCAGCTCGCCGAGCAGCAGCGGGTGGCCGCGCCGGAAGGTCTTCAGGTCGGTGCCGTCCGTGAGCGCGACCTCGACCTGGACGAGCACGTCGCCGGGGGCGGGCTCCGGCCGTGGCACGTCCTCCAGGCGTAGGTCGCCGGGGCCATGGAAGCGCAAGGCTCTCACGGCACGAAGACGACCTTGAGGGCGCGCCCGCTGCGGTAGAGCTCGAGCCCCTCGGCGAAGCGCTCGAGCGGCAGCACGGTCGGCTCGGGCAGGTCGAGCTCCGGCAGGAGGGTTGCAGCCTTGCGCATGTGCCGCGGCGTCGCCGAGCGCGAGCCGGTCAGGGTGAGCTCCCGCCGGTAGACCTCGTCCAGGTCGATCGTGCCGGCCGGGGCGAAGACGAGCACTGTCCCTCCCGGCGCGACGGCATCGAGAGGAGCCGCCGGCGCGCAGAGAACGGCCGCATCCACAAGCCCGTCCGGCGCTCTCCCGGCACGCTCGGGCCTCGTGTCCACGGCGTAGACGTCGTCGCCGCGAAGTCGCAGCACCGCCGCGAACAGGCGCCCGACGAAGCCGTGTCCGACGATGAGCACGCGTCCTCGTTGGACGCGCTCCGCGCCTCGCAGCACGCACGCGAGCGGCTCGACGTAGGTCGCAAGTGCGTCCGCCGGCCCGGCCGGCAACTCGACCGTCGCCGTCGCGGTCACCCGCTCCGCGAACCCGCCCGGGACGATCGTCGGCGTGGCAAAGCTCTCGCACGTCGACTCGTGCCCGGCGGCGCAGCGTGCGCACTCGCCGCACGGGAGGTGGTGAACCAGCGCGACCCGCACGCCGTCCGCGCGTTGCGCGACGACCTCGTGCCCGAGCACGGTCCCCTGGGGAGCGCGGGCGATCTTCTCGAGGTCCGAGCCGCAAAGCCCACAGGCGAGCACGCGCAGCGACGGCGCCGGGGGTGCCGGCGCCTCCGCCAGGCTGGGCCGTCCGTCAGCGTCGAGCACGACCGCGCGCACGGGCGCATCGTAGGGATACCCTCGCCGTCCGATGAGGCGGCCGCTCCCTCCTGTCTTGCGCGAGCGCGACTACACGCGGCTGCTCGGCTCGTCGATCCTCTACGGGCTGGGGCGCGAGATGGCGTTCGTCGCGGTGGGCTGGCAGGTCTACGACATCTCGCGGAACCCCTTTCATCTGGGTCTGGTCGGCCTGGCCGAGTTCCTGCCGCTGCTCCTGCTCGCGCTGCCGGCCGGCGCCATTGCCGATCGGGTCTCGCGCAAGCTCGTCTACATCGGCTCGCTCCTCGCGGACGCCGCGATCACCGCGCTGCTGATCGTTGTCAGCGTCACCAGTGTCGGCTCGCTCTGGCCGTTTCTCGCTCTCTCGTTCGCCAGCGGCTGCTCGGCCGCAATCGGGAACCCGGCCATTCGCTCGATGACGCCCTCCCTCGTCCCGCTCGAGCTGCTCACGAGCGCGCTCGCGCTTCGTTCGACCGTCTTCCAGGCGGTCGTCGTCGTCGGGCCAGCGATCGGCGGCCTGCTGTTCGCGCTAGGCCCCGGGGTCGTCTACGGAACCGCCGTCGTCCTGATGCTCGCCTCGGCGGCGATCGTGGTGCCGATCAGTCCGCGGACCGTCGAGCAGGGGCCGGCGGAGATCGCCGGCACACGCCTCGGCTCCCTGCTCGCCGGCCTGCGGTTCGTCCGGCGGACGCCGGTCCTGCTGGGAGCGATCTCGCTCGACCTCGTCGCGGTGCTGTTCGGCGGTGCGGTCGCGCTCCTGCCGTTGTTCGCGCGCGACGTCCTCGACGTGGGGCCTGTGGGCCTTGGCGTGCTGCGAAGCGCGCCGGCGGTGGGCGCGCTGCTCGCGGGGGTGATGCTGACGAGGCGGCCGCTGCGGGGTTTGGCGGGCCGAAAGCTCCTGATCGTCGTCGCGATCTTCGGCGGGGCCATGGTCGTCTTCGGGCTCTCGCGCTCCTTTGCGCTGTCCTTCGTCGCGCTCGCCGTTGGCGGCTTCGCCGACATGATCAGCATGAACATCCGCTCGATGATCACGGCGCTCGCGACCCCGGACGCGCTTCGCGGCCGCGTCAACGCCGTCGAGATGGTCTTCATCAGCGCCTCGAACGAGCTCGGCGCGTTCGAATCAGGCGCCGCGGCCGCGCTCGTGGGAGCGGTGCCGGCGGTGGTGATCGGCGGCTCGATCACGATTGTCGCGGCACTCGTCTGGCCCCGTTTGTTCCCGCAAATGGCACGGATCGACCGGCTCGAGTCCGTGCACCCCGCGGGCGGTACCTGACCGCTCAGGCTCGCTATAATCGGCCTCCGCGGGGCTATAGCTCAGTTGGGAGAGTGCCTGGATCGCACCCAGGAGGTCGGCGGTTCGAGTCCGCCTAGCTCCACCTCTAGATCAAGCCGTTTCCGCCCTCTCGGAGTCGAGAGGGCGCGTGGTCAGCGATGTGGTCAGTAAAAAGCCAGCAGACGAGCCGACGCCCGCCGATGTTGGGCTCGGGCCTGTGGTCGGTCTAGCGATCCGCATTGGCGAGTTCCTGTTGCGGTTGGTGGGGCGGCTCGCAAGTCGGACGCCGTACATGCGACGGCGCAGAGCGTATGCCGCGATTGCGGGGCTCAACACGGGCGTTCAGCGCCGCGTTTTCGAGGCAGCCCTCAAGCACGAATCCATCTCCGTGCGGCGCTACGAGTCCCACACGGAGCACATCTATCGAGATCGGCTCTACTACGTTCAGGCTGTCACGGACGACGCCGACAACATCGTTTCCTACGCCGTCACCACGCGCTCGAGGCAGTTCTACCCGTCCTTCGCAACGGGCCCAGCCACGAACAATCCCAGGGTCGAGGTCACGCTTGGACGCACGTACTACTGCGACATCGACGCTCCGCCGGATCGAGTCAGTGGGTTGCTTGGCGCACGGCGTGGCTACTACATCGAGTACTACGCCTTCGGCAACCCAGGGCTCTATCGTGAGTTCGCGTTTTCTGTGAACGACGCTGGCACAGTCCTCTCCCCACCCTGGATCAACGTTGAGTACGAGTGGGGAGACGAGCCATTCGCGCCGTCGCCGGAGCACCTCAGATTCCGCGAGAACGCCACGCCCAACACGTTCGCTGTGACCGCGCCGCACATCGGCTTTGACGACCTGCCGACCGGGGTCGGCCCGGACTACGATCTTCTGAGAACCCTCAACTGACGCAGATGACCGGTTACTACATTCAGGACGGCTACATCTACGGCCCGGATTCGGCAATCTCGGGCCGTTGGTGGATTCAGGAGGGGTACATCCACGGCCCTGATTCAAGTACCTCCGGCCGGTGGTACGTCCAGGACGACTACATCTACGGACCAGACAACGACCTCTCCGGCCGCTTCTACGTGACCGATGGACACATTTACGGGTCGTCGAACCGGCTTCCCTGGATCAGCGACTGAGCCTCGTCCGGTGGGTTCCGTACCCTCTGGAAACTGGGGGAAGTGCCCCCACGGGAGCTTGAGGGAGCAGAACGATGAGCGAAGAGCAGAAGCCACAAGAGCAGGCGACGAAGCCGGGATTCGCGCGCGAGTACAGGGGCCTCGGCCACGACGTGATCGTGGCGGGGACGAGCGCGGCCGTCGGCGGCGTCGCGGGCGCGGTCACGGCGCAGGTCACGGGCCATCTCCTCGGCGGGCAGAAGCCGCCGAAGGACGAGGGGCCCAAGGTCATCCTGCCGCCCGGCACGGATCGGCATTCGTGATGAACGTCGAGATGGGAGACCCGAAGGTCGTCGGCATCGACCCGGATTACTCCGGGCTCGTCATCGTGCGCGCGCCTCTCACGCCAGAGCCCGACGAGAACTGGAGAGCCATCTTCGAGAACGGCCCTCCTGGCGTCTCCTACTCCATCGGGAGGCGCTCGCCGGAACTCACGTACGGCGGCATCGAGTTCCGCTGCGGGGAGACCGAAGTGGCTCAGTACCGCGACGACGCGTTGGCGCGCATCGCGGGCACGAATCGCTACTACGCCGAGCAGGTGGAGCCGGAGATCCTTCGACAGCGGGAGGAGGCCAAAAGGAAGGCGGACGAGGAGCGGATACGGATAGACGAGGCGCAGCGCCGCCTCGATGAGCTAGGTTCGTAGCCCGTCAGCGCGGCACGGCACTGAGCGAGGCCAGTTGGGCTCGAAGCCGGAGGATCTCGACGGCCTGATCCTCGGCGATCTTCTGCCAGTAGTCTTGCGGGAGGCCCTGCTCGCGCTGCGGCAGGAACGGGGGCACGTTGCTGGGCTCGTGCCCGTGAGCAGGAGCGCTCGCCGAAGAGCGCGCACCGCTCAGGTACTCCTCGAGCCAAGCTCGTCGTGACCACGCGCGATGCACGGCCTGACTTCGACTTACCCTCTCGGGCGAAGTTGATCGAGTCACGGGAGACGAGTTGTTGCATCGCCTTGGTCGTCTTGCCAGCGATCTCCGCAGCCTCGCGGAGAGTGATCCTCTCCTCGCGTGGGGGGAGGGGTTGCTCGGGCACGGGGCGAGACTACCCCGGAACGCTCAAGGCTGTCACGAAGGAGGTGGCTCGCCGGTTAGGGTGCCGTCTCCGATGAGGCTTCTGGTCGACCGCTTCCGTCTGCGCGGCGATCTCTGGCGCAACCGCGACTTCATGTGGCTGTGGGCCGCGCAGACTGTCAGCCAGTTCGGGAGTCAGATCACAGGACTTGCCCTGCCGCTCGTGGCGATCCTGCTCCTCGGAGCGAGCGCGTTCGAAGTAGCGGTACTGGGTGTCGTGGAGTTCCTCCCGTTCGTGCTCTTCTCACTCCCGGCGGGGGTCTGGGTTGATCGGTTGTCGCGGCGACCGATCCTGATCGTCGCTGACTGGGCGCGAGGGGTCGTGCTGTTGAGCGTGCCTATCGCCCACTTCGCGGGCGTGTTGTCCATCTGGCTGTTATACGCGGTCGGCTTCGTCGTGGGCGTGTTCACCGTCTTCTTCGATGTCGCATACCAGTCGTATCTGCCCGCACTCGTGCAGCGCCGGGAACTACTGGAGGGAAACTCGAAGCTCGAAGTCACCCGCTCGGGCGCACAGGTCGCCGGGCCAGGTCTTGCGGGTGCGCTCGTCGCAGCGATCACGGCCCCATACGCGATCCTTCTCGATGCAGTGAGCTTCGTCGCCTCGGCGCTTCTGCTCAGCCGAATCAAACGAAGGGAGGAGCGCATCCATTCGGAGGTAGCGGTAGCGAACCCACGCATGCGAGCGGAGATCGCAGAGGGCCTTCGCTACGTCCTAAGACACCCATACCTGCGACCGAGCATGGCATATGTGGCGATCGCCAACTTCTTCGGGAACATGATGTTCTCGATCTTCCTCGTCTACGCGATTCGCGATCTCCGATTGTCGGCCGCGACGGTGGGCCTAATCTTCTCGATCGGCAACATCGGGTTCCTCCTGGCTGCGCTCGCTGCTAACCGACTGGCAACCCGGTTCGGCATCGGCCGCACGATGATCGGTGCAGCTGCGCTAACCGGCTGGCCTTTCCTCCTCGTGCCAGTGGCAGAGTCGTGGGAGCCGATTCCACTTCTGCTCATCGCCCTGCTACTCGGCTCATTCGGCGGGGTCACCTACAACGTCACCGGCATCAGCCTCATGCAGGCGATCACGCCCGACCGCATGCTCGGCCGAATGAATGCCTCACGCCGCTTCGTGGTGTGGGGCGTGGTTCCGTTCGGAAGCCTCGCCGGCGGAGTGCTGGGAAGCACGATTGGCCTCCGACCAACGCTCTGGATCGGCGCAGTCGGAGCTTCCCTCGCTGTCCTCCCGCTGTTCTTCTCGCCGCTTCGCCAGATCAAGGAAACGAGCCAAGCCGAAGAACTCGCGCGCCCCTACAACGAGAGCTTCTCCGTCCGTAGCGCGGAGGTGTAGCAACCGGGGAGGGCGAGCCGAACACCAGGCGCGCGCCAGGCGCTTTTCCATCCCTCCCCGGCTCCTGCCGACTCTAGGTCGTCGCCTCGAGCTCGGCTAGTCGTCCTTTCGGACGTGTCCCTTAGGGCGTTTACCAGTACTTCTGGACATACCGCCCAGCCCTGCATCCCCCATGCGTTGTCGTTCACGGGGTCACTCTTCGAGGGCTCGGACATCCCCTGGGAACCGGAGTCGCCCTCGAAGTGCTTGGGCTCTGCGTTGTGCTCGCGCAGAGCAAGCGGAGACGCCGAGCTCTTGCTCGGACTCGTGCCGCCGCCCTTCACGTCAGGGGTGTCGAACCCCTTGTTGTCGAGCTTCGGATCTGCGGGCGAAGGCGAGGCTGCCACGGTCGAAGAGGCCCTGGATGGCCTTCGGCGTCTTGCCGGGGGAGCCGAGTTGATCGAAGACCTTGACCGCCCCGCTGATCGAGAGCCACTCCTCCTTCGCCGGTAGGGGCTGCTCGGCCACGGGGCGAGACTACCGCGGAACGCTCAAGGCTTTCACTAACGAGGTGGCTCGGGGGTTAGGGTGCCGTGCCCGATGAGTCTTCTTGCCGACCGCTTCCGTCTGCGTGGCGATCTGTGGCGCAACCGCGACTTCATGTGGCTGTGGGCCGCGCAGACTGTTAGCCAGTTTGGGAGCCAGATCAGTTCGCTCGCAATCCCGCTCGTGGCGATCCTGACTCTTGATGCGAGCACGTTCCAAGTCTCAGTGCTTGCGGTGGTCGGCTGGGCACCGTTCTTTCTGTTCAGCCTGCCCGCGGGCGCGTGGATCGACCGATTGCCGCGGCGACCAATCCTGGTGGCGTCAGATTGGGGCCGGGCGTTGGCGCTGGCGTCGATCCCGCTCGCCTACTTCTTCGACGCGATGACGCTTGCCCAGCTTTATTTCGTGGAACTGGTGGTCGGCCTCTTCACCGTGTTCTTCGATCTCTCGTATCAGTCCTATCTGCCGTCGGTAGTCGAACGCGAAGAACTCGGAGAGGGGAACGCGAAGCTCGAGGTGAGCCGTTCGGCAGCCCAGGTTGCGGGGCCAGGACTGGCGGGAGTACTGGTTCGAGTCTTCACGGCTCCGTACGCGATCCTTGCCGACGCTGTCAGCTTCGTCGCCTCCGCACTCTTCCTTTCGCGAATCGAACGACCGGAGCCAAAGCCAACGACCTCTGCGGAGCGATCCACGAGGCTCCGCGACGAGATCCGAGAAGGCTTGCGGTTCGTTCTCCGGCACCCGCTCCTGAGGCCCATCGTCGTCTTCGTCGGAGTGAGCAACATCTTTGTGAACATGCTCTTCGCGATCTATCTCGTCTACGCCGTGCGAGAGCTTGACCTCTCGGCTGCGACAATTGGCCTGATCTTCTCGCTCGGCAACATCGGCTCGCTCGTCGGCGCGTTGACCGCGACACGACTCGCTCGAGCCGTTGGAATCGGGCCGGGGCTCATCATCACGGCGACCGTTGGAGCCCTGGGCCTCCTCTTGGTTCCCCTGGCGCGCGGCGACGCTGTCATTCCGTTCCTGGTCGTCGCGAACTTGCTCTGGGGCTACTTCGTTCTGACCTACTACGTCAACGCGATCACTCTCATTCAGGCGATTACCCCAGACCATCTTCTAGGCCGCACCAACGCATCGCGCCGCTTTCTCGTACAGGGCGTCATCCCGTTTGGCGCGCTACTAGGCGGAGCACTCGGCACCACTCTGGGCCTTCGCCCCGCAATAGCCATCGGCGCAGTCGGAGCTTCCCTCGCTGTCCTCCCGCTGTTCTTCTCGCCGCTTCGCCAGATCAAGGAAACGAGCCAAGCCGAAGAACTCGTGCGCCCCTACAACGAGGGCTTCTCCGCCCGTAGCGCGGAGGCATAGCAACCGGCGAGTGGCGAGCCGAACGCCACGCGCGCGCCGGGCGCTTTCCCCGTTGGCCGTTGCAGATACTCCGCTGATGAACCTGCACGGGATGAGCACGGGGGAGCTTCTTGCGCTCTCTCGGGCGATCCTCGCGGAGCTTCGAGTGCGGGGCGTAATCCGGCAACGCGCTAGCAGGCGACTACGCGGAGCTCCTAGTACGCGTTGCGACCGGCGGGGAGCTCGCGCCCAAGTCGCAGCGAAGCTGGGATGTACTGACTCCCGAAGGTGAACGACTGCAAGTGAAGGCTCGCGTCGTGACGAATCCGAAGACGCAGGGCGAGCGGCAACTGTCCGTCTTCCGCTCCTGGGACTTCGACGCCGTCGTGATCGTGCTTTTCGATGACGAGTTTCGCGTGTGGCGCGCAGCGAAGCTACCGGTGAAAACTCTGCGATCTCATGCGCGCTTCGTTGAGCACGTAAGCGGGCACCGCATCATCGCCCGTGACGAACTTCTCGACGCAGGCGAGGATTGGACGGAGCTCCTCCGGGCAGCTGTTCGCTAACGGCCGAAGAAGCGCACGGCACTCTTCCTGCAACGACCTAAGTGATCTGCCAGGGTTCGCGAAGTTGCCGACGAAGGGCGTCTTCGCTCGTACGCCGTGCGGTCCGCCCAGGGGAGGTGTGGAAGTTCGATAAGCTCACCGCCGACTTCGCGTCGTCGCTAGGTACGGATCTCGCGCGGCTCGATGAGGAGGCCCAGATTGGGCTCGACCTCTTCGACGGCATCCGCGATGTGGGTGAGGACGTCATGCCTGCCATCCCCATCTTGAGGACGCTGTACGCACTCGCCAAAGCGGTTGGAAACATCTCGAACCGCCTGTTGACGAAGAAGATCGTAAGGTTCTTGACTCAGCTTCAAGATGTCGATCTTCAACAGCGCGAAGCTTTCTTAGCCCGGCTCGAGGGAAGTGAGCGGGAGGAGATCATCGAGAACCTCCTCTTGGTGCTGGAAAAACACGAGACGCTGCGGAAATCGGACATTCAAGGGAGACTGTTCGCCGCGTGGATCAGAGACAAGCTGAGTCAGCGGGAGTACCTCGACCTGACTCACGCCACCTCGATGATCAATGTCGAGTCGCTCGAGGATCTAATGGCCATCTACGCAGGCACCCACGCGGATGATCCCGAAAACGCGCAGCTGATCTACAGCTTCGCCGTGCTTCAGCTGGTCGGTATCGACAACTCAGCCCTCGGCGGATACGGAGGCGGGGAGATAATGGTGCGCAAGGTTCCGCTTGGCGAGAAGTACATAGACGCACTTAGTTTGTAAGTCGAGGTGTGAAAGCTGCCGGGGAGTGGCGAGCCGAACGCCACGCGCGCGCCGGGCGCTTTCCCATCCCTCCCCGGCTCTGTCCTGGTTTACCAGACACCGTGCGCTTGCTCATGGCAAGTCCTGTGACGCCCGGGTCAGGTCTTGCGTCTCGACAAATCTCATCGTCAGGTCTGGACATTTCTCGCCACGCAAGACGTCCACGCCGTGGCCGTGGTTCTGCCCCGCGAAGGCTGGTCCGAGCGACGATCGTCAGACAGACGCCGAATAGATTTGTGCGAATGCAAGACCTGACCCCGGTGCTGGTCAGCAGTTGTGACGGCCGATCGGCACGACGCGGCGCAGCGGCGATGAGCGTCCGTCAATCCAGAGTTCCATAGGGATGCAGGCCATGCGCTGCCGGACGGCGATGGCGAAGGGGAAGAACGTCGTTGCCCCGACAGTTCCCTTGTAGGCGAAGGCCGGCACCCTCTCCGCGCAGGCCGTAAATCGCACTGCTGATACCCAGCCGCCCTCATGTTGAAAAGCGGCGAGCGTCACCGCTTCCGGCGCGACGGCCAGCACGACTCGCGAGCGCGCCGGCAGCAGCATCGGGGCCTTCGCCACGAACGGCCAGTCCGAACGCTCTGTCGCGCCAGTGGCGCGCCGGTTGCGGACGAACCCGATGACGAGAGGGCCGAACCGCACGTCGTTGGGCGTCACACTCAGCTTGATCGGAGCCGTTCCTTCACCGCGCGAACGGCAGTTCCTCAGCCCAGCATCTGGCGGGGCTCCGGCTGACACCCAGGAGGCGCCGACGCTCGCATGCGAGCCGACCACGAGAGTCGCCGTGGTCAGTCCCGCAGCCAGCAAAACGGCTATGTGGCGCATGGAACGATCTTAACGCGAGCAAACGCCTTCCCCTGAATACGCCGCATCGCATCAAGAAATTCCACCGCGACGCCACAAGACGTCCAGTCAAGTCGAGCAAACTCTCGCATTACGCCGAGTAGGCTGCGCCGATGCTCGACGCGCTCGTCGTCCACCCCCGCTCCGCCGCGGACCTCGTAGGGCGTGACCCGCGCGCGACGCTCGGCCTGCCGGGGAAAGAGGACGCCGCGGCGCTGCTCGAGGAGCTGCTCGAGGAGCTCTCGTCACTGCAGGAGCGTCTCTATGCCGAGGGAAAACGGAGCGTTCTCCTCGTCCTGCAGGGACTTGACGCCTCCGGCAAGGACGGGACGATCCGCCGCGTCTTCACGGGTGTCAATCCGCAGGGCTGTCACGTCACCTCCTTCAAGGCCCCTGCGCCGGTCGAGCTCGCGCACGACTTTCTCTGGCGCGTTCATGCCCACTGCCCGGCACGTGGGATGATCGGGATCTTCAACCGTTCGCACTACGAGGACGTCGTGACGGTGGGAGTGCTCGGGCTTGCCCCAGAGGAGGTGTGGCGGCGACGGCCGGAGCGGATCGTCGAGTTCGAGCGGCTGCTCACCGAGGAAGGGACGACCGTGCTCAAGTGCTTCCTGCACGTCTCGGCGGACGAACAGCGGGAGCGCTTTGCCGAGCGACTCTCCGATCCGACCAAGCGCTGGAAACACAATCCCAAGGACGAGGAGACGAGCCGCCGTTTCCGCGAGTTCACGGCCGCGTATGACGAGACCCTCACGGCGACCTCGACGGAGTGGGCGCCCTGGTATGTGATCCCGGCCGACCGAAACTGGGTGCGGAACCACGCGGTCGCCACTGTGCTCGTCGAGGCGCTGCGCCGGCTCGACCCGCAGTTCCCAAACGCCCAGTAATCGTTGAAGGGTTCATGCTGCCCGCTGTCGGTCGCGATAGCGGCGAACCTTGAGCCGGCTCCCGCAGAGCTGCATCGAGCACCAGGCGCCGGAGCGGTTCTTTGAGTTGTCCCAGTAGGCCCAGCCGCAGTTGCGGCAGGTCTTGAGCCGACTCCACGTTCCGTCTCGGATGGAGTCGTAGACGGCGATGAGCATCAGGCCGAGGGCGCCGTCGAGCCCCTGCGCCTGGGGCACGAGCCGCGGCTCGGTCAGATCGATGGTGATCCGGGCGCGGCGTACGGCGTCTTCGACATTGGGACCGGGCGCCTGCCCGGCGACGAGAGCGCGGAGCTCCACTCGGAGGTTCCAGGCCCGCTGCAGCGCCGCCGGCCCGACCCTCTCGATGGGGAGCTGACGTTCGGCGAACCAGCCGGCGAGCTGCGCCGGTGTGCCGAGGAGCTCGAGGCCGGTGTCATGGCTGGAGCTGTTCAGGAATAACTGGACGAGCCGCAGCAATCCGGGCGCAGCGTTGGGCAGGTCATAGCGCGGAGGCCGTTTCGTCATGACACCGCATCCGCGACGGTCGTGTCAGTGACGAGGAGCGCGGACACGGAGAGAAGATCGTGGTCAGCCGTGGCGGCTGGATCCGCTTGCCGGAAGAGCTGTTGCGAAGTGCGGGCGTTCGCGAGAGAGCCGAGGCCTCGCTCGAGGAGGGACGAATCGTCGTCGCTGCAGTCCCGACCGCCCCTGCCCTCGAGCCGTCGCCTGCCGCTGCGACCACCGCCGCCCGAGTCGATCGCGAGGGCATCCTGGAGCTCCGAGGCGTGAGCAAGCGCCACGGCAGTCGGATCGTTCTCGACAGCCTGCACGCGGACCTCCACCGTGGCGCGCTCACCGCGGTCACCGGACCGTCTGGCTCCGGCAAGACCACGCTGCTCGATCTCATCGTCGGTCTGGAGCGGCCGGATTCGGGGTCGATCCGGTTGCTGGGACGAGAGATCACGTCTCTCAGCCGCGACCAGTGGGCCGCGGTTCGCCGTGAGCGGATCGGCTACGTGCCTCAGCAGCCGGCGCTCGTGCCGTTTCTGAGCGCGCGCGAGAACGTCGTCCTCGCCCTCCGGCTGCGCCAGCAGTGCGACGGCGCCCTCGAGGCGCTCGCCGCCGTGGGGCTCGCAGAACGCGCCGAGCAGCGCGTCGAGCGTCTCTCCGGAGGCGAGCGGCTGCGAGTCGCCGTCGCCCGCGCTCTCGCCGGACGGCCCGACATCCTCGTCGCCGACGAGCCCACCTCGAGGCTCGACGAGTCGAACGCCCACCTCGTCGCCGACCTTCTCACTCGCCTCGCGCGCGAGTGGGGGGCCGCGGTCGTCGTCGCCTCCCATGACCCGATCGTCGTCGAGCGGGCCGACGATGAGATACCGCTCGGGTAATGCCGTACATACCGGATCAGCGATAGTGGTCTGGGTGAGTACCTGCGCCGCCGAGCGCCGCGTCCGTTTTCGGGCGCTTCATGCCGCGGAGCGGCTGTTTCTGCTGCCGAACCCGTGGGATATCGGCTCGGCCCGGCTGCTCGCCTCGTGCGGATTCGAGGCGCTGGCGACGACGAGCGCAGGATTCGCCTGGTCGATCGGCAAGCTCGACCAGCAGGTGTCGCGGGAGGAGCTCGTCGGCCACGTGGCGACGCTCGCGCAGGCGACGCCGCTGCCGCTCAACGTGGACAGCGAGCGCTGTTACCCGGATGAGCCAGGCGGAGTGGCCCAGACGGTGGCCCTGTTGGCCGACGCCGGTGCTGCAGGGTTCTCGATCGAGGACTACGATCCCACTCGCGACCGGATCGACGAGGTCGGGATCGCGGCCGAGCGAGTGGCAGCGGCAGCCGAAGCCGCGCACGCGCTGCCCGAGCCGATGGTGCTCACGGGTCGGGCGGAGAACCACATCCGTGGCGTCGACGACCTCGACGACACGATCGCCCGTCTGATCGCCTACCGGGAAGCGGGTGCAGATGTCGTCTATGCACCGGGCCTGCGAACGCTCGACCGCATCGAGGCGGTCGTCGCGGCTGTGGGCGTGCCCGTCAATGTGCTGGCGCTGCCGAACGGGCCGAGCATCTCGGAGCTCGCATCGGTTGGCGTCCGACGAGTCTCGACCGGCAGCCTCCTGGCCGGAGCCGCCTATGGCGCCCTCGTCGCCGGCGCGCAGGAGCTCCTGACCGAAGGGACGTCGAGCTACGGGGCGGCCGACGTCTCGACGCCGGCGCTGAAGAACGCGTTCGGAAACGACTAGGGCAGCTGCTCAGGCCCGATCGATGAGATCGGTCTTCGCCGCCATGATGAAGTCGTTGCGGTGCAGACCCTTGATCTTGTGCGTCCACCAAGTGACGGTCGTACGGCCCCATTCGGTCAGCAACGCGGGATGATGCCCTTCCGCCTCCGCGACCTCGCCGACCTTGATGCTGAACTGCAGCGCTTGAGCGAAATCCTCGAACGAGAAGACGCGGCGCAGACGTCGGATCCCATCCAGCTCCACGAGCTCCCACTCGGGCACCTGCGGCCTAAGGTCGGCGATCTCCGCGTCCGACACCGGCGGTGCGTCCCTGCGGCACGCCACGCAGGTCATCTTCGTTAGAGCCTTCACGCTGTCAAAGCCTAGACCTGCTTTCGAACTTTTTCCACGTCGGACTCTGCGCCCGCGAGCTGCTTGCGGGCGAGCGCGAGAGCTTTCTCGGCTTCCTCGACGCGCTTCTCGGCGCGTCGCACCTCGCCTCGGAGCTCGGTCACGACCTTGCGCGCCGCCGCGAGCCGTTCCAGCGCCCGACGTCGCTCGCCATCAGCGACTTTCCGTTGGGGTCCTTGCTCGGTGGACCTTGGCCTTGGCCCGACCGCGGCAACCAGGCTCGGGTCGACACCGAAGCCGGCGCTCTCCACGTCTTGGCCAATCACTCCCCGCTCGAGCATCGGTTGCAACTCCGGATCCACCGAGGCGGCTCTGATCGTCTTCATCACCCGCTCGAGGCCCGCCTCCGAGAGCTTCATTCGACGTGCCTCGCGCCGCACACGTTCGAGCGCGGCGCGGTGCTCGCCCAGCGCTGTCTGCAGATCGTCCGCGCCACCCTTGCCCGCGACGGCCGCTTCCTGAGCAGAACGCAGCCGCTTGCCGGCCTGGATTAGCTCGCGCACTTCAGACGGCTGATCTCGAGCGAGCGTGTTCACTGCGGCTGCTGCGAGGCTCGGTTTCGGGAGTCGCGCGACGGCGTCCGCGAGCTCCGGATTCTTCGCGCGCAGCTTCTTCGCGCGAGCGTTCCGCGCCGCGGTGTACTGGCCGGCCGGGAGTGCATAGAGATGCGTCGCTTCCTTCGCAAGCGCCCGCTCCACCGGGCAAGCGTACGGCCTCGACGGTTACGGCGCGATTCGCAACACCTCGCCGACCGCGGCGCTTGCGCTTCGGTTGGAGACGTAGAACGCCTGGTCGGGGGCCGATGGTCATTCCGGCGGGACGGCTGAGGCCCCCGTAGACAACCGCGTGGGGAGCTGAGGCGCCGACGCGGACAATGCTGCCGGGGCAGGTGAAGAACGGGCCGCACGAGGCGTGCTGCAACGCGTACAGGGTGCCGTCATTCCCAAACGCGAGATCGACGACCGTCGTAAGACCTGTCGCGTAGACGCTTGTCGTTCCGTCGGCTGCGATCCGGTGGATGCGGGCGAACCCGGTCACGAAGGGAACGCCGCTCAGCTCGGAGACGTAGAGCGCTCCGTCGGGCCCGACGGCGGATGAGCGCTCGAGCTCGATGTCCTGCGGCCTGTCGGCCTCGCTACCGTCCGCGAACGCGAGCGACGGCAGGCCCGTCAGCCACTTCTCCTGGATGCCCGCAGGTTCGATCAACCTACTCAGGCAAGTAGAATCTCCTTGTGAACCAGCGCCTCGAGCTGCAGGCTCGCAACGAGAGTCTCACCCGCACCGTGAACGAGCAGGTGGCGACGCTGGACGCCAGGGCCGGGAGCTGAGCGAACGCCGAGCAGCTCTTCCACTTCCACTGCGAGTGCGGCAGGGCCGGCGGCTGCAGGGACCGCGTGCAGATGACGCTCGTGGAGTACGAGCAAGTCCGCCAGCAGGCCGATCGCTTTGCGGTCGTGCCTGGTCACGAGACCGAGGCGCTGGAATGGGTCGTCCAGCGCGACCAGCGCTTCTTCATCGTCGACAAGCGCGATCCGTACGAGCCGTTTGTGGGCGGTGACGGCTAGCCTCAGCCGTACGCGGCCGCCTGCAGCGCAAGCGGCACGGAATCACGGCTCCAAGCGCCGAAGGGCGGGGTAGAGCGCGCGATAACGCGCGTAGCCGTCGTCGTAGACTGCCTGCCAGTCCCGATCGGGCTCGACGCGGTCGCGGATGCGCACACAGGCGGCAACGGCTTCGTGGGCGTCGGCGAAGACACCGGCCTTCACGCCTGCGAGCAGGGCGGCCCCGTAGGCTGCGCCCTCCTCGACGATCGTTCGCTCGAGGGGCAGGCCGAGCGCGGAGGCGACGATCTTCAGCCAAAGCTCGCTGCGGGCGCCGCCGCCCGACACACGCCCCACCTCCGTCGCCACGCCCAGCTCGCGCAGGAGCTCGAGCGAGTCGCGGAGGCCATACGCCACCCCCTCCAGGACGGCGCGGACGAGAGCGCCACGATCATGCCGGAGCGAGAGGCCGACAAAAGCGCCGCGGGCGTTGGGGTCGGCGTGCGGCGTGCGCTCGCCCTGGAGGTAGGGCTGGAAGAGGAGCCCCTCGGCGCCTGGTTCCCAGCGTCCAGCCTCGGCGAGCAGGTCCACGTACGGCGGCCCGCCGAGCGCGGTGTGCAACCAGGCGAGTGAGCCCGCAGCCGAGAGCATCACTCCCATTGCGTGCCAGCTTCCAGGAAGCGCGTGGCAGAACGTGTGCAGGAGCGCCTGGGGATGAGGCCGGTACTCCGACAGCACTGCGAAGACGACGCCTGAGGTGCCGAGCACGATCGAGAGCGGTCCGGGGGAGTCGATCCCGACCCCGAGTGCCCCGGCCGCCTGATCGCCTGCGCCCGCGACCTCTGTGCACTCGTGGACGGGCGGCAGCCATTCCCGCGGCAGCTCGAGCGCAGCGAGCACCTCGTCGCTCCAGCACCGGTTTGCGACATCGAAGAGGAGCGTGCCGGAGGCGTCGGCGACGTCGATCGCATGCTCGCCGGTCAGGCGGAGACGCAGATAGTCCTTCGGCAGCAGCACGTGGCAGATGCGCGCGTAGACGTCGGGTTCCTGGTTGCGGAGCCAGAGCAGCTTCGGCGCCGTGAAGCCGGTGAGCGCGCGGTTGCCTGTGAGCTCGATCAGCCGCTCGAGGCCGACCCGCTCCTCGATCTCCATGCACTCGGCGAGCGTGCGCTGGTCGTTCCAGAGGATTGCGGGGCGGAGGACGCGTTCGTGCTCGTCGAGGACGACGAGCCCGTGCATTTGTCCGGAGAGGCCGATCGTCGGCTCGCCTCCGACGTCGTCGAGCGCCGCCACCGCCGCGCGCCACCAGTCCTCGGGGTCCTGCTCGGCCCAGCCGGGCTGCGGCGTCGAGAGGTCGTAGCTGTACTCCGCTCGGGCGAGCACCTCGCCCGTCGGGGAGATTGCGAGCGCCTTGACGCCGCTCGTGCCGACGTCGAGGCCGACGAGTCGTTCAGGCTCCGAGCGCGGCATAGACGAGCTCGTAGGCTGCGACCGCATCCTTCCGTGCCTGCGCCTCGCGCAGGGCAACGTCGTCGATTCTCGCCGCGACCGAGTCGATGAAGCGCCACTGGCGCACGCTGCGCTCGACCGCTCCGACCGCGTCCTCGGTGTAGGGATAGAGATCGAAGCCCAGGCGCTCGCCGTCCTCGCCGTAGCCCGCCCGTCGGAGCTCGACCGCGAGCTCGAGCGTCTCCATGAACCGGATCGTTCCGACCATGTTGTCGTCGTCGAAGCTGCCCCAGCCGTCGTTGGCGTGGAGGTGGCCGAGCACGCCCTCGGCGGCGAGCATGGCGGCGTACTCGGCGAGGGATTCGCCGTTCATGAGCAGGTGCTGCCAGTCCATGTTCACCTTGACGTTGTCGAGGCCCTGGGTGCGCAGCTTGTGGATCACGTGCAGCGTCATGCCGACGTTCCTCATCAGGATCTTCATCGCCGGCTCGGAGTTCTTGTGCTCCAGGAAGATCGTTACGCCGCGGCTCCGGGCGTGCTCAGCCGCCTCGCCAAGCCCTTCGAGGAACCACGCCCACGACTCGCGGTACGGCGTCTGGAACGGATAGTTATACCCCTCGATTCCCGGCCAGATGATGAAGTGTGCGCCGAGCTCGCCGGCGAAATCGACTGCCTCGAGCGTCCGCCGCACCGCCTCCCGGCGCGTCTCCTCGTCGGGCGACACGAGCCCGCCCTTGCCGAAGCGCGGATCCAGGTGGAGGCCGGTCGCGATGCAGTAGACGTCGTGGCCGTCGAGCGCGTCGCGAACCTCGTCCAGGTTCTCCGGTGAGAGTTCCTGGGGGTAGTGGAACTCGTAGCCGTCGATCAGGTCGCCGAGGCCTTCGACGGCGCGGCGCACGCGCGAGATGGTCGTCTCGTTGCCCCACTGCGGCTGGTAGCCGCCGGGCACGAACCGGGTCGACATCGAGCCGAACGCCCAGATTCCCAGGGATGTCTTCATGCCTCACCTCCTGTCCGGCAACGATGTCAGATGCGGGTCCATGCGGCCGCGCCAGGCGGCAGGAGGCTGCCCACCTCCTCGCTGGCGAGCAGGACGTCCCCAGCGGGTAGCTCGAGGGGATCGCCGTCGACGTTCACGGCGCAGAGCACGGTCGCTCCTCCGTCCGACCGCTCGAAGAGGAGCGTCCCTGGGGGACTCTCGCGCCAAGAGAACATGCCCTCGCGCAGCGCCTCACTCTCGCGACGGAGCGCGAAGGCGGTGCGGTGGAAAGCCAGGCTCGAGCTGGAATGGTGTTCCTGCGCCGCGACGGTGAGCTCGACCCAGGCGTGGGGCATGGGGAGCCATGGCGTGCCGGTCGTGAAGCCGAAGGCGGGCGGACCACCGCTCCAGGGGATTGGAACGCGGCAGCCGTCGCGCCCGGCTTGCTCGCCGTTCGTGCGGAAGAAGATCGGGTCCTCGCGGCACTCGTCCGGAAGCTCGACTTCCTCGAGCCCCAGCTCCTGACCCGCATAGAGGAAGACAGCACCAGGCAACGCCAGCAGGAGCAAGGCAGCCGCCTTGGCTCGGCGGCGGCCTTCCTCGCCGCCACCGTAGCGGGTCGGCAGCCGCGTCACGTCGTGGTTCTCGAGCACCCAGGATGCCGGAGCACCGACACCGCCGAACGCGTCGAGCGTCTCCCGGATCCTTCCCCGGAGCGCCTCGGCATTCCACTGCTCGTGCAGGAAGGTGAAATTGAACGCGAGCTGCAGCTCGTCGGGGCGGACGTATTGCGCGAGCGCGACCTGATCCTCGAGCACGATCTCGGCCACGTACACGCGCCCGCCCGGATACCCGTCTGCGATCTGCCGCCAGCGGCGATAGAGGGGATGCAGCTCCGGCTGCTGGAGCGCAGTGAGCCAGTCGCCGAACGGTGGCCTCGGCTCCGGCACCTGCATGTCGTGCAGGTCCCGCGCCTTGAAAAGCGCCTGCGCGACGTCGATGCGAAAGCCGTCCACGCCGCGGTCGAGCCAGAAGCGGAGGATCCGCTCGAAATCCGCCTGCACCGTCTCGTTGTGCCAGTCCAGGTCGGGTTGCTCAGGCGCGAAGAAGTGGAGGTAGTACTTGCCGCTCGCCTGGTCGAGGGTCCAGGCTGGCCCGCCGAAGGCGGAAGTCCAGTTGTTGGGAGGACCGCCGTCCCTGCCCGGACGGAAGACGTACCGCGCGCGGTCGGCGTGCTGGGGATCGGAGAGTGCGTTCCGAAACCACGCGTGCTCGCTCGAGGTGTGGTTCGGAACGATGTCGATCACCACGCGCAGCCCCAGCGCGTGGGCGTCGGCGACCAGGACGTCGAAGTCCTCGAGCGTCCCGAGCCGAGGGTCGACGTCGACGTAGTCGGAGACGTCGTAGCCGTGGTCGGCGCCGGGCGAGGGATAGAACGGGGTCAGCCAGGTCCCATCGACGCCGAGCGCCCGCAGGTACGGCAAGCGCGAGCGGATCCCGGACAAATCGCCAACCCCGTCACCGTCCGAGTCGGCGAAGCTGCGGACGTAGATCTCGTAGATGACGGCATTCCGCCACCAAGGACGGGTCATGCGGGCACGAGCGCTTCGTCGCTCCGCGCGAGGATCTCGTCGACCGTTTGCTCCGGACTCTGCTCGGAGCTGTCGAGCCAGAGCCCGATTCGAGGCGTCTCCTTGACGAAGCCTTCGTGGAGCTGCCCGACGGAGAAGCTGTGGTAACCGCTCGCCTCGCGGCTCGCCTCCCGCTCCGCGACCGCCTCGGCCGATGGAATGAGGACCACCACGTGGAGCGGTCGGCTCCGGATGCGCTCGACGAACTCAGGGAGGAATGGTCCTGCGGCAACGTCTTCGAGTACGACGTTGAAGCCTTCGCCGAAGTACGCTTCCGCCGAATCGGCGGCGAGGCGGTAGCGAAGCCGCAGCTGGGCGAGTGCTTCGGGAGAGGCGTCGGGCGTCATCTCGAGCCTCCCCGCAACGATGCTGCGACGAAAGAAATCGCCTTCGAGGTAGACGCCCGGCGTCAGCCTTTCCGCGAGGAGGCGGCCGACGGTTGACTTCCCCGCCGCGGAAGGGCCCGTCACGAGGAAGACGGCGTTACTCGGCACCGATCCGCCACGCCACCGCGTGTCCAACCCCGCTCGTGCTCGCACCTCCGCCCAGGTCGTGCGTACGCGGGCCGAGCCGAGCGAGCGTGACTGCTGCAGTCGCGGCTGGCCCGCCACCGGCCACAGCCAGCTCCGACGTGAGGACGAGGTCATCCTGCGCCGTGTGCCGGGGAACGACATGAATCGTGTCGAGCGTCGCCAGGCCGACGACGACGACGCATGCGCTCATCGCGCCAGCACCGTGATGATCTCGTGCGGCCGGTAGGGGAGCACGATCTCGTCGCCGTGGATCTCGAGCTCGTCACCTTCGTCCTCGAGGGCGTTCGCGCGGCGCGCTGACCCGAACGGCAGACCGAGACGCACGCGCGCGACACCTCGCGCGCCGTGCGCCTCATAGAGCCGCAGCACGAGCGCGTCGGAGTCCTCCGCCCGCTTGATCGTGTCGAGGACGAGGTTGGGGTCGTCGGCGGAAGCGAACGAGCGGCTTTGTGGCTCAGCGTCGCTCGGCAGCCAGCGCAGCGGCACGTTGAATCGCGCCGCCTCCGCGACCACGCCCGCCTCGCGCCAGCCGCCGGGGTGGGGTAGGAGCGCGTAGGCGAACTCGTGCCGTCCCATGTCCGCCTCCGGGTCAGGGCTCTTGGGCGCGCGGAGCAGGCTGATCCGCAGCTCGTTGCCGTAGCAGCTGTAGCCGTACTTGCAGTCGGTGAGCAGTGCGGCGCCGAAGCCGTGCTCGGAGAGGTCGGCGAAGCGGTGGCCGGGAACCTCGAAGCGGGCGCGGTCGAAGCTCGTCGAGTAGTGGGTCGGGCGCTCGGCGTAGCCGAACTGCATCTCGTAGGTCGCATTCGGCGCGCGCACCGAGAGCGGGAAGCAGACCTTGAGCAGCTTCCGGTCCTCGTGCCAATCGACCTCCGTGTGGAACTCGAGCCGGCGCGAGCCTGCGTCCAGCCGGACGATCTGCCTCATCGTGCTTGCTTCCCCGATCGATCTCTCGAAGGCGACCTCCGTACGCAGGGGCGAATCCGTCACGGCCGTCCAGGACGTGGCCGGGGGACTGTCCCTCCGCGTCTCGAGGTGGAAGGGGTCGATGTCCCATGCCTCGAAGGCGACGGGACGGTCGTCGTAGAGCTCCAGCCGGTTTCCCGGCGCGGCGAGCGTCTCACGGCCGCTCGAGCGCTCGACGAGGGAGACGACGGTGCCATCCTCCGAGAGCTCCGCCCGAACGTGCTCGTTCTCGAGCACGAGTCCTTCCAGCGAGAGCTTGTGTTGTTTCAACACAAGCTCTTCGTCACGCACGGCGCCGAGCCCGTACGGGGGCGCCTCGACGAGGCACAGCGCCCCGTCCGGAGAGCGCACGACCTCGCGCCGCTGGAACCCGGTCGTGTTCACCGGCCCGCCTCCGAGCGCGCCCAGAGCGGCGTCGGCGATTGCTTTCGCACCCGTCTCCACCTTCGCCAGGTCGCGTTCGGCGTCCTCGTAGACAAGTCGGATCGAGGAGCCCGGCAAAATGTCGTGGAACTGATTCAAGAGCAGTAGCTTCCAGAGCCGATCGAGCTCGGCGCGCGGATACTCGCCTCCCACAGCCGCGGCCAGGAACTCGGCATCGTGGAGCGCGATCTCGCACCGCCGGTTGCCGCGCTTCGTCCTCGCCTGCGTCGTGTAGGTGCCGCGGTGGTACTCGAAGTAGAGCTCTCCGAGGATCGTCGGCCGCTCGCCCGGCTCAGACTCGAGCGCCTCGAAGAACTCGTCTGAGCTTCGCATCGCCGTGCGCGGGAGACCCTGGAGGTCGCGGGCGCGCAGGATCGTCTCGATCATCTCGCGCGTCGGGCCGCCGCCGCCGTCTCCGTGGCCGAAGACGAGCATCCCGGTTCGCGAGTGGGGGTGGTCTCGGTACTCCCTCGCGCTCTTGCGGAGCTCGGCGACGCTGCCCAGACTGTTGTAGGTGTCGGCCGGCGGGAAGTGCGCGAGCACCTCGGTGCCGTCGATCCCCTGCCAGACGAAGGTCTGGTGCTCGGGACGGTTGAACCGGTTCCAGGAGAGCTTCTGCGTCAGGAACCGCGCGACCCCGCTCTCGCGCATGATCTGGGGTAGCTGGCCGTTGTAGCCGAAAACGTCGGGATTCCAGAACTCGAGGCAGCGGCGACCGAGCTTCTGCTCGAAGTAGCGCTGGCCGTGCAGGAACTGACGCAGAAGCGATTCCCCCGAGGGGATGTTGCAATCAGGCTCGATCCACGTCCCTCCAACCGGTAGCCAGCCGCCGGCGTCGACGTGCCGTGTGATCTCCTTCCACAGCTCCGGTCGTGCCTCCTCGATCCAGGCGTACTGCTGCGCCTGAGAGCAGGCAAAACGGTACTCCGGGTACTCCGACAGGTAGCGAGACTGCGTCGTGAACGTTCGGATCGCCTTGCGATAGCTCTCGGCGAGCGGCCACAACCACGCCGTGTCGAGATGTGCATGGCCGATCGCGACGAGCTCGTGGGCGGTCGTCGCGTTCCGCCGCTCGTACAGCGAGGCCAGGATCTCGGCCGCCTCACCTTCTGGCCAGACGTTGCAGAAGTGGTTCAGCTCCGAGAGAAGCTCGCCCGCCCAGGCCTCGTCGAGGCCAGGCTCGACCGCCAGCGCGCGCAGCGTCTCGAAGTCGAGGTAGAGGCGCCACGCCTGAGGGTCGAACACGCCGAGCTCACAGCGTCGCAGCTCCGCAGGCGCGGGTTGCTCGCCGAAGAGGCCGTTGCAGGCGAGCTCGGCCTCGAAAGCGCGCTGGTCGCCGCCTTGCGCGCACTCGACCAGCACGGCGTCTTGGTGGTACGCGTTCAATCCCTGTACGGGCAGGCCGCCGAGCCAGAGGGTCGCTTCGCTAGCGGAGTCCCAGAGCAGGTCGACACGGCGGCCGGCCCACTCCGGCGGCACGCTGCCGGTGACACGGAACCAATAGGTCGCCCACAGCGGCCCGAAGCGCTCGCCGAGCTCAGCCGGCCGGTACTCGAGCGCCTGAGCCTCCTCGCGGCCGATCCGGTCGACGGGTCCCGCCACAAGCAACTCGTCGGGCGGCCGCGTCTCCGGGTAGACCAGGGCACGGAGCCGATCGGAGGTCTGCGCAAGCCGGGCGCGGGTGTACTCGGGGTGCCGAATCAATCCGTGGACTAGTGTGACGCGCGGAGCTCGACCCGGAGGGGCGGAAGTGAAGCGGCTGATCGTGAACGCAGACGACCTCGGCCTGAGCGATGGCGTCAACCGTGGGATCCGTGAGGCGACCGAGTGCGGGATCCTGACGAGCGCGAGCCTGATGGTAGGGGGCCCGGCGGCCGCGAGGGGGGCCGAGCTCGCCGGCGCGCTCTCGGTCGGGCTGCACGCGGTGCTCGACCGCAATGGTGCGCTTCTCATGTCGCCGGAGCAGGCACCGGAGGAGCTCGAGCGGCAGCTCGAGCGATTCGAGGAGCTCACGCGCCGTTCGCCCACCCATCTCGACTCGCACCACCACGTCCATCGCGAGCCGCGGTTGCTGCGGGCGTTCGAGGACTTCGCGGAGCGGCACGAGCTGCCGCTGCGAGACCGCGACGTCCGCCACTGCGGGCTCTTTTACGGGCGCCTGGGGGATGGGAGTCACCCTCGGCACGTCGCCGTCGACAGCCTGCTCGAGATCCTCAGCGGGATCGACGAAGGCGTCACCGAGCTCGGCTGTCACCCCGGCTACGCCGAGGGTCTCGCCTCGAGCTACACGGTCGAGCGCGAGCAGGAGGTGCGGACGCTGACCGATGCTCGCGTTCTCGCCCGCGTGGAGGAGCTCGGCATCGAGCTGATCGGCTGGGACGGCTTGTGAGCGCGGTCGGTCAGCCGCGCGACCGTCGTCCACCGACGCGCAGCTGGACAGGCAGCCCCAACAGGCAGCCGAGCTCGCGCCCCAACTGGTACAGCGGACGGGTTCTCTGCGGTGAGACCACTTCGAGTCGAATGCCCAGGTCGAGCGCCGCGCGGACGAGCACCCTCGCCCGCAGCCGGTGCCACGAGGACGTGACCAGGGTCACATCGCTCGCGCCGACGCGTCGCGCAGCAGCCGCGACCGAGCGGGCATTGCCGGCGGTGCTGCGGGCGTCGCCGTCGGCGAGCAGCGGGACCGCCGGGCCACGCCACGCGGCCTCCATGAGCGACGCCTCCGAAGGACGGCTCGGGCGCCGTGCCCAACCGCTCAGGAGCACCGCTGCCGCACCTTCCGTGACCTGCTCGGCCGCCTCCAAGCGAGCCGCGCAGATGGGGTGGATGCCGCCCCCGCCCCGCCGCGAGTAGCCGAGCACCGCCACGAGCCGCACAGAGCTTTCAGGGGCTCCATTAGCCACGGCGGCGCCACACGCGTCTTGCACCCAGCAAGGTGCCGATGACCGTTGCGACGAGCAAAAGGGCCTTCCTTCCGCGCAGCTTCGACTTCCCGCCGGCCCGGACGCGCATGTTCACGGGCACTTCTTCGACCGTCAGCCCCTCCTCGTGCAGCCTCAGAAGGGCCTCGACCTCCGGCGCGCCGCTCGTGTACGGCCGCGCCAGGGCGGGCAGCGCGGCGGCCGAGACGGCATACAGGCCGCTCGTCGCGTCGTTGAACGGACGGCCGAGGGCGACGCGCATCGAGCGGCGCAGGAGCCCTGTTCCGAGCCTGCGGATCCCCTCCGGCTCGTACCGGTAGGGCAAGTAGCCGTTTCCGCTGACGAACCGGGAGCCGACCGCCACGTCGCACGAACCTGAGCGGACGAGCCCGAGCAGACGCCGCAGCTCGGCCGCCGGATGCTGACCATCGGCATCAACCCGTCCGCAGAAGGCATATCCACGCTCGAGCGCGCGGGCGTACCCGGCCGCGATCCCCTCCTGCAGGCCGCGGTTCTCCCGGAACGAAAGCACCTCGGCGCCACCCGAGCGGGCGATCTCCGCCGTCCGGTCGGTCGAGCCGTCGTCGACGACGAGGACGTCGACGTCCGGCAGCTCACCGCGCAGCTCCTCGAGCACGGCCGCAAGGTTCTCCTCCTCGTTCCAGGCGGGTACGAAGACGAGCGTGTCCCGAGCGTGAGCCACCACCGCGAGCGTAGCGACGTCTCCACGAAGTCGTCACCCCACGAAGTCGTCACCAAGGCTTAATGCGAACTACGCGCACGACTTCTGCCGCCACTTCTAGTATGGGGCGCGTTGCGCAGGATCGTCCTCCTTTTCTCGCTGGTCGCGTCGCTCGGCTTCGCCGGCGGGGCGGCGGCGGCGGCGGTCGTCTCACAGGATCATCAAGGTCGCCAGATCCGGTTCGACGTTAGGGCCGAGGGTGTCGACGCGGAGTGGTACGCGGCGCTGCTGCGCGACGCGCCTCACGGTGACGAGATCGCGACGCTGCGTATCGACGTGGTCTCGTGGGGCGAGCTCCGCTCGGTCTGCGGCCACGACGCCGGGGGTTGCTACTCGCGGAACGTGATGGTCGTTCCCCCGGACCAGGACGCGCAGACGGCTCACGCGCTCCTGCACGAGTACGGGCACCACCTCGACCGCTCGAGGCCGGTTGCCGGGGCCCCCGAGCCGAACGGCACACCGGAATGGTTCCGCGCCCGGGGCGTGGCCGAGCTCGTGCGGCTCCGCAGTGTCGCCCGGGACTACTCGCTCGACTGGGAGCGGAGCATTGCGGAGATCTTCGCCGAGGACTACGCGCGTCTGGCTCTGGGCGGCAACACGACCTTCAGGATCCGCTGGCTCGCACCACCGGATGCGACGGTGCTGATGGCCCTTCAGGCCGATCTCGGGCTGGGACCGCCGCCGGCCGTCGTCAATCCGCCGGTGCTGAAACCCCTGACGATCGTGGAGAAAGGCAGCCTCGCTCCGCGCAAGCGCGTCAGCGTGCGGTTCGGGCTGCTCGGCCCTGGCCGGCGCGTGACGGCGACAGCGACCTTCGCCGGCGCGAAGGAAACGCGTGCGCGCGCGACGCTCGAGATTCGCTGCAACGGCGACCGCGTCGCCCTCCGCACGATCGGCAGCGGGCAGAGACTGGTCAGGATCGACCAGCGCGATCTCGGCCCGGCGCAGTGCACGGCCGTGCTCGCCAGCACGAGCTCCTTCTCGCGGAGCTTCACGCTGCACGTGCGGTTGTCGGTCGTTCCCAGCGACGCCTAGCCGCGGTTTACCGTTCACCGGCCGGCTGATCGGTCGAGGATCCACTCGCTGTGCCCCTTCCGGTCGATCAGCTCGAGCTGATCGCCGCCGGCGCGGGTCGTGGTAATGGAAGCGGACCTCGTCACGGAAGTGTGTCGAGTGTGTGCCAATTGAGCTGAAGAAGCGTCTGTTTTGGCCGGGTGTGGCTATTTCGGGCACTAGGCAGCGCCGGCTGCCACGGCTATCACGACTCCTCCCAGCTCAGGAGGAGGAACGATGAAGTCAAGGCTCAGGAGGTGCACGGCGCGCGCCGTCGTACTCGGTCTGGTCACACTCGCCGTCGCTGTCGGCGGTGCCACGGCAGGACTCCAGGCGGCGCTTGCCGATGGCGTGATCACAGCGTGCCGGCACAAATCGGGATACCTGCTCGTGCCGTCGCCGGGCAAGGCGTGCAAGAAGGCGGAGCAGACGATGATCTGGAACGTGAGGGGTCCGGCAGGGCCTGCTGGCCCAGCCGGCAACCCCGGTCCGGCCGGAGCGCAAGGCGAGGTCGGCCCTACCGGTCCGGCAGGACCTCCAGGACCTCCCGGGCCTTCCGGGCCTTCCGGGCCTTCCGGCAAGATCGCATCGATCGAGAGCCTCAACGGGATCCCGTGCAAGACCGCCGGTGACACGGCCGGGGCAGTGTCGGTGGAAACGGAGATCGACGGGGCGATCGTGCTCAGCTGCGAAGAGACCGCGGCTCCGCCGCCGCCCCCGCCACCCTCCGGCGCGGCGGAGCTCGTCTTGAACGAGATCGACTACGACCAGGTGGGTGCCGACTCGGACGGCTTCGTGGAGCTCTACAACGCCGGCGACTCCGCGGCCGACCTTGCCGGCCACGCGATCGTCTTCGTCGACGGCTCCGACGGCGAGGAATACCTGCGCAAGCTGCTCAGCGGCACCCTCGCGTCCGGTGCCTATCTCGTCGTGTCGGTCGACGCGCAGAACGGCGCGCCCGACGGCGTCGCGCTCCTGGACGGGGACAAGCAGTTGCTCGACGCGCTCTCGTACGAGGGCCCGATTACAGCGGCGACGATCGAAGCGCAGACCTACGATCTGGTGGAGGGGACGGCGCTGCCGGCGTCAGTCGCGGACTCCAACACCGCCGCAGGCTCGCTTGCCCGGATCCCGAACGGCAGCGACACGAACGACGCCGCAACGGACTGGGCGTTCACCGCCACGACAACTCCGGGAGCCGCGAACGTCGCCGGCTAGCGGCGCCGCTTCGCAAGCATCCTGGCGCGCCCCTCGGCGCCGGTCTTGGCCCAGCGCTTCCGTTCCTCGGACTGCAGGCGCTTGTCGAGCCGGCGCTCGAGGTGCGCGAGCTCGCGCTGGAGCTTCGTGTAGCTGGCCCAACGTTCGGCGTCGAGCCTGCCCTCATCGAGGGCCGCCTGCACAACACACCCCGGCTCGGTCCGGTGCGCACAGTCGGAGAAGCGGCACTGCGTGATGAGCTCCTCGACATCGCTGAACGTCTCCCCGAGACCGTCCGCCGACTCCCACAACTGAAGCTCGCGCATGCCGGGTGTATCGAGCACGAGTCCGCCCTGGGGCAGGAGCACGAGTTGCCTGAAGCTGGTCGTGTGCCGCCCTTCGCCATCCGATTCGCGGATCTCCGCGACGGCGAGCAGGTCCTCGCCCGCGAGCGTGTTCACGAGTGTCGATTTGCCGACCCCCGACGAGCCGAGCAGTGCGACCGTCTTGCCAGGGGAGAGGTAGGAGCAGACGAGGGCGAGCCCGTCGCCGGTGAGGCTCGAGATCGGATGCACGGGCACGCCGAAAGCGACACGCTCGACCTCGAGCACCCGCTCCTCGACGTTTCGGACGAGATCGGTTTTCGTGAGCACGATCACGGGTTGCGCACCGCTCTCCCACGCGAGCGCCAGGTACCGCTCGAGCCGGCGCAGGTTGAGGTCGTCGTTCAGCGAGGTGAGCAGAAAGACGGTGTCGACGTTGGTCGCGAGCACCTGCTCCTCCGACGCCGACAGCGCGACCTTGCGTGAGAACTTAGTCCGGCGAGGAAGGACGGCGTTGATCGTGGCGGCACCTTCTTCCGGACGCGCCGCGACCGCGACCCAGTCGCCCACGGCCGGGAGGTCGGCGGCGCCCGCGGCCTCGTGCTCCAGGCGTCCCGCGACCGTCGCTCGCAGTTCGCCCAGCTGCGAGTAGAGGACGTAGGCGCCCCGATGTTGCACGGCGACACGAGCGGGAGCGAGCCCTGCTGCTGCGTACGGTTCGAATTGAGTTGTCAGCTGGTCAGTCCAGCCGAGGTCTTCCAGTGCGTACAAGCGAGTCTCCTTGAGCGGGATGGTATGGAGCGGCGTTCGTTCGCCGCTCGCGGCTCGGGACTCGCGGAAGGTTGACCGACGAGCCTCTAGAGCCGCGGAGCTCTAGTGGCGAAGGGGGCAGGCTTGATCATGTTCGACCTCCTTCGTCGTCGGGACGATCCCAGTATGCCTGCGCGCCGTGGCCACGTCGAGTCCTGTCGGGGCCGGGGACCTGGCCGCTCTCGGTAGCGTCGGCTGCATGA
>Ga0136621_1000046_pt1 | contig 38101 bp, 30 predicted proteins | sample AntDryUQ445A2306_FD_104673 | JGI IMG/M metagenome (GOLD analysis project Ga0136621, IMG submission 104673) | Polar desert sand microbial communities from Dry Valleys, Antarctica - metaG UQ445A (23.06) | ecosystem: Environmental > Terrestrial > Soil > Desert | place: Antarctica: Dry Valley...
AAGGACGTCTTCATGGATTCGGACACGGACATGATGGTGCTGTCTTTCGTGCCCTCGCGCCGCGCCGCCGAACCGCTCACCATCGAAGAGGCCGCCGCCACCGCCGAAATCGTCGAACGCATGGAAGGGACGCACCGGCTGCTCATACACGGGCGCGTGAACCCCAATCAGGACGGCGACATGCAGGGCATGGACGAGCTGGCCGAGCGCTGGAAGGTTTCTGCCTGGAAGACCTACACGCAGTGGGGGCCGGACGGCAAAGGATATTTTCTAAGCGACGACATCGGCCTCGCCTTCATCGACAAAGCGCGCAAGCTCGGCATCAAGAATATCTGCGTGCACAAGGGCATTCCATTCGGCAGACAATCTTATGAACATTCGCTGTGCAATGACATCGGCAAGGTCGCGAAGCGCTATCCCGATGTCAATTTTCTGATCTACCACTCCGGATTCGTGCCCGACCAACCCGAAGGTCCATACGATCCGGCGCGCAAGGAAGGCATCGATTCGTTGATCCAGACCGTCGTCGAGAACGACGTGCCGCGGAACAGCAACGTGTATGCGGAGCTCGGCAGCACCTGGCGCCTGCTCATGCGCGATCCACAAAGCGCCACGCATGCGCTGGGCAAGCTGTTCAAATACATCGGCGAGGACAACGTGCTGTGGGGTACGGATTCGATTTGGTACGGCTCGCCGCAGGATCAGATCCAAGCGTTCCGGACTTTTCAGATTTCAGAGAAGCTTCGTGAAAAACACGGCTACCCCGAAATCACGCCCAAGCTCCGGGCCAAGGTTTTCGGATTGAACGCGATGAAGCCTTACCGCATCAGCGCGGACGAGATGAAACGGCACACGGCGCATGACCGCATCGCCAATGACCGAATCGCCTACCGGGAAGCGCCGAACCCGCACTTTCGCACGAATGGGCCTAGAACGCGCCGCGAATTTTTGAATCTTCTGGCGTGGAACGGCGGGCAGCGAACTTGATTCCGAAACATCGGACGCCCGCGAAAAACAATGGCGCGAAATCCGTCGCGATTGAGCTCGAACAGGAACGTGTCAGTGGTAAGCTCCTCCGCGAGCTTTGCGAGCATCGGTTCGGTGGGCGCTGCGATCGCGAGCTCGGCGGGAGAGAAAGGGATAAGGAATGAACCAGGTCGCCGAAGCAGAGGCGCGGGAGCCGGTCTCGCTTGTTCGCCCGCTTGCCGGCCAAGCGTTCTCAAGAGCTGCCGGTGCGCTGCTCATTCCAGGTAACAGCGTTCACCTTTTGAAAGATGCACAGCAGAACTACCCGGCGTGGTTGCAGGCGATTGCTTCCGCCCGGCGAACTATCCACTTCGAGAACTACATCATCCGAGAGGACGACACGGGACGTGTGTTCGCCGACGCACTGATTGCTAGAGCGCGGGAAGGCGTGCGCGTGCAGCTGATTTACGACTGGATGGGAAATTTCGGCAAGACCTCTCGTAAGTTCTGGAATCACCTGCGCCAGGGCGGGATCGAAGTCCGCTGCTACAACCCGCCGCGCCTCGATAGTCCACTTGGCTGGCTCTCGCGAGATCACCGCAAGATGCTGGCGGTAGACACGCAGGTGGCTTTTGTCACGGGCTTGTGCGTCGGCCGAGAGTGGGTGGGCGAGCCTGAAAAGAATCTCGACCCTTGGCGCGACACCGGTGTCGAGGTACGCGGTCCGGCGGTCGCCGAAATTGAGCGGGCATTCAAGCACGTTTGGGCGATGACGGGCGAGCCGATACTCGAAACGCATTCACTCGGCAAAGAATTAGCCACTCCTGCCGGCGATATCGCCTTACGCGTTGTTGCGAGCGTGCCGAACACCGCCGGGATGCTTCGCTTGGATCAACTGGTCGCCACGCTTGCGCACGAGAGGCTGTGGTTGACGGATGCTTATTACGCCGGAACTCCATCGTACGTGCAGGCGCTGCGCGCCGCACGCCATCACGGGGTGGACGTGAGGTTCTTAGTCCCCGGCGTGACCGACATACCGGTGCTGAGACCGGTATCGAGAGCCGGCTATCGCCCGCTGCTAGAAGCGGGCGTGAGAATCTTCGAGTGGAACGGGACGATGCTGCACGCGAAGACGGCAGTCGCTGACGGGCGGTGGGCGCGCGTCGGTTCAACTAACCTCAACCTTGCCAGCTGGCTTGGCAACTGCGAGTTGGACGTCGTCGTGGAGGACGAGGAGTTCGGGCGGCGGATGGAAGAGATGTATCTCGAAGATCTGACGAACGCGACGGAGGTCGTCTTGGACGCTAAGCACAGAGTGCGTGCTCCGGGCGCGCCTACACGCGCGCGAGGTGCGATATCGAGCGAGACAGGAAGTGCGGGACGCGCGACCGCCGGCGTGTTTCGCATCGGGAATAGTGTCGGCGCGGCAATGAGCGATCGCCGGGTCCTCGAACCGGTCGAAACGCGCATCATGACTACCGCTGGCTTGCTGCTTCTAGTCTTGGCCATCCTATTCGCACTTTTTCCGCGCCTGCTTGCCTATCCGCTCATCACCATTATCGTATGGCTCGCAGTAGCCCTGCTCTATAGAGGCTACGAGCTCAAACGGGAACGAGGACGAGGCATACCTCATCCAGCGCAAATACAGCAAGCCGCAGAAGACGCACATGAGATAGGACCAAAGAAAGAGTAAGCAAAACAGGGTATTGTCTCAGTTAAAATTTCGGCTATCGGTCCTATTATGTGGTGTTGCCCGACCTCGGCAAACCGACTGCGGCAGCACTGGAAAACGGAATGCAGGGTCGTATCCTCGACCAGGTACACTGATCGGGACATACCAGCGCAACTAGATTTCTGGTGGCAAGGCGTACGCTAGACGTCGACGTGACGATGGAAATGACGCTGAAACAGGGCATTGATATTATTAAGTAGCTGCCGGTCTGCGTGTCGCGCGGCGTTGATGGCCGAGCACACGAGTAGGATCAGGTCGCTGCGCAAGAGCTCGGCCTCTGCTTCACCGAATTCCTGATCTGCCGTCGGCCCGGCATAACCCGCACTATCGAGGACGATCATCCGTCCCGGTTGTATCCAAATACTCAATCGAAGCTAAGTTATACGGAACTTCAATTCTGGTTGGAGTTGGCGAGTTACTATTTTTGCGCAGGATAGAACGGATTCACGATTTGTAAACCATTGAGCCGCTGACCTGTCTGCAGGTCTTCGCTGTAGAGGACGGTACAACCGTTGGCGAGAGCCGCGCGTACGATCAGCGCATCCCAGAAGGAGAGCGCATGAAGGCGATGGAGATCAATGGCGCACAGTATGAGATCGAGGTCGACTTGCACGACGTCCAGCCGGGCAAAGATCTCCACCTTGCGCCGCGCGATTTCAGGCCTCACCTTTAGTTTGCGGGTAGTAGCTGGAACCGTGCCTCCTCGACGAGGTTGAGAGCCGCCGTTTGCTTCTTTGGGGGCGTCGTGGTCATCCGTGTACACCAATATATTGCTATCGAAAAAACTACGAACGCCCATGCAACTCCTCACGGTCGAAGCGCCACCCTCGTGAATGGCCCTCGCTCTCCTGGCTCAAACGGCGCAGCTCCTCCATTTCCTCTTGAGCGTCACTCTGGCGTGTCAGCTGTTCGAGATAGTCGCGCACGAGTTGGTTCAGACTCTTGCCCATGGCTTGGGCAACTTTGCGCGCCTCTTCGGCGACCTTTTCATCGATGGACAAGGTGATGTTCATAGGGGATCTCTCCACGGTGACAGATAAGCACATAATATGTGCGCGCACATTATGCGTCAATAATTGGCGCTGCCACTTGTTCTCTTGATTGTTCAGCATGTAACGCAACGAGGGCGCGATTTGGCTTGCGGGACTTTTGCGGTACGTCGTTAGACACTGTTAGACACCGTACGACATTCTGTGTGCAACGGGCTCGAGCAACTGTATTGTTAAATCAACGACTTATAGCTAGAGAAGGTGCCTGAAAATCCCTGTGTCGGCGGTTCACTTCCGTCCCTGGCTACCAATAAAAACAATAGCATGTGTGGCATTATTCACTTACACGTGGTCTGCGGCTGAAAGCACGCGTTGAATCCAGATCCGAGACAGCAATGAGTGCGGGAGCAGGTCTGCAAACTTCATTCGGTCGATACCGGACGATGGCGGGACAGGGGCCAAAGCCGCTACCGCATCCCATCCACCGGCTGCAGCAACGTGCGTCGGATCAACTGCAACGCGGATGCAGTAGGAATCGACTGACTTGCAGCGTCCACCGAGGGCTTCCAGCTTTCCCGCGAGTATCAGGTTTACGGCGTAGCCGCCGTATGTCCACCACTCGAAGGACCCATCCTGCAATTTGAGAGGGCCCTCGGTTAGCGTGTGGCTCTGCTCGCTAAGAACTTCTTCCAATCGTGTCCGTGACCGCTTTGTCAGGATGTCCCTCAGGTTCTCATTGGCGCCCCGCAGGATATCGCGGACGCCACGAGCCAGCTCACGAGATACTCCACGCGCTTCGCCAATCCATTGGCTGCGCCCCTTCTCCTCAACCGCCTCAACGTAAACAGTCTCGCGTGGCCAGTCGATTGATGCGACACGCCAGGATCGTCCACCCAGGGCCAAAACGCGAGGTCCTTCTTTAGCGCTCGCGAGGCTTGATGGATCAACGTCGCCGAGGTGCTTGTTGCCGAGCAGGACAGTGAATGCTCTGGGCGAATCAAAGGAGACGCATAGATCGGCGAGCCTTTTGCCCTTGAATCGCGACTCGCCCTTTGGGCCGAGATGCAGGAGGTGACCCTCCCGAATCAGGTGACCGCTTTCAAAGAGGTAGCCGAGCAGCGAAGGCCACATATCAGTGAGGCATCTTCGAAACTCTGGCACGCGACCCAGCGTGTGGTTGAGATCGCTCTCGTCCAACTCAAGGCCCCGCTCAAAGAGCATTCCGAAAAGCTGCTGCACGAGAATGTGGTAAGGGGCTGGCGGACCCTTTACGGCTTCGACATAGCCAGCACGGAACAAGCCGACGATAGCCAGCGACTCGAGAAGTCCTTGATCATGGGTCGCGAGGAAAAGCATATTCCGCGTCGATCCTGGCCGCCGCCCGGTGCGTCCGAGTCGCTGCAGGAAGGCGGCGACCGAGCCTGGCGCATTGATCTGGATAACGCGGTCAAGGTCGCCTACGTCGAGCCCTAGCTCCAGTGTGCTCGTCGCGACGATGACGCAGTTCTGGCCCTCGGAGAAAGCCTGCTCCGCTTGCCGGCGTGTATCCGCCGATAGTGCGGCATGCGATACAAACATACTCACGCCGCGACCTCGAAGCGCAAGCGACAGTTCTTCGACCTTGCTGCGGCTGTCGCAGAACACCAAACGCTTCTCCCCTCTGTGAATCTGGCTGATGATCGCGGCCGCATTGTCGAGCGAACCGACGTAGTCCACCTGCAACTCCGGTTGCGCTGCCGGCGCCACGATATTAATGAGGGAAGACTTACCTTCGCAATGACCCGCAAGCCACTCTAGGAGTGCTTGCGGGTCGCCGACGGTGGCCGACAACCCGATTCGTTGCTGTTCTTTTCCAGAGAGACGTCTGATTCGCTCAAGCAAAGCCAAGACGTGCCAGCCGCGGTCGTCACCGGCAAACGCGTGCAACTCGTCGATGACCACGCAAAGGACGTTTCCAAGCAAGCGGTCGTGGTCGCGGCGACTGCCGATCAATATGCCTTCGAGCGACTCTGGCGTTGTAAGAAGCACATCGGGAAGGTCGCGCTCGGCCCTGCGCTTTTCGCTAGTCGATATGTCGCCATGCCATAGTTGAGCACGTCGTCCAACGAATCCGGTCAGACGCGAAAGACGAGCCTCCAGATTATTTAGCAGTGCCTTGATCGGACAGATGTAGAGCACAGAAAGGCCGTGCCAGTCCTCCGTCAACATTCGCGACAACACGGGAAGAACCGCCGCCTCAGTCTTGCCTCCGGCTGTCGGGGCAATTAGCAGCGCGTGATGGCCATCAAGTATTGGGGAGAGGCTTTGCTCCTGAAGGGGTCGCAATTGCGGCCATCCGAGGGAGTTGACAATGTGAAACTGGATCGCCGGGTGAAGGCGCTCAACGGGATTCACAGATCAAGCTCAATGTCGTCGGGCGAGATCGCCCGGCGCTCCTGACTATTCAGTTCAGCGGCCGAAATCGAGATTCCATAGTCGCGGCGCGGTTCAAAGTCTGGGAATTGATCAACCCGGTCCAGCACCTCTGCCACGAGTTTCTTCAAGAAGATTCTCGGCGCAACGCCGACCTTGCCGCCTAAGTGGCCGGTCACGGTGGCGGCAAGATCGCCCAGTAATGCATCGTCGACCTTCTTGAGTATTCGGTCCTCATTCGTGGCGCGCGAAGCGAAGACTCCGCGCACATTCCTGCCGACCTCAATCAGCTTCGCCATGTCGAACGGCTGAAGCCGAATTTGAACAGCTCGCGGATTGTCGAATCGCGCGTCCTTGCCAAAGTCAACGTGGAGTCGCTGTGCTAGAGGCGGAAGCCGTTGGGCACCTTGGGGGCCATCGAAGAATGAAGGCGTGCCAGTGATCAGCAAGTAAAGGCCGGGAAACCTGCCGGCATCGACCTCGTCCATGAACTGGCGCAGCGCGTTGAGACTCTTCTCGCGCACGTCTCCGCGTACCCTCTGCAGCGTTTCCACTTCATCCAGTACAAGCACCAGACCTGCGAAGCCCGTGTCGCGAAGAATTACCAGCAGCCCCTGCAGAAACCCCAAGGCACCGAAGTGGTCTATGGCCCCCTTGATGCCCGCCGACCGTTTAACGGAAGCGGAGACGTTCGGCTGGCCGGACATCCAAGCGATTAAGCCACTAGCAACGTCCTCCTGGCCAGCGGCAACTGATTCGCGATAAGCCCGTAGGCACGCGCCAAATGCTGGGGCATGGCGCTCGATTGATCGCAGGCGCTCTCGCATCAGTGTGTCGGTCTTTGCCAGGAGCTCGCCCTCGCCAAGGGCAGCGCCGGAAGAAACCACTTCTTCCTCAAGCGAATAAAACCAGCCGTCGATAATTGAACGGAGCGCGCCTCTCGGTTCCTCGGCGGTGCTCAGATGTTCGGTCAGGCGACGGTAAACAGTCTCCAGCCGATGTAGCGGCGTTTCGGTTTCGGAGATCTGTACTTCTGCGGCTGCGAAGCCCATGTTTTTAGATAGTCCCTGAAACCAGCGCGCAAAGAACGTCTTGCCAGTCCCGTATTCGCCCCGCAGAGCCTTGAACCGACCACGGCCCTGAGCGCATTGATCAAGCTCAGCTTCCAACGTGGCACGGTAGGGATCCAGACCCACCGCGAAGGCATCCAACGCAGACTCCGGCACCGTACCTCGCCGCAGTGCGTCGAGAATTTCATCAGCGCGCGCCCGCGAAAGTGCTGTCATATTTCGAACTGCGTCCTCAACAGGCGCAGGTCCAGGATCGCCGTATTCGATGCGGGCTCCATCGCGACGACAGGATAGCCATCCACGTTTAGCATGCGCTGCATGATCGAAAGCACTCCGCGCATGCGTAGTTGCGGCTGCTGGATCGCGGCGGCGAGCAGTTCAACGTTCGCCCGACCGCCACGCTCGTCGAGACAGTTCAGGAGCTGGCGCAACCGTTGATCGTCCAGCGCGATCCGTCCGACGCGCTCCCTCTGCCGCATCAACATTTCGCTTGCAAGCAACTCCTCGATCCACGTATTTTTTCTGGGCGCGGCGAAGAGATCCTCTGTTTGGCTTTTCTTGACAGTTGGTTTTGGCTTCTCGGCAACAAACTGTGGATCGCGCTCAGCCGTCCACCAGTCGGGCGGCACTAGAATGTCGGGAACAAACCCCTGCGCCGGCGATGCTTCCGTTGTCCAGATGCCGAAAGGCACCAGCATTTCCTGCAGGGTAACGCCGCCGTGATAGCCGTTCTTTTTCGTGGAATAGCGGATGGATTCCGACCACGGAACGATGACATCGGAGCCGATCAGCGCCTTGACCCTTGGTCCGCCGATCCGGATTTCCCCTTGCGATACCTCACCGGTGGCAGGTCGCCAGCGTTCTGCCTCGCCGACATTTCGGTGCTCGGTATTGCGCTCCAGCACGTGCCCGTGATCGCTGGTGATCACGATAGCCCGTGACCCGCTCTTCGCCTGGGCGAGGATTGCCCCAAGCAACGGCATCGCTTCGACTGACCAGTCGATGCGCACCTGCTCGGATTTGGCCAGTGCGTCGTCGATCGCATTGATGACGATGCCGACCACGCGTTGTTCCGGATCGACCAGCAACTCCGTCGCCTGGCGGGACAGTTGGTTACCGTCCTGGAGCTCCCCCTTGTGCAGCAGCACGGGCGGCTTGGAGCGTCGCGAGGCGCGCTTCAAGCCCTCATGGGCAGCGAAGGCCGGTTTTTCGTGTGCCGAGTTGCCGCGCATGAGGCGACCCGCCAGAAGGCTAGCCCGGCTGCATTCAGTGACCGATGGCACCGTTGCCAGAAGGGACGGGGGTGCTTTGTCACGCTTCCACGCAGTCCATCCGCTGCGCGCCAGTTCCAAGGCGATGGGCAGGTAGACGTCCCAACTCATCCCGTCCAGAACAATAAGGGCTATGGGCTGGTTCGCAGCCAGTGGGCCGACCAATTCGGACAGGGCGACTTCGACGGGCAGGACACCCCTCGGTTGAGCACCACTTTCAGCGCGCTGTGCGATCTGCTCACCGAATCGGCGATCGGAATCGGAGCGACGGGCGGCGATACGATCCAGCAGCTTGGTGACCGCTCGGGCGAGCAGATCAGGTCGAACCGCGCGCAGACCGCGCCGCGCCCAGTCTTCCCACGCACCATGCTGCAGGTACTCGGTGACGCCGAAGGACGCTGAGTCGCCGGCCGCCAGACTCGCTTCGCGCCGGCACAGGCGGACGACCATGTGTGCCGTCGCCGGGCCTGGGTGGTCACGCGGGATTAGCGAATGAGCAAGAACGTGGTCGGCCGCGCGCTCAACCTCCTGCAAAGCAGACTCGTTCCTGAGGAATGCGCGCAGGGCTTCGGCCAAGACTTCGATCCGGCTATCCAACGCCTCTGGCAGGACGCTGTTGACGCCCACAAATGCATCTGCTCCGATCGCCTTGAGCAAATCCATCGCTGTGCGAAAGACCGCTTGCCTGCGGCTCTCATCGTGCGCCAGCACCAGGCGCTTCGCGGCTTCCGCCCACCGCCGTCCATCTCCTTCGGACAGCCGATGGCCGCCGACCCGCGGTTCGAGGCGGACGCGGGCGTCCCGCAAGTCCGCTTGCGCCTGTAGAGAGGGGCCGAACAGCACCTCGCAGGCCAGGCCGATGCCGACCACCGCGTGCCCATTTCCAGCGCTGACCGCTCCAAGGATGCCGCCGGCCACCGACCCTAGCTTTTCCAAGAGATAGCGACGGTAAACGTCCCGCCGCTCTTCGGGCAGCTCGTTCCATGCGGGCGCGCCCTTTTCAAAGCACGACAGCAAGGTTTCCAGGTCAATCCCGCCATCGCTTAAGCCGAGGAGCCGCCCAACGCAGGCGTCGAGCGCATCGTCGTGCGTCAGCACGGCTACTGGTTGCGGGCGGCGCCGCGGAGAGGCGTCCAGAAGAGCATCGGGAATCCACGGGATAGAATAGAGACGAGGATCGATCTGGAGAGCGCTAAATGCATCAGCCACCATCTGCCAGCGATCGACGTGCAAGAGCTTGTGGCGAAACAGTCTCGCCAGAACGTCTTGTCCCAGCTCACCCTCCTCAAATCCCACGAGAACGACCTGTGGCTGCTCCGACACCTCAATCAGCGCCTCGCGCAATTCCAAGGGCGAGCCGCAAAATCGCACGGGAATGGAGCGATCCCCAACTTGTAGTGCATCACCGTTCTGCCACGGCGTTTGCCAGGCGTACGCGAACACTTCGGGCCCACTAGCCTGGGTCAGGGCCTTGGCGACGTGCTGCGAGAGTTGTGGTGCCGACACACTCATCGTGCTTACTCGGGATCCTTTGTGCGGAACACTCGGCATTCGATGTCCGCGCGTAGATCAGCATCCTTGGAAAGTACTTCTTCCACCTCTCTCATCACTTCTCGAACACCGGCAACCGTCGCTCCTTGTTTCTGGATATGCCTGATTTCAGGTTGTTCTGGCGGCGGAACCGGGGGCGGCTCAGGTGGCGGTGGCTGGGGCGTTTCCAGAAGATCTAGCGCACGACGAAGCTGCTCCGCCAGTTGCTGTTGAAGTGCTGTGACGTGCTCGTCGTCGCGCAACGCGGCGGCCATCGTCTCAACGATGGAAGTGGCTTGCGGCGATCCGAGCGCTCGTTTCCGTATGATCTCGATGACATCCCACTCTGAAGACTTGAGGCACTGCGCAAGCCGATCCGCTTTCGCGATCGCAGCGCCCATTGCGGCGCCTGAGGTATCAAGCGGCGCCCTTGCTAGTCGTGAAACGATTGCGGAGGGCTCGCATTGGATAAGGGATTCGAGCGTCTGCGCGCAGGCTGCAGCCGTCCGCGCCCGGTTTGTCGTCATGTCCAGGCCGTACGCTCTCAATCGCCTGTCGAGCGCCGCGACGTAAGCACTCAAGGCAGCGGACCTATCCTTGACAGCAACACGGACCTTTTCGGTCAGATACGCCACATTCGTGGCGGTGCGCGCGGCGGGAATAGCTTCACCGAAGATCTCGGCAGCCTGCTGAACGGCCTTGGTCCATTCCTCTTCATACGGCAACGCCTGAGCCCGTAGTTCGCACTCCCGATTCAAGCCCCCGATGGCCGGCTGAATCGTCGCACCATGCAGAAAGAAACTGCGGCCCGACTGTGCCGCCCAGGTCATAATGACGAGATCGCTGATGTCGTCCTGCAAACCCATCGTGCGCGGCTCTTCACACCACTTGCGCAGCTGCCCCACGGTCGGATTCTGTACTGTGTGCTCAGCCAGCTTGCGTTCGAAGTGTGTGCGCCAGTGCTCGCTCAGCACCAGGTGTGCCTCACCGCAGGTGCCCAGGTTCAGTGGCTGGGCGATGCGCCTCACGTCGTCGCGGACATTGCGCTCCATGGCGATCCGTCCGTCCGGTGAATCAACGGCCTGCTCGATTACGGCCCACACCTTCTTCAGACCGGTCCTTCGCACTTCGCCCTCGAACGCCGGGTGGGCCGGAAACTGGAAGCTCAGCGCCTGATCCAGCAAGTGCTCCAGGCTTTCGCGGAATCCCCCTCCCGGAGGTGGCTGCAAGCGCAAGCCAGGGAGCAGGGACTCAAAGTGCTCGTCGAGATCATGCGTGGTGTCGATCGCGTTGCTGGCGCCCTGGGCGATGCCGTACGCCTGCTGCAAGGTCATGCTGACTCGCCGCTCCAGCTGATCCCGCTGATTTTTGAGGATCGTGCGGGCTTCGCTGCGCTCCGCGGGTTGCAGATGCGCGCCGTACTCTTCTAGCCGGCTGCCGGACAGCACATGGTTCAAGATCACTAGGCGGCCTAGATCGGCCAGCGCGCGTTCGTTGAGGAACGAGGGCAGCCACACCAAGGTGCGAACGGATTCGTGGCGAGCCCTGACCTCCTGCACCTTGGCACGATCGTCCGCCGGCGTATGGCCGTCCTCATCGAACGGAAAGTCGATGATGGCGCGCCAACCTTCATTGCCAGCCTTGAAGCTTTCGAACGGGAGCTCGCGTACGTTCTGGAACAGAAGTTCCGCCTTCCGAGATGTGCCCCGCCACAAGAAGCTGTAGTCCGGCGGCAGCAGCCCGACGCTCTGTGGATCAATCGACAGATCTCGGAAGAGAAGATCCTTCACCGTGCGGACGCGGTTACCGAAGTTGTCGATACTGCGCGCGTTCTCCAGAATGCCCTCTACATCAACACCCGCAAGCTGCATAGAGATCAGCGGGTTGGTCGCATCGGACGTAATGTGGATTTCGCCGGCGTGGCTGGCCCATTCGCGCATCTTTGCAAGAACGGTCGTCGCCTCGCCGTTCGGCACCGGGGACCGGATCGTGCCGTGGTTCAGTGCGGCCAGGCGCACGGGAGTCAGGTTGCGCAGCGATTCGACCTCTGGCGCCAGCGCCGATAGGAGCAAGGTCTTGAGCAGGCCGGCATGCGCGCGATAACGGCGTGCCGTGGATTCCTCCACACGACCCGCGCGCACGTCCTCGTCTGCAACGCCGTGTTCCTCTTCCAGCAGCGGCGTGAACTTGCGCGTCCAGATTTCCCGTGCGCGATCGAACAGGCGCTTGATGACCGGCGTGAACGGTTCATCGCCCTCTATAATCACATCGAACAGATCGCCCACCGGAATTACATCGCCGATGGTAACGCGGTCGCGGTTATGTACTAGCAGTTGCAGCATCAGCTTGAGCGCCGTGCGCTCGCGCTGAAGCAGACTCGACAACGCCACCAGCGTCTGCACCAGGGCAGGGCTGAAGGGATAGACCTGCTCGAACATGGCCTTGTCGCCTTCGTGCGTGAGCAGGATGTCCAAGACCTCCCGTCTTACCTTCGCTGTCTTCTCGAAGGCTTCATGCAGCGCGCGCCGGGCGTTCTCGTTCTTCACACGCAGCAGGCGCCGTTCGATGATCGCCGGCAGGTTACGGTCGTCCAGCACCACCTTGTCGAAGCGCGCTTCCCACCACTGCAGCACGTCGGCAAAGGCCAGTTGCTGCGCGCCAGGAATGGCCTCGCCGACCAGTTCGCGCAGGTCTCGCTGGCGCGCGATGAAGCTCACGATCGGAATTGGCCGGCCGGCGTCGCCAGCCTCCACGAGTTTGGCAACCTTCTGCCCTTCGGTGTTCAGGAACTGCTGATCAGCCGAGTGGCTGGCCAGCCACAGGATCAGCTCGTCCAGGAACAGCACCACCGCCGAATAACCCAGGGCCTTGGCGTGACGGGACAGAACGGCCAGACCACGGTCGAGGTCTAGATAGACCTGGTCACCGGTTCCTTCCTTCAGGTGGGAGAAGAACGCATCAACCAGATCCCCCACCAGCCGTTGATGCTCCAGGTCGTCGGGCGGAGCGCCAGCTGCAGCATCAAAGCCGACCGCATCCCATCCGCTGCCGATCGCGCCCCAGCCACCGTTGCCGCCGCTGCGGCCCAAGCCTTCGAAGAACTTGTCGTCGCCCATGCGCTGGCGTAGCTGCCGCGCATCCTCGATCAGCTTTTGGCTGCGATAAAACCCCGGCGTGGGCGCGTCCGGATGACGCTGGCGCACAAAGGCGGCGTAGCCCCCCAAGATCGCCGACTCCATGCTGGTTGCGCCGATCATGTGGAAGGGCACCACAAGGAACTTCTTTCCCTCCCACCAGCGGTTGTGCTTGGCAACGACCGGGGCCAGCTCTTTGATCGCGCGGGCGTCCGCGTCGCCTTCCAGGATCAGATCCAGCACGGCCATGAAATGGCTCTTGCCGCTGCCAAAGCTGCCGTGCAGATAGGCGCCCTTGGAGCTGTCGCCCGTCACTGCGCTGCCGACCAGAGATAACGCCTGATCGAAGCACTGCACGAGCTGCGGCGTCACGACGTACTGCTGCAAGGTGGCTTTGCGGCGATCCGCCTTCAGTCCCTCGGTCAGCCGCAGGACGAAGTCTCCCTGATGGACCGCTTCCGGAATCTCGAAAACTTCGCTCAGTGTTTTTGTCATGCTTGTGCTCTCCGACGGCGACCCCGTCCGGCGGCTTCCGGGCGCCAGTTCGCGAGATCCTCCCTTGTCAATCCGTGCGTATGCAGGTCCCGGCTCAATTGTTCCCGGAAGAAATCGCCCAGGCGAACCCCAAACTCCGGGTCCACCTCGTTGTGCCACTGCAAGACCCACGGAAGCTCTTCCTGAATCGCAACCAACAATGGCACGAGCTGCGGCACTGCCCAGCCCTTGCGCGTGGACGCGCCGCGGAGCCGCCAGATTGTCGTGCTGAGATAATCGGCGCTGGCGTACTTTGGCGGCGCAGGAATGTCACCCACTTCCGCTATCTTGCGCCGGTCCTGCTCCTGTTTCAGACGCAGGTGCCATAGCTCGTCGGATTCGTCGTCGTGTCGTTTGAGCGAGGCTTCTACCTCTGCGTCGATGACGTCCTCTCGTCGCTGCAATTCCCACGTCTGCTCCCAGTCCGCGCGCTTGCGGAGGCCGGAGTCCTTATAGCGGAGTACCTTGAGCGCCGGCGCGGCCTCGTCATTCACGAGGTTGATCACCATAGCCCGGACATCGAATCCCGCCTGCCCGGTATACAGCCGCGCCACGGCCATAAAGTCCGCATCCCGCTCCGCTGCGGCGGCAAGCTCATCCACACTGCGCAACTGTGGCTGGGGCCAGAAGTGCGGCGTCTCCAGACGATTCAGCAGCCAGTTCTTCAGCGCCGCCTGCTCTAGCTCTTGCCAGGGCGGCTGGTTCCAGCGGCGCTTGTATTCCGGTTTTTCGAGGAGCTGAATCCAGGAACTGGACTCAATCAACGCCATACGGCGCTCCATCAGCGCGCGGTAGTCGGTGGGCCAGTGGGCAGGGATGTCGGTGATGGGAGTGGATCCGTGACGTAGGAACCAAGTCGTTTCCGTCTCGCCTGCTGCAACCTTTCGCGCGAGCACGATCTCGAATGCGCGCTCGCCCAGCTTGAGCTCGGGTGGGGTGCCCTGAATAAGTCAGATCGTCTTCACTTAGGCCGTAGGCCCGATAGCACCACCAGTCCAGCTCTTCCTGCCAGGCAATCAACTGCCGCAACAGCAAATCCGCGCGCTCATGCACTGCGTCTAGCTCATCGCGACTCAGAGGCAGGCGATTGCTGAGGGCGGATGGCAGGGTTGCGGCGCGTTGCTGGGCAAGTTGGTCGAGTGCCCGACCAATCGCGACAGGGCGCTCTTCGGCGAGGGGAAAACGCTGCAGGCCGGTCCCGGTGAACTCATAGAAGTTCTCAAAATCGACAGTTGTTTGTCGCGCACCTTTTGCGTCGATAGTGCTCCCTCGGTTCTGAAATGTCTGTTTCATCCAAAAGCAGGCGATCGAACTGTTCAGAAGGCCCAAGAGACCTAGATGCACTTCTTCATCTGAACTATTCGTCAACTTGATAACTGGTGCCGTGCGATTGAAGACCTTGCCACCGCGGTCTAGGACAAAGTGGTTGTGCGTAGCAACAAAAGCAAAACCAATGGACGCGCCAGTGAGTTTCTTCGCAGACCAGTACGTAAAGTCGAACCAGCGAATTCCACGTTGACCTTTCGTCTCTCCGAAATAGAGGTTCGTACCGAGAGTGGTCCTGAATTTCCATGCATGTCGGTAAAAGTTGGGGATACCTTCGATGTTAGTCAGGTCCAGCGGGTAGAGCGCGCTCTGAGTTTCGCCAACACCCCAATCCCGAATTGTGTCCCCTTCGACGAAGGATTTTGGAGTCAGCTTCGCGAAGCCGCGCTGATACACGCTACGAGGCACAACGAACACATCGTCCTCCCCAGTAAGCGCACCTACGCCGATTCCAGTCGCGTGGTCCTGTAGGTATTGTGTCGCACGGTCAGCAATCGCCTGAAGCACGGTCGGTGCGACGCCGCCTTGCATACTCCATGGATGTATCCCGAGTCTCACCCGCGGGATGTCCGCCGCACTCACAAATCCATTCTGGTTGCTTCGGCTGTCCACGAGGTCAAGAATTGATATCCACACTTGACCTTGCGCCGCATCGGACGGCGTAGATGGTTCCCCGCGGATACCTAGTACCGCACGAACCGTCTCACCAATTGGTTGCCGATGTCGGGCGAACAGAATGACTGTCGGTGTGCCATGCCCTGGAATGTAGGCGCCGGAGGTATCGATTACATGCGTAAGGTCTTGCCGTGGCAGATACTCCTCAATGAGCTTCTTGCCGAACTCACGTTTCATGAAGGAATTGGTAACAATCAGACCAACGTAGCCAGCGGGATGATTAGAGGCTGACAGCGAGAGCTGGAAGAAACGCTCGGTAAACGGCACACCGAGCGAGTATTTCATATGACAACTTTGGTACTTCTGCCTGTAGAGCTGATTCAGCGCCCTATCTTTCACCGTGATGTACGGCGGATTGCCCACGACGGCGTGGTACTGCTGCCCGAGGATGCGTTCGATCTCAGCCCGGTCTTCCGCGGCGTAAAAGTGCGCAAACCGCTGCTCCAGATCATCGCCGCCCAGGTCCAGCTCGCCGAATCGTCGTCCGTGCAGCAGCGAGTCGCCCGCGGCGATGTTGAATTTCCAGCCGGGTGCTTCCTTCAGCGTCTTGATGTCAGTAGCCTTGAGCGCGGCGACCAGCAAGCGAAACCGAGCGATAGCGCCTGCAAAAGGATTCAGGTCCACGCCGTGAACAGCGCCAAGCGCGCGCATGACCCGCTCCCGGATGTCTAGCCCAGGCGCGGTTTTTTCCCAGTGAGAAAGCAGTCGATGGAAGCTGCCTAGCAGAAAGTGACCTGAGCCGCAGGTCGGGTCAATCATCCGCACCGCTTCGATGCCAAAGGTCTGGATGGCCGGCTCCAGTGTCCGCTCCAGGATGAATTCCTCGACGAACTCCGGCGTCTGCAGCAGCGCGTAGCGTTTGCGCGCGGATTCGGAGAGATCCTGGTAGAGATCACCGAGGAAGCGCGTATTCATCTCCGGATCGGTGAAGTCGTGCACGAGCGCGCCGCTGTCCGGGTCCACCCGCTGCCAGAACTCGACCAGCACCTTGGCCGCGTCGTAGGACAGCGGCATGCGGAACACCGGATTGTGTGCGGCGTCGTACAGCCCGGCTACGGCTGGGTATTGGCCTAGTACGTTGAAGCAATGCTCCAGGTAGTGCCGCTCGTTCTCGGTTGGGTGCGCGGAGAAGTATTCACGCGCTGCGTCGCGCGCTTGCCGGTTGCCCTCACCGGGACCGGCGAGAAGTGGCGCCGGGATCAATCGATTGTCCTCGCAGAAGCGCAGGAATACGCTACTGAGCAGCCAGGCGACGGCTGCTTGCGTGATCTGTTCCTCACACCAACTGGAAAACGTTTCCGCTGTCCGCGCAGCATCACGTGCCGCCTTGTAGTCGGCTTCCAGAGACTTTTTCAATTCCGGGAGCATCGCAATCTGCTCGCGCAGGTCCTTCTCCAGCTTCTTTTGCTGGCCCTGCGAGTCCGCAAGCAGGCGCCTGGCATCAATCACGCCGATACCCCCGAAACCTTCTTGCCGTTGTTCTGTGCTCGATGCCGGTTCTCTAGCCACGCGCACGGCATATGCGCCCAATCCGCAGGCGTGATGACAGGGAGCACAACACCGTCCAGTGTCGGAGCGCGGTATTCGTCCCCCGGTACGAGGATTAGACGGGCGGGTTTCTCCGACGAAGCCGCCGCGTCCCGCAGGGACTGAATGACACCCACCTGGCCATAACGGGCCAGCAAGCCGATGTGCTGAATAAGCAGCGGCTGGCGTTCTTCCAGCAGGTGCTGGCGAACCTTGGGAAACGCGCGCTGCACAAGTGCATTGAGGCGGCGCCAATCCGAGGAGTCCCGCGCCGTGCGATCCGCCTGCAGGACGATGCGCCAGTCAGCGCCGGCCTGCGCGGCCTGCTCGCGCATGGCGTCGATCAACAGCCGATCAACGCTGACAGCATGCAGACCGAGCCGGCGAACCAGCTCCCGCGCGGCGAACTCGACCCTTGGGAGTGCACAGGTGACGATCAGGACCCGCCGATCGCGCAGAGTACGGCGCAGGTTGTCTTCAAACCGCTGCGCCGATTGGGCTTCCGGCCCCAGATCACCGGTGAGGGTGGCCGTGGTCATGCGCCGCAACGTGCTTGTGTGGCGCGTCAGCCCGGTGCCACGAGAGGGCGGTGCATAGCCCGCCGGCAGCATGTCAACCGCAGCGTGCCACTCGAGCGGTATCTCGGCTTTTCGCAGAAGCTCATCTAGCGCCGGGCGATCTGGCAGAGATTCCGCGTACGGGAAGCGGCTCTGGATGCGGCTGTGCAGCTGCTGCACCGTGAGGCGCTTGGGGCCGAGCAATGCGTTCGAGCCCATGCGTAGCGCACGATCCGCTGCCAGTCCTACCGGATACAGCTCCAAGCGGCTGGACAGCGCCACGTCGGTCGCCGCCGCCACAGCCAACCTGAGCCTGCGATCCGCGCTCAGCGGCTGATCCAGCTCAGGTGGCGGAACAACCATCAGCGACTCCTCGACGCGACGAGGCGACGGCAAGGGCTCTTCCTTCGCCACATGCGAAGCCGCCTGTGAGAGCCCCTCTGCGTACTTGGCACGGTCGGTCGGCGTGGCGACGAAGGCCGCGCCGAGCTGTTCTGTGGCGATGACCAGTGCCGTATGCGAACCGCGATACAGAATGAAGCGCGCGGATTCCCTGGTGCTCTCAGCCTCCAGCGCCGCTTGAATCACAGCACATACGCGCTGCTGACGGGTTGGACCATCGGCCGATGAGCCGCGGATGCCGAGCAGTCGTGCGGCCAGCTCTTCGACCGTAACGATGCCTTCCTTTCGCTGGATGAAATCGGCGACTTCATCGCGGAGCACCGTCATCCAGCGGTTTTTCATCCACTTGTCCTCGGCCTTTTCTATAACGGCCCGTGCCTGCGACTTGGTGCAGGCGGCGGCCTCCGCCGCCTCGCGCAGGTTGGGCAGGTTCCGTGGCGCGTGTGCGGCAGTGCGGTCGTCAAGGCCAAGCCAAGCGCGCACCAGCGCCAAATCGACCTCGTCCAGCTTGATGCCAACAAGAGCACTGACCAGCCGGTCAACGCTGAGCTGCTCAGGTGGCTCGTCGCTTTCATCCGCCAATAGGGGTTGCGCGGATAGGCGCTCGGCAAGTTGTTCGCGCAGTGCGCGGAGATGCCGAATCACGCGCTGCCCGATACCGCGGTTGCGGTACATGCGGATACCCGGTAGGTCCAGCAGTTCCCCTACCGTGGTGGCTCCAATCCGGTCAGCAGCGTTTAGCTCTCGGGCGCTCAGACCCAGCACCGACAGGCGCGTGGAGCGCCCCAAGTCCTCGATTGCGGACAAGTCCACCAGCAGGGTTGCGGTGTCCGTATCGGTGTCGTCCGTGGTCGGACGGTCGATCTGTTGGAAGACGTCGCGCCAGGCCAGGTGCATCTCGTCTGCGTTGTCAAAGCGCTTGCGGGCATCGCGGTGGAGAGCTGTCGCGAAGAACCGAGTAAGCACCTCTCGCACGGAGGGATCAAACAGTTCCGTGTCGAGCCGGGCCTCATCCTCGGTCCCCAGCGGGTCCATGCCGTTGTCGCCCCAAGTCGGCAGAATTCCGGTCGCCAGCTCATAGAGCGTCATCGCTGCTGCGAACCGCTCGGCATACAAGTCCCAGCGCGGCGGTCTGCGCAGGCTCAGGAACGGGTCCAGGTAGGGCGGCGTGCCTGCGCGAATGTTGTCGGCTGGTGTTCGAGACAGAGAGAAGTCGAACAGTTTCAGCGTGAGCGCACCCTTGCGAGTTTTACCGATGCCGATGTTGACCGGTTTGATGTCGCGGTGGTTGACACCGTCACGTTCCAGATAGACGAGCACACTGAGCAGCTCGTCGCCGAATCGTTCCAGCAAGTCCAGCGACAGCCGGCCCTCAGTGCGAAGGCGCTGATCGAGTGTCTTGTCACCGGCTCGTTCCATGAAGATGGCAGCCAGGCCGTCGATCTCGAATTCGTCCAGGCACTTCACGATGTTGGGATGCCGCAACTCCTTCAGTACTGCTGCTTCGACGCGCACTCGATCGTTCAGGGAAGCTTCTTTGGCAATCTTGAGCACGCCGGCCTGGCCGTCTCGTTCCACAGCCAGGGCAACGCAAGTCGAGCCGCTGCCGAGGCGTTCCAGAACCGTGAAGCCGCCCGTAAGTTCATCGCCCTTGCTCGCATCGCGAGGATGCTTCCCACGCTTGGTTTCAGGAGTTGTCAGCTCATCCTCGACTCCTTCAAGCAGCTTTAGAAACTCCTGAACACTGACCGGGCGATCGGGTGGATTGATGTCCGTCGCGAACTGCACCAGTTCCTGGAGGCTGTCCGGCGCGCCGTCCATCGCTTCGGAGATGCGGAGGCCCGGGCCGCTACGTGACTTTGCGATCAGTTCGTCCGGATCTGTCGCGGGATGCTTGCCAGTAAAGATGGCATACGTAAGAGCGCCGAGCGAGAAGACATCGATACTGACTGGGTCATAGCCCTGTCCCGAGAGGACTTCGGGCGCCGCATACACCACAGCTCGCTCGTCAGCGATCAAGCCGGCCTGGAAGCCGGCGTGCAGTGTCATGCGTGTGTCGGAGCGCGTTTCCGCACCAGAACTACCGCTCTGCCAGTCGCGCAGCAGCACAGACAGAGCACTGCCGTCGCGGACGACATCGATGGTCCACGGACTGATGGCGCGGTGATGGACACTGCGTTGGTGCGCGTACTGCAGAGCCTCGGCCACTTGTCGGATCAGCTCCAGACGCGCATCGAGCGGCAGCGCCGGCAGGTCCGATTCAATGAAATGCGCCAGTCGCTGAGCGCCTTGCTTCAGCTCGTAGACCAGCGCGGGACCAACTTCGGTCTCGGTTAGCTGGATGGGTCGGAGAATGTTCTCGTGTTGCACGTTGGACAGCAGACGGTACTCGCGCAGGGCAATGTCCTTGCGCTCCCGCTTCTCGGTATCTGCAGCCTTCTGACTATGGGTGAAGATCCGAACACGCTTGATGTCCGTGGCCAGGCGAACGTGCGACGCCTCCCAGTCCTGGAAGCGATCGTTCTCCGCAATCAACCGGGTGAGACGGTAATCGCCGACCTGAGCGGAGGTGGATCGGCGGCGTAGTCCGAGCTGCTCCATGGCCCGGCACACCGCCCGCTCGGCATCACGTCCTATGCCAGGACGGTTTTCGGCCTTGGTGGCCGCCCCGGAAATGACATCGGTGATGCTGAATCGCCCATTCCGCTTTGCATCGGATCGCAGATACACATGCTGGCTGGAAACATCGTCCAGATCTATCGAACACTCCGGCGAGGAGAGAAAAATGACTGGCTGAATAAACGGGACCTGGAGCTTCTTGAATGCCGGCTGACGCGCCAGCAGTGACTTCAGTTTCTTGGCCTTGCGGTTCGTGAGGAGCAGGGGGTTCTCCTCGATTCGTTCCCCGCCCTGATTGCGAATCGTCCAGGAATGCTGGCTCCCCGAAACGACCCCGCGCCAGCTTTTGATCTCGATCAGGTAAATGCGATCCGTGGATATGACGAGTGCATCCACTTCGTTGATGCTGCCGTCTTCCGCGATGAACTCGAAGTTCGACCACGCACGAAACGGCGGTAGATCAGGTAGACCAGCGCGCAGGACCTCCAGCGCTTCCTGCTCGTGCGGAAACGCGGATGCCTGTACGACGTGCCAACGACCAGATTGGGTCACAAGTCCCCCATGCTCGACCGACGTCCCTTGAAAAGGAAAACCCGCGGTCGCATGCCTCCCAATTCTCGCCCAAGCCCGGAGCGAGAACACTCCTCAAATCAGATACCTCGTGCTTTGAGCGTGCAGCATCGGTTCGGGTGGGCGCTGCGATCGCGAGCTCGGCGGGACGATTCATTGAACGCCTCCGATAAAAATAGGGGCACCTCCCCTCGCCCTACCACCTCAGAGCGACATTCCCAGTGCTGATGTGTTTATCTATCCACAGCGTTGCCTTCATTCCAGCCGTCCATCAACTGCTGATATAGCGTTCGGACCTTGGTTTCCGCCATCGCTGCGCGATTGCGTATTCCTTCAAGTAGTCGAGGACATCGAGCTGCTGAACGGTGCACCCAACCGGCAAAGATGATGGGCTATTACTGCAGTGGCGGAAAGGGAACGAGCATGATGGCGCGGCATTATATCAGCCTATCTCCTCGCCGCTTCAACCACGACAAGATGCCAACAAATCCGCGGCGATCGAGTTTTTGTACACTACGGCATAGAGCATGTAGTGTTTTACGTTTTACGCTTCATTCAAACGCAATTCTTCCTTTCAACGCCGACGCCGCAACCGTTTCGCTTGTGGCGATCAACGCGCGCGCTTCATCAGCCTTCCTCCAAACATTCCACAACAGCACGCCGCGCACGCGTTGGTTGTCAAGATAATAAAGCACGCCGGTATGGAATTCTTCCTTCCAATCCGCAATCACTTGCAAGCGGCTATCAAGCTCGCCGACAGCTTCGTACCCAATCTGAAAAAGATCGGAATAGAAAAACGGCGTGTGCGTGAAATTGACATTCGCGCCGGCCATGGCTTGCCCCGCGGCTTTGCCCATGGTGTTGGCGAGATCTTCGTGCTCGACGCGACGCCGCGCGCCCAAAGCTTGATCGAAATAATTGGCAACATCACCGCCGGCAAAAACTTCGGGATGGCTCGTGCGCAGCGATTGATCGACGACGATGCCGTTATCAACCTTCAAACCTGCCGCAACGGCGAGCTCGACATTCGGCACGATGCCGATACCGGCGACAACGCCATTGGCGTTGATGCGACGATTTTTTTTTGTCGCGAGAGTCAAATTCACGCCTGTACCTTCCAAGGCAACCACGGATTCTCCGGTGATCACTTCAACTCCTTTTTGGCGATAATAATCGTTGAAGAACGCCACCGCCTCCGCCGGAAAAAGGCGGGCACAAATGCCGTTCTCGGGCGTGATGAGCGAAACCTTCTTGCCGTTCATCGCGAGCGCGGCCGCCACTTCGGAGCCGATGAAGCCGCCGCCAATCACGGCAAAAGTCTCGTGCTGCTTGGCCAACTCCTGCAAGCGTTGATAATCCGCGAGCGTGCGGAAATAGATAACGTCATCGCGGCCGAACGGCAAGCGTCGCGTTGTTCCGCCCGTTGCCAGCAACAGCTTGTCGAACGTGTGCGTGTCGCCGTGATCTTCGTGCACTTGTTTCCCGGAGAGATCGAGCTTTTGCGCGACACGGCCAAGATGATAAGTTACGTTTCCGTGCGTCGCAGGCCGCATAATTTCTTCCAAAGTTTTCTTACCGGTCCAAAGCGCCTTCGATAAGGGTGGGCGATCATACGGTTTGTGCGTTTCGGCTGTGATCACGCCGATCGTGCCGTTGGCATCGGTTTCGCGCAGGCCATCGATCGCCGACGCAGCGGTCATGCCGCCGCCGATGATCAAATAGTTGTAATGAGCCATTGCATTTCTCCTGAAGTTAAGCGACGAATAGTGCTATGGCCTTTGATTAAGGTCTACGCATGCAAACATAACCCAAGAGGCAGAAGGTTTTGTCTTTGCTCATTAAGGCGTAATTAAGCCATTGGTGAGAATTACAATAATTTCCGTCAGCATCGGGAATAAAGGCATCATCAGTAACGCATCGCCACTTGTTGAGCGGTCCCACTGTGTCCATTACATCAAATAATGGTGGACCACACCAAGCCCGTCAGCCAGTCGTTACAACCCTGTGATCCGCATTTATTGTCTGTTCGGCCTCTCATTTCGCTAAACCGAGTAACCGGGAATTCTTGGTGTTTCTAAACACCACCGGCTTTTCATCACGGTGGGCGGCGCGCCCGATGGCGGCAAGGACCCGATCATGGTGGGGCGAGAGATCGCAGACCGGGTCCGCGTTCGCGGCGTCGCCGGTGAGCATGTAAGCTTGGCAGCGGCAGCCGCCGAAGTCCTTGAAGCGCTCCGGGCAGGAGCGGCATGGCTCGCGCATCCACTCGAAACCGCGATAGCAGTTGAAGGCGGACGACTCGTTCCAGATCCACTCGATGCCGTGGTCGCGGACATTCGGGAATTCCAGCCCGGGGAGTTGCCGGGCCGCATGGCAGGGGAGCGCGGTCCCATCGGGCGCGATGCAGAGAAACACGGCGCCCCAGCCGTTCATGCAGGCTTTGGGGCGGTTCTCATAATAGTCGGGAACGACATAAAAGATTTTCATCCTGCCTTTCATGCTTTCCTGATAGGCATGGGCGATGGCCTCGGCCCGCTCGAGTTGCTCACGGCTGGGCAGCAAGCGATCGCGGTTGTGAAAGGCCCAGCCGTAATACTGCGTCGTGGCAAGCTCCACGTAGTCGGCGTTGAGGTCGTTGGCGAGACGCAGCATGGCCTCGATCTGGTCGATGTTATCGCGATGAGTCACAAAGCACAGGACCATCGGGTAGCCGTGTTTCTTTACGGCGCGCGCCATCTCGACCTTGTGCGTGAACGCTTCCGTTCCCGCCAGATAATCATTGAGATCCTTCCGGCTCGCCTGGAAACTGATCTGGATATGGTCCAATCCGGCCTCGCGGAACGCTTTCAGGCGAGACTCATCCATGCCGAGCCCCGAGGTGATAAGGTTGGTATAAAAGCCTAAGGATCGAGCTTCCCTGATTAGAATTTCAAGATCGCGACGCACCAGCGGTTCGCCGCCGGAGAAGCCCAATTGCGTCGCGCCTAGCGCGCGGGCTTGGCGGAGTACGGCGAGCCAGTCCTCGGTGCTGAGCTCCCCTTTGGTGCGCGCGTAATCGACGGGGTTGGAGCAATAAGGACACTGCAGCGGACAGGCATAGGTCAACTCCGCCAGCAGCCATAGGAGCTTAGGCCGCGCCGGTGATTCGAACCCAGCCGTGCTCATGCGCGGTCTCCATAAAATGCCGGATCTCGTCGCCGATTTTAGCCCCGGAAAACTGCCGCTCGAGGTCGTCGATGATGGCGCTCAAGCGGGTTTTCCCGTCGCACCGCGTGAGGATCTCCCCGGCGGTCTTGTTGAGCTTGACCATGCCTTCCGGATACAGAATGACATAGGCTTGCTGGGCCTCCTCCCACTGCAAGCGAAACAGGGGGGCGATTTGAGGGATACAGTCGTCGGCGAAATGCGCGCTCATCGCTCAAGGCACGACATTGAAATACGGCGGGCGGTGATCCACATACGCAAGCCATAGTACATCGAGCATCGTCCACAGCACATCGAGCTTAAACTTTAGAATTCCAAGCGCGCGCTGCTGCTCGGTGCGGCTACGGAAAGTGTCGAGCGTGATCGTCAGCCCGTGCTCGACATCGCGTCGCGCTTCCCGCAACCGCTGGCGAAAGTAGGCATAGCCCGCGGGTTGGATCCAGGGATAATGCTCGGGCCAACGGTCGAGGCGTTGCTGGTGGATCGCAGGGGCGAATAGTTCGGTCAGCGAGGAACAGGCGGCCTCTTGCCAGGTGGCGCGGCGGGCGAAGTTCACATAGGCATCGACCGCGAAACGCACCCCGGGCACTACCCGCTCGTGTGACCACAGCCCCTCGCGCGTGAGCCCCACCGCCTCGCCAAGCCGTAGCCAGGCGTCGATGCCTCCCTCATCGCCGCTGGCCCCGTCGTGATCGACGATGCGCTGGATCCATTGACGGCGCACCTCGCGGTCGGGACAGTTCGATAGCACGGCGGCATCCTTGATGGGGATGCTCACCTGATAGTAAAAGCGGTTCGCGACCCATCCCCGCACGCCATTCTCATCGAGCTTGCCGCTATTCATGAGCACATGGAAGGGATGGTGGATATGATAGTACCGTTCCATGGAACGCAGTTCTTGCTCGAATTGGGCCGGCGTCCACGCGACGGGCTCGCTGACGGGCGCATCATTCACAGCACGATCTCCATGCCGTCATACGCCACCTCAATGCCGCGTTCGATCAGCGCCTGCCGCTCTGGACCGTCCTCGTTGAGGATCGGGTTGGTGTTATTGATATGGATAAGCACCTTGCGCGGCTGTGACAGTGTATCCAGGATGCTCAACATGCCTCCCTCCCCCGAGAGCGCGAGGTGGCCCATATCGCTTGCGAGCTTGGTGCTGATCCCGAACCGCAGGAGCTCGTCCTCGGTCCACAAGGTGCCATCGACGAGCACACAATCGGCGTCCGACAAGTTGCGGTATACCTGGTCGTCGACTTCGCCGAGGCCTGGCGCATAAAACAGGACTTTTGACGTATCGAGGTCTTCGATCTTGACGCCGATCGTATCGCCGCGGTGCGGGTTGTGGCGGTGGGGCGAATAAGGGGGCGCCTCGCTTCGCAAAGGCACGGCGGTGAAGCGCAAGTTTGCGGCGCGGGGTACGGTGAACGGCTCGCCGTCGATGGACAGCGTACGCCATTCGACCCCGCAATAGTATTCCAGGACTCGAAACAGTGGGTAGCCCGTCGTCAGATCTTGATAAACCATGTTGGTACAATAGACGTCCAACGGCTGTTTATGTTCGCGTAGCATCATCAAACCGGTGGTGTGGTCGATCTGGGCATCGACCAGCACGATGGCGCAGATCCCCGTGTCGCGCACACCCCGGCCGGGCTGTAAGGCCGCCACGGAGACTAATTGGGTGCGTATGTCGGGCGAGGCGTTGAACAGCACCCAGTCGACGCCGTTGCCGGAGACCGCTATCGAGGATTGCGAACGCGCGCGGGCGCGCAAGAACCCTGTGCGCAGACCCTTGCAATTCGGGCAGTTACAGTTCCATTGGGGAAAACCGCCGCCAGCGGCGGAACCGAGGACGTGAATACGCATGGATAGCTTGAACGTCGTAAGGGGCGCCATCGTAGCAGAAACAGCGCGCCTTGTCCGCGTAACCGGCGCGCGGTGCATGCCCTAGGTTAAAAACACGGCGGCGAGGCCCAGAAACGCGGAGAATCCGATGACATCGGTCACCGTGGTCAAAAACAACCCTCCGGCAAGCGCCGGATCGATTCCAAGTTTCTTCAGGCCGAGCGGAATGAGCGTCCCAGCCACGGCCGCGGCGGCTAGATTGGTCAGGAGCGCAAGACCGAGGATCAAGCCGAGCCCCACGTCCGAAAACCACGCGGCGGTTACCATCCCGACCACGACGGCCCAGAGCAGCCCATTGCAAACACCCACGGCGATCTCCTTCTTGAGCAGCGATCCCAAGTTGTCCTGGCCCACCCGATCCAAGGCCAAACCCCGAATCATGATCGTAAGTGTCTGACTGCCGGCGACGCCCCCCATGCCGGCGACGATGGGCATCAGGATCGCAAGCGCGACGATCTCTTGCAGCGTGGCCTCAAAGCGCCCGATGACCCAGGCCGCAAGAAACGCCGTAATCAGATTGACCCCCAACCACACCGCACGGCGCGGCGCGCTCACCGCGATCGGTGCGAACATGTCGTCGCCTTCGTCTAAACCCGCGAGGCTCATCAGCGAATGGTCACCTTGGTCGCGGATCACATCGACCACATCATCGACGGTGATCCTGCCGATCAAGCGGCCGTTTTGATCGACCACCGGCGCCGACACCAAGTCGCGTTGCTCGAACCTCTTGGCCACTTCGGCCGCCGGGAGATCGGCGGGGATCGCTTCCGGTTCTCTGACCATCACGTTCTCGACCTTGCGATCGGGATCATTGGTAAGCAGGGCCGTAATCGGCAGCAAACCTTGATACCTGTGGTTGCGATCGACCACCATGAGGTTATCGGTTTTTTCCGGGATCTCGGCGCGCCAGCGCAGATAGCGAATGACAACGTCGAGGTCTACATCACTGCGGACGGTGATGGCATCGGTATTCATCAAACCACCGGCGGTATCCTCCGGGTAGTACAAAACCGAAGATACGCGGATACGGTTTTGCTCGTCCATAAGCCGCAACACGCTATCGAGCACCGATTCCGGCAAGTCCTGCAAGATGTCGGCCGCGTCGTCACTCGCAAGGCCGCGTGTCACATCCGCTACTCTGTCCGCACCCATGTGCTCCAATAAGCCTGCACGCACCGCATCCTGTGCATGGGCCAAGACAGCGCCCTGCTGTTCGGGCGAGATAAGTTGCCACACTTGTAGGCGTTGGTGCGGGGGAAGGGACTCGATCAGGTCGGCGATCTCGGCAGGATGGCGATCCGCCAAATGTCTACCGACGGTGACGAGATCACCTTCCGAAAGCGCGTCTTGCAGTATGCCTCGTAGGATCTCCGCGGTCTCTTGCCCTGTATTTTGAGATGCTTGGGTCATCGGGTATCAATACCTTCCGCGAGCATGCCTCCGACGGCATACGTGGGGTTCTGCCGAGGCGCTTTAGTTCAATCCGGCGTTGATGCGTCCGAGCAAGTCGTTTATTTCACTGCTACTGCTCGCCGCCAGCACTTGCTCGGAAAGAGACATGACCTCCGCGAGGCGGGTATTGTTGACGATCTTCTTTACTTCCAACAAGACCGCCGGGTGCACGCTGAAATCCCGCAAGCCAAGCCCGAGGAGAAGGCGTACGTAGCGCGGATCGCCGGCCATCTCACCGCACATGGCGACCGGCTTTTTGTGATCCCTGGCCGCCTGGATGATTATGCGGATCAAGCGCAGCACCGCCGGATGGACCGGATCATACAAATAACTGACCTCGTCATTGACCCGATCGATCGCCATCGTGTACTGAATGAGGTCATTGGTTCCTATCGAGAGAAAATCAAGCTGCTTGGCGAAAAGATCGGCGCACATCGCCGCCGCGGGCACCTCGATCATGCCGCCGATGGGCATGTCGGGATCGAAGGGGACGGCGTTTGATCGAAATTCCGCGCGGATCTCCGCGATGATCGCAAGCACTTGGTAAAGCTCTTGGAGGTTTGAAAGCATCGGGATGAGAAGCCGCAGCGGCCCGAGGGCCGAGGCCCGAATGATCGCGCGTAACTGAGGCAGAAACAGTCCCGGCTCCTTGAGACATAGACGCACCGCGCGCAACCCGAGCGCCTGATTCGCAAGCACCCGCCGTTCCCGCCCGGTGCTACTATCGACCTGCTTGTCGGCCCCGAGATCCAGCGTTCTAATCGTAATCGGCCTTCCTTGCAAGGCGTGCAAGGCTTGGGAATATACCTGGAACTGTTCTTCCTCGGCCGGCGGACGATCCCGGTTCATATAGAGATATTCGGTGCGGTATAGGCCCACACCCAAGGCCCCGACGTTCAGTACCGATTCGAAATCCTTCGGCAACTCGATATTGGCTTCCAGGCAAATCGTGATGCCATCCCCGGTGATCGCCGGCGCGCCCTTCAGCTTGATTAATTCGGCGAAGTGGACCCGCTCTTGCCGCTGCAAACCTTCGTAATACCGGATCGTCTCGGGGTCCGGATCGACCAAAAGCACGCCCGAGATCCCATCGATGATGACGAGGTCTTCTTCACGCACGTAGCGGCGCGCTTGATGCAGGCCCACGATGCTCGGGATGCCTAGGCTACGCGCGAGGATCGCCGTATGTGAGGTCGGGCCACCGTGCTCGGTCGCGAACGCCGCGATGCCGTGATGTTGCATGAGCACCGTATCCGCGGGTGTGAGGTCATCCGCCAGCACGATGTAGCCCCGCAGCCGGCTATCGGGACCTCGTGCCGCATCGGGCCCTGATTAAGCAAAATGCGTTGCATGCGATTGACGACGTGATCAACATCATCCTTGCGGGTCCTTAGATAGGGATCGTCCATTTCCTCGAAGACCGCTACCAACGCATCGCGCTGTATTTTCACGGCCCATTCAGCGTTACAGCGCCGCTCGGTAATCAGCCGCGCGGGCTCTTGCGTTAAGGCCGAGTCCTCCAACATCAATAGATGGGTGTCGATGAACGCGGCGATGTCGGCTGCGGTCGCGGGTGGAATATGGTCCCGAATCGCGCGCAATTGCTGCCTGGCGGTGAGCACGGCGTGCTCGAACCGGCGTACTTCCTCAACGATATACTCTTCTTTCAAACAGTATTCGCTAATGTCGACCTGGTCGCGCTGAAGAATATGAGCCCGTCCCATGGCGATGCCTCGAGAGACGCCAACACCGTGGAGGGAAATGCTCATTCCGACTCACCGAATTTGTTAGCCACTAGATCCTCTAAGCTTGCGATGGCCTGCCGCTCGTCGGGTCCGCTCGCAAGGATTTCGATCTCGGCTCCGTTATGAGCGGCGAGCATCATGACCCCCATGATACTCTTGCCGTTGACTTCCTTGCCATTTCTGCGAATCGTGACCTCGCATTGAAAGCGCGACGCCAGTTGCACGAAACGCGCGGCCGCGCGGGCATGCAAGCCGAGCTTATTTATGATCCGAACATTACGGAACATCATCCACCGCTAATCCGTATCGCTTATTTCCACGATCCCGTCGCGACCGCCGGTAATGGCCTTGTCGACGAGTCGCTCCAGGCCTAGATCGGCATAGTTCAGCACTCGGAGCAACATGGGCAGATTGACGCCGGTTACGATTTTAACGCGCCCTTCACCCAGCAGCCGGGTCGCGATATTGCACGGCGTGGCGCCACAGATATCCGTCAGGACGAGCACGCCGTCGCCTTGGTCTAGGGCTTGGATCATGGCGCTGGCTTGAGCGTGCGCTCGTTCCGGTTCACAGTCGCGTCCGATGCTGACGACGGCGAGCGGAAGCCTCTGTGCTCCGAACGTCTTTACCGCATTATCGCGAAGCGACTCACCGACGTTGTCGTGTCCGATGATCAAAATGCCGACGCTCATAGGAGCCCTGTCCCGTCGCGGTGGGTTACGAGAACATGCCGTCCTTGCGAGCTAAGATGGGACGCCAGGCGTTCCACGATATACACCGACCGATGGTGCCCGCCGGTGCACCCCACGGCGACCGTTAAATAACTGCGTTGGTCCGCTTCAAACCGAGGTAACCACGCGTCCAAGAACGCACGGAGCTGAGCCGTCATGTCGTGGACGAGCGGCGCCGCCTCCAAGAACTCGATGACCGGAGGATCGCGTCCGGAGAGGTCGCGTAACCGCGGTTCCCAATGCGGATTGGGTAAGCAGCGTACATCGAAAACGAAATCGGCGTCCGCGGGCAGACCGTGCTTGAATCCAAACGAGATGAGTTGTACCGACATGATGTTGGCTTGCCTTTGTGCGACTCGTTCCCGCACCAGAGCCCGCAACTGGTGGACCGAGGTGCGGCTTGTGTCGATGCGTAAATCCGCGTGCTCCGCAAGCGGCCCAAGCAAACGCCGCTCCTCGTGAATGGCGACCGTGAGCGACACTTCCGTTGCGGAGAGCGGGTGTTTGCGGCGCGTCTCACTAAAGCGCCTGAGCAAGGCTTCGTCGCCGGCCTCCACGAATACAAGCTCCACCGCAAGCTCGCTGCTTTGCTGTTGCCGCAAAAACCGCGGGAAGCTCGTCAATGCATCGGCGGGATTACGGGCATCAATGCCGATAGCAACGTTTTCGTAAAGCGGTTGCTCGGCCGAGCGAATTTGAGAGAACAATTCCGGCGCCAGACCGATGGGGAGGCTATCGATACAGTAATAGCTCAGATCCTCGAGGACATTGAGCACGGTTGTCTTTCCCGCACCCGACATACCCGTGACAATGATCAACCTTCGGGCCACGGCAACCCTCAAACCGCTTTATCGAGCAAAGCGCGCTGTCTGTGCATGAAATCGTCCGCCGAGTTATAACCGCTCATGCGCAAGATGTGGTTGCGGGCGGCACACTCGACCAATACCGCCAAGTTACGGCCAGCCGTCACGGGGAGGACGATTTCCGGGAAATCCAGTCCCAGGACCCGGCGCTCACTATAGCTTCCTTCCAGGCGATCGAGGTTAATCAAGCCTTCACCCTCCAATCGCTCCAGGCGAATGATCAAGCGCAAATACTTGTTGCTTCGCAAGGCCCCCGCGCCTAACAGCTCACGAACGTTCAAGATGCCAAGCCCGCGCACCTCGAGGAAATCGAGGAGGCCCTTCGGACACGTACCGTTGACGATATCGGGGGCGATGCGCGAAAACTCCGGCGCGTCGTCCGCGATCAATCGGTGTCCGCGCGTGATGAGCTCCAGAGCCAATTCGCTCTTTCCAACCCCGCTCTCACCGGTGAGCAATACGCCTATGGACATCACCTCCAAGTATACCCCGTGCAGCGTCACGACCTCGGCCAAAAGGTTCGAGAGATAGTAATGCAGGTCATCGGACAGCTTATTGCTCGCGAGTGTCGAGGTGAAAAGCGGCGTGCTGCTTTCCTCGCAGGCCGTGCCTAGCTGCTCGGGTACTAGCTGACTGTCGGCGACGACGATACAATGGGGTTCGTGACTCAGCAATTGCCGGATCGCATCCTCGCGCGAGATCGCGCGCAACCCCGACAGATATTGGATCTCGAAGGATCCCAGGACCTGGATCTGGTTCGGATGAATCAAATTCAGGTGGCCCACCAAGGATTTATTGGAGCCCAGGTCCGCGCTGTGATCGCGCCTTGTTTCCAGAGTGCTGATATGGTCCCCGACGATCTTCCTCCTGGTCTCGGGGTGCACCTCATCGGACTTAATCGATCGCCCCCCGCCCGCGCGCCCGGCCACCCACTCGAGCGCAAGCCGCTCGGAATGGATCTCGAATAAATCGCTAATTGTGACCGACGACATAGCTTCGCGGGCGATCCGGCCATGCGCTCAGTAGCTCAAAGAGCGTATCGGCGCCGGCACATGCCCTGATCCGGGACACAAACTCCTCATCGCTGAACATTTCCGCAAGCTCGGCGAGTATCCTTAGATGCTCGTCGTGGCATCGGTCCGGAACCAGTAACGCAAAAAAAAGATCGACGGGCTGCTCATCGATGGCGTCAAAATCAACGCCGGTCTTGGTATAAATAAACGCCCCGCAGGGCTGATCACCGTGCGCGGTCCGGCCGTGCGGGATCGCAACCCCGCGTCCCAATCCGGTGCTACCGAGCCGTTCCCGCGTCATCAGACTATGGAACACCTCGTCACTGGTTAACTTCTCTGGTTGATCCGCGATCAACCTTGCCAAGGCTTCGAGCACGCCTTTTTTGCTGCCTACATCGACCTGGACGGCGACGCGATCGCGGACCAGGATCTCGTCCATACCCATCGCTTATACTCTTGTTCCGTGCGCTACAACCGTAAGCACCCCCTCTACGCTTTGCGCCCGCCGTCCCCGCGATGATGATCCGTTATTTTGTCTTTGTGTTTCAGCAACTGGCGGTCTAATTTGTCCACTAATGCATCGATTGCCGCGTACAGATCGTCGTGCTCGGCGTCCGCGAACAGATGACTTCCCGCGACGTGCATCTTGGCTTCCGCGCGTTGCCGCTGCTTCTCGATGGCCAAAATGACATGAATTGCCGTAACGTGATCGAAATGCCGTTCCATCCTTTCAAATTTTGTCTCGACGTAATTGCGGATCGCTTCCGTAACTTCCATATGGTGACCGGTAACGTTTATCTGCATTGCAACTCCCGACAGTTAGAATTGGCTGGTGGCGCCGCTACACGAGGCGTTTTCTTTCATTCGAGGGCGGAATGGCCATGGCCTCGCGGTATTTAGCGACGGTCCGCCTGGCGACGTTAATTCCTTGCTCCCATAATACCGCCGCGAGCTTGCTATCGCTCAAGGGTTTCAACGAGTTCTCGGCGGCGATGAGTTTTTTGATGACAGCGCGGATGGCTGTTGACGAACACTCTCCGCCCGCGGAAGTGCTCAAATGACTCGAGAAAAAATACTTGAGCTCGTAAATTCCCCTGGGCGTGTGCAGGTACTTGCGGGTGGTTACGCGCGAAATCGTTGACTCGTGCATGCCCAATACCTCGGCAATATCGTGCAGGACCAGCGGCTTCATCGCCACGTCACCGAGTTCCAGGAACGCGCGCTGACGCTCAACGATGGCCGTTGCGACACGCAATAATGTCTGACTTCGGCTTTGCAGGCTTTTTATAAACCATCGTGCTTCTTGCAGGTGTGTGCGCAGCGAGGTGTTATCCTGGCTATTGTCGGCCCTGCGCACCATGCTCGCGTAATAGGGATTAACGCGCAGGTGCGGAATGACCTCGGTATTCAATTCAACCTGCCACGTACCGGCTTTTTTTCGTACGTGGACGTCCGGTACGATATATTCCACCCGGGCATCCTGAAGGTGCGCCCCGGGCCGCGGATTCATGGTCTGGATCAGCGCGACCACCTGTTGCAGTTCCTCCTGGCTCAACTTCATGCGCCGCGCCAAGCGTACGTAATCACGCTCGGCGAGGAAGTCGAAGTGCTTTTCCACTAAATGCCTGGCTTGTTCCACCCACGGACTACCGCCGTCTTGCTGACTCAGTTGAATGGCCAAACACTCTTGCAGGCTGCGGGCTGCAACCCCCGGGGGATCCAAGCGCTGCACCCAATGCAGAACGGCCTCGACTTCGTCGAGCTCGACTTGGTCGTGATTGAGGGATTCGCGCAGCTCTTCAAAACTTGTTCTTAAGAAACCATCATTGTCCAGCGCATCGGCGATCGCATAGGCAATCGCTTTGTCCATATCACTGATCGACGCCAGATTGGTTTGCCACAGCAGGTGGTCCTTCAGCGATTCGCCCGCGGCGCGCTGATTCTCAATTTCAAAACCGGCGTGGTCCCCCGAAGCCGCTTGAGGCATCGACGTGTCATAGACATCATCCCATGCGCTGTCGACCGGAAGTTCCTCGGGAATATCCTGGGCGATCGCGGCGCCGGCCACATCTTCGACCTCACTCGCGGCCGTCTCCGCGTATGGGAGGCTTTCGGTGTCCTGCGACTTCGAGCTCCCGTAGCCGTCTTCGTGCTCATCATCGACGGCCTCCAACATCATGTTAGACTCGAGCGCCTCCTGGATTTCCAGGCTCAGTTCCGCGGTGGACAGTTGCAACAAGCGAATCGCTTGCTGCAACTGGGGGGTCATGATGAGGCTCTGCCCTAAGCGTAGCTGCAGTGCTTGCTTCATAAAATGCTGGTTCAGGTGCGTTGGGCAGAGTCTTAGCGTGAGTAACTACATTTTAACGCAATTTTCATCGCCGGTATCCGCCAGCCCGCGCCTCAAGCATTATCTATCGGTGCTTGGCGTGGGCCCCTCTACCCGCCGGAGCCGCGCCCGATAGGCGCTAGACCATAAGGGAACGACCGGCCGCCGGATCCCGGCCAGCCGGCGCCACCAATAGCCTGCCCGGAGATCCGACACCCGCACCGCTCCGGTGCGGACACTCGGCGCATGCACAAATTTGTCTTGGCCCATATATATCCCAACATGGCGGCCGGCGGTGGTGTGGAAGAACAGCAAGTCGCCGGGTAGACGAACCGCCAAGGGCACCTGCGGTAAAGCAGCCGCCATCGATGCCGTATCGCGCGGGAGCACGATCCCATGCCTGGCGTAGACATATCTAACGAAACCGCTGCAGTCGAAACCTTCCTCGGGCGAATCCCCGCCGTAACGATACGCCACCCCGGTCAGGCTCAAGGCGGTCGCAACGATCCCCGGTGTACCGCCGGGCGCCACGGCCGGTTCGAGCTGCGCGAGGTTTCCCGCACACCCCGCGAGCACGGCCAGACCGACCACCAGGCCAGCGCGCGCGCCATGCACCTTCCGTCGCCCGACTCGCAACCAGGTGTCTACGGTGTTATTGGTCCGGGCCGCCGCCATAATCGCCACAGGCTCTTCACGGTAATCTCGAAATGACAGCCTTCTGTATAAAGATCGACCCGCCTTAATCGACCCAGTCTTAATCTCGTGAGGAGCGGCTGGAACCAGTCTCGATTAAGGCGCGCGACCTTTTCAAGCCAGACCTGGTGATCGTGAGCGCCCTGCTCCTCGGGGAAAACCACTAAGCATTCGGTCGCAGACCCGGCTTGCTCCAGCAGCGCTCCAAAACTTCCGGGCAGGCGCGAGGGCGCGCAACCGCCGAGGACCGCTAGGCCGGTCATGATGGGTTCCGCGCCCCATACGGCGCGACCGGGAACCGCGGCGACAGGCGGCAAGCTTCCCGCCCCCCAAAACCATAGGCTGTTGATAGCCGGCTCACCGCGGTCCTCCCGCTCGCGGTTGACCGCGGTATCATGCAACACCATTTGGACCTCGTTCATGAGCTGCACCCACCGCTTAGCGTCCCTGCCCTTCGGCGAAAAACCCTTGAGGTCCCGCGTGGCCACCGCCGAAGGCGGCCACGTTTTAACCGCTGCGGCATCGTCGAGCCGCACATACCAGCGCTTGGGATCGCGCCCCACCTTGATCTCGATCGCGCGGGCTGCCAAGGCGGCATTGAGATCACTCGCGAGCCGCCGGGCTTCGTTCATACCGAGGCTATAGCTACGGCCATCGAACAGGATCAGCTTGCCGAGGTCGGGTTGCAGATGTACCGGATCGGCGCGCATCCACCCACCGCCGTGCTCGGAGATAAAATCGGCGAGATGAGTGATCGCCGCGACCGGGAGATCATATTCTCGCTGTTCCTCAACGCCGAAGAGACGACAGATGAGGGTCTCATAACACGCGCCGTCGTCCACCCGCGCCGCGCGCGCGAGCAAGATCGCTAACGCCCGCAAACGATGCTCCGCGCCAGCGTCACGCTGCAATCGATCCGAGTGCGGTCCAAAAAGCCCGGGAACTACCAGCGTTAGCCGCGACACGATCTCCCGAAAACCGTCTAATCAGCGCCGAAACAGCCACAATACCGCCGAGACGATTAAACTGATGAGCAGACCAGTCACGATCGGGAAATAGAGCTTGAAACCGTCGCGCTCAATGACGATATCGCCCGGCAACCGCCCCAAACCCAACTTCGTAATCCACGGCCAGAGGAGGCCGATCGCGACCAGCAGCAGCCCGAGCATAATCAATACCCGCGGCATTCTTTCAGCTCAGCGTCTTAACGCCCGCATCCGTCCCAATGATCAGAAGATCCGCGGGGCGGCGCGCGAAGATCCCGTTGCTCACGACACCCGCAATGTGATTGATCTCGGCCTCCATCTTGGCGGGGTCCAGCAGCGAAAGACTACGCACATCCAAGATAACGTTGCCGTTATCGGTGATATAACCGCTTCGCCATTGCGGCTGACCTCCGAGCTTCACTAGCTCGCGGGCGACGTAGCTCCGGGCCATGGGGAGCACCTCGATCGGCAGAGGATAGCGGCCGAGGACATCGACGAGCTTGCTGTCATCGACGATACATAGAAATCGCCGGCTCGCGGCAGCGACGATCTTTTCGCGCGTGAGCGCGCCGCCGCCCCCTTTGATCAATTGGAGGTGCTGAGTGGCCTCGTCCGCGCCATCGATATACAGGGCCAGCCCGCCGGTGTGGTTGAGGTCGATCACCGGGATGCGGTGCTCCTTCAGCCGCGCCTCCGTTGCCTGAGAGCTGGCAACGGCACCCTCAATCCGGTGTTTTGCCCCTGCCAGTATCTCGATTAAGAGATTCACCGTCGTACCGCTACCCACCCCGATGACGGCGCCTGCTTCAATATGCTCGATCGCGGCCTCGGCCGCGCGGCGTTTCTTTTCGTCCTGAGTCACGTGCACAACCCGTTCAATGGTATCTTAATGGTCATGATAGACGAGTATGTGCAGCTTATCCTCACCGCGCGCGTTTACGACGTCGCTAAGAAGACACCGCTCGACCTCGCGCCCGAGCTGTCGCGGCGGCTCGATAACACGGTGTGGTTAAAGCGCGAAGACCTCCAGCCGGTATTCTCTTACAAACTCCGCGGCGCGTACAACCTGATGTCGCACCTCAGCCCGGCCGAGCGCCAACGCGGTGTCATCACCGCCTCGGCGGGGAACCATGCCCAAGGGGTGGCGTTGGCCGCCCAGCGTCTCGATCTGCGCGCGATCATCGTGATGCCGAAAACAACACCCGAGATAAAGGTGGCCGCGGTACGGCGTCTGGGGGCCGAAATCGTGCTTCACGGAAATACCTATGACGATGCTTGCGAGCATGCGCATCGGCTCGAGGAGGAACGCGGGCTGTGCTTCGTTCACCCTTACGACCACCCCTTGGTGATCGCTGGCCAAGGCACCGTCGGCAAGGAAATCCTCGAACAGCACTCGGGCGATCTACACGCGATCTTCGTGCCCGTCGGTGGCGGCGGACTCATTGCCGGAATCGCCGCGTACGTCAAACAACTGGTCCCGGCGATTAAGATCATCGGGGTCGAATCCGACGAAGCCCCCAGCATGCGAGAAGCGCTCAAGGCCGGGGAACGTATCGTGCTGGAGCACATCGGGATCTTCGCCGACGGAGCGGCCGTCCGCCAGGTGGGCGCGGAACCGTTTCGGATCGCGCGGAAGTTCGTCGATGAAGTGCTGCTGGTCACTAACGACGAGATATGCGCGGCGGTCAAAGACACCTTCGAAGATACCCGTTCAATCCCCGAGCCGGCCGGGGCGCTGGCGCTCGCCGGCTTGAAACAGTATGTCGCCGGCGCCAAGCTCAGTGGACGCAACCTCGTGGCGATTTTCAGCGGGGCTAACGTCAACTTCGATCGGCTCCGCCATATCGCCGAGCTCGCGGAGCTCGG
>Ga0136621_1000047_pt1 | contig 37687 bp, 38 predicted proteins | sample AntDryUQ445A2306_FD_104673 | JGI IMG/M metagenome (GOLD analysis project Ga0136621, IMG submission 104673) | Polar desert sand microbial communities from Dry Valleys, Antarctica - metaG UQ445A (23.06) | ecosystem: Environmental > Terrestrial > Soil > Desert | place: Antarctica: Dry Valley...
ACAAACACTGCGCCGCTACGTCAGCCTGTACAACCATCACTTGCCGCAAGCCGCCCTCAATGCAAAGCCACCCATCCATGCGATGAAACAATGGCATGCCAAGCACCCTGAGTTGTTTCATCGAAAGCCTTATAATTGTCCGGGACTTGAGAGCTAACCTAATATACGCTGAACGAATCACGCCTCAGGGAGCCTATAAAGATGCTTGAAAACTATCTGCCGATCCTTATTTTCATGGCTGTGGCGCTGGTGTTCGGCATCATACCGCTGGTGCTGGGATCGCTTGTCGGGCCCCGGCAACCGGGCAAAGCCAAGGATGCACCGTACGAATGTGGTTTCGAGGCGTTCGAGGATTCGCGCATGAAGTTCGATGTGCGCTATTACCTGGTCGCTATCCTGTTCATCATCTTCGACCTAGAGATTGCGTTCCTGTTTCCGTGGGCGGTGGCGCTGGATTCAATCGGCCTGTTCGGTCTGGTCGCGATGGCGGTTTTTTTAGGGGTTCTGGTGATCGGCTTCATCTATGAGTGGAAGAAAGGCGCGCTGGAGTGGGAATAATCCCGAGCGAAAATAATCTATGGGCATAGAAGGCGTTTTAGATAGAGGCTTTGTGACTACGACGGCGGACAAGCTCATCAACTGGGCGCGTACCGGTTCGTTGTGGCCGGTCACGTTTGGTCTCGCCTGTTGCGCGGTGGAAATGATGCATGCCGGCGCGGCGCGCTACGATATGGATCGTTTCGGCATCCTTTTCCGGCCAAGCCCGCGCCAATCCGACGTGATGATCGTGGCCGGCACTCTGGTGAACAAGATGGCGCCCGCACTGCGCAAGGTCTACGACCAGATGGCGGACCCCAAGTGGGTAATTTCGATGGGGTCATGCGCCAACGGCGGCGGTTATTATCATTATTCCTACTCGGTGGTGCGCGGGTGCGACCGCATCGTCCCGGTGGACATCTACGTGCCGGGCTGTCCGCCGACCGCGGAAGCCCTGTTGTTCGGCATCCTGCAACTGCAAAACAAGATCCGGCGCACCAACACCATCGCGCGCTGACGTCTTGGGTTACTGCTTATGACTTCATCCCTGAGCGCGCTGGAAACGAAATTGCGCCGGCGATTTGGCGGCGTGGTGCAAGATTGCGTAATCACTTTTGATGAGATCAGCTTGACCTTGCGCCCGGCGGATTTACTGACAATCGCGACAGGATTGCGCGATGAGGCCGATTTCCGCTTCGAGCAGTTGATCGATCTCGCGGGCGTGGATTATCTCGCGTACGGCGTGGACGAGTGGTCTACCGAAGAGGTGAGTGGTCAGGGCTACAGCCGCGGTGTCGAGCAGGCGAGTTACGCGCGCTTCAGTTTTGAAGACGCGCCCGCGACGGCTAAAAGCACGGGCCCGAGGTTCGCGGTCGCGTATCAACTGCTGTCGGTCAGCCGCAACCAGCGGCTGCGTCTGAAGGTTTTTTGCGAAAACGATGACTGGCCGATGGTGGATTCGGTAATCGGCGTGTGGGCCTCGGCCAACTGGTTCGAGCGCGAGGCATTCGACCTGTACGGTATCGTGTTCGACGGGCATCCCGATCTGCGCAGGATTCTGACCGATTACGGTTTTATGGGGCATCCGTTCCGCAAGGATTTTCCGCTGGTTGGCACGGTCGAGATGCGCTACGACCCGGAGCAGGGCAGGGTCATTTATCAGCCGGTCACTATCGAACCCAGAGTACTGGTGCCCAAAGTGATACGCGACGACCACCGCTACATCGAACAGGTGGTCGAGGAGAAACCGCCCGGTGCCTGAGATTCGCAACTACACCATGAACTTCGGTCCCCAGCATCCGTCGGCGCACGGTGTGCTGCGGCTGGTGCTGGAACTCGATGGCGAGGTGATTCAGGGCGCTGATCCGCACATCGGCCTGCTGCACCGGGCGACGGAAAAACTTGCGGAGAGCAAGCCGTACAACCAGAGCATCGGCTACATGGACCGGCTGGACTACGTATCCATGATGTGCAACGAGCACGGTTATGTGCTGGCCATAGAGAAATTGTTAGGGATCGAGCCGCCGTTGCGCGCGAAGTATATCCGCGTGATGTTCGACGAGATCACGCGGATATTGAATCATCTGATGTGGCTGGGCGCGCACGCGCTGGACATCGGCGCGATGACGGTATTCCTGTACGCGTTTCGCGAACGCGAAGATCTGATGGACTGCTATGAGGCCGTCTCCGGCGCGCGCATGCACGCCACGTATTACCGGCCGGGCGGCGTATATCGCGATCTGCCGGATCGCATGCCGCAGTATCAGGCATCGCGCTGGCACGATGCACAAGATACGTCCCGGCTGAACGCCGCACGCGACGGCTCGTTGCTGGATTTCATCGAGGATTTTACGCAGCGCTTCCCGGCCTGCGTGGACGATTACGAAACGCTGCTGACCGACAACCGCATCTGGAAACAACGCACAGTGTCCATCGGCGTGGTGTCGCCGGCGCGCGCGCTGCAGCTCGGTTTTACCGGGCCGATGCTGCGCGGTTCTGGCGTCGAGTGGGATCTGCGCCGCAAGCAGCCGTACGAAGTTTACGAGCAGATGGAATTCGACATTCCGATCGGCGTTAACGGCGATTGTTACGATCGCTATCTGGTGCGCATTGAGGAGATGCGCCAGTCGAACACGATTGTCAAACAATGCATTGACTGGCTGCGCAAGAATTCCGGCCCCGTCATGCTCGACGAGCACAAGATTACGCCGCCCGCGCGCGAAGAGATGAAGGCCGATATGGAAGCCCTGATTCATCACTTCAAGCTGTTCACGGAAGGTTATTGCGTGCCGGTCGGCGAAGTGTACGCCGCGGTAGAAGCGCCCAAGGGCGAGTTCGGCTGTTACCTCATTTCAGACGGCGCCAACAAGCCGTACCGTGTGAAGATCCGCGCGCCGGGTTTCCCGCATCTCGCCGCGCTGGAGGAAATGGCCCGCGGGCACATGCTGGCTGACGTGGTGGCGATCATCGGCACGCAGGATATTGTGTTCGGCGAGATCGATCGTTAACTAATATGAATTATAAGATTCAACCCAAACTCAAATCCCGTCTGCTCCTCCCTTTGCAAAAGGGGAGTTGGGGGGGATTGCCGTGGATGTTCAGATGATGGGGGCGCCGGGAGAGATTCAGTTGTCCGACCATCTCCGTGTCGAGATCGACACGTGGGTGGCGCGTTTTCCGCCGGACAAGAGGCAGTCCGCAGTGCTGAACGCGTTGCGAGTTGTGCAGCACGAGCATGGGTGGCTGTCCACTGAAATGATGGATGCGGTGGCCGATTATCTGGGTATGTCACGTATCGCGGTGTACGAGGTCGCGACATTTTATTCGATGTTCGAGCTTAAGCCCGTGGGCCGGCATTCGATTTCCGTTTGTACCAACGTATCGTGCATGCTGCGCGGGTCGGATGAAATCGTCGCGTATCTGGAGAACAAACTGGGTATAAAAACCGGTGATAGCACACCGGACGGACGCTTTTATTTGAAGCAGGAAGAAGAGTGTCTGGCCGGTTGTTGCGGCGCGCCGATGATGCAGATCGATCACGTGTACTATGAAAATCTCACCCCCGAACGGGTGGATGCGATACTGGAGAAACTGGATTCCTGATGGCTAACGAGGTCTGTTTCGCGACACTGAAATTCGATGAGCCGTGGACCTTGGAGAATTATCGCAAGGTCGGCGGCTACGAGGCGTGGACGCGCATCCTGCGTAACAAGGTTTCGCGTGACGCCATCATCGAAGAGATCAAGGCATCGGGTCTGCGCGGTCGGGGCGGCGCCGGTTTTTCCACCGGCATGAAGTGGAGCTTCATGCCAAAAGAGCCGCGCGGATCGAGTTATCTGGTGTGCAATTCGGATGAATCCGAGCCGGGCACCTGCAAGGACCGCGATATTCTTCGTTTTAACCCACACGCCCTGATCGAGGGCATGGCGATCGCCGGTTACGCGATGCATGTGACGGTGGGTTACAACTACCTGCGCGGCGAGTTTCAGGACGAGGTCTATCGGCGCTTTAAGCACGCGCTGAACGAGGCTTACGCGCAAGGGTATCTGGGCAAAAATATCAAGGGTTCAGGAATCGACTTCGAGCTCTACGACACTTTAGGCGCCGGCGCCTATATCTGCGGTGAAGAGACTGCGCTTTTGGAATCGCTGGAAGGCAACAAGGGCTTCCCGCGCTTCAAGCCGCCGTTTCCCGCCGGTTACGGCCTGTACGGCCGCCCAACCACTATCAACAACACGGAAACCCTGGCTTCCGTGCCGGCCATAATGCGCAACGGCGCCAAATGGTTCGTCGACTTCGGCACCGAGAAGAGCGGCGGGGTGAAATGTTTTTCGGTGTCGGGTCACGTGGAGCGGCCCGGTAATTTCGAGATACCAATGGGTACGCCGTTCGCCGAATTGCTGGAGATGGCCGGCGGCATGCGCGGCGGACGCGCGCTCAAAGCCGTAATTCCAGGCGGCTCGTCAGTGCCGGTACTGCCCGGCGAAGTGATGATGCACACGCGCATGGACTACGATTCAATCGTCAAGGCCGGCTCGCTGCTGGGTTCCGGTGCTGTGATCGTGATGGACGACACCGCCGATATGGTCGAGGTGCTGCGACGCATATCGCGTTTTTACATGTCCGAATCCTGCGGTCAATGCACGCCTTGCCGCGAAGGTACCGGCTGGCTTTACCGCATGCTCACGCGCGTGGTGCAGGGCAAAGGTGAACCCTCGGATCTGGCTAAGCTGGTCGATGTGGCGCGCAAGATCGAAGGCCGCACCATCTGCGCACTGGGCGACGCAGCGGCGATGCCGGTGCGCAGTTTCATCAAGCATTTCCGCCACGAATTCGAGCACTACATCGAACACGGCCGCAGCATCATGGCGGGTACGCCCAAAGAGGCGGCTTGATTCATGCCTCGCGCAAAGACGCCAAACCACAAAGTTGCTATAAACCCTAGCCGCCAAAATTCTCAGCATTACTCATCGATTTTATGACATTGTTGTCGTTCGATCTTTTCAGCGCTTTTTTTCCTGGTGCCTTTGTGTCTTCACGTGAGTTATAAATCGCAATGACAGACACAACGGTCAATCTGGAAATCAACGGCCGGCCCGTGCAGGCCCGCAAGGGCGAGATGATAATCTCGGTGGCGGACCGTTACGACATCCGCATTCCGCGTTTCTGCTATCACAAGAAGCTGTCGATCGCGGCCAACTGCCGCATGTGCTTAGTTGAGGTGGAAAAGGCGCCCAAGCCGGTGCCGGCCTGCGCCTTCCCGGTCATGGATGGCATGAAGGTGCACACGCAATCGCGGCTCGCCATTGGCGCACAAAAAGGCACCATGGAATTCCTGCTTATCAATCACCCGCTGGACTGCCCGATCTGCGATCAGGGCGGCGAGTGCGAGTTACAGGATGTCGCCATGGGTTACGGCGAGGACTTATCGCGCTACAACGAAAAGAAGCGGGTGGTGCGGGACAAGAACATTGGCCCGTTGATCTCCACCGACATGACGCGCTGCATACACTGCACGCGCTGCGTGCGCTTCGGCGAAGAGATCGCCGGCGTGCGCGAACTGGGCGCCACCGGCCGTGGTGAGTTCATGGAGATTGGCACGTACATCGAAAAGGCCATGACCTCCGAGCTGTCCGGCAATGTGATCGATGTGTGCCCGGTGGGTGCGCTCAACGCCAAACCATCGCGCTACAGCGGTCGCTCGTGGGAAATGGTCCAGCACGCGCTGATCGCACCTCACGACGCCGTCGGTTCGCATCTTTATATGCATACGTTGCGCGGCCGCGCGATGAGAGTGGTGCCGCGCGAAGACGAGTCGCTGAATGAGACTTGGATTGCGGACCGCGATCGTTTCAGTTATCAGGCGCTGGCGAGCAAGGATCGTTTGCTGACACCCATGGTGAAGCGTGACGGTGTGTGGGAGGATACCGACTGGGAACAGGCGTTAAAGGCTGTGGCGGAGGGCTTGCGCCAGCATGCGCCGGAAGATCTCGGGATTCTGACGGCGCCCAACGCGACCCTGGAAGAGCTTTATCTATTACAGGAGATCGCGCGCGGTCTGGGCACGCACAATATCGACCATCGCCTGCGACAGAGCGATTTCAGCGATCAAGGCGCGGCGCCGTTGTTCCCTTGGTTGGGCCAGGCCGTATCGGATCTTGAATGGCTGGACGCGGCGCTGATCATTGGGTCTAACGTGCGCCATGAACAGCCGATCATCGCGCACCGGCTGCGCAAGGCCGCGCTCAAGGGCGCGCGGATCATGGTGCTCAATCCGCGCGAATTCGGTTTCAATTTTGACCTTGCGCGACACCTCGTTCGCGCGCCGGCGGATATGGCGCTCGCGCTGGCTGGTGTGGCAAAAGTTATACTGGAAAACGCCGGATCGGACGAGCCGCCCTCGCTGCGCGAGGTGCTTGCCGCGGCCGAGCCTGACGAGGACGCGCGCGCCATCGCAGAAGAGCTTGCGGTCGATGGGCAGAAGGCGATTCTGTTGGGCAGCCTCGCCACCGCTCATCCGCATTTCTCGCTGCTGCGCGCGCTCGCGTTTGTCATCGCAAAACACACCGGTAGCCGCTTCGGTTACTTGCCCGAGGCCGCAAACACGGCGGGCGCGTGGTTGGCGGGCACGGTACCGCATCGACTGCCCGGCGGCGAGGCAAATGCGATGTCCGGATTACATGCGCGTGCCATGATGGAGACGCCCCGCAAGGCGTATCTGTTGTTCGGCATGGAACCCGGGTTCGATTGCGACGATCCCGCGCAAGCGCGCGCGGCAATGGATCAGGCCGAATTAGTGGCGGTCTGTTCGCCGTTCGCAAACGATGCAATGCGCGCATACGCCGATGTGTTGCTGCCGGTGACGGCTTTCGCCGAGTCTCCCGGGACTTTTGTCAATCTCGAAGGCCGCTGGCAAAGCTGGAATCAGGCCGCCAACGCGCCCGGTGAGACACGGCAGGGCTGGAAGGTGTTGCGCGTGCTGGGCAATAACCTGCGCCTGGACGGGTTCGATTACACCTCCGCCGAGCAGGTGCGCGACGAACTGAAGGCGCGTTTTCCCGCTGAGCTCGAATTCGATAATGGGATGAAACTGGAAACTGAAATCCATCCGCCGTCATCGGTGCTGGGACTGAAGCGCGCGGCGGACGTACCCATCTACGCGCTGGACGCGGTCGTGCGCCGCGCCGAGGCGTTGCAGACCACGCCACACGCGAAATCGGCTGCGTGTTATCTCAATCCGCAACAGGCCGAAACATTGTTGCTTAACGGCGTTGAGCGCGTGCGGGTAATGCAAGGAGAAAGCGAGGCGATTCTGCCGCTGGTGCTGGACGAAACCGTGCCGCTCAACGTCGCGTGGATTCCCGCCGGTCTCGAAGGCGTCAGTGGCCTGGGCGCGAGCTTCGGCGATATCGTGCTGGAGCGGGCGTAAGTGATCGATTTCTTCGCCTCTGCCTGGGATGCGGTACCGCCGGGTATCCAGGCCACGAGTCTGATCCTGACGAAGATCACCATGATCCTGGTGCCGCTGATGCTCAGCGTCGCTTACCTCACCTTGGCCGAACGCAGGATCATTGGCTTTATGCAGGTACGCATCGGCCCCAACCGGGTAGGCTGGCACGGCCTGCTGCAGCCATTCGCGGACGCGATCAAGCTGCTGTTCAAAGAGGTCATCGTACCCAGCAATGCCAGTCGTGCGCTGTTTCTGTCCGCGCCGGTGTTGTCGATCGCGCCGGCGCTGGCGGCCTGGGCAGTAATCCCGTTCGACGACGGCATGGTGCTGGCCGACATCAACGCCGGGCTTTTGTACATTCTGGCGCTGACTTCGCTCAGCGTTTACGGCGTGATCATCGCCGGCTGGGCGTCGAACTCCAAATACGCGCTGCTGGGCGCGATGCGTTCGGCCGCGCAGATAGTGGCCTACGAGATCGCCATGGGATTCGCGCTGGTGGGCGTGCTGATGGCGTCCAATAGTCTCAACCTGGGCGAAATCGTGCTGGCGCAGCAGGGTAGTGTGCTGCACTGGTTCTGGTTGCCGCTGCTGCCGCTGTTCATGGTTTACTTTATCTCCGGCGTGGCGGAAACCAACCGCGCGCCGTTCGACGTGGCCGAGGGCGAGTCGGAGATCGTAGCGGGCTTCCATGTGGAATATTCCGGCATGGGCTTTGCGATCTTTTTCATGGCCGAGTACGCCAATATCATTCTGATCTCGGCGCTGGCGTCGCTGCTGTTCTGGGGTGGCTGGCTCTCGCCGCTCGAAGGGATTTTGCCGGCGGCGGTGTTTGCGTGGCCGGTGATCGGCTGGCTGCTGGGGCCGGGTATTCATTGGTTTTTGCTAAAGGCCGCGTTTTTTATCTTCTGTTTTCTGTGGCTGCGCGCGACGTTTCCGCGTTACCGCTACGATCAGATCATGCGTCTGGGCTGGAAGGTGCTGATCCCGGTGACGCTGCTTTGGCTGTTCGTCGAGGGTGTGGCCGTGGCTGTTGAGCTGCGGCCCTGGTTTGATTAATGCCCCGCCGTTTTGGAGGAGAGAATGACTGTTAATATCCGCGACTACTTCAACAGCTTTACCCTGCGTGAGCTGTTCAGGGGAATGCGGTTGACGGGCAGACGCCTGTTCTCGCCCAAGGTGACCGTACAGTATCCGGAAGAGAAAACGCCGCAATCGCCGCGGTTTCGTGGCCTGCACGCGCTGCGGCGTTATCCCAATGGCGAAGAACGTTGTATCGCGTGCAAGCTCTGCGAGGCGGTGTGCCCGGCGCTCGCGATCACGATTGAATCGAAGCAGCGTGAGGACGGCACCCGGCGCACCACGCTTTACGATATTGATCTGTTCAAATGTATTTACTGCGGTTTCTGCGAGGAATCGTGCCCGGTCGACGCCATCGTCGAAACGCGCATCTTCGAGTATCACTTCGAGAATCGCGGTGAGAATATTATTCACAAGGACCAGCTACTGGCGATCGGCGATAAATACGAAGCGCAGCTCGCCGCCGACCGCTCGGCTGATGCGCGCTATCGATGATTCGTATTGGTCCGCGAGGGACGCGAAAGATGCAAAATAAACCTTTTCATCAGGGGTTACAGTGTGTTCGTTGCAAATGGCCAAGTGCCTCGCAGCTCCAAGCTTTGCGCGCGGCAATTCTATAGTTCGTCATGTAGAAGCAATCTTTTAATCGTATGTTCCTTCGCGTCCTTCGCGGACCTGATCTATGACATTCCAGCAATTCGTTTTTTACATCTTCGCGGCTATCATGCTGTTCGCCGCCGCGCGCATGATCACGGTGCGCAATCCGGTATACGGGGCGTTGTATCTGGTGCTGACTTTCTTCACCAGCGCGGCGCTGTGGATGCTGTTGGAGGCGGAGTTCCTCGCCATCGCGCTGGTGCTGGTGTACGTGGGCGCCGTGATGGTGCTGTTTCTGTTCGTGGTGATGATGCTAGATATCAACATTGCTGAGCTGCGTTCCGGATTCACGCAATACGTGCCGCTCGGTCTGGTCGTGGCCGTGGTGATGGTGATCGAGATGGCGCTGATCGTCGGCTCGGAGACGTTCAACCGCACGAGACCGTCGTCCGTGCTCGGCAATATCAGTAACACGGAGGCGCTGGGGCGGGTGCTGTACACGGAGTACGTGTATCCGTTCGAGATCGCGGCGGTGATTCTGCTGGTCGCGATCATCGCCGCGATCAGCCTGACCTTGCGCCGTCGGCCGGAGACCAAATATCAGGATCCCGCCACACAAATTGGCGCACGGTCGGCCAGCCGCGTGCGGCTCGTCAGCATGCCCAGCGAACGGCGGCCTGAGCGCGCGGCCGCGAAATCTCAGAATTGATCGTTATCGATGTTTGAAAGTTTCAATCACCGTTGCGGCCACCGCGCCTTGGCGGTGAAATATCCGGTTTTGAAGCGGTCATGATCCCGCTATCCAGTTTTCTCATCCTCGGCGCCATCCTGTTTTCGTTGAGCGTGGCGGGCATCTTTCTGAACCGCAAGAACGTAATCGTGCTGCTCATGTCGATCGAGCTGATGCTGCTGGCGGTTAACATGAACTTCATCGCTTTTTCTCATTATTCCGGCGATATCGCGGGACAGGTATTCGTGTTCTTCATCCTCACGGTGGCGGCGGCGGAGTCCGCGATCGGGCTTGCGATCCTGGTGGTTCTGTTCCGCAACCGCGAGACGATCAACGTGCAGGACCTGGATCAGATGAAGGGCTAGCAGGTGTCATTCAAGGTCTGGTTCACCGCAAAGACGCAGCGGTCGCAAAGTGTAGCGATGAATGATTTAAGGCGTACCTTTGCGCCTTTGCTGTTAACGCCGCTCAGTTGCGGACGGTAAAGCATGAAACTTGTCTACCTCATCATCGCGCTGGCGCCGCTCTTGGCCGCAATCGTCGCCGGACTGTTCGGCAGGCGCATCGGCCGGACCGGCGCGCATTCGGTAACGATAGGCGCCGTCGGTCTGTCGTTCGTGCTGTCGCTGGTGGCGTTCTGGCATATCGCCATCAACGGCGCGCCGGCGTTTAACGAATCCGTTTACACCTGGCTGGTCTCGGACGGCATCCGTTTCGAGATCGGTTTTCTCATCGACAATCTCACCGTGTTGATGATGACGGTCGTCACTTTCGTGTCGCTGATGGTGCACGTGTACACGATCGGCTACATGCACGACGATCCCGGTTATCAGCGCTTTTTCAGCTACATCTCGCTGTTCACCTTCGCCATGCTGATGCTGGTGATGAGCAACAATTTTTTGCAGTTGTTTTTCGGCTGGGAAGCAGTGGGGCTGGTGTCGTACCTGTTAATCGGTTTCTGGTACACGCGCGAGAGCGCGATCCGCGCGAACCTGAAGGCGTTTCTGGTCAATAGGGTTGGCGACTTCGGCTTCGTGCTGGGCATCGCGGCGATCGTGGCTCACACCGGTAGCCTGGATTACACCGCGGTATTCAAGCACGCGCAGGCCTTAGCAGGCGAGACCATTGCCGTGCTGCCTAGTACCGAATGGTCGTTGATGACGGTCATCTGTATTCTTTTGTTCATCGGCGCGATGGGCAAATCCGCGCAGATGCCGCTGCACGTGTGGCTACCCGATTCGATGGAAGGCCCGACGCCGATTTCCGCGCTAATTCACGCCGCGACCATGGTGACCGCGGGCATTTTCATGGTCGCGCGCATGTCGCCCTTGTTCGAGTTGTCCGAGACCGCCCTGACGTTGGTGATGGTGATCGGCGCGCTGACCGCGTTTTTTATGGGATTAGTTGGCCTGGTGCAGCACGACATCAAGCGCGTGGTGGCGTATTCCACACTCTCGCAGCTCGGTTACATGACTGTCGCTCTGGGCGCATCGGCTTATGCGGCCGGCATTTTCCATTTATTGACGCACGCGTTTTTCAAGTCGCTGCTGTTCCTGGCGGCGGGTTCGGTAATCGTCGCCCTGCATCACGAGCAGGACATGCGCCGCATGGGCGGCTTGAAGAAATACATGCCGGTCACGTACTGGACGGCGCTGGCGGGTTCGCTGGCGTTGATTGGTTTTCCCGGTTTTTCGGGATTTTTCTCCAAGGACGCGATTATCGAGGCCGTGCACGCCTCGCACCTGCCGGGCGCAGGTCTGGCTTACTGGCTGGTGCTGGTTGCGGTATTCGTGACCGCGGTTTATACGTTCAGGATGTTCTTTCTGGTCTTCCACGGGCCGGAGCGCATCGATCCGCACGCGAAAGCGCACCTGCACGAATCGCCGAAGGTCATCACCGTGCCGCTGGTGCTGCTTGCGATCCCTTCGGTAATCGCGGGGTACGTCATCGGGCCGGTCTTGTTTGGCGGATTCTTCGGTGACGCAATCGTGGTTATGCCCGCGCACGATACGCTTGCTGAACTGGCACAGCATCATGAGGGCGTCGTCGGCAACATGCTGCGCGGGCTTGCTGGCGCACCGTTCTGGCTCGCGATCGCGGGTCTTGCCACGGCCTGGTGGCTATATATTCAGCGGCCCGATCTGCCGGCGGTGATCGAGCGGCGCTTTTCATGGGCGAGTGGCATTCTTAGGCGCAAGTATGGCTTCGACGAATTCAACGAGCACGTCATCGCCGGCGGCGGGCGTGGACTCGCGCAAGTGCTGTGGCGGGGGGGCGACGTGGGCATCATCGATGGCGTCATGGTCAACGGCACCGCGCGCATGGTCGGCTGGTTCTCGGGTCGCGCGCGTCTCGTGCAGACCGGTTATCTGTATCACTATGCGTTCGTGATGATTATTGGTCTGCTGCTGCTGTTGAGTGGGTTTGTCTTTGTCTAGCGACCAGTTCGTGAGTGCTTCGATCCCCCTTCTAAGCCTGGTCATCTGGCTGCCGATTTTCGGCGGCGTCGCTGCGCTGGTAGCCGGCGACCGCGCGCCCGATACCGCGCGACGGGTGGCGCTGGGTACATCGGTGGTGACGTTTATCCTGAGCATTCCGCTGTTCACCGGCTTCGATCGCGCCACGCCGCTAATGCAGTTCGTCGAGTTCACCTCCTGGGTCGATACGTTCAATATCAACTATCACGTCGGCGTAGACGGCATCTCCATGCCACTTATCCTGCTGACCACGTTTACGACCGTGCTGATCGTGATCGCTGGCTGGGATGTGATTCAGCGTCGCGTGGCTCAATACATGGCCGCATTTCTGATTCTCGAAGGGCTGCTGGTGGGCACGTTTGCCGCGCTGGACGCGATCCTGTTCTACGTGTTTTTCGAAGGCATGCTGATCCCCATGTTCCTGATCATCGGCATCTGGGGCGGCGAGCGGCGCATCTACGCCACCATCAAGTTCTTTCTTTACACCTTCTTGGGCTCGGTGTTCATGCTGGTGGCGCTCATCTATATGTATGCGCAAACCGGCAGTTTCGCGATCCTGGATTTTCACCGCCTGCCCTTAAGCTTCATCGAGCAGACGCTGATATTTTTCGCGTTTCTGGCCGCTTTCGCGGTGAAGGTGCCGATGTGGCCCGTACACACCTGGCTGCCGGACGCACATGTGGAAGCGCCCACCGGCGGTTCCGTGATACTCGCGGCGATCCTGCTGAAGATCGGCGGGTACGGCTTTCTGCGCTTCAGCCTGCCCATCGCCCCGGATGCGAGCGCGGCGCTGGACTGGCTGATCATTCTGATGTCGTTGATCGCGGTGGTGTACATCGGCTTCGTGGCGCTGGCGCAGCAGGACATGAAGAAGCTGATCGCCTATTCCTCGATCGCCCATATGGGCTTCGTGACCCTGGGCTTTTTTCTCGTCTTCCGGTTGCTGGACGCCTCGAACAGCGGGCAGGGCGCGGCGCTGGGTGTCGAGGGCGGGATCACGCAGATGGTCTCGCACGGTTTCGTCTCGGCCGCGATGTTTCTGTGCGTGGGCGTGCTGTACGATCGCATGCACAGCCGCAACATCGCCGACTACGGTGGAGTGGTAAACACCATGCCGGTGTTTACCGGGTTCTTCGTGCTGTTCGCCATGGCGAACGCCGGGCTGCCCGGCACGTCCGGTTTCGTTGGCGAATTCATGGTGATACTGGCCAGCTTCAAGGCTGGTTTTTGGTATGCGCTGCTGGCGGCAACGACTCTGGTGCTGGGCGCGGCCTACACATTATGGATGGTCAAGCGGGTGGTGTTCGGGCCGGTGGCGAACGATCACGTGGCGGGTTTGAGCGATCTTAATCAGCACGAAATGCTGATCCTGGGGCTGCTGGCAATCATCGTCCTGTTGCTCGGCATCTGGCCAGCGCCGCTGCTGGATGTGATGCACGCGTCGGTCGAAAATCTCCTGCGGCACGTGGCGGTATCGAAATTGTGACATCGCACAGTTCCTCGCGCAAAGACGCTAAGCCGCAAAGAATGCGAAAAACGCATGCAAAGGTTTTCTTCGCGCCTTTGCGAGAGACATGATGGATATTGATCAATGAGCTTCCCGATGCCTGACTTTGCGCCGGCCGCGCCCGAGATCTTCGTACTCGCGGCCGCGTGCGTCATTCTGGTCGCGGATCTGTTTATCGAGGATCCGCGGCGTGACGTGACGTACTGGCTTACGCAGATCAGTCTGGCCGGCGCGCTGTTGGTTACGTGGGCCGTGTACGATCCGCGCGCGCAGCCGACCTTCGGCGGCAGCTACATCGCCGATCATCTGGCGATGGTGTTGAAGTCATTCGTGTACCTGGTGACCGCCGCGACGTTTGTCTATTCGCGCGACTATCTGAAAGAACGTGACTTGTTCAAGGGCGAATACTGCGTGCTCGGCCTGTTCGGCATGCTGGGCACCATGGTCATGATCTCGGCCTACAGCTTTATCACCGTCTATCTCGGGCTGGAGTTGCTGTCGCTGTCCCTGTACGCGATGGTGGCGCTGGATCGCGACTCGGGCCAGGCCAGCGAGGCGGCCATGAAGTATTTTGTGCTGGGCGCCATCGCCTCCGGAATGCTGCTGTACGGGATGTCGATTCTGTACGGACTCACCGGTAGCCTTGTCATTCCCGAAGTCGCGCGGGAACTGGTTGTCGATGACGCGAATGTGGCGCTGCTGTTCGGTCTGTCGTTTGTAATCGTCGGGCTCGCGTTCAAACTGGGCGCCGCGCCGTTTCACATGTGGCTGCCGGATGTCTATCACGGCGCGCCCACGTCGGTAACCTTGTATATCGGTACGATCTCCAAAATCGGGGCGTTCGCGATGTTCATGCGCCTGCTGGCCGACGGGCTCGGCGGCTTGCAGTCCGACTGGCAGGGCATGCTGGCCTTGCTTGCGGCGCTGTCGATCGGGCTGGGAAATGTTGTCGCCATCGCGCAACCGAACATCAAACGCATGCTGGCGTATTCCGCGATCTCGCACGTCGGTTTCGTGCTGCTCGGCATCCTCGCGGGCACGCCGGAAGGTTACGCCGCCGCCATGTTCTACATGCTGGTGTATTCGCTGATGGCGCTGGGCGCGTTCGGCATGATCCTGTGGCTGAGCCAGCGCGGCTTCGAGGCCGAGAACCTGGACGACTTCAAGGGCCTGAGCACGCGCAGCCCGTGGTTCGCGTTCATGATGCTGCTGCTGATGTTCGCCATGACCGGCGTGCCGTTGACTGTCGGGTTTTACGCAAAGCTGTCCGTGCTGCAGGCGGTGATCCAGATCGATATGGTGTGGCTGGCCGTGTACGCGGTCGTGTTCTCGATCGTGGGCGCGTTTTACTATCTGCGCGTGGTCTGGTTCATGTATTTCACCGATCCCGAAACGGACAGGCCGCTCGCCAGTAATACGGCCATGGATATCGTGCTCAGCATCAATGGGCTCTCGATGCTCGGGCTGTTTTTATTCCCCGGCGGGCTGATGTCACTGTGCGCGATGGCCGTCGGCGGCCGGTGAAGTCGAAGCATCGCAGCCACTCTGCGCGGGCGATCACCGCCGCGCCTGCGGTTCATCCGGCGAGGGACAGCGTCCCAGCAGGCGGATGTTCAAAGACCTGTTCGGTGCGCAATGTGCCTTGAAATAGGCGGTCGGGATCAGTAAACTTGCCGGCTTCGGATGCGGGCCTTAGTTTCTGATGCGGGGTGGAGCAGTCCGGTAGCTCGTCGGGCTCATAACCCGAAGGTCGCAGGTTCGAATCCTGCCCCCGCTACCATTTAAAGGTTCGTGAAGGTTCGTAAGCCCGCAGAAACGTGGGCTTTTTTGTGCCCTCGATATCCGCGGCAATTCACGTCAATCCTTTGACATCCAACACCTGCTAAAAAACCTTAAGGCAAGCGCATGAACCAGAATCACATGACACGGGCGCGGCATCCAGAATACAGTCTGCCCTCTCTTCTTGCGATAGGCGCGGCCATCGCCAGCTTCTTTTTCGGAGCCTTCCTGGGCTTCGTGCTTGCGATCGCCGCGATCGTACTGGGGGTGATTGGCATGGTGCTGGCTGCCGCACCGAGTATCCGCGGCGGCATCATCAGTATTATGTCAATCGTGGCGGGACTGCTCGGCATTATCGCGGCGGTGCTCAAGCTGCTCTTCTAACCCCGCGAAAAACCCTTGGATCGCGCTTGTGCCGCGCGCTCCTCATAGGCGCAGCTAATAAGTCCAGCACCGATACGACGCCGCGCCACGCGCCCGATTGCCGATCAGCGCGGCTGCCATAACCGCCGCCGCATCGGTGTATTGATCAGAGTTCCCAGCCAGCAGCTTGCAGGACACGAGCCCGTCCTCCGGCCGCTCGCCGACTACATCGGTGAAGGTGCCACCACGGTCAATCCAGAACCCCCAGCGCGAAGATAGTAGTCGGTGGTGCAGATGACCTCGTCGTGTGGACGGTTGCGTCCGAAGAAGGTGCAAACGGTGTGGTTAACTGCCGGCGCCAATTCGTTAGTGGTCTGGGACCACGCCCAGAGGCTCTACGGGGCTTTTGTTTACCCTATGAATTCAAGTGGCAACTGAGCTTCCGCGCAAAGACTTCAGGGGTGGCCGTCAACTGCGTGCTTGAGCATACGTTCTGATCGTGATGACACTACCCCGTGCCGTTACTGGCCCCACGATTGGCGTTGCGACCGCGTTGTGCGCTTGGATGATTCTGGCCTTAGGCCATCGGTAGAGGCAGCGGCTCATCGATACCCATGTGTGGTTTGCCGGAATGGTCGGCCCCTTCACCCATCGACAACGACATGACATGGGCTAGTTTGTCGCACCTCCCTTGCGCTCATCGAAGTGCGCGTGCTTGATCATATCGTGATCGCCGGAACGAACAAGGTGAGCATGGCGGAACGCGGGGGTCGTTAAACAGCCCATCGCCCAAACCGCACCGCTTATCCTTATCGCTTCTAGCCGCATGCTGCGATGCAGCTAAGGTAAGGACTGGCGACCGAGCGGAGGGCTACGGTAGCCAGTATAAAGCGCATCGCCCCGCCCTCGGGAAAGGGCGGGGCTTTGTATGTTGTGCTAATGTTGGAACCTGTGCCGCTGTCGCCGTTCAATTGTATAAGCGCTCGAGCCACGAGCCAGGGCAAGCCTTGCGCTAACATCTTTACTCGGAGTGTGCTTATGTATGGTGTCAGACTAGTACTGATTGCAGCGGCACTGTTTCTCGGCGTTACAGGTTGCGACCAGGAACAGGAAGAAAGCTTCAGCGCGCGGGAGAACATTTTGGAGCGGCAGTAAAGAACGCTGGTGATGTCGCGCTGGACGCCGCCGAGAAAGCCGGCGACAAGGTTGAGGAGTGGACCGATCAGGGCGTTCCCGACAGTAAAGACGCAAAAGATGAGAGAGCGAACAAGGCCCGGCAAAAGCCACCCTCGGAATCGACCGATGACCCACGATGATGCCGCAGCGTCGTACAAGCCGTTGCCTGCTGATGTATAGTCGATTGTCGTTTACGATTAGTGATGTAAAGGAGAACGAAAATGGCCAAAGGTCAACTACGTAGTAATCGTGAAAAGAAGAAGCCCAAGCAGCCGAAAAAGGCTGCTGTACCGTTATCTTCTGGGGGGACCCGAGGTAACGCAGTCGGGTCCCGTGTCCAGCAAAAAGAAACAACGAGCTAGGCTTGCTCCGGCGATAGCGCGGGAATCGCTTGTTACGCGGCAAGTAGCGGCTGTCATGGTTGATCCGTTTTCGCGCCAGTACCGGCATGCGTTGAACGCACATGTTTTCTTCTATATCCGTGGCTGCTCCTTCTGAAATAGCTAGACGGCGAACTGTTAAATATCGCCCTTTCAAGTGCTTAGCGCATGAAAAAAGCCCCGCCACAAAGGCGGGGCTCTCGGCCCCCGAATGGTGCGCTCTATCCGTAAGTCGCTAACCCGGGACCGCTCTCTCTGAATGATTGCCTTCGGGAATTCTTACGATCTGCGAAAACCGTTACGCTTAAACTGACTTTATCCCTAAACTGTTGCGGTGCACCATAACGTTCTGCGCTGAATCCGTCAAGGCCGGAGTCACTCGCTTGCTAGTCGTGTCGTCATGCCATTGCGGTGCGGTTCCTGAAGTGGGTGTAGATGCCTGGAGAATTCTAAAGACTCGATGCTTCGATGATGACTAAGCATACTGATAATCTGGAATTGCGGCGAAAGCGGGTACTCAAGCCAATTGAACAGCTATCCGCGCCCGCGCTTCTATTCATCAAGCCCGAGGGGCGCTAATGTGTGGCCGTTTTGTGAGCCGCGATGAGGCCGCGATTGAGCGGTACTTCAACGTCATGCCGCAGCAGCTGCGGTTCACGGATCGCTTTAACGTGGCGCCAACGCAGGATGTGCCCGTTGTCCGCCTGATCGACGGGGAGCGGGTCATGTCGAATATGCACTGGGGTATGATACCGTTCTGGGCCAACGACAAGAAAATCGGTTACAAGACCATCAACGCACGCGCCGAGACCGTGGCCACCACGCCCGTATATCGAGTTGCGTACATGGCCAGTAATCTGTCCGCATTCAGCTACCTCGGCAAACCCGTAAATAAGAGCGAATACGGGCTTTCATTTTTGGCGCCGGCATCGAGCTGCTTGATGGCGAGCGCAACGGCTTTAGCCTCGAACTGGTTCGCCATATCGACGAGTCACTAGGCAGCCAGCGCACGAGTGTTGACCGCATCGGTGTTGGCTATGTCAGGCGCTTTTGATCTGAGCATCTATCCGCGGGATTGTTGCTTCCAGATCCGCGAATCTTTCCACCAGCATCGCTGAACATCCATTTGTTGGGACATGGCCTTGGCGGCCGCGGACTTCCGCGTCCTTCCGGGCAACGGACACAAAGCCTTATCCGGTGCTCGCCATGCCAGCGATCAGCGACCATGACTATCGGCAACGTCGCTACTCCCTACGGGGTACGTCCAAGGAGCGATTGACGTTCCGACGACCGAAGATCGATCATCCGACCGAACGTGACGAGATGCGCAACCGCCTGAGCTGTGGCTCGTAGCCCGTTGCCTAAGCACGTATCGTTCCATTGTTACAGCTCGCAGCAACACGGGGCTGATGACGGTCGTCAGAGTGCGAACATTTTTGTGGTTCTCGTCGTAAGCAACCGCGTTTTCAAACGTCACGTGGCACGGACCGGGCGGAGGAATCTTTTTGTATGGCACTTTCAGGTCACATCAAATACATCGTCATCGGCGCCGGTATTCATGGGCTGAGTACCGCTTATCATCTTGCCCTTGAGCTCAAGGCGCGCGGTCAGGGCGGTGGGGAAGACATCCTTGTTATCGACAAGACTGGCGTCGCCGCCGGCGCTTCCGGCATTGCTTGCGGTGTCATACGCAACAACTACTTCCAGCCCGCCATGCGACATCTCATGGCGCAGAGCGTGGAGGTGTGGGAATCGGACCCGGACGCGTATCACTATCACGCCACCGGCTACATGCAGATCAGCCCCGAGTGCATGCGCGCGGACGTGGCCACCATCGCGCGACAACAGCGCGACATCGATTACGAATCGGTGTTCGTCGAGGGCGAGAAAGACAGCCTCGAATATATGAAAACAATCTTCGATGACTGGCAGGCCAAGGGCATCACCTCGGTGCTGCACGAGAAGCGCGGCGGTTACGCCAATAACGTGGAGAGCATGCGTGGTCTCGCGGACAAGGCCAAAGCGCACGGTGTGCGCATCGAAGCAGGCGTGGTGGTTACCGGTTTCAGGCGCGATAGCGGCGGCGCTGTGACCGCGGTCGAGACCGACCGGGGCTCGATCGAATGTGACTATGTGGTGGTCGGTGTCGGGCCCTGGGTCAAGAGCATCTGGGAGATGCTCGAACTGCCCAGGACGATCACCGTAAAAGGATCGGACGGAGCACTGCACGAGAACGTGCCGATGTGGGTGTTCTGGTCGCTGCAGGAGGGTACCCTTGGGGTCGACCCTGAACTTCAGAAGACCAACGATGGCCAGTTCCCGCCGGTTATCCACGTCGACAGTGACGCGCCGCTGTATTCGGACACGGACGGTTCGTTGATCACGGACAAGCTCTGGGGCATTTACTACAAACCCGACTTTCACTTCGGCGGCGTGCAGGGCGGCGCGGCGCCGTACAAAATCGAGACCGATCCCGATAAAGTGAAAGTCGATCCCTACGGCCCCGATTCGCCCGACTATATCGTCGGCGAGAATTTCGCGATCATGTGGTGTTCGGCGCTGGCGCACTGCCAGAAGCGCTTCGAAGGCAAATTTCCGCTATACAAGAAAGAGCCTTCGGGCGGTATCGGCGCGTTTACGCCCGATAATTTCCCCGTATTCGATGTATTCCGCGAAAACTGCTACGTTGTCGCGGACTCGAACCACGGCTACAAGATGCTGGGGGTGGGAAAACTCGTCGCGAGCGAGATCGTGGGCGAAAGTAGCGCGCTCCTAGCGCCATTTCGCTTTTCACGCTACGCGCAGGGAAAGCTTCATCCCACGTCTCACAGCCCGTTTCCCTGGAGCTAACAAACTATGAGCCAAGTAACATCGAGAGCCGCAAAACCCAAGGCGAAGGCGACGGACTCTACCGATCTGGATAGACATGTGCATGCTGAGGGCCGCAGCGAGCTGGTCAAACAGGTACGCGCAAAGATTGACGCGCTGGGAATCAAATACATCTATTTTCAATTCGTGTCGGTTACCGGTCGCATCGTCGGCAAGGGTATACCCTCGGACCACTGGGAGCGCACCGCCGAAAAGGGTTTCCAGCTCGTATATGGCTCCACCGCCAACCTGTATACGGATCGCCACGGAAGCTACATTGGCTATGGCGCGGAAGCGTCCGAACTGGTCGGTATCCCCGATCCCGAAACCTTCTGTCAGTTGCCGTGGGACAAGCGAATTGCGCGCGTTTTCTGCACCTGTTTTCGTAACCGCGAGGAGCGGGAGAATTCCGGCGGTCACCTGACTTCTGACTGTCGTGGAAACCTGCGAATTATGCACGACGAATTTCAGAAAAAGCACAAAGGTCTGCACATGCGCGTCGGCACCGAGCCGGAGATGATGTGGCTCAAGCGCGGCGAGGACGGGCGGCCCGCGGGCGGTGTGACCAAGCCGAACTGTTATCACATAGACCAGTTCGAACAGTTAAGCCCTGTCACGATGCAGGTTCTGGACTACGCTCGCCAGATGGGCTTCGACATGGTTCAGGGCGATCATGAAGACGCGCCGGGCCAGCTCGAACTCAACTGGATGTATGACGACGTGTTAAGAAACGCCGATCGCCTGACGACATTTCGACAGATATGCGCCCGGGTTGCACGCGAACAGAATCTGATTGCCTGTTTCATGACCAAGCCTTTCCTGAGCGTGTCCGCGTCGGGCTGCCATCACAATATGTCTTTGTGGCGCGGCGGCGAGACGCACGTCAATACGATGCAACTCGGCGAACTGCCGGGCATGGAAGAGGTATTCACCTATGTTGGCGGCGGCGAGAATACCTTTATGCCGGATTCGGACCTCGACGCGCGCAAGCCCGGGCCGATAGGGCTCAACTGCATTGGGGGTGTAATGAAGCATCTGGGGGCGCTGACCGCGATCGGTTCACCTACGGTCAATTCCTACCGGCGGCTGTGGGACACGGGCTTCTGGGCGCCAGTGTTCGCGGACTGGGGTTATCAGAATCGCACCTGCGGTCTGCGCATATCGGCGCCAGGCCGGTTCGAATATCGCTCGGTTGATTCCACCGTCAATCCTTATCTGATGGGCGCGGGATTGCTCAAGGCATTCGAGGACGGCATTGCCAACAAGCTGGATCCCGGCGAGCCGGAGGAGCGCAATATTTATGAGGCGATGGAGGCCGGCAAAAAGGTCAGCAAGTTGCCGATGTCGCTGGGCGAAGCACTGGACTTGCTAGAAAAGGACGAAGTGATCCGCTCCGCGATGCCTGACGAAATGTACCGTGTGTTCATGCACTACAAGCGCGACGAGTGGGAGAAATTCAATTTCACCGTCACCGAGTGGGATCTGAATACCTATATCGATTACCTGCCTTAAGGAGGCTCTGCGTGTGTCATTTCGAAGCCCTTCCCTGCGTCAGGATAAACTCCGCGAGAAATCTTGAGCGCCGAACAGATCGCTGTATTCAATGATTCACAAGATCTCTCCCGGAGCCTGTCCCGAGTGAACCGAGGGAGTCGAGATGACAAGCGTTACTTATTCAGAAGCTACTTAACGAGAGGACGAAACTAATGTGCGGAATTGCAGGGCTGGTACATAAGGGCAAGAGCGCGGATATCGGCAAAGAGATGACCGCGATGTTGCAGGCAATGAAGCATCGCGGCCCGGATTCGACCGGTTACGCGCTTTACGGCGAGGCCAATGCCAGCGAATACGTCATGCGCTTCAAGGTCGCCGAGCCCGCCGAGGTGAGCGGCAGCCACAAGAAGGGCGCCTGGGATATTCATCAGGCAATCAAGGACCGCAAGCGCAAGGTCGATGAACGGCTCGACGAACTCGGCGCAAAGGTTACTAGTAACGACCAGCCACAGGAGTACGCGTTTCGATACGCCTTCACTTATGACGGTGACCTGGGGCGTCTGGCGGATTACATCGAGGATCTGGACGGCGTCGAAATATTGTCGCTGGGTCACTCGCTCGAATTGATCAAGGATATGGGCGATGCAACCACGGTGGCGAACGGTTACGAGCTGAGCGGCTTCCAGGGTACGCACGCCATGGGTCATACGCGGATGGCGACCGAATCGGATGTCGATATTCGCTCGGCGCATCCGTACTGGGCCTACCCGTACAGCGACATCTCGGTGGTGCATAACGGACAACTGACGAATTACTGGAACTCGCGACGTGCGCTTGAACGCAAAGGCCATCGGTTTGCGTCCGATTGCGACTCCGAGCTGATCGCGGTGTACATCGCCGACAAGCTCGATCAGGGCATGGAGCTGGAGGCGGCGATGCGTGAATCGGTTAATGCGTTCGACGGCGTGTTCACCTATCTGGTCGCGACCGGCAACGCGCTGGGCATGGCCAAGGACACCATGGCCGCCAAACCCATGGTGCTCTACGAGAGCGATGACTTCATCGCGATGGCTTCCGAGGAAGTGGCGATCCGCAGCATATTTCCGCACGAGATCGACACCAGAGATCCCTACGAAGGGGAGGTACAGGTATGGCACAGCTGAAGACGAAAGATTCGCATGACCTGGGCATGCACGATGAGCAACTCACCGGCCGCACCCAGCAGGTCTTTTTCGATTCGTCGGAAGAGGAGAACCTTACCTATCCTGGTGCGTTTGAAGTCGATTTCGAAAAGACTACGGAGATCGACGCGGCGGAGATGGAAAACCGCGCCATCAACGCGCGTATCCGCGAACTGATGAGCGAAGGCTATGGCACGATCACGATCAGGAATCCAGGCGCCAAGCACTCGCTGGGTGTCGGCATTCTCAATCGCCTGCAACTGCATTTCGATGGCAGCCTGGGTTACTTCGGCTGCGGCCTGATCGATGGGCCGAACGTGCGCATCGCGGGGCGGGTTGGATGGTCGTGCGCGGAAAACATGATGGCCGGCACGGTAATAATCGAGAAAAACGCGGGCTCCACTTTCGGCGCCGCGTTGCGTGGCGGAGACCTGGTGTGCAAGGGCGACGTCGGCTCGCGGACCGGCATCGACATGAAGGGTGGCACCATCATCGTCGGCGGCCGCACCGGCATGAACTCGGGCTTCATGATGCAGCGTGGGCGCATGGTCATCCTCGGCGACGCAGGCCCGAACCTCGGCGATTCGATGTACGACGGCACCATCTACCTCGGCGGCGAGGCGGAAAGTTTAGGCGTGGACGCGGTGGAGGGCGAGATGACCGAAATCGACGCGCGGTGGTTGCAACACAAACTGTCGATCTACGGCCTCGAAGCGCCCAGGGGCGTAGAGAACATGACCAAGATCGTCTCGGGCAAGAAACTCTGGAATTACGACAATCTGGAGCCCGCCGAGAAGAAACTGGTGCTGTAGGCAGTCTCGATACCATGTCATTTCGAGCGCACGCGAGAAATCCTGGGTAAATGAGAGGACAAGATCCCTCGTCGCGTTGCTCCTCGGGATGACAGCTTTTTGTAGCACGTCGGCAAACGACTGCCGACCCGCGGTTTCCGAAAAGGATGATGAGCCTGTGAGTTGCGCGCTCAGTTGTTGACGAAACACGAATTCAATCGAGGTTAAACAAATTATGACGGCACACAGCAAGCCAGCGCCGAATATCGCGCCGGAGACTCAGGAAAGCGAGCAGGAGCGGAATCGGAACCTGCTCGGTTCCAGCTTTATCTTCCCGCCCCGGGTGATCGACGACATCCACGTAAAAGCCGAACTCGGCCGTTATCGCATGCGCGGATTTTCGCTGTTCAAAAAAATCCCAAGCTGGGATGACCTGACGTTTTTGCCGGGCACGTTGACGCGTTTCGTGATCGAAGGCTATCGCGAAAAGTGTTTGACAAAAACAGTGCTGGGCCCGCGCGCGAAGCGCCCGCTGGAACTGGACATTCCGGTCTATATAACGGGCATGAGTTTCGGCGCCCTGAGTTATGAGGCCAAGACCGCGCTGGCGCGCGGCGCGACCATGGCGGGTTCGGCGACGTGCTCCGGCGAGGGTGGCATGATCCCCGACGAACGCCGCTATTCGACCAAGTGGTTCTATCAATGCATCCAGTCGCGCTACGGATTCAATCCGCATCATTTGCGACTGGCCGATGCCTGCGAATTCTTCATCGGCCAGGGCTGCAAGGTCGGCATGGGCGGGCACCTCATGGGCCAGAAGGTCACCGATCAGGTGGCCGAGATGCGTTCGTTGCCCGCGGGCATCGATCAGCGCTCGCCGGCGCGTCATCCAGACTGGCTCGGGCCGGACGATCTGGCGCTCGAAATCCAGGAGATCCGCGAGGCTACGAACTGGGAAATTCCCATACAACTGAAACTGGGCGCGGCGCGCGTTTACGACGACGTGCGCATGGCGGCCAAGACCGATCCGGACTGCATCTACATCGATGGTATGGAAGGCGGCACTGGCGCCGGCCCGCATCTGGCCACCGAAGACACCGGCGTCCCCGGTATCGCGGCCATCCGCCAGGCGCGCAAGGCGCTGGACGACGTGGGCAAGACCGGCGAGATCTCGCTGATCTACGCCGGCGGTATTCGTAACGGTTCGGACGTCGCCAAGGCGCTTGCACTGGGCGCCGACGCAATCGCGATCGGCCACTCTTCCCTGATTGCGCTGAATTGCAACAAGGACATCCCCGAGGCCGATTTCCCTAAAGAGATGGGCGTGCAGGCAGGCTATTGTTACCACTGCCACACAGGCCGGTGTCCGGTGGGCATAACTACGCAGGACCCACGACTGCGCAAACGCCTCAACCCCGACGACGCGGCCGAGCGCGTTTACAACTTTTTGCACACGCTCACTATCGAATGCCAGTTGTTCGCGCGCGCCTGCGCCAAGACCAACATCCATTCGCTGGAGCCCGAGGATCTCGCCGCGCTCACGATGGAGGCATCGGCGATGGCTCAGGTGCCACTTGCCGGCTCGCAGCACACCGTCGGGCGCCCCGACATGACCCGTTATTGAGGACATCGCAATGACCGATCAGAAAGACGTTGACTATTTCATCGGCAGCCAAGGTGTCGACACCGAGCGCGAGAAATTGATTGGCCAGCACATTGGCTACAGATACGACGTAAACCTGGTGCCTGATCTCAACCGCATCACGCCGTTTCTCAAAAAATACATCGAGAAAATGGGCTGGCAGGACCTCAACTGGCTGGAAGACGTGCACATGGGCTACGAAGAAAACAAGCCCGCGGTTTTCGATCGGAATATCAACGGCTGGGTGCAGGTACCCGGCGACATCGACCTGCCGGATAACCAGCAGGATCGTGACATGGTCGCGCGCGAATTGCTGATCAAGTTTCAGATGTCACCCAACCATCCGCTGGTGGATCTGAAGCGGGCCTACGCGAAGTTTTGATGCGCACTGGCGCGGTAGCGTACGATCGATGTTTACCGATATGGCGGAACGCGAGCACGGCGAGGTTCTTCGTCATCAGACCGCACAACTAGCGCTGCGGGATCAGTTTCTGCGCTGGCAGTGCCGAGCGCGACAGAATGCGGTGCGCATGCAGGAGGGCCGCCCGTCCGCGGCCATGCAACCGCGGGTGATCGTGGCCGGCCAATCGCTCGCGCGGATCACGGTGGTACTCAACAAGCGCAACCAGTTCACGATGACGCAAGAGCTACGGCATGCGGTATTGCGCACGCATGACCCGCGCAGCCGCTTCGAGAGCGCATTAAAGCTGCTTGCGGCGGAATACTATCAACGGCACCAAACATTTTCCGATCGCATGACGGCCTTGTTTGGGCCGAATTCCCCTTTGGTCGAGCGCGTGCTCGACGCCGGCGACTGTGCACTGGAGTTCACACAGCCTCGGCAGCATTACCTCCTGCCGTGCACGGTGGAGCGGCTCGCGGAGAGCGATCCCGCGTACCAGGCGACCTACTGGCACAATCATCTGTTCAACCCCGCGATGCCGCCCGATGTGCAGGTGCTCGCGTTTCAGCCTAACTGGTCCACCGCGGAGGGCGACACGCCGCCCGCGTAAACACAAACCGGCCAATGCCTGTATGTCATTCATGCCATTCAAAGTCATAGTGAAGAGAGCGAAATAAAAATGGCCACAAACCAAACCGCCGTAGGTGCTGGAACCAAAGCGGCCTACGTGCCGGAAGGTCAACTTCATCGCACCATCGACTGGACGCATGCATTCTGGGTCGCGAGCGGCGTGCCGGCGCTGGTGCTCTTCTCGATTGGCGCGATCGCCGCCACGGTCGGTAACCCTTCCGCCCTGGTCTGGTTCATCTCCGTAATGTTCGGCTTTCTGCAGGCATTCACCTATGCCGAGATCTCGGGCATGTACCCGGAAAAATCCGGCGGCGCATCGGTCTATGGCGCCATGGCCTGGGTCAGATACAGCAAAATCATCGCGCCGCTATCGGTGTGGTGTAACTGGCTTGCGTGGACGCCGGTGCTCGCCATCGGCACCGGACTGGCGGCGGGTTATATTCTTACCGGGCTGTTCCCGGCGGACGCCGTGATAAACACCTGGCAATTCACGCTGGTCGATCTCGGCGGCTTGCAGGAGGGCCTGACCTTGCGGGTCAACGCGCAGTTCGTCCTGAGCGCGCTTATCCTGCTGTGCATCTTCGCGATTCAGCATCACGGCATTTTAAGAGCGGCGCGACTGCAGATGATCGCGGCCCTGGCGGCCCTGGTGCCGCTGACCATTGTCGGGTTGGTGCCGTTGATTACGGGCGATATCGTCAGCAGTAACTTTTTCCCGCTGGTGCCATTGGCCAATGATTCGGCCGGCAACATTATCACCGGCGAATGGGACGCACACGGCTGGACATTGTTTTTGGGCGGTCTGTTCATCGCCGCCTGGTCCGCGTACGCGTTCGAGACGGCCGTTTGTTACACGAGTGAATTCAAGCATCCGGAGAAGGACACCTTCAAGGCGATCTTCTATTCCGGCCTTTTGTGCATCGCCGTTTACACCCTGGTACCGTTTTCCTTTCAGGGGTTCTTCGGCACCGAAGGACTGGTGCAGCCGCGCATCGCGGCCGGCACCGGCGTCGCCTCCGCGATGGCCGAGATGGTCGGCGGCGGCGCGGTAATCCGTAATGTCCTGGTGGTTATGCTGGTGCTGGCCTTGCTCATGGCGATCATGACCTCCATGGCCGGTTCGTCCCGAACCCTCTATCAGGGCAGCCTGGACGGCTGGCTGCCGAGATACCTGGGCAAGGCCAACAAACATGGCGCGCCAACGCGAGCGATGTGGACGGACTTAGGCTTCAATCTCATCTTGTTGCTTATGTCGGACTACGTGTTTCTGCTCGCCTGTTCCAACGCCACTTACATCATCTTTAATTTCCTGAATCTTAACGCCGGCTGGATTCATCGCCTGGATCGGCCGGACTGGTATCGCCCCTTCAGGTGCCCCAACTGGTTGCTTGCGGTCGGCGGCGTGCTGGCATTCGTGAACGCGATACTGCTGGGCGCGGGCTCGGGGGTCTGGGGCGCAAACACCCTGCTGGTGAGCGTGATCTTCGCGGCGTTGATCCTGCCGGTATTCTGGTTCAGGCACTATGTACAGGACAAGGGTAAGTTTCCCGTCAGAGAGCAGGCCGAGCTCGAGAAAGAGCAAAAGGTGCAACTGCGCGCGGGCATGCTGCCCTGGGTCGCCATTGCCGTCGGTGTCTTTCTGGTGATCGTGGCAAATTATTTCGCGGTCTACTGATTGCGCCTGGGCGCGAGCTCGGATGATCGCTTCTAACAGAGATGCCGTGCGCCAGCGACTGCGCCGCAGGATCATCACCGGCAACGTGATCGGCTACGCGGGCATGCTGAGCGCGGTAGTAATATACCTGCGGGACCTGCCAGCGCATCCGCTGATTTATGGGATAGCGGGTACCCTGGTGGGGCTGGGAACCGGTCTCGCTTATTTGTCGCTGTGGAAGCTGCGCCAACTCGAACGATCAGTCCAGCAATAACAAGACCCCGCCACGCGGCGCAACGGCATGCGGATATGAGGATTGACGCAATTCAGGAGGCGCAATGGCGGCGTTTCCTCGAACTCGCGGCAATCGAGAGCTGGCGAGTTCCCGAGCGGGAAACCGAGTTATTCCGCGGGGCGTTCGCTGATTGCTGCTTCGCATTAAGTTCACACGGCGGTGTACGTGGGTTCGTGACTGCTGTCAGTCACGAACTCAATGGCTGGATCGGCAATCTTCTGGTGGATGAACCTATCGGGGGCGTGGCTATGGCGGCGCGCTGCTGGACTATGCGATAAACATACTGCGAAGTCGCGGCGCCCAGTGCCTGTGGCTCACCGCCTCCACGCTCGGCAGGCCGCTCTACGAGCGCCGCGGGTTTTCCGTGATCGACGGTGTTGACCGTTGGGCGCGTGAGGGCGAGGGTGTGAGTCTGCCATTGGGCACACCGATCATCGACCACGAAGTTGTTATCGCCGCGGACGCGCGCGCCTGGGGTGAATCGCGGGCACGATTGCTCAGGCACCTCGCGGTCAACGGCGAAGTTTATAGCGGCGGCGCGAGCGTGGCGCTGTTACAGGCGCCCGGGCCCATGCGAGTTCTCGGTCCCTGGATCAAGGACACCCAAGATGATGTCGCCGCCGTGTTGTCGGCGGCCGTTGCGGCGACTTCCGCTGGTACCGAGATTGTGACCGACGTGCCGCGTTCCGCAGGGCTTGATACGCGCCTCCAGCGGGCCGGATTTCGGTGGCAGGGCGACAATGCCCTCATGGCCCAAGGCGCATAGACCACGTGGATCTTCCCCGAATCATCTCGCTGGCAAGTCTTGGCAGCATGGGGTAAAGGCATGCAAAAAGCGGTTACCGTTATAGCTCTACCCGCAGTCGCTAACCGTGGAGCTTAACAGCCGACAATGATTCAGCAGGCTGGTCTGGGGCCATCGTACACCGGCGGTTGCCTGTGCGGCGCGGTCAGGTTCGAAATCGAGGGGCCGCTGCGTGACGTGGTCAACTGTCATTGCGGGCAATGTCTGCGGTTCCATGGCCACTACGCCGCTTATAGCGCGGCAAGCAGGAATCGCGTGCTGATGCTGGATCCCGATGCTCAGTTGAAGTGGTATCGATCGTCCCGGCACGCCCGCCGCGGGTTCTGCGCGCATTGTGGATCGAGCCTGTTCTGGGATCGGTCTGACGCCGAGACTCTAAGCGTGGCGGCCGGCTCGCTCGATCAGCCTACCGGCCTGCGCACCTATGCACACATCTTCACCGCGCAGCTGGCCGATTACTACACGCTCACCGACGATCTTAAGACATGCTCTAAAGGCCTCGCCGATTAAGTTACAATGATCGCGGCTTCTGCCTTGGCTTATGTTTAGTGCAACACCTGATAATACCGAGGCTGGAGTTGACCCGTTTTCTGGATACACCTCCAATGACTGCCCCCGGCGTTATCATCCGGGTTAATCGAATGGGGACTTGGTCGCAGCGTCTTACGGCTAGGGGAAGAAGTGCGCGCCGGCAAGCAAATAGGCTATAGTTTTAGCCGCGGCTGGCGCCCCTGAATTAGGCGTCACGATCGTCTGCTAAGTCGGCGAGCGTTACCCCCGTTTAGCCCCATTCGGGGCCTGTCCGTGCCCTTTTCTTGCTTGCTCTCTTTACTTCGAAATAAGCGATTGTTCTATTGTAAGTTCTACCAGTTCCTCTTTCTGGCACGGATGTTGTTCCGTCGTCAACCCATCCTAGCTTATGCGCTGAGCTTGCAGCGCAGCTTTACATCTAATGCACTGCAGCAAGGCTTCAAACCGCATGTCTTGCGGTCGGCACCACGATACCCGATTTGAGAGAAGGTCATGCGGAGCCCGATAGATAGGCAGAAAATAGGGGTTTTTTGTCAAGTTTCCATGGGTATCGGGCAACTACTATGTCATCAATGAAAGAAACAGCTTTAATGAAAGAAACAGCTTTCACATGACAAGCACAGTTCTAACCAAGCTAAATGTTCATGAATAAATCGACTTTGCTAGACCACAGGAGGTCAGAATGGCCGAGCTGAGACCCAATGCACTGTATGACCGGCACAAGGCTCTCGGGGCGAGATTCGACGAGCCCCTGTGGAACATGGGCGTGCCGTGGTTGTATGACACCGATCCCAATGATGAGCACGTCGCCGCCAGGACTCGGGTTGGTCTGTGGGACGTAACCTGTCTGCGCATAATCAAGATCAAGGGGCCCGATGCCATGACAGTGCTCAACACCATGCAGGCCGCGGATCTGTCCAAGCTCAAACCCGGCCAGGCCCGTCTCGGTTGTCTGGTCAATGAGCAAGGAGCGCTCACGGACGACTTCTTAGTGTATTGCGATGCGCCCGACCATTATCGCGCCTCGCACGGCGCGGGCGACGCCGAGGAGGTCATGATCGAGATCGCAAAAGGTAAGGACGTGAAGGTCGAGCGCGACGACGATGTCCACATTCTCTCGGTGCAGGGCCCCAAGTCGCTGGAACTGCTCGACCCTCACGCCGAGATGGACGTCGCCGCGTTGCCGTACTTCGGCCACAAGCCGACCAGGCTGTTTGGCAAGGACGTCCTGATCTCGCGAGGCGGCTACTCGCATGAACGCGGGTACGAGGTCTTCTGTGCCTCCGGCGACGCGGTCGAGATATGGGACACGATCTTAAGCGGGGGTGAGCGGTTCGGCATCATGCCGCGTTCGTTTACCTGCCTCGATCTGTGCCGGGTGGAGGGCGGCTTGCTCTTTTACCCGTTCGATATGCCCGAAGGCGATACCACTCCCTGGGAGGTCGGCATGGACTGGACGGTGGATCTTGACAAGGGTGAATTCCGCGGCAGGCAGGCGCTCAAGGAAAAGCGCAATAAAGCGCGGGTCAAACAAACGGGGGTCATCTGTAAGACTGAGCAGGCGGTCGAGGCGGGGGCGAAGCTGTTAAAGGACGGCCGCGAGATCGGCGTCGTGACCACACCGGTTTATAGCCGCTTCATGATGCAATCGCTGGCGCTGGTGCATGTAAAGCCCGAGTTCTCCGCGCGTGGCACGGAACTCGAGGTGCGCGGACCCAAGGTCAGCTGCAAGGCCTACGTGTGGCAGCCGCCCTTCTATGATCCATTGCGCCTGAGACAGCAGGGCAAATAACACATCCGACATGAGGTGACTTATGAAGAAGTTTCATTTTTGTCTTTTTATCGCGGTTCCGGTGCTAGCAGCGTCTTACTCTGTTAACGCAGAGGATCCGAAAATGAAAATTGTCAAGAATGCTCAAGAGATGGAACTTGACTCCTTTGGTGAAGGAGGAAACGCATTCCTGACAGACGTCGTCACGTCAACCGGTGATCCTGGTGCTCCCGTGACATGTGGGCTGTTTAAGATGGAGAAAGGGGAATCTCTCAAATACACGTATACCTATAATGAGGCCAAGATTTTGTTAGAGGGGGAGATGACAGTTTCCGATGGTAGCTCTACCCAAAAGGTTAAGGCGGGAGACGCGCTGTATTTCCCTAAGGGCGCAACCATAACCTTTACCTCGGATAGTTCCGGACTGGGATGGTATTGCGGAGCGCGCAAGACCGAGGACCTTTAGCTCGAATAGTTCCAGACTTGGATTTATTGCGGAGCGCGCAAGGCCGGGGTGCTAAACGACGCAGCTCATCAATCCACCAGAGGATAGAGATATGGCAAGTTCAAGACAATCAGTGCTCGCATCCCGCCACAAAGCTCTGGGTTCAAAGCTTGAAGACTGGATTGGCATGGGTACCGCCTGGTCGTACAACCAGGATGTGAATGATGAGCATCGCGCCGTGCGTTTCGCGGCGGGCTTGTTCGATGTATCCGGCCTCAAGAAGGTGCATGTCACAGGCCCAGATGCGATGGCCGTATTGAACCACGTATGCACCCGTGATCTCACGCTGGTCTATCCGGGCAAGTCAGCCTATGCGGTGATCTGCGATGAGAACGGCGGGTTCACCGACGACTGCATCATGTATCACATCGCCCCCAATCGCTGGCTCATGGTGCACGGCGGCGGCACCGCGCAGGAGCAACTCCGCAAATCGGCCGAAGGCAAGAACGTGCAGGTCCTGTTCGACGACGATCTGCATAACGTTTCGCTGCAGGGCCCGAAAGCGGTTCACTTCCTTAACGAACACACGCCGGTGGACCTGAAGTCGCTGAGATACTTCCATCAAGTGCCGACCACGCTGTTTGGTCGCCACTGCATGATTTCACGCACGGGCTACTCCGGCGAGCGAGGATACGAGATTTTCGCCAAAGGCGACGATGTCGGGCATATTTGGGACAACGTCCTGGAAAAGGGCAAATCGATCGGCATTCTTCCCTGCTCCTTCAACTGTCTGGACATGATCCGCGTCGAATCCGCACTCTTGTTCTATCCCTATGACTTGACCGAAGAGAACGACGCTTGGGAAGCGGGTCTGGGCTTCGCGGTATCTAAGAAGAAGCAGGCGGACTACCGAGGAAAAGCGGCGCTCCTGGCGCGCGAGGGCGAATTAGAAGTCATTCTATAAACGTCTTTTCTCTTTCGATGGCGGAGACTGCCTCTGACGGCAATTCATTGTTGTCATGCAGAGCGCGGCGAGGAATCCGGCTTTGCCATGCCGAGCACAGTGAGGGATCTTGGTGAAGATTTCTCCCGTTAGTCGAGACAAGGATCTCTCGCCGCACTCGAGATGACACACCATCGACTACTGAATCAGGTGTTACAGCCGGCCAATGAAGGCGCGCGTCGGTCTGTTGCAGATGACAGCGTTGCGCCTATTCTTTCAAATACTCGTTGACCGATACGACCTGACCACTGAAACGCATGGGATCGTCTTGCAGTAAGGCGCAAAGCGCTTCGGCCGTACGTTCGGGCGGGGGAGCCCAGGTTTCGATGCGCCGGTGCGGATAAATCCGACGCACCGTGTCCGTGTCGCTGACCGGCGGCGACAGTGAAATGCAGGCGATGCCCTGGATACTGAATTCGGCGCTAAGGCCCTGGGTCAGGCGGTCGAGCCCGGCCTTGGAAACGCCGTATGGAACGTTCAGGAATCCAGTACGCACGGCGGCGCCGGAGGTGATGTTCAGGATCACGCCGCCACCCTGCCGCAGCATGGATGGGATGACGGCGCGACAGCACAGATAGGCACCGGTGAGATTGGTCTCGATGATCTCGCGCCACATCGAGGGCGCGGTTTCCGTGAATGCGACATCACCCACCATGATGCCGGCGTTGTTGATCAGAATATCGATGCGACCAAAAGTATTCAGCACCCGCTCGATCATCGCTGCGATTTGAACTTCTTCCCGAATGTCCGCGGGCACCGCTAGTGCTTTACCGCCACGCGCCAGTATTGCCTGCGCGGTTTGATTGACGGTGGGATGATCGTTACTGTCGCCTTTGTCGCGGGCGGTCACGACCACGACGGCCTCATGTCGACCCAGATCGAGCGCGATCGCCCGGCCAATGCCGCGGCTCGCACCCGTTACGATCGCCACGCGGCCACTCAGCGACTGTGTTCCCATAGGCCTTAACAACCGCCGAGGTTGTGGGTTTCCGGAGACGCTCGGTCCGGCGCAATTTCGATGGTCGTGACGCCCGTCGCCTGGGGCAGCTTTTCGCTTATAGCCCAGCCACCATCATGACGGTACACGAATATGGATCGATTTCTCCGTCTCGCCAAGGTTAAGGCTTGTCGCAAGAGCCTGCGTGGCGGCGTATGCGTTGCATTGCGCATGGGTGACCCGGGTTACCGCTTTGCGCCCCAGCCCAGCATGGCTTCAACAAGCGCGCGCAGTACCGCGCGGATTTGCTCGGCGCGCACCTCGTCGAAGCGAAACGGGGGCGCCTCATCCATATAGGTTGCCTGCGACAGCTCGAGTTGCACGGCATGAGTTTTTTGTCTCGGACAACCGTAGTGTCGGGTGATATATCCGCCTACGAAGCGGCCATTGAGCACGCTTGTATAGGTCCGAGCCGAGCGGCAAACACCGAACAGGCGCGCTTCAAGCTCCGGAGCCGCACTTCTACCGTGTACCGTACCGAGGTTCAGGTCGGGTAATCTGCCTTCGAAGAACCTCGGGACACGCGATCCGATCGTGTGCGCCTCGTACAGGAGCGCCACGCCGTACCGGCTCACCGCCCTTCGTAAACCTTTCGAGAGCTGCTCATGGTATGGGCGCCAGATTGTTTCCAGGCGCCGCTCGATCTCCATGTCGTCAGGCTCATGACCGCGTATGTAAACAGGGCTGCGATCGAACAACGTGATGGGACAAAGCTCGCTGTTTTCAGCGCCAGGATACAGCGGTCGATCGTCGGGCGGGCGATTGACGTCGATCACATAGCGTGAGTGGGTGGCCACCAGCAGACTTGCGCCGAGGCCTTTAGCGAAGTCGTAGAGGCGATCCACGTGCCAGTCGGTGTCCGGCACCGTTCGCGCGCGTTCGGTCATACCGTCGAGCATGCCCGCGGGTACGAAGGTGCCGGCGTGCGGCATACTGATGAGAAGCGGTGTCCTTCCGGCATGGTATTGATAGGGCGACATCGATCGTACACTCGCGACTTTACCTTGCGCACCATTCGCCCACGATCGAACTCCGTCAATCACTCGTGCGGGGTATTACATCGGGGGTAGTGCGGAGGCTCGCGACGGCGGGTAGGGTATGATCCCTGTGGTCAATGCCTGGTCGATGCGAAGCCATCATGAAACCCATACGTATCTTCCGGCACGAAGACTGGATCAAGGCCGGTCACCTCACCGATACCTTGGAGGATCGCGGCATTCCGTACGAGCTCATCGCTCTCGACGAAGGTATGCCCGTGCCGGATTCGATCGATGATGTCTCCGGGCTTGCCTTCCTGGGCGGCACGATGAGCGTCAATGATCCATTGCCCTGGATCGAAGCCGAATTACGGCTGATCCGTCGCGCCAGGGATAAGGGCCTGCCGGTGCTCGGCCACTGTCTCGGTTCGCAGCTTATCAGCAAGGCGCTGGGCGGCGCGGTGCGACCAATGGCCGCCAAAGAGATCGGTTGGCACGAAGTGACATTGCAGGACAATCCGGCCACAAAAGGATGGCTGGAGGGCGTGCCGCGCAGCCTCGACATCCTCGTCTGGCACCACGATGCATTCACCCTGCCCGCAGGTGCGACGCCGTTGTACAGCAGCCGGTTCTGCCCGGATCAGGCCTTCGTCATCGATAACATAGTGGCCACGGTCGCGCACGTGGAGGTCACGAGCGACCTGTTGCGAGAGTGGTTGGACATCTACGGCTACGATCTCAGCCCGGTATCGGACAGCGTACAAACCATCGAAGAGGTCGGCCGCGACCTGGATAAACGCGTCCCCGCCATGCACCAGTTGACGAACGCGATCTATGTCGCGTGGCTGGCGAGAGTCAAGGTCTGATTTGGCGGAATGAACTTCCCCTGACGGGGCACTTCCTCATAATATAAAGCCCCGGCCGACTTGTCGCCCGGGGGTAAAGTTACTCAGGAGTGAGTAATCTAAGAAGTCCGTTTGTATCGCTGATTATTCGGCGGGCACATACTGGACAGGCTCTTTCACAGTCGGATAGGTCAGTGTCACTGCGGGCGGTATAAATTCAGCCTCGGAGTTCTTTACGCCTCGCTCCGTGTGATAGGGGTCGGTGAAAACACCGTATTGCCCGGACTGCATTATGTAAGTTACATGCGTCGTTCCGACACCGGCGTTTGCCAGATTCTTTGTCGGACTGTCCCAATCTCGACCATCAAGGTTGGTGTAAAATTTGATGTCCATCAATAGTGCATCGCATAACGGCGTCACTTCCTCGTAGTTTGTCGGCCAGCCCGACGCGCCTGCTGTATCCGGGTACCTTCCCCAATCTCCTCCTTTGAGTGGGCAGGCACCCCCTCCGCCATACACATCTCTATTCGGGTGATGTACACCATAAACGGGCAACCCGATTGGCCGGCCTTTCTTCCAGTCAGCCGTCTGACAATTACTTTTCTCCAGATAAAAAATCGGAGATGGAGTGACAGTGGTGTCCAGATTCTCGTCTCCGCGGCTTTGGGACGGACTGCCGGCGCACCGCAGCCGCCTGGTCGCTGATTACGTCGACGCGACCCACGGCGCCATTCAGCTGGAACGCCTCCCGGCTTACGCGCCGGAACTCAACCCCGTCGAATACCTCTGGGCGCATTGGAAGCAACATGAGTTGGCGAACTTCTGCCCCAAGGACTTCGCCGAGCTTTCCCAGTTCGCACGCAACCGCCTGCGCCGCTCGCAACGTCGACCCCGTATCGTCGCGGCTTGCTGGAGCCGGGCACAGTTGACCTTTTGATGTCATCCTATTATTCAAGACTCAATAGTATTGACGCTGCGCCACAGCCGCTCTATGAACACGTTGTCCAGCCAACGGCTCCTGCCGTCCATGCTGATGCGGATACCGGCGTTGTGAAGCACATCGGTGAACGCCGTGCTGGTGAACTGACTGCCCTGATCGGTGTTGAAGATCTCAGGCACGCCAAAGCGCGCCAGCGCCGCTTCCAGCGCTTCCACACAGAAGTCAGCCGTCATCGTGTTCGAAGTCGCCAAGCCAGAACCTTGCGGCTGTACCAATCCATCACCGCCACCAGGTAGAGAAAGCCGCGCGCCATGGGAATATAGGTCACGTCCGCCGCCCAGACCTGGTTAGGACGATCAATGACCAGCTCCCGCAGCAGATACGGATAGACCTTGTGGCCCTGCTGTGGAATCGTGGTGCGTGGCTTGCGGTAGAGGGCGCGGATACCCAGCTTGCGCATCAAACGACGCACGCGATCCCGACTGATCGGCACACGGGCCCGGTTGAGTTGGTCACGGACACTGCGTGAGCCCATCCATGGAAACCGCAGGTGCAACTCGTCGATGTGGCGCATCAGCGCCAATTCCTCGGCCGGTGTGCCCGCCGGCTGGGGTACAGCGTCGAACGCGGCAGCGCCAGCAGCTCACGCTGGCCAACTACACTGAGCGGATGGTCGCGGTCGATTATCGCCTTACGTTCGGCCGCCCGCTTTGCCGAACGCGCACTCGAAAAAATCTACTTCCATGGCCAACTGGTTCCAATCTTGGCGTGCAAGTCTTTGACTTCGGCCTCGGAGGCCTTGGCATCAGCCCCCTTATCGAAGACAGCGGCCAGGTTCTGCAC
>Ga0136621_1000048_pt1 | contig 37421 bp, 34 predicted proteins | sample AntDryUQ445A2306_FD_104673 | JGI IMG/M metagenome (GOLD analysis project Ga0136621, IMG submission 104673) | Polar desert sand microbial communities from Dry Valleys, Antarctica - metaG UQ445A (23.06) | ecosystem: Environmental > Terrestrial > Soil > Desert | place: Antarctica: Dry Valley...
CTTGTGCAGGGCGATCATCATAAAGGCAGCTCTCCAGAATCACAGGTCTTTATGTCCTCCAACAGGCCGCGCAGAACCTTACGCGCAGAGAATAGCGGAAGACGACTTAAAGAGATATGATCGTCCGGGATGCGACAGTTAGCCTTACAATTATCAAGCTTTCGCCTACTTCATGCCGCCATCCATAACCTGTGGTTATACGTCTCGAGTCCCACACGGCCCACCACTCAGTAATTTTAATGTCCGCGCCGTGGCCGATAATTTAGGCCCTCGAACGTGAGATAAGTGGCGGCGGAGTAGCTGTGACAGAGCGGCTGTACCGCGCGACTTCAATAACACACCGGTTCGTGCAGATTTTCAAGCTTGTGATTGTAGTCAATGCCATCGGTGCATTTGCGGCTATCGTAATGGCGCTGTGACGTGCTGACACCCGCCTTACTGGACACGCGATTGATCGTTTCCACCCACTCTGCGTACCGCTGATTCGCGGGGTCGCCGGTCGCGCGTCATGACGGCGTAGACAACTGCCACGGTTGCGATTAGCGCCAGCGCGAGATAACCAATGACGCCGTCATAGTCGCCGGCCAGAAAGGAGTATCGCGCGTGTTTGTTGGTGGTCGTTACGTGTGTGGTCAGTTTTATGATCATCACCCAGCCGGCGTGCAGGCCGATGCAACCGGCGATGTGGCCGGTTCTGGCCCGCACCAGCGCCAGAAATACACCAACGGCGAACAACGCCAGGAACGAATCGATGAGCAAGGCAGGCGCGGCGTATTGCTCGAACATGTACCCCAGCGAGACGAACCCGCTGTACCATTCGAGCGCGCGCGGCGGGGCATCATAATCAGTCGTCAGGAAATGCAGTGCCGCGTACAGGAGGCTTGGCAGCAGTACGGCCGCCCACAGACCGCTGTGCCGTTCGACCGCGGTATACATCGCGCCACGAAAGAAGGTTTCCTCGATCAGTGCCACGAGCACACCCGCCAGTAGTGCCTTCGCCAGGGTGAGCGCCAGATCGGTGCCCGAAAAAACCCAGGCCGGGTTCGGTACTCGAACCTCGAGCAGGAGCAGGGCGCAGATTAGCGGCACCATTATGCTCACGCCGGCAGCCATGCCAATAATCAGATCGCGAACAAAAACGTGCCGCGGCAGCGCGTAACCCAGCGCGCGTCGATCGGCGAGGTTTTGAAGGCGCAGAAACCAGGTCAGCGCCAGCAACGCGATCAACATGCCGCTACGTGTCACGAAGCGGTACATCGGCTCATCGATCATCGGATTGAGCGCAACGTATATGGGGTAAGCGAGCAGCGCGCCGAGTAACAGCGCAACCGCCAGATAGCCCGTGAACAAGGCCGCCGGACGCATGCTCAAGCCTGTCCGTGCGCCGGGATCGCAAGAGATATATTCATCGAAGCCACACTTGCCTGCGTCGCTGCCGGATGTTCGAAATCTTCAGCATAAGATCAGTTATGGTCAAGGTCGCCGAGGGCGCGCAGTCTAGCGACGCCTGCTATAATGCCGAAATTGAAGCTGCTCCGGAATACGCGAAAGTGGCGGAATTGGTAGACGCACTGGCTTTAGGTGCCAGCGGGGCAACCCGTGAGAGTTCGAGTCTCTCCTTTCGCACCATGGTTCAGGCGTGTCCCGCCCGCGGCACGCTGTCATGAATCCGCCAATTGAAACTCTCTTTCGAAGGACCCACCTATGCAGGTATCGCTGGAAGCAACAAGCGGTCTTGGCCGCAAGTTGACGGTAGAAATCCCTCCGGAGCGCATCGATCCGGAGGTGGATAAAAGGCTCAAATCCATGTCGCGGCGCGTTAACGTGGCTGGATTCCGGCCGGGCAAGGTGCCGATGCGCATCGTCAAGCAGCGGTTCGGCGATCAGGTGTTGCGCGAAGTGACCGAAGAGGTATTGCGCGACAGCTTTCAGGAAGCCGTCGTGCAAAAAGCGCTGCGGCCGGCGGGCGGTCCGCATATTCATCCCGGCGAACTGGGTGCAGGCCGTGGGCTCAAGTACACGGCGGAGTTTGAGGTCTATCCCGAATTCGAGCTGGCGCCCATCGAGGAGATGGAAATCAGGCGGCCTGAAGTGGACATCACCGACGCCGACATCGATGCGATGGTGGAAACTGTACGCGAGCAACGCAAGACATGGAATGAGGTCGAGCGTGCGGCAGCCTCGGGTAACCAAGTGCTGATTGATTTCCACGGATCGATCGAGGGCACGCCGTTCGCGGGCGGCGAAGGTCAGGACGTTGCGATCGAACTGGGTGCCGAACGCATGTTGAGCGGCTTTGAAGATCAGCTGATCGGCGTATCCAAAGGCGACGAGAAAAAAGTGCGGATTACGTTTCCGGACGATCATCCAAACCATGACGTCGCCGGCAAGGCTGCCGACTTCGATGTCACCGTAAAAAGCGTATCGGCGGCTCAGTTGCCGGCCCTGGATGACAGCTTCGCGCAGTCGCTGGGTGTCACCGAGGGCAACGTGGAGGGCTTGCGCAAGGCGGTGCGCGTCAATATGGTGCGCGAGCTTGAACAGAAGATGCAGGAGCGGTTGAAAACGCAGGTGATGGACGGTCTGGTGCAGCGCAACGAGGTCGAACTGCCCGAGAGCATGGTCAAACACGAGATCGACCACGCGCGCGATCAGGTGATGAAAAACATGGAGTTGCCCAAAAGCAGAAACATTAATCAGCCCGATGAACCCCGGTTGCCGGACGAATTGTTCGTCGATGAGGCACGCCGCCGTGTGAAGCTCGGTCTGGTCGTGGGTGAAATCGTGCGCCGTCACGAGCTTAAGCCCGACCAGGATAACGTGCAGGCCGCGCTGCAGGCGCTGGCGTCCAGCTACGACGAACCGCAGCAGGTGATCGATTACTATCGACGCAACCGCAGTGCAATGGCAAACGTCGAAGCGACGGTGATGGAAGCGCAGATTGTCGAGTGGGTGGTGGCGCGCGCCCGGACAACGCCGGAGAAATTAACTTTCAACGAGCTGGTCAGATCGCCCGCGACGCCCGCTCAGCCGGCGGACGCATGACAGCGCGGACCGGTCCGGCAAGCCATGAACACTTTAAACTCACAGGTGCATTTTATGTCTAGAGCAAGCGATCCACATTCCAATGCGATGGATACGCAGGCATTAAATCTGGTCCCGATGGTGGTCGAGCAGACGGCCCGCGGGGAGCGTGCGTACGATATTTACTCACGCTTGCTCAAAGAGCGCGTAATTTTTATTGTCGGTCCCATCGAAGATCACATGGCGAATCTGATCGTGGCGCAGCTTTTGTTTCTGGAATCCGAAAATCCGGACAAGGACGTTTCGATCTATATCAATTCGCCGGGCGGATCAGTGACCTCCGGTATGGCCGTTTACGACACCATGCAGTTCATCAAGCCCGAGGTCAGCACCTTGTGCATCGGGTTCGCCGCCAGCATGGGCGCGCTGCTGCTAACCGGCGGGGCGACAGGCAAACGCTATGCACTGCCCAATTCGCGCATGATGATCCATCAGCCATCGGGCGGCTTCCAGGGCCAGGTGACGGACATCGACATCCATGCGCGCGAGATTCTGAAAACGCGCGAATTGATGAATCAGATCATGTCACGACACACCGGCCAACCCGTCGAACGCGTGCGCGAAGATACTGAACGCGATCGCTTCATGAATAGTGAGGAAGCCGTGGCTTACGGCTTGATCGACAAAGTGTTATCCGAGCGCACACTGCCGCCGCCAAAGGCGGAGTGAAGCACGGAGAATCCGGGCCTTACTCGCGCGGGCAAAAAGACGTAATGTGGCGCAATCCACAGAAACGTTCGCACTGGTTGTAGCGCGCATCCTTGCTTGCATATTGTGCTTAAAAGAGGCAAGGTGTTTTCACAAATCGAGGCGTGAGGTTTGTCATGGCGAATGACAATTCAAGCAAGGATCAGGACAACGGCAAGCTGCTTTATTGCTCGTTTTGCGGCAAGAGTCAGCACGAGGTCCGCAAGCTTATTGCCGGTCCCTCAGTGTTTATCTGCGACGAGTGCGTGGAGCTCTGCAACGACATCATCCGCGAGGAGATGCAGGACCAGTCGCCGGCGGTTCGCAACAAACTGCCGAAACCGCATGAAATCAACGCGATACTTGATGAATACGTAATCGGGCAGGAACGCGCTAAGAAGGTCCTCTCGGTCGCAGTCTACAACCATTACAAGCGTTTGGAGTCACGCGCCGGCGCCAAGGGTGGCAAGAACGATGTGGAGCTTGCAAAGAGCAACATTCTGCTAGTAGGGCCGACCGGCTCGGGCAAAACATTGCTGGCCGAGACACTCGCGCGGCTGCTCAACGTGCCCTTTACGATCGCGGACGCCACGACCTTGACTGAAGCCGGTTACGTCGGCGAGGACGTCGAAAATATAATCCAGAAGCTGCTGCAGAAATGCGATTACGATGTCGAAAAGGCACAGACCGGCATCGTTTACATCGACGAAATCGACAAGATCTCGCGTAAGTCGGACAACCCCTCCATAACGCGCGATGTATCCGGTGAAGGTGTGCAGCAGGCGTTGCTGAAGCTTATCGAGGGCACGATAGCTTCGGTTCCGCCGCAAGGCGGTCGCAAACATCCGCAGCAGGAATTCCTGCAGGTCGATACGACCAATATTCTGTTTATATGCGGCGGCGCGTTCTCCGGCCTGGAGAAGGTCATCCGGGATCGCACTCAAAAAGGCGGCATCGGTTTCTCGGCGCAACTGCGCAGCAGCGATAATGCGCCGGCGCTGGGCGCTGTGCTGTCGGCGTGCGAGCCCGAAGACCTGATTCGCTACGGGCTGATCCCCGAATTCGTCGGTCGCCTGCCCGTGGTCGCCACCCTCGAGGAGTTGGATGAACCAGCGCTGGTGCGAATTCTGACCGAGCCTCGTAACGCGATTACCAAGCAGTACCGCAAGCTGTTCGAGATGGAAGGCAGCGAGATCGAATTCCGTGAGAACGCCCTGTATGCCGTGGCGCGCAAGGCGATGGAACGCAAAACCGGCGCGCGCGGCTTGCGCACCATCATGGAACAGGTGTTGCTCGACACCATGTACGACCTGCCTTCAGCCGAGAGTGTCAGTAAGGTCGTTGTGGACGAGGCGGTTATAAAAGGGGATGCAAAACCTTATCTGATTTACGAAGGCCCGGACTACGAGAAGAAAGCCGCTTCGGACTGATCCGGAGCGACAACCGGGCATCGCCGAGCGTATCTCCTCCAGCGGATCGTGTCTTAAGAATGGAGACATACGTCGCTCACCTCAGGTTACAGGCGCCGTAGACCTCGGCGGCGCGAACCTTGCAGCTTGAATCGCCTATATTCGCCCTCATTTAATAGCATCAACCGACATTGCGCGGCGGTTCCCGCAATGCAAGCCCTATCAAGGAGCGCAAGAAATGTCGAAAGATAAAGAGGCCACCGAGGTTCTCGCAGAGCCCATGCTGGTGGTGCCAGTGCTGCCGCTGCGTGACGTCGTCGTCTATCCGCATATGGTGATCCCTTTGTTCGTAGGTCGCGAAAAGTCGATCCGCGCGCTGGATACCGCCATGGCAGGGAGCAAGCAGATCCTGCTGGTCGCCCAGCAAAGCGCGGAACTGGACGACCCGACCACCGGCCAGATTCATAAGGTTGGCACGTTATCGACTATTCTCCAACTGTTGAAGCTGCCAGACGGCACCATCAAGGTGCTGGTGGAAGGCGCCGAGCGGGCGCGCGTCGTTCATTACCTTGATCAGGAAGACTATTTTACCGCGCAGATTTCGTTGCTGAAGTCGGTGCATCAGTCGGACGAACGCGAGATGGAAGTGCTGGCGCGCTCGGTCATGCATCTGTTCGACCAATACGTCAAGCTTAACAAAAAAGTCCCGCCCGAAATTCTGACCTCGCTCGCCGGCATCGACGAGCCGGCGCGGCTGGCGGACACGATCGCCGCGCATATGTCGCTCAAGCTCGACGAAAAGCAGAAAATTCTCGAAATTGACGATGTGCGTGCGCGTCTCGAACACCTGATGAGCCTGATCGAAGGCGAACTGGACGTGCTCCAGATCGAAAAGCGCATTCGCGGGCGCGTCAAGCAGCAGATGGAGAAAAGCCAGCGCGAGTACTACCTGAACGAACAGATGAAGGCGATTCAGAAAGAGCTTGGCGAGATGGAGGATTCGCCGAACGAAGTCGAGGAGTTGGCTCGCAAGATCGAAAGCGCGGGCATGCCGAAAGAAGCGAAAGAAAAGGCGACCTCCGAACTCAACAAGCTCAGGATGATGTCGCCCATGTCCGCTGAAGCGACGGTCGTGCGCAACTACGTGGACTGGCTGGTGAACTCTCCCTGGAAGACCAAATCAAGGGTGCGCAAGGATCTGGGCGCGGCTCAGGACGTGCTGGACGAAGACCACTATGGTCTCGAAAAGGTCAAGGAGCGTATCCTCGAATATCTGGCGGTACAGCATCGCGTCAAGCAACTGAAAGGCCCGATTCTGTGCCTGGTGGGTCCGCCTGGGGTGGGCAAGACGTCCCTGGGCCGCTCGATCGCGCGCGCCACGGGGCGCAAATTCACGCGCATGTCGCTGGGCGTCGTGCGCGACGAGGCCGAGATCCGCGGTCATCGCCGCACCTATATCGGCTCGCTGCCCGGCAAGATCATCCAGAATCTGGCCAAGGTGAAAGTCCGCAATCCGCTATTTCTGCTCGATGAAGTCGACAAGATGGCGATGGACTTTCGGGGCGACCCGGCGTCCGCGCTGCTCGAGGTTCTGGACCCCGAGCAGAACAACACCTTTTCGGATCACTATCTGGAAGTCGATTTCGATCTGTCCGACGTGATGTTCGTCACCACGGCAAACAGCATGGCGATTCCTGGACCGTTGTTGGACCGCATGGAAGTGATCCGGTTGCCGGGCTACACGGAGGACGAGAAGACAAACATCACTGAGCGCTATCTGATCCCCAAACAGATCAAGAGTAACGGACTCAGGAAGAACGAGCTCACCATCAGCGAGACGGCGGTGCGCGACCTCATTCGCCATTACACACGCGAGGCCGGGGTTAGAAATCTGGAACGCGAAATCTCGAAGATCTGCCGCAAGGTGGTGAAGTCGCTGATGCTCAAGCCGCGCGACAAGAGTGTCGTGGTGACGCCGCGCAATCTGGATAAATACCTGGGCGTGCGACGGTTCCGCTACGGCATCGCGGAAGAAAAAGATCAGGTGGGTCAGGCCACGGGGCTCGCCTGGACCGAGGTGGGTGGAGAATTGCTGACGATCGAAACCGCGGTAGTGCCCGGCAAGGGCAAGCTGACGCAGACGGGTCAACTCGGTGATGTAATGCAGGAGTCCGTGCAGGCGGCGTTGACGGTCGTGCGCAGTCGCGCCGAGATGCTTGGCATCGCGCCCGATTTTTACGAAAACAGGGATATTCACGTGCATGTGCCGGAGGGCGCCACACCCAAGGATGGTCCCAGCGCCGGCATCGGCATGACCACCGCGCTGGTGTCCGCGTTGACTGGTATTCCGGTGCACGCGAACGTGGCGATGACCGGTGAAATCACTTTGCGCGGCGAGGTGTTGCCCATCGGCGGGCTTAAGGAGAAATTGCTGGCCGCGCATCGTGGCGGCATATCCATCGTCGTGATCCCGGCCGAAAACGAGAAGGATCTGGTTGATATACCAAAGAACATTAAACAGAAGCTGGAGATCAAGCCAGTGCGCTGGATTGACGAGGTGCTCGAAATTGCGCTGCACGAAATGCCGGAACCCCGCACAGTTAACGGGGAAAAACAGGTGCAGGCAGCGGCCCGTAAAAAGCGGGATGAGGAGCAGAAGAAGGGTGGCAGGGTTCGTCATCATTGATCTCGGTTGACAGCCTTAAGAGCCCCTTGTATAAAGATGGCGCTTAAAGGGGATGCGTCAATGCGTCAGCACAAAATCCGCAGGCGCGAGCAATGTGATAGCCACAGTTGGTCTGCTTCCGGCGGAATAAGCCGCTCTGCGGCAGACAACCAATACGGCAGACAACCCATAATGCGCCGCGTGAGTTTCAGCGTATGCGATTCGAAAGCGCAACCAGTTTCCGAACTCCGAGGGAATACCAATAGATGAATAAATCAGAACTTACCGATTCCGTAGCGAGTTCGGCGGATCTGTCCAAGGCCTCCGCTTCGCGTGCGGTAGACGCAGTGATAGACGCCATTACGTCGGCGTTAAAGAGCGGCGATCAGGTTTCGATCGTGGGTTTTGGAACTTTCCTGGTGCGTGAGCGCGGCGCGCGCAGCGGTCGTAATCCGCGTACGGGCGAGACCATCAAGATCAGTGCGTCCAAGGCGCCCGGCTTCAAACCTGGCAAGGCGCTCAAGGATGCCGTAAACTGACGCGCCTTTGTATCGTGCCGGGTTCGAAGCAACTCCGCTTTGGGTGCTTAGCTCAGCTGGTAGAGCGTCGCCCTTACAAGGCGAAAGTCGGGGGTTCGACTCCCTCAGCACCCACCAGAAGATCGCAGCACCGGTTTACGACCACGGGTTTACAATGGAGTGGTAGTTCAGCTGGTTAGAATACCGGCCTGTCACGCCGGGGGTCGCGGGTTCGAGTCCCGTCCACTCCGCCAGCATTCAAGTTGCAAGCCGCGGCTTCGTTACACACCGCATGTGCGCCAAGGGCGGCATTTATACGGCGCAATCAGTAATCTTGAAGCTGCATCCCAACGGTTTAGTCCTTCATGCTAACTGCCATTCGTGACCGTGTGAGCGGCTGGATCGCTTACGCGATCGTCGTGTTGATCAGTCTGACATTTGCCTTGTGGGGCGTCGATCAATATTTCGGCGGCGCCGACGAACGGGTCGTCGCCGAGGTCAATGGTGTCGAGATCCCGATGGAAGCATTCAGCTATCAGTTTCAGCAGGAGCGCAGTTACCTGCAACAGGCATACGATGGCGAGCTTCCGGCCGGACAGAACGATGCGGTGCTCAAACAGGTTGTGATTCAGGGCATGACGCGCGCTGAGGTGTTGCAGCAGGAAACGCAGTCGGCGGGTTACCGGGTGAGTGACGCCGTGCTGTTGAACGAGCTCGGCGGCATGCAGGTCTTCCACACCGACGGCCAGTTCGATCCGCAACGTTACGAGCAACTGCTGCAGGCGCAACAGCAAACCACATCCGGGTTCGAAGACAACCTCAGAAGCCAGATCGGATTGTCCTATTTCGAGGAAGGCATTAATCGCTCCGCTTTTCTGCCCAGGGCTACGCGCGAGCAGTTGCTGAGTTTGCAGAATCAGCGGCGCTCGGTCGAGTATTTTACGTTCCCCGCCGATCCGGAAGAGGTAAAGGTTAAAGACAAGGCGATTACCACTTACTACCAGGCAAATCGGCAGCATTTTCAGTCACCCGCGCGGGTGAGGCTTGCGTATATCGATTTAAGCGAGCAGGCGCTCACGCGATCGCTGGACCTTGACGAGAGAGCGTTGCGCGCGTTCTATGGTGGCCAGGCTGGACTTTATACCGAGCCCGAGCAGCGTCGTGCGCGCCATATCCTGATCAAGTCATCCGGGGGCGGTAAAGATGCTGACGCGGTCCTTAAGCGCGCGTCCGAGCTAGCGGCGCGTGCGCGCCAGGGCGAGGATTTCGCGACACTCGCGAAGGCGCATTCAGAAGACGCGCTGTCCGCGTCGTCAGGTGGGGACCTGGGTTTCATCGCGCGCGGGGACATGGATGCGTCGTTCGAGGACGCATTGTTTGCGTTGAACAAGGGAGAAACAAGCGCTCCGGTCAAGACGGCGCTGGGTTATCAGGTCGTTCAGCTAGCCGATGTCAAACCAGCGCGTAGCGAGTCTTTTGCGCGGGTACGAGATCAGGTCGAGCGCGACTACCGTCGCGAGAACGCGAAGGAAGCCTTTATAGAGCGCGCTGAACAACTGGTAACGGTGAGCTATGAGCAGTCCGGCAGCTTGCAGCCCGCGGCCGAGGCGCTGGGGCAACAGGTGCGCGAATCCGGATGGATAACCCGCAAGCAGGGATCGGGCATAGGGACGAATCAGAAAATCCGCAACGCGGCGTTCCATGACGACGTACTGAATGGCGGACGTAACAGCGACATGATCGAACTGAGTCCGGGCCGCGCGGTGGTGGCGCGGGTAATCGATCATCAACCGGCAAAGGTTCAGCCGCTGGAGGCGGTGCGCGAGGATATTGAACGCATTCTCGCCGTACGGGCCGCACGCAGACAGGCCACGCAAGCAGGTAAACAGGCGCTGGCGGCGTTACGGGATGGCAAAAGCATGGCAGAAGTCGCCAGGCAGAGTGATCTTCAGCCGCAATCACCGGGCGCGATCCAACGCACCGAGCCTTCGTTGCCGCGGCCCCTGGTCGAGAAGCTGTTTGCGCTCGACAAGCCGGCGGCCGGCAATCCCACTTATGGTGGCGTGCCCTTACGGCACGGATTTGCAATCATCGCCCTGGTCGATGTGCGGGCTGGCGACGCAATTCAGACCGCATCATCCGAAGGGCCTGCGTCCGACCCTGATGCCCGGTACGGAGAGCGCGAACGCGATGCGGTGTATCGCGCGCTTGAGGCCGATGCGGAAATCGAGATCATGCAGGAAAATCTATGACTGATGACGTAGCGGCACCGCGCTATCGGCGCTAAGTCATAGAGTCAGGTCTCAGTGTAATCCGTCATGCCGACGATGTTGTAACCCGCGTCCACGTGTACGATCTCGCCGGTGATGCCGGAGGCGAGATCCGAACACAGGAACGCGCCGGTATTGCCAACGTCTTCAATCGACACGTTGCGACGCAGCGGCGCGTTAGTCGCCACATGATCGAGCATGCGGCGGAAATTGCCGATGCCCGCCGCAGCCAGCGTGCGGATAGGGCCCGCGGAGATGCCGTTAACGCGGATGCTCTCGGGTCCCAGCGTGTAGGCGAGGTAGCGAATGTTGGCCTCCAGGCTCGCCTTGGCCAAGCCCATGACGTTGTAATTGGGCATCGCGCGCTCCGCGCCCAGATAGGTCAGTGTCAGCAGCGCGCCATTGCGCCCATGCAGCATCCGCCGGCCGTTTTTCGCCAGCGCCGCGAAGCTGTAGCTGCTGATGTCGTGCGACGTGCGAAACCCTTCGCGCGTGAGGTTGTCGAGATAGTCTCCTTCCAGCAATTCGCGCGGCGCGAACGCCACTGAATGCACGATGATGTCGAGATGATCCCAGTAATCGTCCAGGTGTTCGAACACCGCTTCAATCTGCTCATCGTCTTCAACGTCACACGGCACCGCGATATCCGACCCGCAGTCACCCGCCAGTTTTTCCACCCGGGATTTCAGGCGCTCGTTCTGATAAGTGAACGCAAGCTCGGCGCCTTCGCGGCTCATCGCTTCGGCAATGCCCCAGGCAATTGAACGATTGCTCGCGACACCGACGATCAGCGCGCGTTTATTGGCAAGAAAACTCACCTCATACCTCCGATGTTTATACGTGCCGACGAGCACCTGACAGTCGTGGCTGCGGCCGTTTCAGTCTTTGCACTGCAATAGTCGAGACGCGCACCCGCTGCTGACGATTTAAATGATATTCGTGCGGTCGCCCAGATACAAATCAATGCGCTTCATTCACGGTCGGACTTGCCAGCGGACGAATGCGGTTTATGATGCGCGGGAATCGCGATGACATGAACAATCGATCACTTAGGGCTTCGCATGGAACGACGATTTACGGCTAAAGATTTTTTCCTGTTCGCGTTTCTCAGCCTGGTGCTGACGGCGATTGTGTCGACCATGTACATGATCGACCGGCAATGGGCCAAGATGGCTGGAATAGAGCGCACCTTGAGCGAACAGTCGGTGAGTCTTCAGGGCCTTGCGCGCACGGTCAGTACCGGCATCACCACGGGCAATACGGCCACGCGGACCGGGGAGGGCGCTATTCCGGATTCTTTTCGGCGTGCCTGGCGCGCTTCGCAGACTAAGGATTTCGCGGCGGGCGACTGGCTGGTCGCGCCGTTCGGCACCGGCCTCAAGACGCTCACGCCGCTGGTCTCAAGCGACGCTTACGCCGCTGAAGTACAGACCTATGTGTTGGAGTCGCTCCTGACGCGCAATCCAAAAACCCTGCAATGGGACGGTATGATCGCGAAAGACTGGACGGTCAGTGACGACGGACTCACGATCACGTTTCAAATGCGCAATGGCTTGAAGTTTTCGGACGGCAAATCCATGGACGCGGAAGACGTCGCGTTCACGTTCGATTTTCTGATGAACGAGAAGATCGCGGCGCCGCGCCATCGTGCGTATTTCGCCAAGATCAGGAGCGTACGGGCGACGGGCAAATACGAGGTCGTATTCCAGTTCAAGGAACCGTATTTCCAGAGTCTGGAGCTGGCCGGCACCATGCCGATCCTGCCCGAGCATTTTTATGGGGCGTATTTAGAACAGCCGCAAACCTTCAATCAGTCCACCGGTTTGCTGATGGGTTCGGGGCCTTATCGGCTTGAAGATCCGCGAGGCTGGACGCCGGATACCGGTATAGTCGAACTGGAACGTAATCCGTATTACTGGGGCCCGGTACTGCCGCCGTTTGACACGCTGTTGTGGAAAGTCATTGAGAATCAAACCGCGCAGCTCACCACGTTTCGTAATGGCGAGCTCGATCTTTACGGCGCGCGCCCGCGCGAATATGAAAGTCTGCTGGAAGATCAGCCCCTCATGGAGCGCACGCAGAATCTGGAGTACATGAGCCCGACCGCCGGCTACCGCTGGATCGGCTGGAACCAGAAACGCAGCGGCGAACCCACCTTCTTCGCGGACCGGCGCGTGCGTCAGGCGATGACTTATCTCACCGATCGCAAGCGCATCGTCAAGGACATCATGCTTGGTTATGCTGAAGTCGCCATGAGTCCATTCAGCCCGCGCAGCCCTCAGCACGACGATAGTCTGCAGCCCCTTGAATACGACATCGAAAAGGCCCGACAACTGCTCGGGGATGCCGGCTTCAAAGATCGCGACGGCAATGGCGTGCTGGAGGACGCCGACGGCGAACCATTCAGATTCGAGTTGGTGTATTTTCAGGATGACGAGGATACGCAGCGCGTCATGCTGTTCCTGCGGGACCTTTATGCGCGTGCCGGCGTGCTGATGATTCCAAAGCCCACCGAGTGGTCGGTGATGATCGATCTGCTCACGCAGAAGAACTTCGATGCGATCACCCTGGCCTGGACCGGCGGTGTCGAGACCGACATCTATCAGATGTTTCACAGTAGCCAGACCGTGCCCGGCGGCGACAATTTCATCAACTACAAGAATCCGCTTCTGGACACCGTAATCGACAAGGCGCGCGCCACGGTGGATGAGGACGCGCGCATGCCGCTGTGGCACGAGGCCGAACGTATTATTTACGAGGATCAGCCTTATACATTTCTGATGCGCAGCCAGAGCCTGGTGTTTATCGATGACCGCATGCGTAACGTCGAAGTAACGCGGCTCGGTCTCAACAAGGATATCGTGCCGGTCGAATGGTTCGTGCCAGCGGCGCTGCACAAATACGCGAACTAAGCGCCAGGCTGTAGGGGAGGTCCGTGCACACTTACATCCTGCGGCGCCTGGTGCTGATGGTGCCAACCCTGTTTGGCATCACGTTGATCGTGTTCGCGGTGATGGCCGCGGCACCCGGCGGCATCAGCGCGCAAAGCCTGATTCAGGGACAGAACCTGGAGCCTGGCGCGAAGAAGGCAATGGAGGATTATTATAATCGGCTATACGGACTGGATCAGCCGGTGCCCGTGCAGTATCTGCGCTGGCTTAACAACATTTCCCCGGCGGGATTTACCTTCGATTCCAACAGTGAGATCGACGGGTTTTCATTCACCAAAGGCTCGGATCTCGGCATCAGTTTCTATTATAACCGTCCGGTGCTGGACCTCGTCGCCGAGCGCTTGCCGATAACCCTGCTGCTGAATGTGTTATCGCTTCCCATTATCTACATCATCGCGATTACCATCGGTGTGCGCGCCGCCACCGAGCGTGGCAAGCGTTTCGACACGACGTCCGGTGTGGTGTTGCTGGGCTTTTGGTCGGTGCCGACCATGCTGACGGGTGTGCTGATGATCGCGTTTCTAGCCAGCGATCAATACTGGCGCTGGTTCCCAACCGCGGGCATCAACGAGCGAGCCGCCCTGGAAATGCCATTTATGCCGCACTGGAGCGCGACATCGGACGTGTTAATGCTGATATGGCTGGCCATAGCGGGTGCCGTATTGATGGTGGCGCTGAGCCGCAAGGGCGGCAAGATGATGCGCGCGGTTGCGTTTGGCGCGCTGGGCGCGGTACTCGGTGTGTTGATGGCCGGCGACCTGGCGCGCGACGGTCTCTCGTTTCTGCATGTGCTGCTGGGTGCGGGTCTGGGCGGACTGTTTACATTAATTGGCCGCGCGGATTACGAACTGCCACGTACCGCCGTCATGGGGCTTGTGGGTTTTGGCGTCGGCGTCGGGCTGGCCGCGGTGTTCGCGCAGGGTACGTTTGTGCGCGGGTATCTGCTGGACAGCCTGTGGCATCTGGTGCTGCCGGTAATTTGCCTTTCGTATACCAGTTTTGCTTTCCTCTCCAAGCTGACCCGCGCGGCGGTGCTGGAAAACCTGCTCGCGGATTACGCGCGTACCGCGCGCGCCAAGGGCGTGAGCGAATCCGATGTGCTGTGGCGGCACGTTTTCCGCAACAGTCTGTTGCCGCTGATTACGGTATCGGCGACCCTGCTGCCAGGGCTGCTGGCGGGTTCCGTGATCGTTGAAACGATATTCAGTATCGAGGGCATGGGTCAACTCGCGGTGGAGGCGGTAAAACTTCGCGACCGTGAGTTGGTGCTGTCGGTGACCCTGGTGAGCGGTCTGCTTACCCTGATCGGCTATTTGATCGCTGATCTGTGTTACGCGGTGGCGGATCCCAGGATCAGTTATGACTGACGGGCAAGTGCTCGGGTCGCGCGATAGCGAGATCGCGCCTGCGCCCGCCGCACCTGCTCGCAGCTATGCGGCGCAAGTTTTGCGCGATGCCGCGTCCAGCCGTGGCGCGCGGCTGGGTCTGATCTGGATCGCGATGCTGGCTTTCGTGGCAGTGTTCGCGCCGTTGCTCGCGAACAGCCATCCGTTACTGTTAAGCGAGCACGGCCACATAAGCAGCCCCATGCTGCCGTACCTCACGCCGGCGGATGTCACCTTGCTCGTTACGTTCTGTGTCGGTTTATTGGTGATGCTGGTTCCGTTGCGGGTGCGCACGCGAATGATGGCAATAATGCTGACGCTTGCGACAGTCGGCGGCCTGAGTCTGGCTTATATCACGCCCGCGCCGCTGGCCATTTATTCGGACTATCGTATCAAACAGCAGATCGGCGCCTACGACTGGATCGTACGCGCGCCCGTGCCGTATTCGCCGAAAGATTATCTGCGCGATTACGGCGACGCCGGTTTTGAAGCGCCGCTGGAGGCCGCCCGGCGTACGCACTGGATGGGCACCGAGGAGATTGGCGCCGACGTGCTGAGCCGCATGATATATGCCTCTCGAATCGCGCTGGGAATTGGTTTGGTTGCGACTGGCATCGCGATGTTTATCGGTATCATACTGGGCGGTCTCATGGGCTATTTCTCGGGCCGGGCAGACATGATCGGCATGCGCCTGGTGGAGATTTTCGAAGCGGTGCCCACTTTGTTCCTGTTGTTGACCCTGGTGGCGTTTTTCGGACGCAGTCTTTATCTGATGATGGTGATCATCGGCATCACCGGCTGGCCAGGATACGCGCGTTACGTTCGCGCAGAGTTTCTTAAATTGCGCCAACAGGAATTCGTGCAGGCGGCGATCGCCTGTGGACTGCCGCTGCGCTCCATCCTGTTTCGACACATGCTACCCAATGCCATCGGGCCGATTCTGGTCAACGCGAGTTTCGGCGTGGCTTCCGCGATACTTGCCGAGGCGGTCTTGAGTTTTCTCGGGCTGGGGCTGGTGGACGATCCGTCCTGGGGGCAGATGCTCAATCAGGCGGTGCAGTCCTCTACATTCAACTGGTGGATGGCCCTGTTTCCGGGCGGCGCGATTTTCCTGACGGTGTTCGCCTACAATTTAATTGGCGAAGCGTTGCGTGACGCGATCGACCCGTATCTCAAAAAAGACCAGCCCGAGCGCTGAGCGTGTTTCTAGCTCGCGCACGTAAACTTTGCCCCGCACCACACCGCCATGCTGTTAGAAGTCGATAATCTCAAAACCTATTTCAGCACTGGCGACAGCAGCGTGAAAGCCGTGGACGATGTGAGCTTTCACATCGAAAAAGGCGAGACGTTCTGTCTGGTCGGCGAGTCCGGAAGCGGCAAGTCGGTCACCGCGCTATCGGTGATCCAGTTGACGCCGGCCGGCATCAGCCACCACCCCGGCGGCCGCATCCTGTTTGACTATCGGCATGGGGAGGGCCAGGTGGAGCAGGTGGACATGCTGCGTCTGCCCGAGCACCGCAAGTGCGAGATTCGGGGCGCGCGCATCAGCATGATCTTTCAGGAACCGATGACCTCGCTCAATCCGGTGCTTCGTATCGGTGATCAGATTATCGAAACCCTGAACCTTCACCGGTCGGATTTGAATAACACACAGGCGCGAACGCGGGCGGTCGAGTTGCTGGAGCAGGTGCGCATTCCGGATGCCGCGTCGCGCCTGGATGAATACCCGCACCGGCTGTCCGGCGGTCAACGGCAACGGGTAATGATCGCCATGGCCATGGCCTGCGAACCGGATCTGCTGATCGCCGACGAACCCACTACCGCGCTGGACGTGACCGTACAGGCCGAGATCCTGCGGCTGATGAGAGACCTGCAAACGCGGCGCGGCATGAGCATCCTGTTTATTACGCACGATTTCGGCGTGGTCTCGCAGATGGCGCACCGGGTTGCGGTGATGCGCACCGGCAAGATCGTCGAGACCGGCGCGCTGCGAGAAGTGCTCACGAACCCTCAGCATGCGTACACTCGACAGTTACTGGCGGCATTGCCGGAAAACCTCAAGAAAACGCGCAAGCACGGTGACGTAATTACCGGGCGCGCGGATGACGCGATGCACGGTTCCGGCGCTCGGCCGGCAAGTGCGCCGTCCGCGCCTTTGGTCTCGCTCACCGGGCTCCACATTCATTTCCCGATCAAAAAAGGTGTGCTCAGGCGTACGGTCGGATTTGTGAAAGCGGTGGACGGCATCTCGCTGGAAATCGCAGCAGGCCGGATCGTGGCGCTGGTCGGAGAGTCCGGTTGCGGCAAGACCACCCTGGGGCGCGGCATTCTGCGGCTGATCGAACCTACCAATGGTCGCGTGACCTTTGAGGATCAGGACATCACATCATTGTCGCGCGCACAGATGTTGCCGTTCCGGCGCCGCATGCAGATTGTCTTTCAGGACCCCATATCGTCTCTGAATCCGCGCCAGACGATAGCGGGCACGCTCACCGAGCCGATGGCCGTGCATGGCATAGGCGTCTCGAACGAGGAGCGTCTGGATCTGGCGCGTCAGGCGCTCGTGCGGGTGCAACTCGAAGCGGGTTATTTATGGCGATACCCACATGAGTTTTCGGGCGGTCAGCGGCAGCGCATCTGCATTGCGCGCGCGCTGGTTTTAAATCCGAAATTCATTATCTGCGACGAGGTGACGAGTGCGCTGGATGTGTCCGTGCAGGCGGAGATCCTGGAGATGTTGCTGGACCTGCGGCGCGAGCATCAGCTTGCGATTCTGTTTATTACGCACGATATCGGCGTGGTCGAATACATCAGCGACGAGGTCGCCGTGATGCATGAAGGCCGACTCGTCGAGCGCGGGCCGACCTTGAAGGTATGTGAAACGCCGGAGCATCCCTACACGCAAAAACTGCTCGCGGCCGTGCCGCGCGTGAGTCTTTAAACCGGGCGGGTGGCGGTTCGCGGCGGGTTCTGTCCAGTGACGTTGAGCGCTCAAAGCCACTCGGATATTTTTTGCTGCCACGCCTGTTTGTTTGGAAACGGTTTGCAGGCTCTCACCAGTATTACCGTAATATTGTCCCGGCCCCCGTTCTGATTGGCCATGGATACCAGCCGTTCGGCGATCGCTTCGAGGTTGGTGGCGGATCGCTCGATGGCCTGCTGAATCTCGCGATCTTCGAGCATGTCGCTGAGCCCGTCCGAGCAGAGCAGATACAGGTCGTCCGGCAGGACCGCGTGATCCAGCAGGTCGATCGTCACGGTTTCCTCTGTCCCGACCGCGCGGGTAACCAGATTTTTGTTGAGTGAAGCGCGGGCTTCCGCGGGTGTGCAGTATCCGCGGTCCACCATTTCCTGGCGCAGAGTATGATCGACCGTCACTTGTTCGAGGCGATTGTCGCGGTAGCGATAAAGCCGCGAATCGCCGACATTGGCGACTGTGATGATGTCGTTGTAGAAAATCGCCATCACCAGCGTCGTGCCCATGCCGTGAAGTCGAGGATCGGCGCCGGCGCTGGTGTGGATCGTATGGTTGGCCCTGACGATTGCCTGCCGCACCGCAAGCCGCTCCAGCGCGTAGCCGGTGGCGGGATCGGTTTCTCCCGGCACGACCGCCGGTATGGTGAGCCGCAGGTTCCGCAGAATGGCATTGACCGCCAGGGCGCTGGCAACGTCGCCGCTCTGATGACCGCCCATACCGTCCGCCAGCACCACGACGCCGATGTCGAGATCTTCGCCGGTGGCATCTTCGTTGCGCGAGCGCAAGCGACCGGTGTCGCTGAGTATGGCAACTTGGAGGGCGTTTCTAACGTTCATTTCACGTCCCTGCTATGGCCGGGTGTGGCAGTATGGCAATCATCCCACTGATCGAACCTGGCAATGCCTGCGCCGTGTTGAGTTGAGTTCCATCCCGGCTGATGACATTGAAAAAGGTCGAGCTTACCGCCGTTCTCCGCACTGATATGTAGTGTCGGTCACATAGGCCGGCATGACCGGGACAGACCACGATGCGGCCGCACTGGCGCGCGGCGATGCGGATATTCGCCTTATAGCACCGTGATTAAATCCATAGACGGCGCGCGCTGCGTATGGCGGGCACTCGATCACCCGTCCCCTGGCTGTGCATTGTCGAGATACAAAGTCATCGCCTGCCCCGGCTGCAAGAAACTGTCTTCGCCCAGCTTATTCCAGTTGCGCAGATTCGCAACCGTCACGCTGAATCGCCGCGCGATCGCATATAGCGAATCGCCGTTGCGAACCGCGTAGTTGACCATCTTAATGACCGTCGGCCTTGCGCGCGCTCCGTTATCAAGTTCAGTAGTCGTAATCGGCGTCGGCTGGATTAGAAGATGCTCGCCGGCTTTTAACACGTCACCTGACGTGCGGCCGTTCCACCTGCGCAACTCGCTTACCGAAACGTTGTTTCCACGAGCAATGCCCCAAAGGCTGTCGCCGCGTCGCACGGTATACGTGCTCGGGCCAGTCGACGTTGCGGTTGTGGAAAACCCCGTGTGCGCGTGCGCGAAACGCCGCACGTCCAGCGCGGCCGGGTCGTAGGGAACAAGCAGGTATTCGCCGGCCTCTATATGGCTGTCGTGAAGGGCGTTGGTTTGCTGCAATACACCCACGTCGGATTTATACTGACGCGCAATGTGCGAGAGCGTGTCGCCATTTTTGATGAGATGACGGGTCCAGGTCACGCGCTCATGAGGTGCCAGCGTTGCCAGCCTTTGTTTGAATTGCGCCACCCGGTCAACCGGTAGCAGCAGGCAGTGCGGACCGTTGGGGTCTGTTGCCCAGCGGCCGAAACCCGGATTGAGCAACTGAAACGATTCGACCTCCATATGCGCGAGCCTGGCGGCCACGGCAACATCGATCTGTGCCTTCACATCGATGCTTGCCAGAAAAGGTTTGTTATCCACCGGCCATAACATGATGCCGAAGTGCGCCGGATTTCGCACCAGATGTTTTACCGCCAGTAGCTTCGGTACGTAGTTGCGTGTCTCCCGCGGCAGGTCCAGGTGCCAGTAATCGATGGGTTTGCCCGCAAGTCGGTTCGTTTCAATCTCATGCTGCAGCCTGGTGGGGCCCGCGTTATACGCCGCCAGCGTGTGCAGCCAGTCGCCCAGAAACATGTCATTCAACATCTCCAGATAATCGAGCGCCGCGAGGGTCGAGGCATAGACATCGCGGCGCCCGTCATACCACCAGTTCTGCTTGAGGCCATACAGCCGGCCGGTGTCGGGGATGAACTGCCACAGCCCCGCGGCGTGCGAGCGGGAGTAGGCAAACGGAATGTACGCGCTTTCGACCACGGGCAGTAATGCCAGCTCTGTGGGGAGTGCCCGGCGCTCGATCTCTTGCAGAATAAAATATAGATAAGGTGCTGCGCGTTCGGTGACCAGTCGCAGGTAATACGGCTCTTTCGTGTACCACGTTTTGTAGTATCGGACGCGCTCGTTGTCTTCAGCCGGCGCAAACGAAAAGCCCTCGCGCACGCGCCACCAGATGTCGGTATCTCGTCTTGTGTGCTCAGGCTGACGGGATGTCGGGTGCGGTGCGTTGTCGATTTGCGGCGGCCGCACGTAAGCAGTGCTGAGGTCCGTGTCGGTCCTGGCCGGTGGCTCAATCGCGGCGGCAGCGGACCGATCCTGCCGAACGGGCTGCGTCGAACATGCGCATAATCCCGCGCACGCGATGACCAATCCGGCGCCCAGCGGCCTGCGTAAGAATGCTTCTAACATAGGTAAGAAACTCTAACGGGAACGGTAGCGAGAATGCAAGTTAATGTTTAGGTTAAATAAACCGGCTATCAGTCACGGGCCGCCGTCGATGCTGGCGCGCAAGCACGGATGCCCGTTTCGGATAAACACGTTATGCTTGAAGGCATGAAAGACGAGCGCCGCTACGGTGGGGATACGACCGCGCAACTGTCAAAAGCCATGCGTGCCTGGTACGCAACCCTGGCGGGCGAACTGCTGCTTCGCGACATCAAGCAACGCCTGGATGGCATGGTGCCGGATTTGTTTGGCTATCATGCGGTGCAGATCGATTGTCTTGCCCCGCAAATAGATCTGCTGGATCAAAGCCGCATCCGGCATCGCCTGAGCACGGATTTCGATACGAGCGTGGCGGATGTGGCGGCTGATGGCGCGGCCCTGCCATTCGACGCCGACAGTATCGATTTGCTGCTGCTCATGCACACTCTGGATCTGGCCGCGGAACCGCACCAGGTGTTACGTGAAGCGGAGCGCGTTCTGATTCCGGAAGGCCGCCTGATCGTGATCGGTTTCAATCCCTGGAGCGCGTACGGGCTCTGGCGGTGGGCGCGCCGCTGGCGAAATCAGGCGCCCTGGTGCGTCAATTTTTTAAGCGGCGCACGACTCGGCGACTGGTTGTCGCTGCTGGGTTTTGTGGTTGAAACGTGTGACTACGTCGGTTTCGCACCGCCTTTGCAGCGAGAAAAGCTGCGCACGCGTCTGGCGCCGATCGAACGTATCATGCGCGGCGCCGTGCCATTAATGGGTGGTGTGCGCGTGTTGCTGGCGCGCAAGCGGGTCGCGACCTTGACGCCTTTGAAACCAAGCTGGCGCCGGCATAGCGGTCTGGTGCCGGGTAAGCTGGCCGAACCGTCCACGCGCGCGGCGCAGGCGTGCCAGCGGTGCCCGCGCTAGGGCTGCGGCGCATGGCGAACACGGTCGAGATATTCACGGACGGCGCGTGCCGCGGCAACCCAGGGCCCGGCGGGTGGGGCGCGTTGCTGCGCTGCCGCGGTCGGGAAAAAAACCTGCTCGGGGCGGAACCGCTGACGACCAATAACCGGATGGAACTCATGGCCGCCATCGCCGCACTGGATGCACTGAAAAGCGGTTGCGATGTGGTGCTGACCACGGATTCCAGATATGTCATGAGCGGCATCAACACCTGGATGGCGGACTGGAAAAAGCGTGGCTGGCGCACGGTGGCGCGCAAGCCAGTAAAAAACGAGGACTTGTGGCGCCGGCTCGATGACGCCTGTGGCAGACATCGTATCGAATGGCGCTGGGTTAAGGGCCACAGCGGCCATGCGGAAAACGAGCTGGTGGATCGCCTGGCGAATCAGGCTATCGACGAGCTGCTGTCGCGATCCGACGCGTGTAACGCGGCAAGAAATGTGACGGCGAACTAGACCGTGCGGCAGGTCGTGCTCGATACGGAAACGACGGGTCTCGAGGCCGCTCAAGGTCATCGCATTATCGAAATCGGTTGCGTGGAGGTGATCAATCGCCGAATCACCGGACGCCAGTTGCATTGTTACATTCAGCCCGACCGGGAGATCGACGCGGCTGCGGCCGAGGTGCACGGCATCACCGCGGAGTTCCTCGCCGACAAACCGCGCTTCGCGGCGGTGGTGGACGAACTGGTCAACTTTGTGCGCGGCGCGGAATTAATCATTCACAACGCGCCGTTCGATGTCGGTTTTCTGGACGCGGAACTGGCCACGGTAGAACGTGGTTGTGTGCGCGACACTTGCGACGTGCTGGATTCTCTGGGGCTCGCGCGGCAACTGCATCCTGGACAGAAAAACGGTCTGGACGCGCTGTGCAAACGCTACGGCGTCGACAATTCCGGCCGCGAACTACACGGTGCACTGCTGGATGCGCGCATCCTGGCCGAGGTTTATCTGGCCATGACCGGCGGCCAGAGCAGTCTGCTGCTGGGCGAACTGGAGGCAGGATCAACGCAGACCGACGCGCCGCAGCGTCTCACCCCACGCCATGCGCCCTTGTGCGTAATCAAGGCCGGTCGCGACGAGCGGGAAGCGCATGCCGCCACTTTGAGGGCGATCGATCAGGCCAGCGGCGGTCAATGTCTGTGGCTGCAATCCGGGGAAAATCCGCACGATAATGAGTGACGGCAGCCAGCGATTACCGCTTCTGTTAGGGACATTGCGAATAAGGTTATAGCCAGGGTAAGTTCAGTTGCGCAGACCGCCCGGCGACGTAAACGGCGGCTTTACGAGCTGTGCTTCAACAAGCGTTGCTTATCGCGTTGCCAGTCGCGTTGTTTTTCCACGGCGCGTTTGTCGAATTGTTTTTTGCCGCGCGCGAGACCGACTTCCAGTTTGGCGCGACCGCGTTTCCAGTACAGCGCGGTGGGCACCAGCGCCTGACCCTTGCGTTCCACCGCCCCGATGAGTTTGTCCAGTTCTTCTCGATGTAACAGCAGTTTGCGCGTCCGGATCGGATCGGGCGAGATATGCGTCGAGGCGGTGGTCAGCGGCGATATGTGCGCCCCCAGCAGCCACGCCTGCGCATCCCGGATCACGACGTAGCTTTCCATCAACTGCGCACGCCCTGCGCGCAGGCTCTTGACTTCCCACCCCTCCAGCGCCAGCCCGGCTTCGAATCGCTCTTCGATAAAGAAATCATGGCGCGCCTTCTTGTTCAGTGCGATGGTGGCGCGATCGGGCTTGGTTTGCTTGTTCATGCCCGCATTATACGGGATTGCTGTTTGACCCCGACTGTTAACGCCGATGGGCGCCGGTTGTGCGCCCGCGGGATTTTCCGCACTATTCACCGTTTGATCCGTCTGCGTTGCCATGAAAACAATCCACCGCGATGCCTCGGTGCCGTACACGCCTACCGAAATGTTTCAACTGGTCGACGATATCGAGGCCTATCCGCAGTTTCTTCCCTGGTGCCGTGTTGCGCGGGTGCTGGCGCGCGATCAACGTCAGGTCCGGGCGATGCTCGCGGTCGCCAAGGGCCGCATTGAAAAATCGTTTACGACGCTCAACATCCTGCGGCCGCACGACCAGATCGATGTGCGGCTGGTGGAAGGTCCGTTTCGCAAACTCGACGGTTTATGGCGGTTCGAGTCTCTGGCGGGCGGGGGTTGTCATGTTACGCTGGATATGACCTTCGAGATGTCCAGCAGGCTTATGGCGATGACCCTGGGGCCGGTGTTCAACCAGGCCGCCAATATGTTGGTGGATGCGTTCGTCAAACGCGCGCGGGAAGTTTATGGACGTCGCTGAGCAACCTGCATCAATCACGGTAGAGGTTGTTTACGCGACCTGCAACGAACAGGCCGGCGTCAACTTGCGGATGAAAAGCGGCGCGACTCTGCGTGATGCCGTTGAGCGTTCCGGCCTGCTGACCCGCTTTGCGGACATCGATCTGAACATCAATAAAACCGGCGTTTACGGCAGGCTGACAGCGTTGGACCACCGGCTTCGGGAGGGGGATCGCGTGGAGATTTATCGTCCCTTGCGCGCCGATCCGAAGGAGAGTCGACGGCAGCGCGCACGCAAGGGGTCTGAGCCGAGCAAGTCGCCCAAACGCTGACCGCGCCTGGCTTTAAGCATTCCCTTGCGGACGCTTGATACGGATTACCTGCCCACTTTCAAAAAACACGGTTAAGCGGCGTTGTTCGGTCTTGCCATAGCCGGGATCGTAATAATAAACATAGTCCCAGCGATCGGTATGGTAACTGTCGTCGATAAGAGGATTGCCAAGCAGATAAGTGACCTGCTCGGGATTCATGCCGAGCTCCAGCTGCTTCACGTCTCTCTCTTTAAGCGCGTTGCCCTGCCGGACATCGATACGATGCACTGAAAATACCGAACAGCCGGCGAGCACCAGGCTGATCATCATGAAAACAGTCAGGCAGATCTGTCGGAGGCGTGAAGTTTGGTGTGTCATGACGTGAACAACAAGGCGCTTGCGGGTGATAAACTATGGTCGCATGATACGTGATCCGCTCCGGAGGGCATAGTGGAAAGTCAGGATCTCAAAAAGGCAGGTCTTAAGGTGACGCTGCCGCGCATGAAGATTCTCGAGATCCTCGAGAAATCGAACCCGGAAACGCACCACCTCACGGCGGAAGATATTTACCGGCTTCTACTGGAGGCTGAGGAGGAGATCGGTCTGGCCACCGTCTACCGGGTGCTCACCCAGTTCGAGGCCGCCGGTCTGGTTATCCGCCATCATTTCGAGGGCGGGCAGGCCGTGTTCGAACTCGATCGCGGCAAACATCATCACATGGTCGACTTGAGCAGCGGCAAGGTCACCGAGTTTACCAGCGACGAAATCGACGCGTTGCAAAAAGCGATCGCGGACAAGTACGGTTATGTGATCGAAGAGCGCAGCATGGTGCTCTACGTACGGCCGAAAAAAAGCCATCAGGATTAACGGCCGCATCGGTCAAACAGCCTGCGCGCGACCTATCATCTCTTGTGCGTGCGCGCGGGTCTTGGCCGTCATCTCCAGACCACCCAGCATCCTCGCGATCTCATCTATTTTCTGTAGATCGTCGAGCAGCGCTACCCGGGTTTGAGTTCCGTGTCCGCGTATCGCTTTGCTGACCTGATAATGATGATGCGTCTGCGCCGCCACCTGCGGCAGATGTGTCACGCACAACACCTGGCGTTGTCCGCTTAAACTTCGCAACTGTCGCCCCACCACTTCCGCCACCGCGCCACCGATGCCGCTGTCCACCTCGTCGAAGATAAGGGTAGGGATGCTTAAGTCATTGGCCGCGATGATCTGAATCGCCAGGCTGATGCGTGAGAGCTCGCCGCCGGAGGCGACTTTCGCCAGCGGCCGCAAGGGCTGGCCGGGATTGGCGCTGACCAGAAATTCGATGCGATCCAGTCCACTCGGCGCGATCTCGCGCGCGTCGTCGAAGTCAACGCGGATCTCGAAGCGTCCGCCAGCCAGCCCCAGGTCCTGCATCGCGGTGGATACTGCACTGCCGAGGTTCTCCGCGGCGGAAGCGCGCGCGCAATGCACGGCTTGCGCGGCGGCCTGATAATCGTCTGCGAGGACTCGCAGGCGCTGGTTAAGCCGCTCCAGGTCGTATTCCGGACTTTCCAGGATAGCCAGTTCAGCCTCCAGGGCCGTCTGGCGGGCCGGAATTTCCTCAGGACCGAGTCGATGCTTGCGGGCCAGGGTGTGGATATCGGCGATCCGCGCCTCCACCCACGCAAACCGCTGCGGGTCCAGGACAAGCCCGTCCGTATAACGGCGCAAAAGACTTGCGGCTTCCCGCAACTGGGCTTGCGCCGCGGTCAATAAATCCAGCGGTTCAGAGATGGCGTCATCGAGTTTGCTTAGCGATTCCAAGTCCGTGATCACCTGACTCAGCTGGCCGTCGACAGTGCCTTCGTCGTTTTCGTAAAGGGCGAGATAGGCTCGCGAGGTTGCGTCGCGGAGCTGATCGGCATGCGCCAGTCGGCGATGTTCTTCGCCCAGGGTTTCGAATTCGCCTTCGACCAGTGCAAGCTGCGTCAGATCCCGCGACTGAAAACGCAGCAGGTCGATCCGATCCTCGCGTTCGCGGGCCTGTTCGGTAAAGCCGCTGACTTTCTCGCGCAGGCTGCGCAACTCGTGATAAATCTCTGTAAGCCGCCGCAGGCGGGCACTGTTTGCCGCATGCGCATCCAGCAGTTCGCGCTGAGTGATGTTGCGAAGCAATGATTGGTGTTCATGCTGTCCATGAATATCGACCAGCATCTCGCCGAACTGACGCAGCAGTTGCAGGGCGGCGGGCGAGCCGTTGATGTAAGCTCTGGAACGGCCGTCGCGCGAAATGACGCGTCGCAACAGACACTCGCCGTTCTCTTCTAAGCCGTGCTCATCGAGCCACGCGCGCGCGTCATCCCGTTGTTCGATGTCGAGAGCCAGGGTGATCTCGGCGCGGTCAGCGCCACTGCGCACCGTGCCGGCATCGGCGCGGTCGCCCAGCACCAGCCCCAGCGCGTCTATGAGTATCGACTTGCCCGCACCGGTCTCCCCGGTCAGCACGCTCATGCCCGGCCCGAACTCGAGTTCTAGCTCGTCGATGATGGCGAAATCGCGAATGTGGATGCGGGTCAGCACAGGGCCTCACCCCCATCGCAATTTGGCGCGCAACACTTGAAAATAATCGTGATCAAGCGGCTGGATCAGCCGGAATGCCGACGCCTTGCGGGCGATACACACGCGGTCATCGGGTATCAGATCGAAATTATCCTGGCCATCGAACGAGGCACGCGCACGGTTGTCGTTCTCCCGGCACACCACGACTTCGATGCGGCTTGCCGCATCGATCACGATAGGACGGTTAGTTAAGGTGTGCGGGCAGATCGGTACCAGCACGATCGCCTCCAGGCTGGGGTGCACAATCGGCCCGCCGCCGGACAGGGCGTAGGCCGTCGAACCGGTCGGGGTAGCGACGATCAGCCCGTCGGCACGCAAGGTATTGACCGGGCGACCGTCGATGTAGATTTCCAGCTCGATCATGCGGATAGAGCCCTGCACGTGCACCACCACTTCGTTGATGGCGTCGCTTTCCGCGAGAGTCTCGGCGCCCCGCGTCACGCGCGCCCGCAACAGATAACGCCGCTCTTCCTTGTAGCGGCCGGCGAGTATTTCGTCCAAGCGCGTGTACATGTCCTCGGGCAATATATCCGCCAGGAATCCCAGCCGGCCGCGGTTGATGGCCAGCAGTGGCACGCCGTGGTCCACCAGCGAGCGTGCGGCATGCAGCAGCGTGCCGTCGCCGCCGACCACGATCGCGAGATCGCAGCGCCGCGCGATCTCGTCACGACCTACACTGATCTCCGCAGCCTGCCGCAATACGCCGCCAGCGCTTTCGTCAACCAGCACCTGCGCGCCGCGCGCGTGCAAATATTCCAGCAGGCCGCGCGCGGTATCCGCGAGCAGCGCGTCGCCGGGTTTTGTGATCAGGCCAATGGTGTGGAACACGGTCATCACGGGTCTCTTTTACGTTAAAGGTATCACGCACGTTATACACGGCCAACCGGATGGTTTCTTGACACCAACCGGACGCGTATTGATGATAGGTCGGTGTGCCGGAAGATTCGTGCCGGCACACCGGACAGGGAACGCGCATGTCGGCAGAAAGTGGGCAATCTTCGGCAACGGCGCTCAGTGAGCGCGGGCAGCACCTGCTCCGTGTGCTGGTGCAAACTTACATCGGCGATGGCCGGCCAGTAGGTTCTCAAACCCTGCTGCGCGCCGCTGCGGTAGATTTGAGCCCGGCCACGATCCGCAGCGTCATGGCCGATCTTGAGGATCGCGGACTGATTTACTCGCCGCACGCCTCGGCCGGGCGCATCCCCACAGTCAAGGGTTATCGGCTGTTTATCGATACCATGCTGCGGGTGCTGCCGCTGCACGACGCGGTTATCGATCAGTTGAAGGAGCGGTTGAGTCGCGACCTGACGCCGCATTCGCTGGTCGAGGCGGCCTCGGACATGCTGTCTGGCATCACGCGTCTGGCGGGGGTTGTCACGGTGCCGCGCCAGGAACACGCGTCGTTGCGGCAGATCGAATTTTTAGGGCTTTCCGAGAATCGCGTGCTCGCGATCCTGGTGATGAACCAGCACGAGGTGCAGAACCGGGTTATACAGCTCGATCGCGCCTATTCCGAGTCCGAACTTCGCGAGGCGGCCAATTATCTCAACGCGAAGTTCGCAGGAAGAGGCATGGTTGCGCTGCGGCGCGAACTGCTCGCTGAACTCGACGCGGTGCGCGAGGACATGAACTGCATGATGCGCTCGGCCATCGAGTTGGGCGAGAAGGCGTTCGCGAGCGACGAACGCGTACAGGACGATTTCGTGGTCGTAGGTCAGACCAACCTCATGGGCTATGAGCAGCTTTCCGATGTGGACAAGCTGCGCCAGTTGTTCGACGCGTTCAGCACCAAGCGCGATATTCTGCATCTGCTGGACAAATGCATTTGCGCGCGCGGCGTGCAGATTTTCGTCGGCCAGGAATCCGGCTATCAGGTGCTGGACGAGTGCAGCGTCGTGTCGGCGCCGTATTCCGTGCAGGGCGATGTGATCGGCGTGCTCGGTGTGATCGGGCCCACGCGCATGCCCTACGACCGTGTGATTCCGATTGTCGATATTACCGCCAGGCTACTGGGTGCGGCCTTGAATACCCGGAGCCGCGACCCTACTTGAAGGTACGACCTTGAACCGCGGGGGCGGTTCTACCTGAAAGTTTCCAAATCCGGAGTTTATCAATGGGTAACAAGCAGCAACCAGAACCCCCGGCGACTGGCGTTAATGGCGAGGATCAGCGCTTCGATGCCGCGGATGCATCCCCCGCGCCTGCGGAAACAGCCGCCGGGCCCGAGACGCCTGCCGCGGATGACGAAGAAGTCATCGATATCGGCGCGCTGATGGCCGCCCTGGACGAAGCCAATGCCAGAGCCGATGAATACTGGAACACGTTGCTGCGCGCGCGCGCCGAGATGGAGAATCTGCGCAAACGTAGCGCGCGCGAACTGGAGCAGGCGCACAAGTACGCTGTCGAGCGTTTCGCAACCGAATTGCTGGCAGTAAAGGACAGTCTGGAAATGGGCGTCGATGCGGCCGGCGGCGAGACCGAAGCGGTCAAGCTGCGCGAAGGCACGGAACTGACCTTGAAGATGTTGGGTCGCGTGCTGGAGAAGTTCAATATCAGCGAGATCGATCCGCACGGTCAAGCCTTCGACGCCGCACGCCATCAGGCTATGACCTTGCAGGAAAATAGCGAGTTACCGCCCAACACGGTGGTGGCCGTGATGCAGAAAGGCTACACGCTCAACGAGCGTCTGCTGCGTCCGGCGATGGTCATCGTATCAAAGGCGCCTGAAGCAGGCTGATGCTGCACACGCTAACACCTGGCGATCGACCTCAATACGCTTGAATTCCGTAGCCGCGCCCACATCTAGGGCCTAGTTCAAAATTCTGCTAGACGCATTTTAGTTGGAGATAAATCATGGGAAAAATCATTGGCATTGATCTCGGCACCACCAATTCCTGCGTGGCCGTGATGGAAGGCAAGGCCGCCAAAGTTATCGAGAACAGCGAGGGTGACCGCACGACCCCTTCCATCGTCGCCTTCGCCAGTGACGGCGAGGTGCTGGTGGGACAGAGCGCCAAGCGTCAGGCGGTGACCAATCCGGCCAACACGGTGTACGCGGTCAAGCGCCTGATCGGGCGCCGGTACCAGGAAGACGCGGTGCAGAAGGACATCAAGCTGGTGCCGTACAAGATCGTCAAGGCGGACAACGGTGACGCCTGGGTGGAGGCGCAAGGCAAGAAGATGGCGCCGCCAGAAGTCTCTGCGCGGATATTGCAGAAGATGAAAAAGACCGCCGAGGATTATCTGGGTGAGACCGTGACCGAGGCGGTGATCACGGTGCCGGCCTATTTTAACGATTCGCAGCGTCAGGCCACCAAGGACGCCGGCAGGATCGCCGGCCTGGATGTCAAGCGCATCATCAACGAGCCCACCGCTGCGGCGCTGGCCTACGGCATGGACAAAAAGCGCGGCGACCGCAAGATCGCGGTTTACGACCTGGGCGGCGGTACCTTCGATATCTCCATAATCGAGATTGCGGAAGTCGATGGCGAGCATCAGTTCGAGGTGTTGTCCACCAATGGCGATACCTTCCTTGGCGGTGAGGATTTCGACTTTCGCCTGATCGAGTATCTGGCCGACGAGTTCAAGAAAGACCAGGGCATCGATCTGCACAAGGACCCGTTAGCGGTACAGCGCCTGAAGGACGCGGCCGAAAAAGCCAAGATCGAGCTGTCCTCAAGTCAGCAGACCGAGGTGAACCTGCCGTATATCACGGCCGATTCCGGCGGGCCTAAGCATCTGAACATCAAGCTGACGCGCGCCAAGCTGGAATCGCTGGTGGAAGCGTTGATTCAGCGCACCATCGAGCCATGTCGCATCGCGCTCAAGGACGCCGAACTTTCGGCCAAGGACATCGACGACGTCATCCTGGTCGGCGGCCAGACGCGCATGCCCAAGGTGCAGCAGATCGTCAAAGACATCTTCGGTAAGGAACCGCGCAAGGACGTGAATCCCGACGAGGCCGTCGCGGTGGGCGCCGCCATACAGGGCGGTGTGCTGGGCGGCGACGTGAAAGACGTGTTGTTGCTGGACGTGACGCCGCTGTCGTTAGGTATCGAAACCCTCGGCGGCGTGATGACCAAGTTGATCGAGAAAAACACGACCATCCCGACCAACGCGAAACAGGTGTTTTCGACCGCCGAGGACAATCAGACTGCGGTTACCGTGCATGTGTTGCAGGGCGAGCGCGAGATGGCCAGCGCCAACAAGTCGCTGGGCCGCTTCGATCTGGCGGATATTCCGCCATCGCCGCGTGGCATGCCGCAGATCGAGGTCACGTTAGACCTCGACGCGAACGGTATCTTGAACGTCTCGGCCAAGGACAAGGCCACCGGCAAGCAACAGTCCATCGTCATCAAGGCGTCTTCGGGGCTGTCCGATGACGAGATCGACAAGATGGTTCGGGACGCCGAGGCGCACGTCGAGGAAGACCGCAAGTTCCACGAGACGGTCGCCGCGCGCAATCAGGGAGACAATTTGATTCATGGCGCGGGAAAGTCGCTTAAGGATCTGGGCGACAAGGTCGATCCAGACGAGCGCAAGCAGGTCGAGACCGCCATCGTCGAATTGCGAGAGGCGATGAAAGGCGACGACAAGGACCAGATCGAAGCGAAGACCGCGACCTTGAGCGAGGCGTCCGCCAAAATTGCCGAGCGCGCGTACGCGCAGAAGCAGGACGGCGGAGACAAGCCTACCGGCGGCGAAGCGAACACAAAAAAGAGCAATTCCGACGATGTCGTCGATGCCGAGTTCGAGGAAGTCGACGACCGCAAAAAGTAACGTCAACAACAAAGCTTGCAGCAAGATAGTGCCGCATGACGCACGAGGTATTTTGCCCGTATTCGCCATGCGGCCTGGTTATATGTTAATGCGCAGTTCGTGAACTTTTGTAGGGTGGATTAAGGCGCGCTGCGCTGAATCGACCGCGCCAGCGATGAGCGCCTTGCCTTCGTGCGAGCCATCCCTGGCGGTACGACCGCCATCGTGGAACTCCGGCCCGGCCCATCCATTGCCGGGCGTGCGCGGGCGCAAAGCTTCAATTGCTTTTCGCAAGCGCACGCACCGGGTCGGTGGATATGCTCGCTAAGCTTGCGTGTATTTGTCGAACGGGGCGGCGGGCTTTATCCACCCTACATGGCTGCAGTTTAAAACGCGGGTCAGTAATGGAACAGCGGTGAATGGAGAAACGCGACTACTATGAGGTTCTGGGTGTGGATCGCTCCGCGCCCCAGGCGGATCTAAAAAAAGCCTATCGCCGCCTGGCGATGAAGCACCATCCCGATCGCAGACCGGATGACGAGGCGGCCGCGCAGCAGTTCAAGCAGGCCAAGGAAGCCTATGAAGTGCTCTCCGATCCCCAAAAGCGCGCGGCTTACGATCAGTTCGGGCACGCGGGTGTCGAGGGCGCACCAGGCGGCGCGCGCGGCGGGTTCGGCGATATTTTCGATGACATCTTTGGCGACATCTTCGGCGGCGGGCGCGGCGGGACGCGCGCGCCCCGTGGCACCGATCTTCAGTACAATCTGGAACTCAGTCTGGAAGAAGCCGTGCTCGGCACGGAAGCGAAGATCCGCATTCCCAGTCTGGTCGAATGCGGGACCTGCAAGGGCAGCGGTGCGGCGCCCGGGACTTCGCCGCAAACCTGCGAGACCTGCGGCGGGATCGGTCAGATCCGCATGCAGCAGGGGTTTTTCTCTGTACAGCAGCCCTGTCCCCGCTGCCGGGGTGCGGGCAAAGTAATCACCGACCCTTGCGGCACCTGCCGTGGTCAGGGCAGGGTCGAGGAATCCAGGACTTTATCCGTAACCGTGCCCGCGGGTGTGGACAGCGGCGATCGCATCCGTCTGGCGGAAGAGGGCGAGGCGGGCGCGCGGGGCGGCCGCGCTGGGGACTTGTACGTGCAGATTCAGGTCAAGCCGCATGCGCTGTTCACACGCAATGGTCACAATCTCATCTGTCAGGTGCCGGTCAGTATCTCTACCGCGACGCTGGGCGGTGACCTCGAAGTGCCGACCCTGACCGGCCGCGCCAAACTCAAGATTCCCGCCGAGACTCAGACCGGCAAACCGTTCCGGCTGCGCGGCAAGGGCGTCAAACCCGTGCGCGGCGGCGCCGAAGGGGACTTGATCTGTCAAATCCAGGTGGAGACGCCGGTTAATCTGACCAGGCGGCAGCGGGAACTCATGGAAGAGTTGCACCAGAGCCTGATCGATGGCGGAGAGCGCCATAATCCGCAGGCGCAAAGCTGGCTGAACGGGGTGAAAGGCTTCTTCGAGGACATGAAACTCTGGCGTCGATAAGATCATGGGCGCCGGTTCATGCCTGTGTCGCGTCTCTAGTGGCCTCTTTAACAAACACCCGCTGATTGAGCGGCCGCACATACACGCGGTCGCCCTGCTTGAGCTTGTCGCGCGCGGGATCGCCACGCGGGATTTCCACCCGGATCAAATCGTCGTATCCCGGTTGATGCAAGTCCAGACGCAGCAGCGCGCCGGCGATCGTTACGTTGTCCACATCCACCACTAGGTAACCGCCATCGGCGTCGCTCGGCTGCAGCGCCACTTCAAACTCGTGCGGCCGGACATAGGCGACGGCGTCCATGTTGGACGTCTCAGCGTGTTCTGGCAGATGCACGCGCACCGCGTCGCCGATATGCGCCCAGCCCCGGTGCACGCGGCCCTGAAAAAGATTCACCTGCCCGACGAATGAATACACGAAAGGCGAGGCCGGATGATCGTAAACCTCCGCCGGTGTGCCGATCTGTTCGACCTTGCCCTGATTCATTACCACCACCCGATCCGAGACCTCCATAGCCTCCTCCTGGTCGTGAGTAACGAACACCGATGTTACATGCAGCTCGTCGTGCAGGCGGCGCAGCCACACCCGCAGATCGCGGCGCACCATGGTGTCCAGCGCGCCGAAGGGTTCGTCCAGCAGCAACACTTTCGGCTCAACCGCCAGCGCGCGCGCCAGCGCGACCCGCTGCCGCTGACCACCCGAGAGTTGCGGTGGATACCGATCCGCCAGCGACTCCACCTGCACCAGCTTCAGCAACTCCAGCACGCGAGCGCGTATCTCATGCTCCGGCGGCCGCACATTTACGCGGTCGCACGCGCAGACCGAAGGCGACGTTTTCGAAGACGGACATATGCCGGAACAGCGCGTAATGCTGGAACACACCTGGCGCTCACGCACATGGCTGGAAGTGGCGTCCTCGCCATGAAAATACACATTGCCCGCATCGGCCCACTCCAGCCCGGCTATGATGCGCAGCAAGGTGGTCTTGCCGCATCCCGACGGCCCCAGCAGGGCCACCAGTTCACCGGTGGGCACCTTCAAAGAGATGTCTTTCAGCGCCTGAAAGGACCCAAACGCCTTGGACACGCCCTGGATCTCGATACTCATTGCGCACGCTCCTGATATATTGCTTTGATTTCCTGTTGGGTACGCCACTCGACCACGCTTTTGACAATCAGGGTTACCATCGCGAGGCCGGCCAGCAAGGTGGCGACCGCGAAGGCGGCGGCGAACTGATATTCGTTGTAGAGAATTTCGATGTGCAGCGGCATGGTGTTGGTATACCCGCGGATGCGACCCGACACCACCGACACTGCGCCGAATTCTCCCATGGCTCGCGCGTTGCACAGAATTACGCCGTACAGCAGCGACCACTTGATCGACGGAAGGGTTACACGCCAGAAGGTTTTCCAGCCCGATGCACCCAGGGTGAGCGCGCTTCTTCGGCGTCGGTGCCCTGTTCGTGCATATGCGGGATCAACTCGCGCGCGACGAACGGAAACGTGATAAATGTCGTGGTCAGTACGATCCCCGGTACCGCGAAAATAATCTTGATGTCGTACGCGTCGAGCCAGTCGCCGAACCAGCCCCGCGCGCCGAACATCAGTACGAACACCATACCCGCAACCACCGGCGACACCGCGAACGGCAGGTCGATCAAGGTGATGAGGAACTGCTTGCCGCGGAAATGAAACTTTGCGATCGCCCAGGCCGCCGCCAGCCCGAACAACACGTTCAGCGGCAGCGACACGGCCGCCACCAGCAGAGTGAGCCTGATCGCGTCCAGTGCATACGGCTCCGTAATGGCGGCAACATACACATTCCATCCGTTCGCCAGTCCCTGTGTAAAGACCGCGACCAGGGGCACCGCCAGAAACAGTGCTAGAAATGCAAGCGCCAGCGCGGTCAGCAGCCATCGCAACCCACGCGGACTCAGTAGTCGCATGGCGCCGCGCCGACACAGGTACGGCATCCGGCAGAGTCAATACTGCGGCCATCTTTAAGTTCCCCGCTTGAGGCTCCACAACTGGAGCACATTAATAACGAACAGCAAAATGAACGAGACGATCAGCATCACCACCCCCAGCGCAGCCGCGCCGGCGTAGTCGTATTGCTCCAGCTTGGTAATGATCAAAAGCGGCGTGATCTCGGTGCGGTACGGCATGTTGCCGGATATGAATACCACCGAGCCGTACTCGCCGATCGCGCGCGCGAACGCCAGCGCAAAGCCGGTGAGCAACGCCGGCCACAACGCCGGCATGATGACACGGCGAAAAATCTGCCAGCGATGCGCGCCCAGACTGGCCGCGGCCTCCTCAAGCTCCTTTTCCAGATCCTGCAGCACCGGTTGTACCGTGCGCACCACGAACGGCAGGCCGATAAAGGTAAGCGCCACGATGACGCCCAGTTCGGTATAGGCGACCCGTATACCTAACGGTTCCAGCCATTGTCCGATCCAGCCGTTGTAGGCGTACAGCGAGGTCAGGGTGATGCCGGCCACCGCGGTCGGCAGCGCGAAGGGCAGATCCACCATTGCGTCGACTACCCGCTTGCCGGGAAAGCTGTAGCGCACCAGCACCCAGGCGGTTAGCAACCCCAACACGAGGTTGATGACGGCGCCGACTAGCGACGCGCCGAACGTGATGCGGTAGGACGCGATCGAGCGCTGATCCGTCGCCACCACCCAAAAATCCGCCAGTGACAGTTCGAACGCTTTCAGTACGAGCGCCGCCAGCGGGATCATCACCAGCAAAGTCATGTACATCAGGGTGAAGCCCATCGTCAGGCCAAAGCCCGGTAGCACGCTTTGGGGCTTAAAAAGAGCTCATTGCCGCCGCCGCATGCCCGCGCTGATGAGCCGGACGTTAGAAAAATCAAGTCGCATATCATTCTCTACACGGAAATGGGGTACCGCACCTGGCGTCGCGCCAGATGTTCGGCAAGTTCGATGGCTTGTTGTTGAATTTCGTGGGCGGCGATGGACTCCCACAATTCGCCTACGCGCAGACTGCCGAGCGCGAACAGTGAGGACCAAGTTCGGCCGCCGGCCGATTGCAGGCGGCCAAGTTCGTCAGTACGAAGGCCAAGCCCGGCCATCCCAGGCCGCGCGACGCCGGTGCGCAGCAGGTTATGCAACAACGGGGAATCGCCTCGACGCGGATCGAGTTCGAATCCCAGACTGCTGATCACGCAGTGCACGGCTTGTATAGACTGATTCCCGCCAACTTCCCGCAACGCCACCTCCAGCGCCGCGGAGGTAGCGCGGATTTCTCCGATTCTGCCCTTGTGGATCGTCAGGCGCCCCCTATCTTTAAGAGCATTCAGTTGTAGCGCGACTTCGGGTGCGATGCGATGGCGATGCGCATCCCAGTACGAACGCGCATGGCGCAGAAAACGCTGGCGCTCCGGTATGGTTAGTCCGCGCCAAAGCGCCTGAGCCTGATGGCGCGCCGCGTCCATGCGCCATTGCCACGGCCGGCCCGTCCGCCTGGCTTCCTCCACGCCGCCGCGTAATTCGCGCATCAACGCGCGTAGGCCGACGCTTGTCAACGGCTCGCAGCACCCGTGATCGTCGCTGTGCGCCTGGGGAATGAGGCCGTTACGGGACACGGCGTGGATATGTCCCCGATGATCGTGACGTTCAAGGGTTAACAACGCGTCTACCATCGAAAGACCCGTGCCGACGATCAGCACATCGGCGTCGGGACGCGGCGGCTGGCTCTGTAAATCCCAGGCGTGCAGCACCCGCGCGTCCGGCGAACGCAAGCCGGGGAAGCCGCCCGTGCGACGCGGCGTGTTGCCCACCGCCAGTATCACCAGCGGCGCGTAGAGGCAGCGGCCATCGGATAGCCCGATGCTCCACAGGCCGCGCTCGACTTGCTCGCAATACATCGCGGAGTACCGAAGATGGGTGAACACGGCGCCAGCTTGATTGACGGCGACGTTCAGCTCCTGGCATACGTAGTCGCCGAACCAGCCACGTGGGGGTGAAACTGCTTTCATCCACGCCGGCCGCTCCGCCCCTCGCTTGCGCGCGGGCCTGTGCCCAGCGTGTGTAATGCTGGTCGTCATCGTTACGCAGGCTCATGTGTTTCGCCCGCGTGTTTAGCAGGTGGCAGCTCAAACGCGTGCCGTACGCTACACCGCGGCCAAGCCGTACGCTTGGTTCGATGATCGCCAGCCGCGGCGGCGAAGCCCGACGCAACAGGTGGATCGCGGCGACAACGCCGGCATAACCGCCGCCAATAATCACTAC